>ENA-OSET01000737-OSET01000737.1-sediment-metagenome-genome-assembly--contig:-NODE-737-length-35876-cov-10.921674_pt1 | contig 35876 bp, 34 predicted proteins | sample MGYA00237882_ERZ534229 | MGnify/ENA primary metagenome ERZ534229 (study PRJEB26408, sample SAMN06266212) | sediment metagenome | isolation source: Hudson Canyon methane seep mesocosm | place... | reverse complement strand
GCATAAAGTTGGCGAATACGTACTTTTTCTTTGTTTGGTAAACCACTTGGCATTGGACCGCCAGGTACAAATACTGCCGGTAAGTGACCAAAGCTCAATGCTGAGATTAATAATCCCGGTACGATCTTGTCACAGATACCTAGATATAACGCGCCATCAAACATGTTGTGACTTAGGCCAATCGCTGCTGACATCGCAATAACATCACGACTAAATAGCGATAACTCCATGCCTGCTTGGCCTTGAGTTACACCGTCACACATGGCTGGAACACCACCTGCAAACTGAGCTACACCGCCTGCCTTATTAGCAGCATTTTTAATAATATCAGGGTAATCTTTATAAGGTTGGTGAGCAGATAACATATCGTTATAAGCTGAAATAATACCGATATTCGCTTTCACACTTGCTGATAAGTCAGCTTTTTCTGATGCAGCACATGCAGCAAAGCCATGAACCAAGTTACCACAGGCTAATTGAGCACGATGGGGGCCTTCTGCAGCGGCGGCATCAACACGTGCTAAATAGGTTGCACGCATGTCTTTGCTACGCTCAATAATATCGTTAGTTACAGCTTCTAATACTGGATGAACCATAAATACCTTCTCTTCTAATGCTTTGCTTTGTGTGCAAAAAGCACATGCAAAGTTCATGTTATGTGTAATTTAGCCTTATTACAGACTAATCATAAATTTTCGAATTGACCTGACATTCTAGCTCGAATCAGCATTTTTTGCACGGCTTGAAGCTAGCTTCCTGCTAAATTCATTATCCATGAAAGTAAAACTACTTGTGGAACAGTGATTAAGGGTAAAAATAGCGCAATCTTCCATGAGCCTGTTGTTTCACGCAATGACATTATCTCCGTGTAATCAGTCGCTACACCTGTCATTAAAAATGCAAAACCATTACCCGGTGCCTGAGCGCGTGTCACCAAATCTGCTGCAATAGGTGTTGAACCTTCCGAACAAATTTCTAAAATAGTCGCCACGATTAACGTCATGCCTAGCCCAGCAAGTGTTGCTCCAAAATAAGTCTGGAAACTATCTATGGGCACAAAAGTACGAATAGCGGCTGCTAACAAAACGCCTAATAATAACCAACGCACAATCATACGAGAGTCTTTCAAACCTTCCCATAACATTGAGCTCCACCACTGCAAACTAAATTGTGTTTCAGCTAAATGTTTTTTTGCCTCAGGCCATACTTTAAAGTTGTTTACTTTAATCGTATTGGGATTGTCTGGCAATGTTCCTTTTTTCACTAAAACATTAAAAATCAATCCACTGATAATCCCGATTAGCATGGAGCAGACAATAAATAATACTGTCCATTTAAATCCTATCAAAGCGACAAGAATCACAGTTAAGGATAAAGAGTTCCATGGACTAGCAATAAGAAAAGCCATCACTTGGCCCAAACTTGCACCACGTTGATATAAACGCATAGCCACTAATAATATGCCGTGACTACATAAATCAAGTAGCACACCTGCAAATGTTGCTCGTAAAATCCCTACGAAGGTATCACCTTTGCCCAATAAGGACGTCACAAATTCTCGCGGAACACGCCCCAATACACCAACAAAAAACATGCCCAATGCTAAACCAATCCACATGCTGTCCATTAAATGACGAATAGCTTCAGTCATACTGGATAATGATTGCCATTGATGGAGGCTATTAGCAACAAACATATCTAATATATAAGCAATAGAAACCAATATTAATGTAGACCATAATAATATGTCTGGACGTGACTTTTTAGCCTGCTCACCACCACAACAACTATCTTGTTGTGGTGGTTCTGGGGGACTACAACACGATGACATATAAACATCCTCTTAACGTTAAGGTATGATCCACCTTTAAATAGACAATTTCAACCCAAACAAGATTCCATATTAAGGCACAAAAAATCATGAGTGAAGAAAGAGCACGACGTACAGTCCGTAGTTTTGTACGCCGAGAAGGCAGGTTAACACCGGGACAAGAACGAGCACTTGAAGCGCTTTGGCCGCTGTATGGAATAGATGAGTCTGAAGAGCCCATTGATTTGAATCAATTATTTGAACGCAAAGCACCTATTGTGTTTGAAATTGGCTTTGGTAACGGAAGTTCATTGGCTGAAATGGCAGCCGCTCAACCAGAAACAAATTTTATTGGCGTTGAAGTGCATCGCCCAGGAGTCGGACACCTTCTTAAACTCATCGAAGAGCACGAGCTAACTAACCTTCGTATTGCATGCACCGATGCAGTTGAGTTACTTAAACACCGAATTCCAGATAATAGTTTAGATCGCTTGCAACTCTACTTCCCAGATCCGTGGCATAAAAAACGCCATCATAAACGTCGTATTATTCAACCCGCATTTGTGACTCTACTCTCACAAAAAATAAAACCGGGGGGGCATCTTCATATGGCCACCGATTGGCAACATTATGCAGAACAAATGTTAGATGATTTATCTCAAAACAATGACTTTATTAACTGCGCAGATAACTCAGCTTATATCCCTCGCCCTGATTACCGCCCACTAACAAAATTTGAACAACGAGGTCATAGACTTGGGCATGGCGTATGGGATTTACTATTCGAACGACGTTAAATCACTCACAAAACTTGCACCATTAAACAAGATACGCTAGTTTTCGGTTTTGATTATATTTTTCGTTACAAGGAATAAATAGTAATGGTACAGCACAAAACTTTGAAACTAACCGCCTTTTTAGTGGCTTCTACATTAAGTTCTATGAGTTATGGTGCAGGTTTTGCTGTAGCAGAACAAAGTGTCACAGGTCTAGGTCGTGCCTTTGCTGGTAGTGCTGCTGTAGCTGACGATGCGAGTACTATATTTTTTAACCCCGCTGGATTAACTTACCTCTCAAATTCAGAGCTAGCGGCAGGTCTTCATGTAATTAACCCCAATAGTGACTTTAGAAATGATGGTTCTACTATGCCCCCAGACTTTTTAGGAGCAGGTGGAGTAGAAATATCAGGTAACGGGGATGATGGCGGCAAGCTTGCTGCTGTACCCAATCTTTATTATGCGCATCGCTTAAATGACAGAATGGTTGCAGGTATTGGTATCAATGCCCCTTTTGGTTTGGTAACTGAATATGATGATGACTGGGTCGGTCGTTACCATGCGATTAAATCAGAAATGATGACTGTTAATATTAATCCTTCATTTGCCTTTAAAGCTAACGATAAACTTTCTCTTGGATTTGGTATTAACCTTCAATATGTTGATGTAGAGCTCACTAAAGCAGTTGATTTTGGTGGAGCATGTGCCGCAACGGCAGGAGCATTAATTGCCGCTGGTGACTTTGGGAATCCATTATTACCAGTTGCCGGAAACTGTGCAACTCCTCAAGCTTTTGATGGGAAAAATAAATTAACTGCTGATGATTGGAGCTGGGGATATAACCTAGGCCTAATTTATCAAGCAACAGATGCAACGCGTATCGCTTTAGCTTACCGCTCAAAAATATCTCACCATTTAACAGGCGACGGTACGTTTGAAGTACCTAATGACTCTGATGTACAAACTGTAGCTGGTGCAATTGGTCTCACTGACGCCAGTATCACTGGCGATATTGATTTACCAGAATCAGCATCATTTGCACTCCATCATCAGGTTAATGACCAGTGGGCTGTAATGGCTGACGCTTCTTGGACACGCTGGAGTCGCTTTCAAGAGTTAGCAATATCTTCACCTGATCCAACTAATAAACTTAATGGCTCTGTACCCGAAAAATGGGAAAATAATATGCGTTATGGTTTAGGCTTAACCTATGCTCATAATAATGCATGGACTTTCCGTGCAGGTGTTGCTTATGATGAAAGCCCTATTTCTGATAAATATAGAACGGCACGTATAGCTGGTGAAGATCGTAAATGGGTTGCCCTTGGTGCGAGTTATAAATATTCAGACAATATTATGATTGATGCAGGTTATACCCACATATTTGTCAGCGATCCATCTCTTGAAGATGAGTCAAACCATGACGACCTTGGTAAGAGCTACACATTATCAGGGGACTATGATGCTAGTGTTGATATCTTAGCAGTTCAAATGCGTTGGTTGTTCCTATAAGTTAAAGGCGGACATAATGGCATCAACAATGACCGACTTTATTGCTCCAGAACAAGCTGGTACTCTCTATGGCTTATTTTCTGAGCGATTAAAGCGTAGCCCTCACCTACCTGCCTATCGTAGTTATTCCAGCAAAGATAAGGCGTGGTATGACATCACATGGGAAGAAGTTGCCACACAGGTTGCTCGCTGGCAAGAAGCACTCGAAAAAGAAGACCTTGAGCCTGGTGACCGAGTTGCGATCAATCTAAAAAACTGCAAGGAATGGGTATTTTTTGATCAAGCAGCTTTAGGTTTAGGCCTTGTTGTTGTTCCTCTTTACCCTGATGATCGCCCCGATAATGTAGCTTATATACTTCAAGATGCTGACGTTAAATTATTGTTCTTACAAAATGCAGGACAATGGAAACGACTTGAACCATCGATAACAGAAGAACATCACCTACAACGTGTCATCATTAGCAATACAGATGATGAGATACTCTCCTCACCTGCAAGTTATGCTGAACATTGGCTACCTGAAAATTGGGGTGTTATTCGTGATTGGGATGCTGAACCACATTCTTTAGCTTCGATTATTTATACATCAGGCACAACAGGTCGTCCGAAAGGCGTGATGTTAAGTCATCATAATATGTTAACTGTGGCTCATGGATCTCTACAGTATTTTGATGTATTGCCTAGCGATATATTCTTATCCTTTTTGCCTCTATCACATACATTCGAACGAACAGCGGGTTATTACTTACCTATAATGGCTGGTGCCACCGTAGCTTATGCACGCGGTATTCCACAACTTGCTGATGATATGCAAACCGTTAAGCCAAGTATTATGATTGCGGTTCCACGTATTTTTGAACGTATTTATACTCGATTGCAAAACCAATTGGCAGATAAATCATTTATTGCTAAAGGGCTGTTCCAAGCAACCGTCACAATGGGCTGGGCAAAGTTCCAGTACCAACAAGGTCGTGGTTGGTGGCGACCGAGTTTTACCCTCTGGCCATTATTAGAAAAACTTGTCGCTTCCAAAGTACAAGATCGATTAGGTGGCAATATGCGCCTGATTGTCAGTGGTGGCGCAGCTTTACCCCAACCAGTATCAAAATTATTTATTGGTTTAGGTTTATGTTTATTACAAGGGTATGGTTTAACAGAAACCAGCCCAGTCATTAGTGTTAATAAACCTGATAGTAATGATCCAGCTAGTGTCGGCAAAGCCATCCCTGGGGTTGCTGTGATGATTGGTGATAATGATGAATTATTATCTCGTGGTCCTGGCAATATGCTGGGTTATTGGAATAATCATAAAGCCACAGCGCAAACTATTGATGCCCAAGGCTGGCTACATACTGGTGATCAAGCCCGTATCGGCGATAATGGTCATATTTATATCACCGGTCGAATTAAAGATATTCTGGTGTTATCAAATGGAGAAAAAGTGCCCCCAGGGGATATTGAATCAGCAATTTTAATGGATGACACCTTCGAGCAAGCACTTGTCTTAGGTGAAGGAGAATCCTATCTAACGGCTTTATTAGTACTTAATTCTGATCATTGGTTTGGTTTGGCTAAAGAGCATGGACTAGATGGCTTTAATCATGACAGTCTTAATGATAAAGCGTTACAGAGTACGATTACTCAACGTTTACGAAAGTTATTACATGACTTTCCTGCTTACGCACGTATTCGTCGCATCACACTAACACTCGAGCCATGGACCACAGAAAATGACCTAATGACACCGACTATGAAGATTAAACGTCCTAAGGTCATTGCCCATCATAAAGGTGATATTGAAAAGATGTACTCTTAAAATCAAAGTATAAATTTTAAGCTAGTTCTACTTTGCTAAAGCTGACTTCAAAGGTAGTTGATAGCCGTGACGTAATACACTTTTCTGACACCTGTATCTGGCAAATTGATCGTCACTTCATCATCAACTTGTTTTCCTAATAAAGCCTTAGACAAAGGAGAGTCCAAACTGATATTTCCCTTCTCGTGGTCAATTTCATCTGGGCCCACAATCCGATAAACTACCCATTCACCCTGATCAGTTTCTAATGATACTGAGGCTGCAAAAAATATTTTTGAATCATCATCAGGCTTATCTGCAATAACCCGTAAATCTGGCATTCTACGTTGCAGGTAACGAATACGCCGATCTAAGCCTCGAAGCTCTTTTTTTCGGTAAATATACTCTGCATTCTCAGACCGATCACCTTCAGCTGCCGCTGCAGAGAGTGCTTTAACCACTTCGCGTCTTCGAATCCAAATAGCGGTTAGCTCTTCATTAAGCCGCGTCATACCCGCTTTAGTAATATAAGGTGATGATTTCATTTATTTCTTAGACACATTTATTCAACTTGTAATTTTATACCGCTAAATAATAGATCAACGACCGTAGCTTATAAATTTTCAATATAAAAAGGCCACCAAATTATGGTGGCCCATTATAGTCATTCGAACTTTCTTAGCTTACTTTTTTCATTACTTCATCAATATCTGTCATTTTATTAATATCAAAATATAAACAATCATGTACACCGGCTCGAGTGTAAATACCGTCAATAACATGCTCTATTTTTTTAATAAGACCTAATGCACCACTGCGACTTGATTGAAAGTCTGCAGGTGTGTAATTCATAACATCATTTATCTCATCAATCATCAGTGCATAACGTGGTGTTTTACCATCAATTGTTACAAATAAAAGTACCTGACGCATTCCGCCACTAATTTGGTCACGAGCTCTTGAAAACAAGGCTCTTAATCGACGTAAAGTAGTTGCTCGTGCATGAGTAAGTTCTTGCAGTGCTTCTGCTTCCTTACCGTTATCACGTAGTGCTAATAACCTTTCAGCCAGCTCATGAATAGTATTATGTGGCTCAACAAATGCCTGCAATAATTCTTTTAACGTTTCATCGCGTGTTTCAAACTGGTTATACCATTTACCAAACGCACATTCACTTGCATTAGTTGCCTTTGTAAATGCAGCCCCTGTTTTGATGGAAACTTCTAAAGCATTAACCCATTCAATATGGTCTTGTTCACGTTTAGTCAAAATATCCAGTATTTCTGATTTACTATCAATGCCTGATGTAATACCAATTCTATGAGCAAAATCCAGTACAGGTACAACAGCACCTTGAAACTTTGTTACTCCACAAAAGCCACGTTCTTCTACTGGAAGACGCTGAACATCATTGACTTCTTGGCCAAGCATTAATACATTTTCAACATCTAAACCGAACATCATATCCTCAACAAAAAAGGTGAAAATTTGCCGGTTTTGATCAAACTTGCCGTTATTGATGTCACTTTCCACATGGTTAAGCGCCATAGTGTATTCCTCTGTAGGTTACTTTAAACAAGCTCTTAGCTTAATTAAAATGTTAAGAGCGTTGTAGACTAAGATTATAGGAGCAATATCTAAGCCAATTTATTTATGTAATATTGTGTTTAATTTCTGCTCATCAATTGTTCCACCCAAGTGTTCCATGATGAGGCGCATATCTACTTCTGCATTCACTAAGCAACTGCTTGCACCAGGCGATGGAGTCATATTAAAAATAATGCCATTTCCAGGGTTTATTTTTGCTTCACCTAACATAAGTTTTGATTGTTTTTTATCAATAAGCTGGGGTCTTACACCGCCAAAACCTTTGGCAAACTCAATATCTTTTAATTGCAGAGAAGGCACTATTTTTCGAGCATCTTTTAAGAATAACCAACGACGTAGACCGGGTACTTCAAAAAGGAAGTTTTTAAATATATAGTTACGAATATCGCTAACTTTAAAGAGATCCCAAAATACTTTTAATACGTGGCGATCTAAACGTAGTACACGTAAAAATTCAATAAATGTACTTATATTGTATCGTTCCAATAAGGGTAATAATAATGCCGTAGGACCAAAGCGTGTCTTACCCTCAACTAAGACATCAGGATCACCATGGACAGCGGCAAAAGGTAGCTTGTCATTTTGTACAGTGTAGACTTTGCCATTCAACACTTTAGGGGTAAAGTAAAAACTACCGGCAACAGGAAGGCATGAAAACTCTAAGCCATGCCCCATTTGTTGGGCTAACAATAAACTATGCCCGCCTGCTGATACAACGACGGTTTTAGCCTTAATCTTCCTATCCCCTGTATTGATATGAAAAACACCATCCTGATGAATAATTTCTTCAACCAACGTATTCAAGCTAATTTGTAGTGTTTTATTATCCGACTTTTTAGCTTCTGAAATAAAGGACTCAGCGAGTTGATTAAAATCAACCGCACTGTATTCATCTAATACAGCCAATGCGACACATGGTTCAGGACGTAACTTTCCATCAACCATCACAACACTGGGTTCAACTTCAGCAATCTGTTCTTTTTCTAATAATTGCATGGTCGTAAAACGTTCACGGAAAATCTCAAAACGCTCACGTAATTGTTGACACTCTTTATCACCAATACCAATGACCATTTTAGGGTATTTGAAGATCACCTTATCTCTATTTTCTAGTGACTCAGTATAATTCACCACCATCTCTGCCGCGGACTTAACTTTACTCGCTTTTTCTAGACTATAATTGGTCTCAATATCACCACAGTGCAGCGTTTGGCTATTATTCCTGCCATGAGAATTAACTTTTGCTACACCATCATATTTCTCAATCAAAATGACATCATTAACATCAGTATATTCAGCTAATAAGTAAAGCAGTGCACTGCCACACACTCCTCCACCGATAATAGCAACTTGATGAATTTGTTCAGACATAGTGACTCTCAATGTTCATTTTCAGCATTAATATAATCTTTATTTCATTTCTGGAAGAGATAAAATAACGCCACCTGCATCACCAGAAAAGAGCGTTTGTGGGTACTGACCATTCCAGCGCTGTACACTATTATATTTAATCAGCTCCGCAGTTACTGACTGTGCTAAAACAGTATTTGCATTAGCCTGGGCTTCAGCTTCTTTCAAAATCCGATACGCTTCAGCATCTGCTTGAGTACGCTTAGCATTTGCATCTGCAACAGCTGCCTGCTCTCTTGCTTCAGCTTGTTTTACTTGTTGCTGTGCCTGTTGCTCTACAATTTTTAATTGTGCTTTTTCACGTTCTAGTTGCTCTTGACGCTCTTTAGTTTGAATAACGGCACTTGTGACTACTTGAGGTAAGGTAATATCACGAAATAACACGGCTTCAACAATAACGCCTTTCCCTTCTAAATAGGATTTCAAACCATCTTCCATATAAAGCTGGAGCTCTTGTTGAACAGAGTCGATATAAAAGTCTTGGGATTGTGCAACCGTCTTACCTGCCTCTCTTAATAAAGAACGTACCTTAGGTGTAATATGTTTAATAACTACATCATCCAGCATGCCTGTTTCTTGCAATGTCTTTGCTGTTCTTGCACCATCAAGCCGAAATGTTACCGATATATCCATCGATGTTTTTAACTTATCTTGAGATGGAACCTGAACTTTATCCCATGTGTATGTTAGTTGACGTAAATCAAACCCTGTAAAAGCCAATAAAGGATTAACTATATGGAAACCTTCGCCATACGCTTTTGGCTGCACATCGCCAAATAAAGTAGCTACTTTATTATGTCCTGCTTTAACCGTAATATAAGAGTTCATCGCTATTAAAACGACAACTACCGCGATTAATAATGATGCTATCGGAGTTTTGTTCATTTTGTATCCTTCTTAATTATTCGTAATACCGATTCTACGGTGTGGAATGAACCAAACACTAATATTCGATCACCTTTCTTTGCCATCTTCATTGCTTGCTGAAATGCTGACTCAACGCTATTGAACTGTTTAACTCGCTCTGGTTCAACCTTATCTTCAAATTGACTAACAAGCTGCTGACTGCTCATTCCTCTGTCACCCACTAAGCTAGCAGCATACCAATCATCAATTTCATTTTTAAGTATGGACGCGATCATCGCGGCATCTTTATCTTTTAAAATACCAACCACGGCAAAAGTCCGCCCTTTGCAGGCTATCTCATCCAGCAACTTCGCGAGATTAGTCGCACCTTGTTGATTGTGTGTCACATCGAGTATAACCTCGACATCACCCGCAATACGTTGGAACCGACCTTCGAGTTTAACGTTTGAGAGCCCTTTATTAATACTTGCTTCAGAAACAGCGTAGTCTTTACCATTTAATAGTGAAATAACCTGTAACACGGCAGCCGCATTTTGTAACTGATACGCACCTTCTAATGCAGGCTTAGGCAAGTTTAAGTACTCAGTCTCACCGTTCGTCCATTGCCAACAATCATCGCTCGTACTGACTACTTTAAAATCGTGATTAGCTATATATAATTTTGATTGTAGCGATGCAGCATGAGCAATCACACTTTGAGGTGGTTGCTCTGAACAAACAACAGGTTTATTAACTGAAATTATTCCCGCTTTTTCGAAGCCGATGTCCTCTCGGTTAGTTCCGAGCCAGTTAGTATGATCCAGGCTTATAGGAGTGATTAAGGCAATATCAGTATCAAATAAGTTGACGGCATCTAACCGCCCTCCCATTCCCACTTCTAATATTGCTATATCAATTTTTTCTTTACAAAATATTTCTATTGCAGCCAAAGTTGCAAATTCAAAATAAGTCAGTGAAGTATCCGCTCTCGCAGTATCTATCTGTTCAAATGCTTGGCAAATATCAGTGTCTTCACAAGCTTCACCATTAACGTTGATTCGTTCGTTATAGCGTAATATATGAGGTGACGTATAAGTGCCCGTCTTATAGCCTGCATGGCGAAGAATAGATTCTAACAAGGCGACCGAAGAACCTTTACCGTTGGTACCTGCAACAGTAATAACGGTAAAAGGTAACCTTGAAGTTCCTTCTAAGCTTTTCCAGACATGTCCGATTCGAGCAAGGCCAGGATCAACTTCCGTAAAATGGAGTTGCTCCTGCCATTCGAGCCATTCAGGCAGAGTTTTAAAACGCACGAGCCAATAATCGCCTGTTTTAGTTACGCCGCAGGACGTTTTTGTAGCATTGCTAACAAGCTTGATACACGATCGCGCATATCACGACGATCAATAATCATATCTACCGCACCATGCTCCACCAAAAATTCACTACGCTGAAAACCTTCGGGTAGTGTTTCACGCACCGTTTGTTCAATAACTCGAGGTCCAGCAAAGCCAATTAACGCTTTAGGTTCTGCAACATTGATGTCACCTAACATGGCTAAACTTGCTGAAACGCCTCCCATTGTAGGGTCGGTTAGTACTGAAATAAAGGGTACGCCAGCTTTACTTAGTTGAGCTAATATTGTGCTCGTTTTTGCCATTTGCATTAAAGAGAATAATCCCTCTTGCATTCGCGCACCACCACTCGCTGAGAAACAAATTAATGGCAGTTTTTTATCTAATGCAACTTGAGCCGCGCGGACAAACTTTTCACCTACAACCGCTCCCATTGACCCACCCATAAAGCTGAAATCAAATGATACTGCCACAACTGGAAGATCGTTAATTGTTCCTTCCATTGCTAATAAAGCATCATTCTCACCCGTTTTCTTTTGGGCTTGCTGAATCCGTTCTTTATACTTCTTACTATCTTTGAACTTAAGTGTATCAACGGGTTTCACGTTTTCTGCTATTTCATGTCGTTCACCTTCATCTAAGAAGCTTTCTAAACGTGTTCTGGCGTTAATACGTTGATGATGGTCACACTTAGGACAAACATGTAAATTCCGCTCTAATTCAGCACGATATAAAACACTGTCACAAGCAGGACATTTACACCACACACCCTCTGGAACCGAACGGTTACGGACTGTTGTACGAATTTTTGATGGTAATAATTTTTCGAACCAACTCATTTTGTCACCTACTTATTTATCTGTGTTATTTTGCCATGTCGCGAGCATTAATCGCATGACGCATTTCTGCTAATAGTCCAGCTAAAGCTTCTGGTAATTCTTCAGGCCTTTGGGCATGTTCTTCAATACAACTCACCAATGTACTACCGACAACAACTGCATCAGCTACTTCTGAAACTGCAGCGGCTGAACTCCCGTCTCTAATACCAAACCCGACACCCAAAGGTAAGTCTGTTATTGTTCTTAGCAATGTCATTTTCTCAGCAACTTCTGATACATCTAATGCTGCGGTGCCTGTTACACCTTTGATAGAAACATAATAAATAAAGCCTTTAGCATGCTCAGCTATTTTACGCATACGCTCTTCAGATGTTGTCGGTGCTACAAGGAAGATAGTATCAATTTCATGTGTATTCATTATATCTAAAAACTGCTCAGACTCTTCTGGCGGCATATCAACCGTCAGTACACCATCAACACCAACCTGTTGCGCTTTTTCGGCAAAGGTTTCATACCCCATCGCTTCTAATGGATTTGCATAACCCATAAGAACAATCGGCGTTTCCTTATTTTTTTCTCTAAACTTAGCCACCATATCTAAAACATGGTGAATAGATACATCATTTTTTAAAGCGCGTTCACAGGCTTTCTGAATAACCGGACCGTCAGCCATAGGATCTGAAAATGGAATACCTAACTCTAAAACATCTGCACCGGCATCAACTAATGCATGTAGCATAGGCACTGTCACCCATGGCTCAGGATCACCGGCAGTAATATACGTAATTAAGGCTGTTTGTCCATCCGCCTTTAATTTTTCAAAACACGCTTCTATGCGACTCATTTTAAACCTCTAAAAACTTAAACCAGCTAAGGCTGCTACTGTATGCATATCTTTATCACCACGACCTGATAGGTTAACTAATAATATCTGGTCAGAAGACATTGTTGGTGCCAATTTTGTTGCATAGGCAAGAGCATGGCTTGACTCTAACGCTGGGATAATCCCTTCAATTCGAGTTAAATCATGAAATGCTTGCAGGGCTTCATCATCGGTTACAGCAACATATTTTGCACGCTCTAGATCTTTTAACAAGGCATGTTCAGGGCCTACACCAGGATAGTCTAAACCTGCTGAAATTGAATGTGTTTCAATTATCTGACCATTGTCATCCTGCATCAAATAGGTTCGGTTACCATGTAGCACACCCGGACTACCAGCACATAGCGGTGCAGCATGCTTACCTGTTTCGATGCCATCCCCGCCACCTTCAACACCATACATTTCAACACTTTCATCACCAATAAATGGATGAAACAAACCTATCGCATTGGAACCACCGCCAATACAAGCAATCAATGCATCGGGCAGTTTACCCGCTTGTTTCAACACTTGGCTACGTGCTTCACGTCCAATAATAGTTTGGAAATCTCTCACCATTTCAGGGTAAGGATGAGGCCCCGCTACTGTACCAATAATATAAAAAGTATCATCAACATTGGTTACCCAGTCACGAAGTGCTTCATTCAATGCATCTTTTAAAGTACGAGATCCTGATTCAACTGGAATAACCTCAGCACCTAACAATTTCATTCGATATACATTTTGAGCCTGACGTTGTACATCTTCAGCGCCCATATAAACAACACATTCAATACCTAAACGAGCAGCTACGGTTGCTGTTGCAACCCCATGTTGTCCGGCTCCTGTTTCAGCAATAATACGCGTTTTACCCATACGTTTTGCTAATAAGGCCTGACCAATAGTATTGTTTACTTTATGAGCACCGGTATGATTTAGATCTTCACGTTTTAGATAGATCTGAGCACCGCCTAATTTCTTGCTCCAATTCTCAGCATGGTATAGAGGTGAAGGACGCCCAACAAAATCAGCCAAGTCCTTATCCATTTCAGCTTGAAACTCAGGATCATCTTTATAGCGATTATAGGCTTCTTCAAGCGCATAAATAGCTTCCATCAATGTTTCACCTACGAAACGGCCACCATACGTTCCAAAATGTCCATCTTCATCTGGATACGTATCGTAATAGTTCGCATTCTCTTGTTCAGCCATTCATTACCTCTTGCATAAAATCGCTTATTTTCTGATTATCTTTAATTCCTTTTGCTAGCTCAACACCACCACTGACATCAACTGCATAAGGTTGTACTTGTTCTATCGCCATTGCAACATTGTTTGCTGCTAATCCTCCTGCGAGAATTAATGGCTTATTTATCTTTTTTATCATTGCCCAGTTAAATACTTGACCTGTACCGCCTGGAACACCAGGTTGATAGCTGTCTAGTAAAACAGCTGATGCGGAATTATAACGTGCAACTTCTGTTACTAAATCAACATCATCCTTCATTCTTATTGCTTTCATATAAGGATGGTTAAACTGCTCACAGTATTCAGGCGATTCATCACCATGAAACTGCAAAATCCCGATAGGTAATGATGCTAAACACGTCCTAACTTCTTCTACTTCAGCATTAACAAACAATGCAACAATACTAATAAAGGGCGGCAAACCATCCACTATCTTTTGAGCCTGCTCAATTGTGACTGCCCGAGGACTGGGCGGGTAAAACACGAATCCTAGAGCATCAGCCCCCATTTCAACTGAAAATTCAGCATCTTGGCGACGAGTGATACCACAAATTTTTACACGCGTTCTCATATGTTTTATCTGAGACAATAATTTAAACGTTTATTTTACCAGACCACGGGAAAAGCTGACACCGTTGGTAAACTATATTGTTCTGGATATTCAACATTGATGAAATATAAACCATCTGGTGGTGAGGTTATTCCACCTTGCGCACGATCTTGACTTTCTAATACTTCAGTAGCCCACTCAACAGGCTTTCTACCTTCACCGATTGGTACGAGTACACCAACAAGGTTTCTCACCATATGATGTAAAAATGATTGAGCTTTGACGTCAATAGCAATACAGTCACCTTCTTTTGTAACCGTAATTTTCTCTATTGTTTTAAATGGGCTATGTGCTTGGCAAAGTTTAGCTCGAAAAGCTGAAAAGTCATGGTGGCCCACCAGTAAATCAGCGGCTGCTTGCATACGTTCAATATCGAGCGGGCTAAATATCCACCACATCTTATTCGCATGAATTGATGGCCGACTAACTCGATTGAAAATAAGGTATCGATAACTGCGATTAAGAGCAGAAAATCGCGCACTAAAATCATCGGTAACAGGTCTTGCCCATGTTACATTCATATCAGCAGGTAAATTACTATTGAGCCCTAAAACCCAATTACGCTCACTACGAGAAGCCATAGTTTCAAAATGGGCAACTTGCTGAATTGCATGCACGCCAGAGTCAGTTCGCCCTGCAGCAACAACTTTTAATTCCTCATTCGTTATTTTTTTCAGCGCCTTAATTAAACAGCCTTGAACCGTACGCTGTGAAGGTTGAATTTGCCAGCCACAAAAATGAGTTCCATCATACTCAACGCCAAGGGCTATTTTCACTTAAAGCTCTTACTACAAAACATTTAATAGATCTTGTGCCCGTGATTTTTGGCTATCATTTCCATCACTCACTACTTCTTCTAAAATATTTCTAGCACCTTCTGGATCCCCCATATCGATATAAGCTGACGCAAGATCTAACTTCGTTTCTGCTTCATCAATTCCATCGAAATCATCACTAAAATCTATCAAACCTTCATCTGCTTCTTTCTCTTCTGAAGGTTCAACTATTACTTCGAGATCAGGCGTATTGATGTCGTCAATTTCATTTAATGCATCATCTGAAATAGAAAGTAATTCATCATCTTTTTTAGTAATTTCTAGGGAAGCATCTTCTTGCACATCATTAGTTAAGTCTAATGACAAAGGCTCATCATTTAACGTTAAATCAGCATCTTGGGAATCTGTATCAATATCTAACGATAACGGTTCATCAAAGCCTGTTACTGCTTCATTCGTCAAGTCTTGTGACAGGTCTTCGTTACTTAATGTTTCTGGTTTATCAATATGAAAATCTAACAAGTCATCATGTAAATCATCTTTGCTGACATCAGGTTCTTCGTTATTTTCACCTATATCATCAATTGATAAAACATCTTGGTCAAGCTGAAGGCCCGTATTATCTTCACTTTCAGCTACCGTTTCTGATGTACTTATATCAGTATCAATATCTAGTAGATCAGGAGCATCTTGAATGTTTAATGATGCTTCCTCGATACGAACATCCTCTTTAGGCTGAGAGAATGATAAATCACTAGCATCTTTAGTTACTTCATCTTTTTTATCATCTAAGACACTTTCTTGCTCACCTTCAACGATTAAATCATCTTCAAGATTTTCACGATTCATATCGACAGTAGGTGCATCATCTACAGTATCTGCAGCAATGACTTCTTCTTGAATGTCACTATCCATGCTTTTCAAGATAATTGGTGCTGCTTCTGGCTCATCGTCAAAATCATCATCTTTACGACCACGAATCATTAGCCAAACTAGTATCAGTAGCGCTAAAAGACCACCAAGTAAACTTTCATTCCTATTATCAGTATAAAAACGTTTTACTTTCTCTAAGTTAACTTGGAAAAAGCTACTAGACTCTGTTTCAGTTAACGTTTCTGACTCGCTGGCCTGAACTGTCTTATCTTCTACATTAGAAGGTACTTCCACTGTATTTCCATTCTCTGCTTCTATATTTGAAAAATACGCTTCAACTTCTGACTGTTCTGTTTGTTCTGTTTGTTCTGTTTGTTCTGTTTGTTCTGACTGTTCTGTTTGTTCTGTTTGTTCTGTTTGTTCTGTTTGTTCTGTTTGCAGAGTATTCTGCATTTTAGCTAAATCAGAATCTTTTAATGATATTAATCGTCGTAATGTTTGAAGCTGTTCCTCCATTTGCTCCATACGTGACTGTATATCAATATTTTCTTGTGCTTGAATTTCAATCGTCTCTTGGGCCAACGTTAGCTGTTCACTCAGCTGAGTGAGGTCTTCATTTCCTAATGGTGATAATTCACCATCAACATCTGTTGTTCTGTCTGTAGGTACGACTAATTTTAAACGAGAGGTAGAATTTTCAACATTCTCTATTTCTGACTTATCTTGTAACTTTATTTCTTCAATAGGCTTAACTACATTTTGTGACTCGATTGTTTCTACAGTTTCATTTGGTGTTATTCGTTTTGTATTTCTATTTTTCCACAAGTTATTTTGCTCAACGACTGCAGAAAAAGCTTGTTTACTTGACAGTTTTCTTACTTCATCTGCTGATGGAATATGTAATGTATATCCAGCTTTAAGCCCATTAATATTATTATTACGAAATGCATCTGAATTAGCATTTAATAACGCCATCATCATTTGATTTATGGATAAAGAACGTTCAGGTTTTGATTTTTTTGCAATATCCCATAATGTATCGTTACTACTAGTTGGCCCGTAACTGCTTTCTGACGACGTTGTTTCAGGATATTGGTAACTTACCGAGGACGAAACTGTCACTTTTTCTTTTACTTGTTCTAAAGCTGGTTTCACTGTTACTTTTTTAGCTGCTGTAACTGGTTTGTTAAACACATTTTTAGGAGGATCAAGTAGTACTGTATATTCACGTATCAATCGACCATTTGATGTTACTGCCGTGACGAGAAAGTCCAGAAAAGGTTCTTTGATCGGTTTAGTAGAACTAATAAGTATCGTTTTTTGACCTGAACGGTCTACAATCTCAAATTTCAGCTGTATTAATAAAGCATTACGATTTAGCCCAGCCTTATCGAACTCTTTCTTCGAGGCTAACTGAACTTGTATATCGCCATCATTAGCGCGTAACGCTGTGACAGGAATTTCAGCTTTAAAAGGCTCATTCAACGCTGATGAAAGCTCAATTTTTCCTAAACCAAAAGCATATAAGTTTAGGGGCGCTAGTAATCCAATAGTACTCATCACTGCAACACTAGCAAATGTTTTGATTTTCATTATAAATCCCCTTTAAAACTCATATATACATTCAATCCTAACATCTATAAGTATTTAGCTACCAATACTTCTGCTATTTGTACGCTATTTAATGCAGCACCTTTACGCACATTATCTGCAACAACCCATAAATCTAGTCCATTTTCACATGAAATATCTTCACGAATTCTGCCAACATAAACAGGATCGTTACCTGAACCATCACTTACTGCAGTTGGGTAACCACCATCTTGATGTTCATCAACCACAACAATGCCTTCAGATTTTGATAATAATGCTTTTGCATCGGCAGCTGTAATCTTATCTCGTGTTTCAATATGCAACGCTTCTGAGTGACCATAAAATACAGGAACACGTACCGCAGTGGGGTTTACCAAGATTGAGTCATCGCCCATAATCTTTTTGGTTTCCCATACCATTTTCATTTCTTCTTTTGTGTAGCCATTATCCATAAATACATCGATATGAGGCAGCACATTAAAGGCGATTTGCTTAGGATATACATTTGTTTCAACTGAGCGACCGTTTAACAATGCTGCCGTCTGTTTGGCAAGTTCATCCATTGCAGGTTTTCCCGTACCCGATACAGCTTGATAGGTACATACATTCACTCGTGTGATTCCAACTGCATCATAAATTGGTTTCATCGCAACTAACATTTGAATAGTTGAGCAATTTGGATTTGCGATAATGCCATGATTTTTATAATCTGCAATCGCATCAGGATTCACCTCAGGGACAACCAAAGGAATATCATCTACATAACGAAACTCAGAAGTGTTATCAATAACCACACAGCCTGCTTCAGCAGCTATAGGTGCATAAACTCTTGAAACACTGGCTCCAGGAGAAAATAGTCCGATTTGAACTTTTGAAAAATCAAATGTTGCAAGATCTTCAACTATTAATGATTTATTACCAAAACTAACGGTACTACCCGCTGAACGTTCACTTGCTAAGGCATATACTTTGCCAACAGGAAATTTACGCTGATGCAAAATCTCCAACATTGTTTCCCCAACTGCACCGGTAGCACCGACTACTGCAACATCAATTTTCTTACTCACGCCTACGCCTTATCTAAAATTTATTATCAAACTTACAGCGCTGCAACAACTGCATCGCCCATTTCAGCTGTACCGACTTTTGTCATTCCTTCAGAATAAATATCTGCTGTACGAAGACCTTGCTCTAGTACCTGACTTACTGCATTTTCAATCCGATCCGCCAATTTTGGTTCATCCAGGGTATAACGCAACATCATTGAAGCCGATAAAATAGTGGCTAACGGATTCGCTATATTCTGGCCCGCAATATCCGGTGCACTGCCATGAATAGGTTCATACATTCCTTTACCCTCTTCATCTAATGATGCTGAAGGTAGCATACCAATTGAGCCTGTTAACATCGAGGCACAATCTGACAAAATATCGCCAAACATATTCGTTGTCACCATCACGTCAAACTGTTTTGGTGCTCGTACTAATTGCATAGCTGCATTATCAACATACATATGACTGAGTTCTACATCGCTATAATTTTTAGCCATTTCAGTCATCGTTTCTCGCCATAGCTCAGTACTTTCTAATACATTTGCTTTATCAACACTGCATAAGCGACCTTGGCGTTTTTGTGCAATATCAAAGGCAACTTTACCAATACGATTGATTTCACTTTCACGGTAAACCAAAGTATTAAAGCCTTCTTTCTCGCCATTTTCTAATGTGCGGATCCCGCGTGGTTGACCGAAATAAATGCCACCGGTCAGCTCTCTTACAATCATTAAATCTAAACCGGCAACGACTTCTGGTTTTAATGTTGATGCATCGGCTAATTGTGGGTACAAAATAGCTGGTCGTAGATTAGCAAATAAATTTAACTCGCTACGGATCCCCAATAAGCCCTTTTCTGGACGTACACTAATATCTAGTGATTCCCACTTATAACCACCCACAGCGCCTAATAAAATGGCATCTGCTTCTTTTGATATTCTAATCGTTTCATCAGGTAATGGCGTACCCGTTTCATCGTATGCTGCACCACCAATCAAACCATACTCAAGTTCAATATCTAGTCCATCTTTTGCCAATGCATTTAATACCTTGATTGCTTCATCAACAATCTCTGGACCGATACCATCTCCGGCTAATACTGCTATTTTTTTTGTCATTACTTTATTTCACTACACTAAAATTTAAAATTATTTTTTACTTTAAGAAAACAACCATGGTGCTTGTTGTTGCCTGCCCTCTTCATATGCCTTAATCTCAGTTTGATGTTGCAATGTTAGACCAATATCATCCAAACCATTAAGTAAACAATGTTTTTTGAATGCGTCAATCTCAAACTCTACAACATCACCATTTGGGCAGGTGATTTTTTGCTGGTCTAGATCGACCGATAATTGATAACCTTCGTTATTTATTACTTGCTCAAAAAGCGCATCGACAATAGCTTCATCTAACTTAATAGCTAAAATGCCATTTTTACTGGTATTACTGAAAAATATATCGGCGAAACTTGGTGCAATAACAACTCTTATACCAAAGTCATCTAAAGCCCAAACAGCATGTTCACGACTTGAGCCACACCCAAAATTCTCTCTCGCTAATAAAATAGTACCGCCTTGATAACGAGGTTGATTTAAAACGAACTCTTGATTAAGTGGTCGGCCCGCACAACTTTTACCAGGCTCACCTAAATCAAGATACCGCCATTCATCAAACAAATTAGGCCCAAAGCCACTACGTTGAATCGATTTTAGAAATTGTTTAGGAATGATTGCATCAGTATCAACATTAGGTCTATCTAATGGAATAACGACACCTTTTTCTACTGAAAATACTTGCATGAATTACTCTTTGCTTTAACTTACTTTTTCAAATTTAATGTTAGATAAAAACTAACAGGTACAGAATGACCGATACTTGGCAGCTTGGCTAACTCACGTAGTTTATCAACACCAGCGACTAAAGAATAATCACTCACGTTTAAAATCACTGGTTTCAGACTCACCACAGATAGTGCATCTCCAAGCAATCGCGTTACCACAAGCTCTAAAGCTAGCGGTTGAACCTTTCCATGTAAGTCCAGATTAGCTTCAATTGTAAAATGAGCACTAGTACCTAGCGCAATTGCATCAAGATCAGACATTTCAACCTTCGCCGTAAGTAATGCCGTTGAAAAAGTATTTGTTTCGAAGAAAAACTCTTTCATTCGTCCATCACGGACAGCATTATTTGTATCTACGCTTGTTAAATCAATACGTAATGAAAACTGGCCTTGCGAATCAAGGTCGCCACTTAAGTTTGTGAATCTGTGAACTTCAGCTACATTAACTTTCTTAGTTGAAAGAAAATTCAATTGTGATTGTTGATTATCAATAAGCCACTCACTGGCATAACCTGCCATGCTGAAACTCATTAATGCGATGGTAAGTACTAGTTTAGACACAGTCATTTTCATCATCCTAAGTTTATTGTTCAAAAGGTGTCACTTCACTCTCAATAGCTTCTTCTTGTGTATTAAGATTCTCTATTGATTTTGTCACATCATCCTGAGCTGGCGATTTCAAAACAATAATTTCTACTCGCCGGTTCTTTGCTCGATTGTTACTAGTATCATTTGTAGTTAATGGTTGAGTGTCAGCATAGCCCTCAAGAACAAACCGTTCTGGAAGCATTTCACCACTACGGAGCAACTCATGAACAACCGATGTAGCTCGAGATGTCGATAATTCCCAGTTTGAACGATACCTTGGCGTATTAATTGGAATATTATCCGTATGCCCTGCCACCGCAATTTGCCCACCAGTTTTAACTAAAACTTTTTGAATTTTACCAATAATTGGTAAAAAACTTCTGTTAAGTCGAGCATCACCGGATGGGAATGAACCTTTTTCACGAATACGTATTACAATTCGGTTTAGTTCAGTCTCAATATCAATGAGACCTTCTGCTATTTCACCTTCTAATGCTTGTTTAAATTTCTCAGCCTCTTCAGCAATCTCTTTTGCTTGTTCTTTTGCAACGTCTTCAGCATCCATTTTCACTTTCAATGCATCTCGCGTTTCATCAATAGTATCTTGACGTACTTCTTTCAATGGCGTTGGTCTTGGCTCACCAGGACTAAATTCTTGTGCAATGATGCTCGTCCCTTTTGGTATTTCATTTGCTGCTACTTCTCGCTGTACACCAAAGGCATTATCTAATGATTTAACAACCATTTTGTATTTCAAAGCATCCATTTCAGCAAATGACAGTAACAGTACAAAAAAGCACATCAATAGTGACATTAAATCAGCAAATGTCCCCATATAGGCGGGTAGGCCTTCAGGGGGGCAATCACAATCATGTTCTTCTACTTCTTCGCTCATAATAGACTATCCATTATCCAAGTGAGTATTGATTATTCGGCTGCAGCATCATCACTAACACGTTGAGATGCTGGCAAATAGTTTCTCAATAACTCATCAAGTACTTTAGGGTTTTGCCCTTCTTGGATTCCTAATACACTTTGAATAATAATATTTTTATTCATTTGTTCTTCAGCACTGCGGAGCTTTAACTTGTCTGACACAGGGAGAGCGAACATATTCGCTAACATTGCACCATAGAGTGTAGTTAATAATGCCACCGCCATAGCTGGGCCAATTGATTTTGGATCTGACATATTGGATAACATTTGTACCAAACCAACAAGCGTTCCGATCATACCCATTGCAGGGCCTGCATCCCCTGCTTGTTTAAACAGATCCTGGCCAATTTTATGCCTACTCACTGTTTCATTCATTTCTGTTGAAAGTGCTTTTTTCACGACCGAAGCTTCATGTCCATCCACCAACATGCGAATGCCAGTAGCTAGTACAGGGTTGTTAATTTCTTGCCCTTCTAACGCTAACAAGCCCTCTTTTCTTGCAATAGTTGCTAACTCAACAACAGATGTAATTAACTCATCCGCTGTTTCAGCTTTATATAAAAATGCTTTCATCGCCATTTTTATAGAACCAATGCTTTGAGCTAAGGTAAAGCGCATCATAACAACAGCAATAGTCCCACCCACTACAATAACCAGAGAAGGTATATTAATAAAAACTAAAGCGCCCGACCCCGTTGCAATCGTTCCGATTACAAGAAGCCAAGCAATTATAAGACCTATTAATGTAGCTAAATCCACTTATCCATCTCCCTCAATTCCCTTGTCTTTTCTGACAAAATTATTTGATAACCCTATAAGTTTATACAAAGATGCCAAAAAAATCTGCTTTGTATATCGTTAAAAGTGCTTAATTAATTTTCAGTTTCTTTTTCCGTTGGTACATAAACCAAGCTGGCATTAACACTAATATCAAACTGGTAACCACCAGTATCAACGGCCATAATATCGGCTTATTCCACTGATGCTGTAATTTTTGTCGTGTTTGGTTATCAATACCGCGGTATTTGATGGTGTTATTTGCCATTAAATTAGGCTTAACATTGCTATTCCAAGAATGATAAAGCGAAAAGCTCTTTGGATGAAAGCCCCACACCCATGGTGAGTCTTCTCGTAAAATACTGACCATTTTATTAATAATCTCTAATCTCTGCGGATTATTTGGCATCACTCTCATTTGCTCAAATAAACTATCAAAGTCACTATTTTGGTAATTATTCGAGTTTTGTCCACCCGACTTTAATTTGCCATTAGGACCATATAATAGAAATAAGAAATTTTCAGGATCAGGGTAATCTGCATTCCAGCCCCACTGAAAGATCTGAGCTTGGCCTGTTTGCATTTTATCCTGAAAGCGGTTGTAATCCGTTTCGCGTATAACTAACTGTATATCCAGTTTTTGGAACTGTTTTCTCATCCAATCAAAACGTGCTTTGGAACCTGGCCCACTGCCCGTCACATCAAAATATAACACTAATGGTTCACCGTTTTTTTCCGAACGACCTTCAGGGTAACCCGCCTCAGCAAGTAATTGGCGTGCTTGCGTTACCGACTTTCTTTGTTCACGACCTGAAACCCAGTCATAAACATAAGCGTTAATGCCTTCCTCCCCATCACGATAACCATAGATGCTCGGAGGGATCGGCCCCTGTGCAGGAATGCCGCGACCATTTGCAAAAATAGAAATATATTCTTCTTGATCTATTGCAATAGAAATTGCTTGGCGTAGTTTTTTTGCTTGCTCACCATAGCCTCCGACAACAGGATCCAACATATTAAATCCCATGTAGTAGATAGAAGTCTCAACAGTTGACTTCAAAGCCACGCCCTTAGCTTTCATCACTTCACTCAACCCAAACTCACCAGAATCTCCCACCTGAATTGCCTGTTCGAAGCTATCTGAGCTTATGCCGCTAATATCATAATATCCCTGAAGAAACTTATTCCAGTATGAGATAGATTCTTTTTCCAAAGTAAAGATTACTCTATCTATTAACGGTAATTTCTGTCCGCTATCATTTAATAGTCCAGACTTATGATCTTCAACTTCTCCTTCAACCGGATAATAGTCCGAATGATAGTTTGGATTTTTTTCTAACACCATCCGTAAGTTTGGGTTATTTTCAGTCAAGTAATAAGGACCGGTACCCACTGGGAACCAATCTAAGGTTATATTTTTTCTTACTAAACCTTCTTGTGCGTAAAACACATCTGCCTCCCATGGAACAGGAGCAAAAAATGGCATCGCTAACCAATATTGTAACTGTGGGTATTTACCAATAACCTTTATTTGATAGGTATAACGATCAAGCAATGTAACACCGCCAATATTACTTGCTTGTAAATCAATCGATTTTCCTTCTTGCTTTTGAAGACGTAACTGCTCAGCATAATCAGCTAGTCCAACAATGTACTCCCCCATTAAACCGACAATGGGAGAATGCACTTCAGGGTGCGCTAATCGCTTAATTTGATAGACATAATCTTCAGCAGTTAACTCTCTACTACCCACACGGTCGAAGTCGGACAAGGTGTTAACTTTTCTTAAATCTTCATCCCTTAAATTATGGAAAGAAAATGTGCCATCACTTTCCTTGGAAAAAGCTGGATGGGGTTGATATTTAATTCCCGGCTTAATTGTAATTTCATAAGTACTATAAGCAGCATCTTTAGTATCCCCCATAGGATTCAGTTCGCTACCTTCATCATTGAAATAACGTACGGTGGGTAACTCTGTTGCCGTAAGAGGTATCAATGTATAAGGACGTTTTAGATAGTGATATTGAAAAGGAGGTTCATATACTTGCCCCGTAATAATCGCTTCATTACTACTATACGATCGAGCAGGATCTAAATGTTTCGGCCGCAAAGAAAATGAAGTATATAAGGTCGAAATTTCACTCTCGTCATCTTGACTATAAGGTGAGTTCAACACGCTAGAATCACAGCCTGCTAGACAAAGTAAAATAATAATAAAAATATACGAAAAAAATCGCATGAATGACCTAGTTGTTATTATCCAAATTGAGCATTATAACCACTTAAAGAATAAGCTGCCTCTTTCAGAATTTATGAAATTCGGGTATTTTAACTGCTTTATTGCATAATTTTTAGGAGATAGTTGATGGGATTTTTACAAGGCAAACGTGTTTTAATCGTAGGTGTTGCTAGTCCTCGTTCAATTGCATCGGGCATTGCACTTGCCATGGCACGTGAAGGTGCAGAACTTGCGTTCACATATCAAACAGAGAAATTAAAATCTCGTGTTGAAAAAATCGCCTTAGAATGTGGTTCAGATCCCGCACTATTGTTCCCTTGTGATGTGGCGAGTGATGAACAAATTGATAATGTATTTGAACAGCTCGGTAAACATTGGGATGGTTTGGATACGATTATCCATGCTGTTGCTTTTGCTCCTCGTGAACAATTACAAGGCAGCTATGTAGACAGTGTGACACGTGAAGGCTTTGCTATCGCGCACGATATTAGTGCTTATAGCTTTGCAGCGCTTGCTAAAGCAGGTAAAGATATGATGGCTGGTCGTAATGGCTCATTACTAACCTTAAGTTATTTAGGTGCTGAACGCGCTATCGAAAACTATAATGTTATGGGTATTGCTAAAGCGAGTTTAGAAGCTAGCGTTCGTTATATGGCACTATCATTGGGTCCTGATGGTACACGTGTTAATGCTGTATCTGCTGGCCCGATTAAAACATTAGCTTCTGCAGGTATTGCTGATTTCAGTAAAAAACTTGCTCAAGGAGCAGCAGCCTCACCTCTTCGACGTAATGTAACCATTGAAGAAGTAGGTAATGTATCGGCGTTTCTTTGCTCAGATTTAGCATCGGGTGTTACCGGTGAAATAACCTATGTAGATAGTGGCTTTAATATCGTTGGCATTACAGGTTAATCGGATCTATAACTAAGGGCTACCATCACTTTGGTGGCTCTTAGTTACTATTTTCTAACGCCTTAATAATATTACCTATAGACACCGTTAACGTCGTCAGATCATCTGAATTGATAATATAGGGAGGCATAATATAAATTAAATTTCTAAACGGCCTGATCCACACACCTTGATCAACAATAAACTTTGGTAGCCAATCCATCTGTTCATCTAAAGGCAGGTGTAACTCAACAATCCCAATTGCCCCTTTCACCCTCACATCTTTAACTAAATCTAATGACTGATATGGTATTAGCTCCAGGGAAAGTTGACTCTCAATTGCTTTAACTTGCTGCTGCCAGTTCGATTCCAATAATAAATCTAGACTTTCACAAGCAACACGACACGCTAAGGGATTCCCCATAAAGGTCGGCCCGTGCATAAGCACACCACTCCCATCAGCATTCATTCCTGAAACAACTTTACTGTTACATAACGTAGCCGCTAAGGTCATATAGCCGCCTGTTAACGCTTTTCCTATACATAATATATCAGGAGCAATATTGGCTTGTTCATACGCGAATAGGCTTCCAGTGCGACCAAACCCTGTAGCTATCTCATCAAGAATCAATAAAATATCATATTCATCACACAGCGATCGGACTTGGCGTAAATACTCCGGACAATAAAAACGCATTCCCCCTGCACCTTGAACTAAGGGTTCAAGAATAACGGCAGCTAATTCATCTTTATGTACTTTGATTAACTGTTTGAACTCAGCAATATCACTCTCTTGCCAATCTTCATCGTGCTGACAAGTAGGCGCAGGTGCAAATAAGTGTGTTGGTAACACTTTATCAAATAGGCTGTGCATGCCATTTTCAGGATCACTCACAGCCATAGCACCAAAGGTATCGCCATGATAACCATTGCGGACAGTGAGTAGACGTTGTTTATTCGTTTTACCTTGAGCAAACCAATATTGAATTGCCATCTTAATAGCAACTTCAACGGAAATAGAACCAGAGTCAGCTAAAAATACATACTGCAGAGGTTCTGCCGTCATATCAATAAGCTTTCGAGCAAGATCTATAGCGGGTTGATGAGTCAAACCACCAAACATCACATGTGACATTTGATCAATCTGCTGCTTAGCGGCATTGTTTAATCGAGGGTGATTATAACCATGAATTGTCGACCACCATGAAGACATTCCATCAATAATCTCACGGCCATCGCTCAGCGTCAGCCGAACACCATTAGCGGACTTAACTTCATGTATCAGTGACGGACTTTTAACACTCGTGTAGGGATGCCAAATATGCTTGGCATCAAAGTCTAAATTATCATTATTTTTCATGCTGAGAATCATACAGACAATAAAATAAAATCACTATTGATACTGTTGTAGTTCAAGTTTTAAACCTGAAGATATAACTCGTAAATTACGATACAAGCTTACTTGGTTGTACTAAAGCTTTCACCACAACCACATGATGAAACAACATTCGGATTATTGAACTTAAAGCTTTGATTTAGACCTTGTTTGACATAGTCGAGCTCTATTCCGTCTAAAATGGGCATACTCGCTTCATCAATGATGACTTTAACACCATCTTGCTCAATAACAGTGTCATTTCCAGCGACAGACTCTGCGAAATCCATCGCATAACTATACCCTGAACAGCCACTCTCAGTAACACCAATGCGTAAACCAATGGCCGCTTCTCGTTTAGCAACCATTTCTTGTATACGATTAACGGCTGAATCAGTGAGTTTAATCATTACTTTTGACCTGCTTGGATACTATCAAATTTGATAATGCTTTCACCATTTTTGTTTTTTTCGTGATCATGAACAACTTGCCCTAAAGTAATATTAGACAAATAACTTTGGATTTGTTCGCTCAGGCTTTGCCATAATTCATGGCTTAGACATTCGTCACCATTATTACAATCGCCTTTACCTTCACATGCTGTGCTATCGACTTTTTCATCTACAGAAGCAATAACATCTAACACGGTAATTTCATCTGCAGATCGACTTAATCGGTAACCGCCACCTGGACCACGAGTACTACTTACTAAACCTTTTTTTCGTAATTTAGCAAACAGCTGTTCTAGGTAAGATAATGAAATTCCTTGGCGATCAGAAATGTCTGCTAACGTAATTGAGCCTAAACCGTAATTCAAACTTAAATCTAACATCGCAGTGACAGCATAACGGCCTTTTGTCGTTAATCGCATGTGAATACCCTTTTATTTTACAAGCTTATAATTCTCACATAACCAACTATTTTAGTCAAGTAATTTAGCTACTGCCTTTTTCCTGTAAATCGCAGTTATCAAGCTCAGGCATATCTATATCAGTCACGTCCCCGCCAAGCTCGTGTATCGTGCTAGCCATAGACTCAACACGCTTATCAAGTGCATGAATATGCTCAATAAGACCATGGATTGCCGCCGCGACAGGATCCAGTGTTTCACTCGATGTTCCATAGGCATCAAATCCCACAGACTGTGCTAACTTTTGTTGTTGCTTTTTATCATCACTAAGATTTGTTTGCACAACACGGCCCGGCACACCAATAACAGTATCACCCTCTGATATATCCTTAACGACAACCGCATTAGATCCAACACGAGCCCCATCATGCAGACAAATAGGTCCGAGTACTTTAGCTCCGGCACCAACAACAACATTATTAGCAAGCGTAGGGTGTCGTTTACCTTCTTTCCATGACGTTCCACCTAATGTCACACCATGATACAAAGTACAGTCATCACCAATTTCAGCGGTTTCGCCAATGACAACGCCCATTCCATGATCAATAAAAAAACGCCGGCCAATTCTTACTGCTGGGTGAATTTCTATACCTGTTAGCCACCGGCTGATTGTCGATAAAAACCGAGCTAACCATTTTAGCTTATGATTCCAAAACCAATGACTAAGACGGTGCCACTGCATTGCTTGCACACCTGGATAAGTAGTGATTACCTCAAACACAGTCCGAGCAGCAGGATCACGATCAAATACGCAGTAAACATCTTCTTTCATTTGTTGCCATAAAGTGACTTTAGCCGTCATATTTATTCTCCTTTATTACTTTCAGCAGCACGTAAAATGCCATGTAATATTTGCAACTCATTCCGATCTAAATCTGCACGGTTAAATAATCGACGTAAACGCCTCATTAAGTTCTTCGGTTTTTCGGGGTCTAAAAAGCCAATGGTCATTAATGATTGTTCAAAATGACCATAAAGATGTTCTAAGTCATCGGCATTGATTGATTCACGCTCTTCACCTACCCGCCCCACTTCAATAGTAGGATCAAAGCTCATCTTAAGTTCATAAGCGATGACTTGTACGGCAGCGGCTAGATTTAAAGAACTGTAGTCGCTATTGGCAGGGATATTAACTAAATGCTGGCAGCGATCTAACTCTTCATTCGTTAAACCTGAGTGTTCACGACCAAAAATTATTGCGACCTGAGCATCCGATTGCTGCTGCTGAATATGAGCGACAGCTTGACGAGGATCCACAACAGGCACGGGTAAATGCCGTAACCGAGCACTCATACCATAAACCTGTTGGCAACCTTCTAAAGCCGAGTCTAAGCTTTCATGAACGATAGCATTTGCCAATACATCATCAGCACCTGAAGCACGTGCAGTTGCCTCTGCACTGGGATAGATTTTAGGTGTGACTAAATGCAGGCTTGATAAGCCCATTGTTTTCATCGCTCGTGCTGCTGCACCAATATTACCAGGGTGTGTTGTGCCCACTAATACAAAACGAATATTATCTAATGTTTTCATGAGTTTTGTCTCGTTAAGAACATGGCATCACCGTAACTAAAAAAGCGATATTTGTGTTCAATTGCATGCTGATATGCTGACATAATATTATCTTTACCTGAAAATGCTGATACTAACATCAAGAGTGTAGACTCCGATGTATGGAAGTTAGTCACCATGGCATCTACTGTTTTGAAACGGTAGCCAGGATAAATAAATATCTCAGTTTCACCGCTAAATGGTTCAATGGTGCCAGATTGTGAAGCACTTTCCAGAGCTCTCACACTTGTTGTGCCGACAGCGATAACACGTCCTCCGCGAGCATGTGTTGCTTTAACTTGCTCGCAGACTTCTGCCGTTACTTCAATACGTTCTGAATGCATTTGATGTGTTTTAATATCATCAACACGTACAGGCTGAAAAGTACCCGCACCGACATGTAAAGTAACATAGGCTGTTTCTATTCCTGATTTAGAAACACTATCCAGCATACTTTGGTCAAAATGTAATCCCGCAGTGGGTGCTGCCACAGCCCCGGTATGCTGAGCATAAACAGTTTGATAGCGCTCTAAATCACCTTTCTCAACATCTCTATCGATATACGGAGGCAAAGGTAATCGGCCGTAGTGTTCTAAGGCATCAGTAGCAGAACGATCACCATGAAAATAAAGTTCATATAGCGAACCTTGCCGCCCAAGCACTTCAAGATCTAAAACACCTTCTAGTAATAAATGGCGCTCTGGTTTCAGTGATTTACTGCTACGAATATGAGCCAAGACTCTATGCTCATCTAATACCCGCTCAACAAGCACTTCAACTTGTCCCCCACTGTCTTTTTGACCTATCAATCGTGCAGGAATAACACGTGTATTATTAAATATTAATAGGTCATCCGGACTTAATAGTTTGAGTAAATCGAGAAATTGTAAATCCCTAATATCACCACTGGCACCATCAAGTGACAATAGACGGCTTGCTGTTCGCTGGCTCGATGGAAACTGGGCAATTAGCTCATCGGGTAAGGAAAATTGGAAGTCAGTAAGTTGCATAATTTTAAGATCATATCAAATATTGAGAATTACCGAAGACTGGAACCTTCATTTCTCAAAATAATTAAAAAGGTATACAAAAAAGCCGCAGCACCTTTTTAAGGTACAGCGGCTTCATTTAATTTGAACGAGTCAGCTTATGCAGCTAAATAGGTATGAAGCTCTTGAAGGTCCACAATAAGATCTTGAATCATCTGCTTTTTATTTGTTTCTGTCGATTCAGGTTTATTATTATTTTCTAATCGTTGCCGAGCGCCACCAATAGTAAAGCCTTGTTCATATAATAACTCTCGAATTTCACGAATTAATACCACATCATGACGCTGATAATAGCGACGGTTACCACGTCGTTTTACAGGTTCTAATTGTGGAAATTCTTGTTCCCAATAGCGTAAAACATGTGGTTTAACGCCACAAAGCTCACTCACTTCACCAATCGTGAAGTATCGTTTACCGGGAATAACAGGCAATTCATTGTTATTACTCGCTTCCAGCATAACTATCCACCCTTGCTTTTAGTTTTTGACCCGGTCTAAAAGTTACCACTCGACGGGCGCTAATTGGAATCTCTTCGCCTGTTTTTGGGTTTCTTCCCGGACGTTCACTTTTGTCACGTAATTCAAAATTGCCAAACCCTGACAATTTAACATGAGAACCACTTTCTAATGCGCCACGAATTTCTTCAAAAAACATTTCTACCAATTCTTTGGCTTCACGTTTATTAAATCCCAACTCATCGTAAAGTTGCTCAGTCATATCGGCTTTAGTTAATGCCATGTGTACCTCTATAAAATCTTTTTATCATGTTAGTTTATGAATAGATCTTATGATCTAATCAAGGCACCAACTTCTTGTTCTAGTCTTTGTGCGATGGTCTGCATTAGGGCATCAACTTCATCATCCGTCAATGTTCGTTCGGCATGTTGAAGGTTAAATGCGACTGCAATACTCTTCTTACCGACCTCGACACCATCTCCACTATAGACGTCAAATAGTTGAATTTCTTTAAGAATATCAGATTCAACCCCATTCAAGCAATGGTCAATTTCACCCGCGGTTGTATGCTCATCTACAACTAAAGCAAGATCGCGTCGGTTTGCTGGGAATTTTGACAACGGTTCAAACGAGGGTATTTGTGCATTTAAAACAGGTGTTAATGCCAGTTCAAATACATAAACTCGAACATTTAAATCAAGTGGCTTATTCAATCTAGGATGTAATGCACCAATCCAACCAATGGCTTGCTCACCTTTATAGATTCTTGCTGTTTGTCCCGGATGCAACGCTGGATGCTCCTCTGCGACAAAGCGAATAGTCGTGTTGGCACCTAAATCTAATAACGCTTCTACATCTGCTTTTACATCAAAGAAATCAACAGGGCGTTGTTTTTCAGACCACTGTTCCGCATAACGACTACCACAAACTACACCACCAATCTGGCGGTGCTGTTCAACATTATCCTGTGTTCCTCGGAAGCTACGACCGACTTCAAACAATCGAATTCTATCGTGCTGTCTATTCAAGTTATGAACCATTGCTTGAATTAAGCCCGGCCATAATGAAGTACGCATCACTGATAAGTCAGCAGAAATAGGGTTTGCTAAAGCTATCGCTTCTTCGCCTTCAACTGCTAAGTGTTTCTGAATTTCAGGATCAACAAAACTATAGGTAATGGCCTCTTGATAACCTCGATCAACTAATAAGGACTGTAACCTGTGTGTCGCTAATGTATGCTCAGAAATATCTGTTGTTAACACGGTACCTTGAGGGCGTGTTTCAGGCAGTTTGTCATAACCATATAACCGACCTAACTCTTCAATCAAATCAACTTCAATTGCTAAATCAAAACGGAAACTTGGTATCGTTACTTGCCAGCTATCACCTTCAGCAACAAGGCTTAAGCCTAATCGTGTTAACTGTTCTTCAACTTGTTCAGCATCAATTGCAATACCTAATACACGCTTAATACGATCAGAGCGTAGGGTAATTACTTTTTCTTGTGGTAAGTTTTCTTTTGATACAGCTTCACTTATCGGGCCAGCTTCACCACCAACAATATCTAATAATAACGCGGTAGCACGTTCAATTGCTACTCGTGGTAGTTCAGGGTCAACACCACGTTCAAAGCGATGAGATGAATCAGTATGTAAACCATAGCCACGTGCACGACCCGCAATAACCAATGGATTAAAATGTGCAGCTTCTAAAAACAAGTGATTTGTATCATCAGTAACAGATGATGCTTCGCCGCCCATAATGCCAGCCAGTGCTAAAGCAGATGAATCATCAGCAATAACAAGCGAGTTATCAGTAACCGACACTTCTTGCCCATCTAATAATGTGAGTTTTTCAGATTCATTAGCAAAACGAACCGTGATACCGCCCTCTAACGTATCTAAGTCAAAGGCATGCATTGGTTGACCCAGTTCAAGCATCACATAGTTTGTGACATCAACAACAGGACCTAAGCTACGAACACCACTACGGCGTAGTTTCTCTTGCATCCATAATGGTGTTTCAGCTTTCACATTGGCATTTTCAATCACTCGACCAACATAACGAGGACAATCTGAAATGGCATCAACAGTAACACTGACTGTCTTAGTAGATTGCTCAGAGATAGCTTCTTGTGGCCACTGCGTTAAATCACAGCCAGTTAATACACCGACTTCACGTGCAATACCTGCAATACCCAAACAATCGCTACGGTTAGGTGTTAAATCAACATCAATAGATACATCATCAAGATCTAAGTATTCTCTTAGATCTGTTCCGATAGGTGCATCTGCAGCTAATTCCATCAAGCCATTAACATTATCAATTAAGCCGATTTCACTCGCGCCACATAACATTCCAAATGATTCAACACCACGTAGTTTGGCTTTTTTAATTTTAAAGTTACCCGGTAAAACTGAACCGACAACTGCAACAGGAATTTTTAAATCTTGGCGAACATTAGCAGCACCACAGACAATTGATAGCAATTCATCGCCAGCAACATCCACTTTACAGCAGCGTAATTTATCAGCATCAGGATGAGGTTCAACAGAAACAACTTGTCCTACAACCACGCCAGTAAAGTCTCCGGCAACAGCTTCAATTGCATCAACTTCTAATCCTGCTTGGGTCAACATTGCGGAAAGCGTTGCAGAATCAATATCAGGATTAACCCACTCACGTAACCATTTTTCACTAAATTTCATTTGATGAGCTTCCTAATTAAACTGTCGCAAGAACTTGAGATCATTATCAAAAAACATGCGTAAGTCATTGACCCCATAACGCAGCATCGCAAGTCGCTCAACGCCCATACCAAAAGCAAGGCCTAGATATTTTTCACTATCAATATCAACATGTTCAAACACTTTAGGATGCACCATGCCACAGCCTAACACTTCTAACCAACCCGTATGACTACACACACGGCAGCCTTCGCCATTGCACATTACACATTCAATATCTGCTTCGGCAGACGGTTCTGTAAATGGGAAATAAGAAGGTCTAAAACGTACATTTAAATCTTTTTCAAAAAAGGCACGTAAAAAGTCAGCCAAAATACCTTTCAAATCAGTAAAGCTCACATTTTCATCAACCATCAAACCTTCAACTTGATGAAACATTGGGGTATGCGTCACATCAGAATCACAACGGTATACGCGGCCAGGAGCAATAACACGTAAAGGTGGCTGTTCTTTTTCCATCACACGGACTTGCACCGGTGAAGTATGCGTGCGTAATAATGTTTCAGCATTAAAATAAAACGTATCATGCATGGCTCGTGCAGGATGATGTTCTGGAATATTTAAAGCCGTAAAGTTATGCGTACTATCTTCAATCTCTGGGCCTTCAGCAACTTGAAAGCCAATAGATTGAAAGTATTGCTCAATACGTTGCAAAGTACGTGTAACAGGGTGTAAACCACCTGTTTGTTCACCTCGACCAGGAAGCGATACATCAATAGTTTCAGCTTTAAGCGCTTCATTCATCGCTTGTTCGGCTAATAATTTTGAACGTACATCAATTAAACCTGCTACTTCTTGCTTAGACAAATTAACCGACTTGCCAATGACAGGACGTTGCTCAACACTGACATTACCTAACTGCTTCAGATAAGCCGTAATTTTGCCTTTCTTGCCTAAGTATTCAACACGAACGAGGTCTAACTCTGCATTTTTCTCCGAATTGGCAATTGCTTCTTTTGCAACTGCAACAATATCGTTCAATGCCTGTAACTGCGATTCCAGCTCAGCCATAATATTTACCACCTGATGGATTATAGTTTTATGATTTAATTCTGCACCATGAAATCATAAAACTATGAATGAAATAAAAAAGGGCCGTATCTACATACGGCCCTCTTCTTAATCAACATAATATTTCTTACTCGCTAAGGAGTAACAATATTTAGTCAGCTAATGCAGCCTTCGCTTTTTCAGCGATAACAGCAAATGCAGCTGAATCATGCATTGCAAGATCTGCAAGTACTTTACGATCGATTTCAATTGATGCTTTTTTCAAGCCATCAATCATTTTGCTGTAAGACAATCCGCATTCACGTGCACCCGCATTAATACGTGCAATCCATAAAGTACGGAATGTACGTTTTTTCTGACGACGATCACGGTAAGCATATTGACCTGCTTTTGTTACTGCTTGTACAGCAACACGATAGACATTTTTACGACGACCGCTATAACCTTTGGCCTGTTTGATAACTTTCTTGTGTCGCGCATGTGCGACTACACCACGTTTAACTCTTGGCATGAGATAACTCCTTAATTAGTGATTAGG
>ENA-OSET01000736-OSET01000736.1-sediment-metagenome-genome-assembly--contig:-NODE-736-length-35910-cov-4.115787_pt1 | contig 35910 bp, 35 predicted proteins | sample MGYA00237882_ERZ534229 | MGnify/ENA primary metagenome ERZ534229 (study PRJEB26408, sample SAMN06266212) | sediment metagenome | isolation source: Hudson Canyon methane seep mesocosm | place: USA:Hudson... | reverse complement strand
ACGTTGAGGCGCCACTTTTAAAGTATTTCTTCTCATAATACTGACCGGCTAAAGTATCATAAACTAGATGTTCGTAATGACGACCGCCTAAACCCGCATAGAACTGGCTAATATTCTCCCAATCACCTTGATAATCAAAAGTAATTGCCATAATGCGCAAAATATCTTTCATCATATCCTGCTGACTAATCGAAGCTGACAATATGTCATCTTCGGTTGGAAACTCACTATCCAGAACTTGAGTAAAAGATAACAAGGAATCATCATAATCATTCTGTTTAAATTGTGCCCAGCCGATTAAATACATCGCACTTAGATGGTACTTATTGCCGTCAGAACCGCGCTCAATTAAACGTTGATATGCATTTTCAGCTAAGTCATAAACGCCATTCGCATAATAAACTTCCCCTAAGCGAAACAACGATTCTAAATAATAGTTGGATCGAGGGTACAACTCAGCGAGTTGCTCAAGAACTCGAATTACTTCAAAAGGCTCTCCAGCGAGAGCAGCAACTTCATCAGAGAATCGAAGAGCTGGAAGCCAAACTGCCCGAAGGCGCCAAGGTCGCCACCGTCACCGGGCGTTATTTCGCCATGGATAGAGACAACCGGTGGGACCGAGTTAAAGAGGCTTATGACCTACTAACAGTCGGGCCGACTAAATATAAGTACTCTGACACAAGTTCAGCACTGGAAGCAGCATATGCCCGCGATGAGAATGACGAATTTGTCTCCGCAACAAGCATCTGTGATTCAGACTCCAAAGCCGTCGTCGTTGACGATGATGATGTCGTCATATTCATGAATTTCAGAGCAGACAGGGCAAGAGAGTTAACCCGAAGTTTTGTCGAAGATGATTTCTCCGAATTCGAACAAGTCAAAAAGCCAACATTAGCTGACTTCGTTATGTTAACGGAATATTCGGCAGATATTAAAACATCTTGCGCCTACCCGCCAAATAAGCTCGTAAACAGCCTTGGAGACTTTTTAGCCTCCGAAAACAAAACACAATTAAGGATTGCCGAAACCGAAAAGTATGCCCATGTTACTTTCTTTTTTAGCGGTGGCCGTGAAGCTGAATTTGAAGGGGAATCTAGAATACTCATCCCCTCTCCCGATGTAGCGACATACGACCTACAACCCGAAATGAGCGCACCCGAGCTAACCGACAAACTAATTAATGCTATTAGCAGTAATCAGTACGATTTAATTGTGTGTAACTACGCTAACGGTGACATGGTAGGACATACAGGAAACTATGATGCTGCAATGAAAGCCGCCGAATGCCTAAGCACATGCCTTGAGAAAGTCGCTTCAGCCATACATGAGAGCAAGGCCCAATGCCTAATCACAGCAGACCATGGCAATGCCGAACAAATGATGAACCCTGTAAGTGGGCAAGCACACACTGCCCACACGACACTGCCAGTACCCCTAGTTTATCTAGGAGAAAAAGATATCAGACTTAAGCAAGGGGGAAAGCTTAGCGACATAGCACCCACACTTCTTGAGCTAATGTCACTAAAAACTCCCAAGGAGATGACCGGTTCATCCTTAATTGAAAGATAGAAAGTTTTCGAATTAGCGGATATAGTGCCCTAACACAAAGAGAGCTGACTTAAACGCAATTGCTGCCGTCGATATTGGCTAACGCTAGCGCTTCCAATAAATCAGCCCTCTTCGTTGGTCAACGATATCGTTAATGACATGACTATGAACGCGAGCTCCATTTGACAATGTTCCCATGTAATACAAGCCAAGACGTCAAAACAGCGAAACCAACACTCCTTTTAGTTATCTGCACATTATTTCTATACGGCTCTGTTTTGCAATTATTTTTGCCGAGCCTTTCTTTAGCCGCCCAGAATCAGCCTCAACATGAATCAGAAGCTCAACTAGCCGCGCTAAAGAATAATATATCCAAGATAAATAGCTGGTTATCTACCGCGAATACTGAAAAGACGGGTTTATCCAAACAGCTTGAAAAACAAGACAAAGAAATTAACTCTATAAGCCGAGACATCAGGTTTAGCAATGCAAAAATTGCCAAGCACGTCACCAATCTAAAAAGCTTGAGCAGACTAAAAAAAGAACAAACCGCGACCTTACTATCTCAGAAAAACTATTTAATTAAACAAATACAAACCGCCTACAAACACGGCGAACCCACAGAATTAAAATTATTACTAGACACAGACAATCCGCAAGATTTTGCCCGCCAAATGCGATACTTTTCGTACTTAAACGAAGCCCGAAAAGAAAAAATCAAAGCATTTAACGACACGCTCACCCAAATCAAACAGACAGAGAACAAATCCCTTCTTGAGAAAAAAGGTTTAAGCGAACAAAAATTCAGACTAGAAAAAAATAGAGAACAGCTAAAAGAACAGCGTCGACTCAGAAATCAAGTACTTGTTAAGCTTGAATCTCGAATCAAAGATAAGTCCCTACGCCTTAAAAAAATGAAGGCTGACCAGCAGAGACTCAGCACGCTGCTAAACGAACTCGAAGCCGCCATCGCGAACATTCCTCTACCATCCGATGCAAGCCCGTTCTACAAGCAAAAAAATAAGCTTCCTTGGCCGAGCCATGGTAAAGTGCTTGCTCGATTTGGCTCACGAATTGCCCAAGGAAAACTAAAGCTAAACGGAATACGAATATCGACCAAAGAAAACGATCAGGTAAAGTCGATTCATTATGGCCGCGTTATCTTTTCGAATTGGATTCGAGGTTTCGGACTGCTTATCATCATTGATCATGGCGACAACTACATGAGCCTGTACGGAAACAACAAGAGCTTATTAAAAGAAACCGGAGATTGGGTTCGGGCAGGCGAAACTATTGCGTACACGCACCAAAGTCAGAAAAATAAAGAATCAGGGCTATACTTTGAAATTAGAAAGAAAGGACAGCCACAAAACCCGAGCCTCTGGCTTAGGAAATAATTATTCAGGATACCGTTAATGAAATTTGCTTCAATTCACGCTTTGTTTATCAACACAATCGTTATTAGTTCTCTGTTCATAAGCACCGCATTACTTGCCGAGGAATCACAGCAGGTAAAAACAGAAAGTGAAATTTCACCTGAAGAGACAAAATCTTTACCGCTCAATGAACTTCGAAAATTCGCCAGCATTTTTGGCAAAATCAAAGAAGACTACGTAGAAGAAATTGACGACGCTACCCTACTAAAATATGCAATTAGAGGCATGTTATCCGGTCTTGACCCTCATTCTGCCTACCTTGAACCTAGAGCCTTTAGTGATCTACAAGAAAATACGTCAGGAACATTTGGCGGAATAGGCATTGAGGTTGGTATAGAAAACGGCTTCGTTAAGGTAATAGCACCCATAGACGATACTCCGGCTCAAAAAGGCGGCGTCGAAGCAGGTGATTTAATCATAAAGCTAGATGACACACCGGTTAAAGGACTAAGCCTTGATCAGGCCGTCGAGAAAATGCGAGGCGAAGCTGGCACCCCCATAACTCTTACCATCGTTCGAGCAGGAGAAAGAGAGCCCGTTGTCATCTCTATCGAACGAGACAATATACAGGTCACCAGTATCAAGACCCTCCCTCTGGATGATAAATACGGATATATACGGATTACACAATTTCAGTCGCAAAGTGGCTCTGACTTCCAAGAGGGTCTAGATAAATTAAACAAGCAAATCCAAGACCTACGAGGACTAATTATTGATTTAAGAAACAACCCTGGAGGCGTACTAAAAGCATCGGTCGATGTTGCTGACTTGATACTAGATGACGGACTCATCGTATATACGGAAGGCCGGTCAAAAGTATCAGAACTCCGATTCAGCGCCACCAAAGGCGACGCAACTAACGGCATCCCGATCATCGTACTGATTGACGGCGGTTCGGCATCTGCCTCTGAAATACTCGCTGGTGCACTGCAAGACCATAACCGAGCAGTTATCATGGGAACCCAAAGCTTTGGAAAAGGTTCTGTTCAAAATGTATTAGCTCTGGATGCAGAGTACGGGCTCAAACTCACTACAGCCAGATACTTCACGCCCAATGGTCGCTCTATTCAAGCTCAAGGAATCACGCCCGATATAGAGGTGAACAGAGCGAAACTTAGTGATGAGAAGAAACAACCCTTCTATAGAGAAGCCGACTTGGAAGGCCACCTAAGTAACGGAAATAAAGAAGAAAAACAAGAAGTTACCAACACTGAGAATGAAGAAGAGAACAAACAAAAATCGATGCTCGAACGCGACTTCCAGCTTCAGGAAGCACTTAGCTTACTCAAAGCTATTGATATATTGAATATCAAAGGGGAAGTTGTATTATCTGAAGAAGAAATAGACCCTATTCCTGAAGCAGAGTGAAAGCAACGACAAAGAAGCTGCCAACCTTATTACGAGCAGTTTCTTATATTCTAATAGTGCTAACAGCATTCTCAGCACAGCAGACGATAGCCGCTAGCGTTCAACAACCTACAGTCGCTATCGTAATCGATGACATAGGAAACGATTACGAGAACGGCAAAGCCATTGCTCTCCTTCCGTTCCCGCTCACGATGTCATTCTTGCCGAAAAGACCTCACACCCAAAAACTCATAAAACTCGCCCGCCAAAATCAAAAAGAGATCATGCTTCACGCCCCTATGGAAAACAGTCTTGGCATAGATCTCGGTCACGGAGGGCTTCATGAAAATATGTCTGAACTTGAAATAAAATCTACTCTTCTTGAGAGTATCGACTTGGTGCCAGGCCTAGTAGGAATCAATAATCATATGGGTAGCAAACTAACCTCCAACCCTAAAGTTATGAGATGGGTCATGGAAGTTATTCGCACCACACCCTATTATTTCCTCGACAGCCGCACATCAGCCGAGTCAGTCGCGGCAAAATTAGCCGCATCACACGGAATCCCTAACATCAGCCGTAATATCTTTCTCGATCACGAACAAACTCGAAAGTATATTCAACAACAGTTTTTGAAATTAATTGATATGGCCCGAGAAAGAGGATCAGCTATCGCCATTGCTCACCCTCACGACGTCACGGTTAATTATCTACGCTGGGCTCTAACAAAACTAGATGAAAAAGGAATCAGGCTAGCCACTGCCAGTGCGCTGTGGCAGATACGACATCCAACAAAGCGTACTCACAAAGATTAACTCTAGCACCTGAACAGAAAGCCCCTCGCCACGACCTACACCAAGCATTAACATAGGCCCCGTAAAAAGTAACTATTATTTTCTCTGTAATACTAGCGAGTTCTTATCCGGCGTCTATAATTGATATACGCGCAATTACTCTACCCTTTCAAATTAAAGTGGAGGTTAAAAGATAATCATGTCTGGCAAAGATATCGATAGTTTATTTTCAGATGGCAAACTCGCTACCATCACATTCATTACAGCCGACGCATCTTTCGCTGTTCCCCTCGAACAAGTCATGTACATCGAAAAGGATGTAAAACGTAACCTTCAGGTAAATGAATTAGACGAATTTAACCACGAAGTAATTACCTTCCAAAACAACACCGTACAGTTATATGACTTTAATAAACTTATAGGGTCAGAAAACCATCAACAGTCAATGCAACGCTTGGTGACAGAACTAGACGGCTATGAGCAACAGCATCAAGATTGGGTGAATACGCTAGAAGCTGCAGTGAAACATAACACCCCATTTAACGAAGTAACCGAAGCAGACAAATGCTCACTCGGGATCTGGGCCGCCAATTTTGAAACAGACAATGAAGAACTACTAGATGCGATTCAACGGCTACAGGCACCACACGAAAAGCTTCATAAGTTGGCCAAAAAACTAATAGCAATGACTGATAAAGACGAAGCCCTAAAAACACTAGAGCAAGAACGACAGTCAACTCTAACTGACCTATCACATTTATTTCATCTAGCAAGAGAAAGAGCACTGTCGAGCGTTCGACCGATCATATTATTTGTTGAGCACAACGACTCTAGGGTAACGGCCTTGAGGTTAGATAATATCAACGATATCGTCACATTCGACAAAAGTGTGTTTTGCCGGGATGACTCAACAGAAGGAATAATGAAAACCAAAACACAAGACTTCCTTATCGAAGGCTTCTTGAGAAATGGGAATGATGCACCGCTAATGTTAATTAACTGCCAACCAAGCGGATTAGCAATGCATACTGAACAAGTGGCTTAGCGCCGATTAAAGGCGCATTTCGATACCGCAGCCTGCCATATGAGACTTAGCTTGCTGGACAGTATATTCGCCAAAATGGAAAATACTGGCCGCAAGTACAGCATCTGCACCACCTATTGTCACGCCATCCGCCAAATGCTGTAAATTACCAACTCCTCCTGATGCAATAACAGGTATCGAGATACTCTCACTAATCGCTTTCGTTACACCTAGATCAAAACCGCTCTTCATTCCATCCTGATCCATACTAGTCAATAGTATTTCACCAGCGCCATAATTGGCCATCTTAACCGCCCAGTCCACAGCGTCTAAACCAGTTGGCTTACGCCCTCCGTGCGTAAAAATTTCCCACCTGTCAGCTTCACCCTCTTTACTTACTTTCTTAGCATCGATCGCAACAACTATACATTGGCTACCAAAACGTTCTGACGCTTCTCGTACAAATTCAGGGTTAAATACCGCTGCGGTATTAATTGCTACTTTGTCTGCACCGGCATTGAGCATACACCGAATATCTTCAACCTTTCGAATGCCCCCGCCAACGGTCAAGGGAATAAATACCTGGCTCGCCATTTTTTCAACGGTTTGCACCATGGTGTCTCGCCCTTCATGGCTCGCCGTAATATCTAAAAAGGTAATTTCGTCGGCACCTTGCTCATCATATTTTTTTGCAATTTCTACAGGGTCGCCCGCGTCCCGAATATCGACAAACTGAACCCCTTTTACGACTCGCCCTTGATCAACGTCAAGACAAGGAATAATTCTCTTTGCTAAAGCCATTTAAGTCACCAAAATCCTAATAATGTTACCAGCGCCTGCTATTGCCAGCTGTTATGATTTGCCATTCCAAGATGCGAAATTTTTTAACAGCTGTAGACCTGAGTGCTGACTTTTTTCAGGATGGAACTGCGTAGCGAACATACTATCCTTAGCTAATGCAGCAGAGATACTATGGCCATACTGCGTAGTCCCAACGACAGAGCTGCAATTGGCAGGTACATAGTAACTGTGCACAAAATAGAAGCGGCTTTGGTTTTCGACGCCCTGCCACAAAGGATGGTCAACCGATTGAGCCACCTGATTCCACCCCATATGAGGCACTTTTAATCGAACGCCCGCTTCTTCGAGAGGCTCACCAAAGTGCTTAACCCTCCCCTCAAATAAACCGATACAGCCTACCCCATCATTCTCTTCACTGTGCTCCAGTAAGGCTTGCATACCGACACAAATACCCAAGAATGGCCTATCAGCCGATACTTCCTTTGCAAGCTCTTCAACGCCCAAACGACGCATTTCTCCCATGCAGTCCCGCATAGCACCGACACCCGGCAATATCACACGATCAGCTGCTCTGATTTTCTCTGCATCAGACGTCACTATTACCGAAGCATCAGGCGCTACATGTTCGACCGCTTTGGAAACAGAGTGAAGGTTCCCCATACCATAATCAATAATGGCAATTGAATTCATTTCGATACTCGCAAAAAACAACTGACCTCATAAGAGGCCAGTTTCGTTATTGAATTACAGCGTAGTTTAGCCGCGCTTATAAAGAACCTTTGGTAGATGGCATGATGCCAGACATGCGAGCATCTAGCTCTAAAGCCATTCGGAGCGCCCTACCAAAAGCTTTGAATACAGTCTCAATTTGGTGATGGGCATTTTTTCCTTTGAGATTATCAATATGCAACGATACTTTCGCGTGATTTACAAAGCCCTGAAAAAACTCATAAAACAGATCGCAATCGAAACCACCAACACTACCTTTAACAAAAGGAACGTTCATCTCTAGTCCCGGCCGACCTGAAAAATCGATCACCACTCTAGATAAAGCTTCATCTAAAGGAACATAAGCATGGCCGTATCGTCGTATGCCTTTTTTGTCACCAACAGCCTTATCAAATGCCTGCCCCAACGTTATACCAAGATCTTCAACAGTATGGTGATCATCTATATGCAAATCACCTTTGGCTTGCGCATCGATATCAATTAGACCATGTCGACATATTTGGTCGAGCATGTGCTCTAAAAAAGGAACACCTGTATCGAATTTAGCCGTACCATTTCCATCAAGGTTAATTGCCACCTTGATCTGAGTCTCAAGTGTATTTCGTTCTACTTGAGCTTTTCTGTCAGACATTTAATTCTCCAAATCAGACTTAAAACAGGCACTTAGCTTATGACAGCACGCCTTTTAAATTATCGATATATTCATCAACCATCGAGCTAAACTCATGTTTAACGACAGGACTAATAGCCAATTTTAGCAAACCAGGTAGTGGCAAAGTAAGCGCCGCTTCGGTGCTGAATGTGATATCTGTACCATTACCATTATCAGACACGGTCCACGTTCCCGAGACTATACCATTGCCTTCACCTTTTATCGGCTCCCAAGTTATAGAGTCTGCAGCTTCATCAGGGATGTATTTGCAGGCATAAATCGTTTGAATCGCATGGTCGCCTAATCCTACTTTTTCCATTTCCCATCGAAAACTATTGTCTCCCAGGTCTGTTAACTCCTCAACTTTAGGAAAATGGCTAGCCGAGGTAGGTACGTCTGCTAATAAGGTAAACACAGTGTCTTTATCAGCTGCGACACTGAACTCTCGATCTATATCAATTTTAACTTTAACGGCCATGCCTTCCTCTCTCTATCATTTGTATTACTGCGATGAATTTACTGCAGTTATGTCAATGTTGTCGAACCTAGACCCTGAGCACTACAGGCCCAAGCACTATTTGAATAGACGGGAATAATAAACAGTTCACACGCAAAAAGCCATGTTAGGATACCCGTAGCTCATGACCCACAAAACTCAGGACCAACTAATGCCCAAACCGCTAAAGTATCTACTACTCACAACACTCTTTGCTCCACTGTTGCTTGTAGTCGCTTTTTTAGTGGTCATAACCGTTATAGATCCAAACGACTTTAAACCTTCAATTGAGTCTGCAGCAAAGGAACATGCGGAGCTCAACCTAAATATAGACGGCACACTTTCTTGGTCTCTTATGCCCCTTGGTATAGACATCAACGAGGTAAAAATACTAGATCAAAACCTCAAACCCTTTGCTGAAGTCAAAAAGCTTTTCACGCAAGTTGAGCTCATTTCTATTTTCAAAGGCCAACCAAAGATCAAGAGCCTTCTGTTAGAAGGCCTAACTCTACACTTGCTTCAGACGAACGAGAATGATGCCAATTGGGAAAATATTCTGCCAAAATCAGCAATGCTAAAAACAGACACATCTAAAGAAAAAACAGCAGAAACAGAGAGCGTAGAAGACAAAAATCCTAGTAATCTAGAATTCTTAGTTGAGTCCCTAGAGATAAGAAAAGCAGACCTTAGGTTCAAATCTATACCCTTGCAACAAGATCTCGCGCTTGAAGACCTCAACCTTAAGTTAAACAACATCGCTTTAGATCAAGCATTCCCTCTGTCGTTAGACTTTCTCTTAGACGATACGATAAATAACACCAAAATATCATCTCAACTTTCTGGCAGCATTTCTGTATCTAAAGATTTTAGACACATTCAGATTGGCGACCTTGTCAGTCAACACCAACTATCGTCGCCCTCCCTACTACCCAATCCCGCAAAATCCACTTTTGACATCGAATTGAAGTCAAATATAGCAATTGACACGAAAACCGAAATCATCGACATCAATTCGCTTCAGTTTATTTTTGATGAAGCCAAGTTGACAGGTAATATCAACGTAACGGACTACAGCAGTGAGTTATCAGTAAGCGGCGACCTGGAACTAACGCCACTCTCTCTACAATCACAAATGAGAAACCTAGGCATTACACTCCCCGAAACTCAGAACAAATCGGCTTTATCCACATTATCGCTAAAGACAGGTTTCAAGTTCGTTGACGACCTATTCTCGATGGAACAACTGTCGGTTCAACTCGATAAAAGTACATGGGAAGGAGATATTGAGTTAAACCTTGGCTCTCAAGCTCTAGTCGCCCAACTAAGCGGTAACAGCATTAATATCGACCATTACTTGCCTCCTCAAAGCGATAAACCAGAGAGCGAAGAATTAGCCACGCAAAAGCCTAAACAACAAAATGACGAACCTCTGATACCGCTTGAATTGGTTCGCTCTCTCAGTCTCGATATCGACCTCAAACAAAAGCACCTCATTGCACATCAATTAGAAATGACCGATACAGCAATAAAAGTCAAAGCCGATAAAGGCAGAATCGAACTAAGAGAATTAAGCACATTAATGTACGAGGGGAAAATCAATGCCACAGGACTACTTGATGCGAGCACCGACACACCCAGTTGGTCGGCTAAACAGGACATTACTAGGCTCAATATAGGCGCTCTGATCCAAGCTCTTCCAGAATATCAACAAGCTGGCACGCCCTACTCTGCTTCTGGAACATTCAATTTGACCGCTAGTCAAAAGAGCATAGGCAACACGGTAGAAGCACTAAATAAAAATGCCAAGGCTCAAAGTAACTTCGAACTATCGCAAGGAGCCATTGAAGGCATTAGCCTCAACACCTACGCTTGCCAAGGGCTAGCATTCGTAAACCGAGACAAAGTAGACACATCCGACTGGCCAAAAACCACGCCATTCAACAGCCTTAAGGGCAAGCTGACACTAGCAAATCAAATCGCAGATACTGATTTCAAAATCGCTACATCTGGTTTGAAAGTAATCAGTAAAGGCTCGATCAACCTATTAAAAGAACACATTGATATCGGAGCAGATTTGAACGTAGTTGGCGAATTAGGAAACAAAGCATGCCGCGTCAATGACAAGCTGAAAGATATTATTATTCCAATGAAGTGTGCCGGGTCAATCAACACACCACCAGCTAAGCTCTGTGCACTCGACACATCCAAACTAGGTAAGTCATTGAAAAAAGTAGCCAAGAAAGAAGTTAAACGAAAAGTTGAAAAAGAAATAGACCGAGCACTGAAAAAGCATCTGGGAAAAGAAGGTAAAAAACTGAAAAAGCTATTCAAAGGTCTCTTCTGATGAACGAATTTTCCTTCGCCAACAAGCTTCTCGCATGGTTTGACCTGCACGGCCGCAAAGACCTTCCATGGCAGTCTAACAGAACGCCATATCGGGTTTGGGTATCTGAGATCATGCTGCAGCAAACTCAAGTTGCTAGCGTCATCAATTATTACCAACGGTTTATGGGAACATTTCCTAACATACAATCTCTCGCGTCCGCCCACGAAGATGTAGTATTAGAACATTGGGCCGGACTTGGGTACTACGCTCGCGCTAGAAACTTACATAAAGCCGCCAAGCTTGTTGTGTCAGAGCACAAAGGTGTGTTTCCAGCCAATTTCGAATCTATAGTTAATCTTCCCGGTATCGGACGCTCAACAGCTGGAGCAATCCTCAGCATAGCTTTCAAACAAAAAGCCACCATTCTCGACGGCAATGTAAAACGAGTGTTATGTCGCGTTGAAGCAATCAGATCCTGGCCCGGTGAAAAGGCCACAGAAAACAGGCTCTGGCAGATAGCTGAAAGCCTCAACCCCGACGAAAGAACAGCAGACTACACCCAAGCGATTATGGATCTGGGTGCCACACTGTGTACCCGCTCAAAACCCAGCTGTGACTTATGCCCTCTTCGCGAACAATGCAGAGCACATGAGCTAAATCTTCAAAGCGAGTTACCTAAGTCAAAACCAAAGAAAAAGTTACCACAAAAGCACACATGGATAGCCTTAATCGAATCGAATGACGGAAGAATATTACTGGAGAAACGTCCACCGGCCGGTATTTGGGGTAGCTTATATAGCCTACCCGAAATCAGTCACGACCATTCGCTTCAAGAAATAGAAGCACAATGCAGCTCCATTTTTGGTGGCGAGTTTGAGATAATAGATGTACATGAGAGCATCCAACACACATTTAGCCATTACAAATTGGAATTAAAACCTGTCAATTTAAAAAACACCAAGATAGAGCATCGGGTAGAAAATGCATCTAGATTCATTTGGTTCGATAAACAACATATGAACAAGCTAGGATTACCAGCGCCAATTTCACAGTATTTGAACCGACAATCCATTCTTACAGTCGAGAAACTATAATGAGCCGTACCGTTAACTGCAGAAAATTTAACAAAGAACTAAAGGGGCTCGACTTTCCGCCTATTCCTGGCGCGATTGGTCAAGATATATTTGAGCACGTATCAGAACAAGCATGGAAGGAGTGGCAGTCTCAACAAACTATGCTAATCAATGAAAAGCAGCTAAATATGATGAACGCGGAAGACAGGGATTTTTTACGCGGCGAGATGGACAAATTCTTTAAAAATGAAGACTTTGAACAGGCTGAAGGGTACGTCCCTCCATCAAAATAGACCGACTTAAAGAAAGTAAACTATTTTTGAAGGTAGCGCTTGACTCATAGAAATGAAACGGGTTTAATACGCCCCCGTTGCAGACATACCGATACGCAACGAAGTGCAGTCAAGCACAGTAAAAAATGACGATGTGCCCGGTTAGCTCAGTCGGTAGAGCAGAGGATTGAAAATCCTCGTGTCCCTGGTTCGATTCCGGGACCGGGCACCACTTATTTATCTTCGAAACCCGCTTTTTAAGCGGGTTTTGTCGTTTTAGTCTATAGCTTTACTTTAAGCCTCCAAAGCATCTGTGACCAAAACGTGACCACTTGGAGAATTGTCCGCTGCAGCGATAGCTAGGTTCTCCGGCGCTAGACGGCGTCCCTTTAGTTCATATTTAAATATCGAGGTCCATAAAAAAGCACTACCTTTTTAACTCTCTAAATACCGCTGACTATGAGGTAAAAGCACTGCTTATTAGATCACTAAACAATCCGAGCAAAAACCCGATAGCGATACCCATCGTGCCCATTGATGCTGACATCATCACCCCAGCTCCAACGCCCTTGCCAGAAAACGGATACGGTCTTGATTTTCGATTGTGGCGGTTATTGAGGCTTGATCTGTAGGTTTGATGTCAAGTATTGAGCAAGCACTGAGTAAAATGAATAGTGTTGATATGATTAGGCGTTTCATGATTTTATTTGAAGTTGGCAATATTAAGGTTTAAATATCATATGCAATAAATAATAACTAAATTTTCACCAAGCTAAACTGTCAATATCCCTAGATGCTGAAAGCACAACTGCGCGACCCTAAGCTAGTCAATGACCCTTATAGAGAAATTGCCAAAGTAGCTGGCGTCGCCAACGGTGCCATCACGTGGGTGATAAAAGGCCTCACGAATACCGGATTTTTACACCATAAAAGAGCTAAAGAAGGCCGTGAGCTTTTGAATATACCAAAACTAATTGATCGATGGGTTGAAGCCTATCCACTCAAGCTTCAAAACAAACAATTGTTTGGAGTGTTTGAGGCTGAAAATCAACAATGGTGGCAACAAGCCCACCCTGAAAAAAATCAAGGCGTTTGGGGTGGTGAGGTCGCTGCAGATAAATATACTGAGTACTTAAACCCTGAAAATACCATAGTATATTTACCTGAAGGTGAGGAAAAAGCGTTCACCCTACAGAACAGGCTTAGAGCAGCAAAACAAGGTAAAGCCGAACACGGTAAAGGACTCGTCCATATTCATAATCCTTTCTGGCAAGACCTCACCCCGAACAAAAATAATGATCAGGTTGATTGCGCTCCACCTCTACTTGTTTACGCTGAACTGCTCGCTACCGGCGATCCACGGAATAGAGAAACGGCCGAGATGATATATGACAAATACCTCACTCCTACTCACTAAAGATATCAACCCTACCTTTGTAGCCGTCTATCAAGAGCTTGATAAGGTAGCACATGATATGGGAGTTAATTATCTGGTAATCGGAGCAACTACAAGAGACCAGACAAGCACACAGGCTGATTAGCCCAAGCGGCCTACCTATTGATATTGTGCCCTTCGGGGATATAGAAAATGAGAACAGGAATATAGACTGGCCACCAAATGGTGACACATCCATGAGTGCTCTAGGTTTCTCGGAGGCTTGTCAGAAAGCCGACCAGGTTATTATCAGTCAAGACCCTCAAATGAGCATCCCCGTTGCCAGTCCTGCTGGAATGACGCTATTAAAATTGGTTGCATGATTAGATCGTCCAACGGAACTCAGAGAAAAAGATGCGCAAGACCTTACCCATCTTTGTGAATATTACGAAAAAGTACCCAAGGTAAAAGATGCTATTTATAAAAAGATGAGCGATGCTCTCGAAAGAGTGGACGGGGATATCACGCAAGTCGCAGCATATTGTTTAGGCATCGATGCCTAAACTCTAGCGGAAGACAAAACCAAGTCATTTATCAATGCGCTATTTGAGCAGCCTAGAGTTCTCTATGGCAGGTCATTCGGACTGCATAACTTGCGCACTGATCGATATGGTCGGCCATTGCTAACTCTCTACAAAGAATCGTATCCTGAGCTTCCTGAGTCAAGCTTCACGTAATTGAGGTAATGTTTCATTTAATTGATTAACGATCGATCCCCGCCCGAAATCATACTAGACTGATTTTAAAGGAAGTTAATAGCGTAAGTTGGCCGTAGTTGTGAACCATACGCTATATGAATCAAATGACGTAAATACTCAAATATTTGATGGTAAGTTATCAATGCCCAATGCGCTCTATCTATCGAAAGGACTCAGATTTTGACTACACAGAAATCGGATATCAAACCATACCAAGCTGTTGTAGTTATTGCTTTCTTCACAATTATGTTCATATCTATCCTTGTGCTGATAGATATGCGAAACAGCTACAAAGGCGCAAGTTTTCTTCACTACCAGAATAACGCTCTGAATATCCTGGTTGATAACACGATTTATAAATTTGGCGACTACCACGATCATTCCGAAATTCCATTGCAAAACTACAATATCCACGCTTTAGTCGGAGGATTTAGCTACTACCCTAATGAAGATATCTTGCTACGCCAGGGAAGTAGAGAGTTAGGGATCATCGATTCAATTCTGGTTTTCTTACGTGGTAGTGGAAAGCTTACGTCCAAAGACAAAGAAGCCTCGCTTGTACGATGTCAAACATCGACAATGAATAATATATGCAATCAAGCCATACAAAATGAAACCTTCGAAAGAACATATAGATCAGTAATTTTGAAAGATGAAAGCGTAATCATCGCCGATACGAGTAACCACAGACTAGCGTGGTTTGATCCAGCAGGTAAATTAATTCAAGAAGTCACTAATGGCTTCCGCTTCCCCAATCAGATTGAAGTTATTAATGACACCCTATACGTGGCAAACACTAATCGAAACGCAATTTCCATGTTCTCACTCGAAAACCACGCACTGCTGTCGGAGCTCGAGAAATGGGAACATTGGTCCCTAAAATCTGGAATTTCCTCTGAAAAAGGTCATATATATCCAACCGAATTCGTCAAGGTAGAAAAAGGGCTTGCTGTCCTTGCACACAATAATAGTTTGGCGCGTGGAGACATCTATCTTATGGACGCTCAAGGAGAAGTAATTAGAGCCTTTGAGCGACCACTAAATGCCGATATCATTTCAATTACTCCTTTTCGCGGAGAAATTCTAGCGGCTGACTATTCGAACTACAAAATCTATAGATTCTCTCAACTTGGCCAGTTACTCGGCGAATTCAGCCCCCCTAATCTGTCGAAAGTCATGCACAATCAACGTATCCAGTACGCTATGTATGATCAGTACCTTCTATACCTGTATATTGCAGCCGGGATTGTATTCGCAATATTCTTCGCAATGGGTGCGTGGCTAGAATGGTCTAGACATAAGTCAAAAAAACAAAGAAGTGTATTTGGAGATATAAAAAAGCTAGGAGACTTTCCAAAGCCAGAGTTCGACCATCCGGATATAAAATGGCTTACGCATCACACAAACAAACTCATGGTAAATAAGTTTTTCCTGTGGTCATTAAATACCATTATTTTTGTATGCGCGGTTGTGGCATTTTTTAGCATAGTCAGTATGGGAGATAACCCATTAAGGTTGCGCATGATATTAATGCTCATGGGGACAGTCGTATTCTATATATTAATTATTTGGCTATCTAAAAATCAAAAAAAACCGAAGCTTGGCATCTTAGGACAATGGATTCTAATTCAAGACGAAAAAGGGGGAAGAGCCATAGGGGGCGCTGAAAAATTGCGGTATAACGGCAACCTTATCATCGTAGATGAAGTATACATTGTGCTTCAAAATGGCCATCATCCAGCTTTCGACAAGGATGAAAAAGAACAATTCTTAGACCCTCTACTGGCCGTAGCCAAAAAAATGCCTTTATTAGATGTATGGAAATTCCTTTGGCAGAAGCGCGACAAATCACTTTTGTCTGCGCTAGTTATTCTGCCATTGTTCATAGTCGCCTTTTTACTGCGCTAGGATAACTCAAACTCCAACTGGCCGTTCTGCAAAGCTTTTAGAGCAAATCTAAAACAATACGAACTTTTGGTGGGAGATGCTCTCTGTGCGGATAAACTGCATAAAGCTCTCTGGGTTCAAGCTCATAGTCTTCTAGCGTCTTTACCAAAAAAGCTGTATCTCGCACCAAGAACTTACCTAAGAAGTGTGGTGATGCGAATGAACATACCGCGTTACTACAACTAAACTAAGCCTTTACCTTAGCCATCAATATCTCCGGTAGGTAAGCTCGCAAATAACTCTTACTGGCTAGTTTTGCCTCTTCCACATACTCCTTTCTGATCTCACCATATTTCTGAACCGACAACGAAAATATCAAGTCCACTATCTCTAGTGCGATATAAGAAGTCTGCTCGAAATTTGGAAGCCTGGGCAAATCAAAACGCTCGTTAAACGCGGCTACTATCAGCTTTGCAATGAGATCGTCACTATCTCTGTCGACCAACTTTATGTTTGCTTTCGCCTGCCCGCTTAGTATTAACTGCTGATACTCGTGATGCTCAACATAGAAGTCTTTGGTCGTCTCTACTAACCAGTCTACAAGCGCTTGCCAACTGTCAGTTTCAAATTGCTGCCCTCGCTCCTCCATAAACATCAACACATCTTTTCGAAATTCTTCGATTAGATCGACAAGAATTTCATCCACACTTGCATAAAAGTGATAAATCGAACTCGCCGGAATATTTGCAGATTTGGCAACATCTCCCAAGGCAATATCATTGATCGCTCCGCCCCTCAGCAGACCTCTAATCGTCGACAAAATTTGATTTCTACGCTCGATTCCTTTTTTTCTTACCGCTTTTATTTTACTCGATTTTTCCACAATTTTTGCACTTCAGCTGCTGCTCTAGAGTCGCAAATTATATAGATACTTTTGAATTCAAACCAGCTTATCGACCTGCCACTGCGATACTTAATGGTTTGTGCTCGGCCACCCATAAAAACTTATCTCTCACACATATAACCGAATTTAATTCGAATAAACACCAACAAAAAGACTTAAAATTGACAATAAATGCTTGTTTAGCAGATTTTATTCCATTATATTGTTTTCAAATCAGCGAGGTATTGCTAAATGAAAAGCTCACTAAACAGCTACATTGCATCAGATAAAGCGTCGGAATCGAAACGCGAAATATTTAACAACATCCACAAGTATCTATACCCAGGAAGAGTCGAACGCTTGCTAAAAGGCGGTATTGACTTTGTACCCGACAAGCGTAGCGGCTACGTATATTGGGACAAAGACGGTAAAGAGTTGTTCGACCTGCATTTGAATGGAGGGACATTTAATCTCGGTCATTGTCACCCCGAACTTGTTGATCTGTTGAAGAATAATTGCTCTGAAGTAGATATCGGTAACCATCATTTTCCTTCTGAGCACAAAGCGACGCTCGCGCAATCTCTAATCGAATCTATTCCGGGAGATATGCAGTACGTTGTTTTCACCTCAAGCGGTAGCGAAGCCAACGATGTTGCTATTAAGTCGGCGCGCTGGAGCACTGGCCGCAAAAAAGTACTCTCTGTCGACTGCGCCTACCATGGTCGAACGGGATTTTCAGGCACAGCAGGAAACAAAGAAAACGCGACTTACTTTAGTTCTGATAACAACGCAGAATTCTTCACGGTTCCCTTCAACGATATAGACGCAGCTGAGCGCGTACTGAGCAAACGCGATATCGCAATTTTCATGATGGAAGTCATACCGGCTACCAATGGTTTTTGTATGCCAGAAAAAGGCTACCTGCAAGCAGTTCAGAGACTGTGTAAAAAATACGGCACGCTGTTCTTGGCTGATGAGGTTCAAACTGGCCTAGGGCGAACAGGCAAGGCTTGGGCAGTAGAATGCTGGGACGTCGAGCCCGATATATTGGTAACTGGAAAGGGCTTGTCTGGAGGGCTCTACCCAATGGCAGCCGCTATAATGACAGACGCGGCTGGCGCCTGGTTGAGAGACAACGGCTGGGGTCATGTTTCTACCTTTGGTGGATCAGACCTGGGCTGTGTCATCGCCAATAAAGCCCTCGAACTTTCGACCTCAAAATCAACCTTGGAAAACGTAAACAACAACGCTCAGAAAATTAGGGCCGGCCTCGAAAGAGTCAAAAAACGCTTCCCATTTTTCACAGGAATACGACAGCAAGGCTTGATATTTGGGCTGGAGTTCAATGATTCGACCTATGGCCAGGCGATGGTAAGAGCACTTTATGAAAATGGCATATGGGCGATCAATGCAGGGTTCGACGAGTCGGTGGTCCAGTTCAAACCAGGATTACTCATCGACGATGAATATGTCGAAACACTACTGCAACGATTTGAATCTGCCTGCATCTGGCTGGTTAAATCGATCAACGATATTATTATGGAGTCTGCCTTACAAACCGATGCTTGCGAGAAAAAACGTGTCACTGATCTAGGACTTGAAGCATTAAAGCAATGGGGCTTAAATAACGTCCAAATCGATCTGCTTAAACACCGAGAAAATGCCGTATTCAAAATCACAGACCAGAATTCTAATAGCTATGCGCTCAGAATTCATCGCGCAGGATATCACTCCGATGAAGCGCTCCTGTCAGAACTACAATACATCGAACACTTAAGTAAAACAGGGTTTAACTGCCCTGCTCCTATCAAAACAAATAGCGGTGACTATTTTACTCAGACTAAAGCAGACAACGGAAATTCTGCCCAAAATTGTTCATTGATAAGCTGGATAGAAGGCAAGTCGTTTGCAGACCTTGGCCGAGTTGAAAACGGCATGACCCATGAATTGAAAGATCGCTATTTCAAACTCGGAGTAGCCGCAAGCCAGCTACATACCCTATCTGAAAACTGGAACGAACCTACCGGTTTTTTTCGACAGTCATGGGATGCCGAAGGCTTACTCGGAGACGATCCAATTTGGGGTAAATTTTGGGAGCACCCTGTCGTGACCAAGACTCAAAAAAGAGCATTTCTGAAGAGTAAATTTGTACTCAAATCACTACTTGGTTCTCTACCGAAAGGTCATGCTAACTACGGTTTAGTACACGCAGACTTTTTACCAGAGAACGTACTAAAAACAGATACCGGACTTGCTCTGATCGACTTCGACGACAGTGGTTATAGCTGGTACTTATTCGAAATGGCGACCTCACTATTCCCTCACCTCGGAATGCCTTACTTCGACGCACTAAAAGATGCCTACATAGCAGGATACAGAACAAACAGACATTTGGATCAAAAACAGCTGGAGCTCCTTCCAGCCTTTTTGATGATTCGAGGGTTCGCCTACATCGGCTGGTTAATGACTAGATCTGACAGTCTCATAAATGGAGACAAAATCGCCCAAGCGATTGCTGAGGGCTTACACGAAAACATACCTCTCTTAATGAATGAGCTCTCTTTAACACAACGGCTAGGCGTCGAAGCATTTAGTCTTGCAAGTGAAGCAGGAAAAATATTCTCGAACTTAATATCGAACTCTGATTCAAAGACCACACCAGCCTAATTTTGTAAGAATTGATATTGAGGAATGTTATGAACAATGCTCTTTCGAAAGTACTAATATTCAAAATTCTAGCCACGCTTATTGCTTGGTGCATTCCGCTAATGCTGTTCCCAACTAGCTGGATGGTAGCTGCAGGATTCCCAGCAGCCGAACCAATTCTATATACAAAGTTGCTAGGCATGGCTTACTTGGCATTACTCGTAGGCTACGCCTACGGGCTGAAAGCAACACTAAATGCGCAAGATGCGAGGCCAACTGTGATGATGGGGATAGTTAGTAACCTAGGCGCGAGTTTGATTATGCTTTTCTACGGCCTAGACGGCGCGTGGGCTGACTGGGGGCCGTATGCACAAGTTCATATGTGGCTATCTACTTGCAGTGCGTTTTTGATTTCTGCCGGACTAGCCGTGTTTGGCTTGTCTAAGAAAGACGAAAACTCTGAAGCTTCATTCAGCCAATAGCTCTCGCTAATTTCAAACAATACGAAGGGAATAAATGCCCCTATTTATCTGGATTGATCCCGTCAATCCAGATATCAAGCTTGAAGTGCAACTCTGCACATTAAATATCTAGTCTCGCTTATAGAGCGCCTCAATTTCACTAGACGCAATTGTGTTTGCATTTATCATGTAGCCAGCAAGCGCGCCTGATGCATTGTCAGGCAACTCAAGTTTCTCAACAGAAAGCGCGTGAATTTTGAAGCGATAATGATGCACACCATGACCAGCAGGTGGGCACGCCCCGCCGAAGCCCCTGTTTCCATAATCGTTCGCGACCTGAAGACTTCCCTTTGGTGCTAAGGTTTCGCTTGTGCTCCCGGCACCAGCGACCAATTCGCTGAGCTGTGCGGGTATATTGACGATTTGCCAGTGCCACCAGCCACTCCCGGTTGGCGCATCAGGGTCGTAAACCGTAACAGCAAAACTTTTTGTCCCTTCTGGCGCTCCTGACCATGCAAGGTGTGGCGAGATATCTCCACCAGAACAACCGAACCCCTTAAACTCTTGTTTTTTATCCATGAATTCACCGTGAGCGATATCACTGCTTGATATAGTGAAAGACTCGGCAAAAACGGGCAATGTAAAAAGCATCAATAGAGTAGGTAAATACTTAAACGTCTTAGACATGATAAATCTCGTGTACTGTTGAGTGAAGGTTTATCGTATCTTGAAAAGACAAACGCGTAGTAGATCAAAACCGTTCAAGTTCTCGCCTTATTCTGTCACCTTAGTGTTTCGAAGCTCTGTTGGCGTCAAACCAAAATGCCCTTTGAAGCGCTGGGTAAAACGTGACTGAGATTGGTAAGCGCACTTTTCGGCAATGAGGCTAATAGGAAGATTAGTTGTTTGCAGTAAATGCAAACCTAAACCCATGCGCGCCCTGTCTTTGATCTCTTGCACACTCGTGCCTTCTAACTTTAGCTTACGGCGCAATGTGGAATCACTCATCGCCAAATGATCACAAAGTTGATCCGTTGTGATTTGATAATCCTCCTCACCTTGAAACAGATCATGAATTTTATGACTCAGCTTGGGCTTGCCCATCATAGACATCAGCCCCTTATGCCCAAGATGATATAGCAACATCAAGATTTCTTTTTTCCTCGCAGACCACAAAGTTTTAGGGGCCCATGCAACACTTTCGACAAATTGCTGCAAACATTGCTGAAGGGACGTAGTTGTGCTGCCTATGAAAAAATCGACCACATCACTGTCAGTGATTGGGATACCCGCAAAATCGTCATAGTCGAATTCAATCAATAAGGCCAAATAGGATTTATCTTTTGGAATATTTCGCATATTAATAGCGGGGCTATCCGATAAGAAAATAAACTCACCTGAATGACAAATCATGTCGTTCTTTTTACCTAACTCTTTATCTCCACTAAGCACGATTACCAACAAGGGTTTTACAATCGGAACATTTAGAAGCTTTTGCTCATGAACAGATGAATAGACGGAAAAGGGTAATTCAAGATCGCTATCCAGGACTTTATTGATACTGCTGAGTAGATTTTTCATAGAGTACCCGTGGTAAGGATATAAGCTAAACCTATCTTCAAGATAGCGGAACGGGGGAGAATAACTACTTGATAGTAATCACTCACATACTACCAAGTTCCACTTGAGCATTTTTTAAATAAAACGACCCCAGATTGGCCTCAATGCCCACAAAGAAAAGAACATGAGCGAGGGAGCATGTTTCTTTTTGCTCCACAAGAAGCGCCCCTGTTCTCGTAAGAAGTCGGCACCTAAGAAAGCATCGGCAAGTTCCAATGATTCTCGCGCGTTTGCCTGCTGTAGTTCTTCTAATTCACTCCCGGCTAAGAATTTTCGTGTTTCACCACTCTTAACCCAGCCTTGTGCGATTTTTTGAGCTTCTTCGATCAGTTCATCAGCAGGTACTACCCACTGTACCAAGCCTGCCTTAAGCGCTTCTTTGGCGCTTGGTTTCCAGCCTTCATCTCCTAACATTCTCTGGGCATTTTTCTCCCCCATCAAACGCGAAAAATGAATACTTGAACAACCTTCTGGCGTAATGCCCAGTGCGGCAAAGGGTGTTGAAAACGTGCCTGTTTCAGAAGAAATAATACCGTTACACAAGGTAGCTGAGGTAACGCTTGCGCCTATAGCAGGGCCATTTATCGCAACTAAGATAGGTTTCTTACAATCTAGAAACGCCTCAAATAACTCTTGGTTATGCTCAACAATTAACTTGTGAAGTTCTTTTGGTGGCATTACCTGAATCGTACCGCCCAAATTTACGCCTGCAGAATAATATTTTCCTGAGCCCGTCAGAATGATGGCTTTTACCGCTTTCGCCTCGTCAGCCTTAGCGAAGGCTTCCTTGAACGCATCCATCATTTCCATTGTCCAACCATTAAGCTTAGCTGGTCGATTCATCATAACCGTGGCAACGCCGTCTTTAATGGAAGTCTCGACGTATTCCGCTGCACTGCTCGTTAAATCAAGTTCGTTCACTGCTCTGTTCTCCTGCTGCACTTTTAAAAGGCTGATACGATTGGCTTGGGATTGTAGCAATTATATCGCTTCACTTTGCACCAATTCGGCCAAAAAATTGTCAAAAGACCTATTTTCAACTCTAAGTTAGCTCGAAAATTTTACTTAAATACAGCTACTTCTTATCACCAGTGACTCGGACTCGGATATAGCACCCTGCTCTGATAAGGCTGATCCGGCCTATGCGATGCACATCATAAACCACTGCGGCTATTAATGGCTTAGCAATGAACGAATCGCCTCCACACTATTTTTCCCAGACTCAATCTCTCTCTTGGCAAACGCTTCAATGGCTTTCTCATGCGCATAAACGTAATCAAAAAACGGACGTTCATCTTCACACGCGTTGAGCTTAAGGCGCTGCCAAATAGCAACAAAACTTTGTGTCTCGCGCGCTAAGATTCTCATCGCGATAGGCCAAGGCATCAGCGCTAGCGCTAAACCTTCTAGATAACCCTTTATTGACCATAAATAAGGGTAATGGTCGACTCGCCCGGAGTCTTCAAGATAAGTACGAAAACGCTCCAGCGTCTGAATTTCAAGTTGATACAGTAAACGCCATTTTGCTTTTCTGTCGGACGATAGCGCAAGCAAGCTGGCGACTTTGAATACGTTCGCTCCATAGACTTCCGATTGGTGAATATGGTGTAGATCAGATTTGAATTTTAAATATTCCATTTAGCACCTCTTAGTTGAATATTTGCTATATCTGGGTATCACTGCGACTTAGTACTCGAAACAAAAGCAACAGCTTCAAGCAATTCCCGCTGAAATTGTTCACTGCGCTCCATAAAAGGCATATGCCCAACGCGATCAAAAATAATGAGCTTTGCATGCTCGATCGCGCCAGCCAAATTAAGCGATTGAGCTGCCGATATAACTGGGTCATGAGTACCTGCCATAATGACAGTTGGCGCCTTAATACTTGATAAGCGCTCACCAATATTTAACGTCGGAATTCGACTGAATAAGGGAAAGAGCGCTGCGAGATTTTGTTCCTTCATATTATCTTGGATTTCTAACAGCATATTTGTACTAACTGGTGAAGCGAAATAGGCTTTGCGGTCATAGGCCAATAGACCAGAAAGAAAACGCTGCACTGGTTTGAACAACCTACCGAGCCATAAGTTGAAAATAAAGAGTGGTTTGGCCCACCGCCCCAAATGCGCCAATTTTACGAGTTGGCCTTCGATTCCACCCCATTGCCCCTCGTAGAACCCAGCAATACTGATGATACCTTCGAGTTGTTCAAACTGGTCCACAGCCAAATTGAGCGCAGAGAATCCGCCAGTTGAGTGACCAATCACAATAACCTTCTTATCGCCAACTAACTCAGTAATGACCGTTTGATATAGTCGACTGAGCCACTTTTCATCTATAGTTTGGGGCTTGAGATCTTCCGGCATAACAGAAGGATGATGCCCCGGTAAACTGATCGAGTACCAACATTTTTGCTCGAGTATTTCATTCGGCAAACAGCTATTCCAGAAATTGACCGGCGCCATCACCCCAGGAATAAACACCAATGGAGACCCGTTTAAATGCTCGTTAACAGCAAGCACCGCGATTTGATGCCCTTCAAAATTTACATGCAATTGTCGTGTATCCATAACCTACCCTTTTGTTGAAAAACAGTTAAAAAGCGAGTAAAACTCATATATCTATCATATTTTGATTGTTGCCGGCTCACTACTCGTATTCCATCAACACTAAGCAGGCTAAACTCTAAGTGACTAATAATGCTAGAAAATTACCGAAGCAATCTAGATCAATCGCGACCGTTGAAGCGATTCTAGAAGCCACTACTCACATATTGCTAAGAGAGGGCGCTGAAGGTTTAACGACAAATCATGTGGCAGAAATGGCGGGCGTTAGTATCGGCTCGCTATACCAGTACTTCCCAAATAAAGCCTCGCTCATCGCCGCGTTGATCGATCGACATGTGAATGAAGAAGTACATTCTCTAGAGAAAATTTTTTCTGAATGGGCGCACCCAATAGGAAAGCCACTGTTCGAGCTGATTATTGAAGAATTCATTGAGATTCATTTACGAGATATAGAACTGACAAAAATACTTCACGAACAAGTCAGTCACGTTGAGTGCCGAGACGCACTCAGAAAAGCGACACACTACTTTGAGTCTGTCATAGAGGCCCTTTTACAAACGACACATAAAGGGCGTTTGCCGCCAGAAACCGCCAAAGTAAGAGCCTTCGTTATCACCAATACAATAGACTCTATGGTACAACTCGCGCTCGTTGAAAATACGGTGCTATTACAGCAAACAGAGTTCCTCGATGAGTTAGTAAATATTGCAACGCAGGTATTTGAACGTAAGGCCTAATACACGACATAGCCTATGCCAAAAATGCAGAAAGTCCTCTGCACCGCCTATGACCACGACTTAGAAGTATTAACTATGAATTTCGACTGCCCAAACGATCAACCATCTTCAGAGACGATTGAATCACACGATTCCTAATACCATCTGATACTGGCTGGTAAAACTTACGTAGCGCATATTTTGCTTCTGGCTCCCAGTAGACTGTGTCTCCACAACGTATGCTACCAACTTGAATCACTGAACCATTTATCCCTAAGTGTCGCTTCGTGTATTTTTCTAAGGTTCGTAAAATTTTGCTGTCTTTATTAATATTTGGCTGTGGTTGAGCGGGCATTGAACAACGAACAGTACGAGAGTTGCATTTGATGATGGTATTGCCAATATGTAGCTTTCCACCAACCCATTCGAACTCATCTAAATTAGCATTTTTTATGCTCGATTCAATATAGATATTTGGACGAAAGCGCTGGGGTATAAAATCGCCTTCAGGGGTCAGCTGTTTGAGTTTTTCGATTGAATTACTCGTAACAAGATGCAATGGATAAGCATCGTAAAAACGACCTAGGGGTGTAGCAAAAATTGATAGTTCCAGCAGCTTAAGCCAAGAGACTGATGCCAAGTTAGGCAATTCTTCTTTGGAATTAAACTGTTTTTTCATTGCCTCTGCACCCGCCATTGTTTTGAGCTGATAGAACTTCCAATTTTTCTTAGATTGTAAGGGCCAAAGACTGACATTCTTTTTTAAATAAGCGCTCAGTATCTCATTCTTGTTTTCGTCTTCACTTCGAAATGAGGTCCCGTCGGGAAGGATAATATTTACGTGCGGAACTTCGTCCCCTACTTGCCCTTTCTCAGGTTGCTGTTCATATTCAGGTGAGCACAACAATAATTTAGGAAGTTTTTTCACGCTCGTTGTTTCATTCTTATCTTCATCTCGAACAGCCCAACAACGATCGCCAACCATTCCTAATTTTTCGATTTGAGCCTCATTAACCAGCTCTCCAGCCATCGATTTTACCGGGTAACGCCAAAGCTCTTTTACAGTACCTACCGTATATTTCATTTTTCCAATCCTGTCTACAGTGCTACCCCGTTCAAGAGTACATTGTATTTATTTGGTCGAGAGATTTAATAAACGCATAGTAAGTCGATTGGCCAGCAATCGCCATGACTCTGCGTGAAACAGACTATTCACCTCAACATAAGAGTTGGCTCATTCATAATTTAGAGCCGATACGCACAATCTGAGCACTTCTTTTTTTCTCGACTTACGTTATAGTAAAGTTAATTTATATTCCATTCCATTCAGGGACGATTACTATGACCGCGGAAGAGTTGTATGAACTTGTTATTGAAGTATTTGGCGCGAGAGGGGAAAAAACAAACACATCGGCACTTTGTGTTCTCCAGAAACATGCAGATGTGCTGATTGGGGCAATACAAAATACCCCACTTCAATTCAAGAAAGAACCTACTGAGCATAACGATCTTCGTGATGCTAGAGAAAATATCGATTCTAGTCGAGGCAAAGGTGAGTGGACGGGTTATCATGCCGAAATGCTCATTGTTTCAGCCTTACTGAACTACGTTGCCATTGACACATCGCAAAGTACAGAAAATATCAAAGTTGCGCTTCACGAAAAAGTAGGTGACGTCTCAATTTGCGCTGATGCTACATGCTGTAAACACTGTGCCAATATGCTCGATGCATTAGGGATTAATTATTATGGTGGGAAGGGTAATGCTGGCCTTACAGGGTGGTGGAATCCGTTGACAGACAATGTCGCGCCAAATGGCTCGCTTGAGTTTGCTAAAGACATACCGGAATAGGTCTAGTGTTTGAACAGATAACGGCGATTTTCTTTCCGAAGAATTTAGTTTATCAGTGCTACTTATCTCTAATTTGCTTGTTGAGCTGATACCGAATGATGAGTTCAATCGCCTCGAAACTATGATCGGCATGTGTTTTAAGCATAGCTTCTATGATGTTATTCACTTGTGTGTTTGACGTGCGGTCATATAACATTTTGATCAGAAACTGCTTCAAAATAAAATCTTCCAATACTTCTTTCGGCAACGCTGATGGCTCCACTACATCACCATTGTGATTATGAAATTCACCAGCTACTCCATTTACCACATCACATTGGATTTCTAATTTCGGCACTTCGTTTTTCTCAAGGTCGCCACCGACGTCACTCACACCCCTCATCATGAGCGTAATCGTAATGGGTGTATTGAACATGTCTAACCCTGAGCACACCTCATCAATTGCACGTTCTCCAACCCACTTGTCTGTTTCGGCTTCAGGTTCTTCGTCAATACCTTGAGATATAAGGCACTGAAATATTGTAGGAACGGGCCACTTTTCATGTCGGGTGCAAACACACATCGACCAATGAAATTGGGTCGCTTCGATATACTCAAGGTAAACCATTCAAAACTGCCTAAATGAAAGGTGTACTCATATTATAGTAGTGATCAATTTTCATTCAACTTATAGTCATGAAAGTTGAATTCTCTATGAAAGATTAACCGGCCCAATAATTTCGATGTCAGGTAAATTGTCTGCAACTTGCTCGAAACTCGAATACCTCGTCAACACATCAACAATTTTCGATAGAGGCTCAGACCAAATTTCTGGTAAATCTACCTCCCCTTGCGACACAATTGGAAAGGCTAGTTGTTCAGTCGGCGGACAAAATTCAGCTGAAACACCTTCTTTGTTCCCTCTCGCATCCATTCGATACCAACCATGAGTTTCGAGAAAAACAGCATTTAGACCGTGTAGGCAAAACGGTGGCTGATCATCATCAATCGTCAAACGTTGATAACACAGCCCAGCAGGAATGTCGTTGGCCCGTAGTAATGCCGCAAGCAGATGGCTCTTGGCATAGCAATAACCCGTTCCATACACCAACACATCTGATGCCTTACACGTCACCGGATTTAGTTGATGGTCCCAGCTGTGCTTAATTTCATCACGTACAAATTCGAAACAATTGCGTACGATATCGCTCTGCGACAAATCACCTCTAGACAACTCTTGTGCCTTGACGATGACCTCTGGATGATTCCAGTCGATATATTCACTTGATACCAAATACTCTTCACTTGTTTCAATCACCAAACATACCCCTGTTGTTAATCGACCGACCGTCCACTCTTTACACATAGCACTTTTTTCACAAACCTAACACGAAGCGTTTATTACAGCAGCACATTCACTAAATATTATTTACAGTAGCAAGAAACGCTCACTCGCTATAGAATATTTTTACGCAACAAACTAATGGATTATGGAGATTGAATTGGACATCAGACAAGCACATAAAGATGACAAGGGCCCGTTGGCAGAGTTGATGTATAGCTCTGGGTCAGACTTATATGACTACCTCTTCAAAACAAAAAATCATTCAGCTCTAGAGTTTATTCAATTCGAATTCGATAGCGGAATAGGCTTTTGTGGATACAAGAATGTCACCGTCGCGGTAGAAAATGATGTTGTTGGCGGTACCGCATGTTTCTATGACGGTAAAGCCTATAAAAAACTGGTTTCAGGAACGGTCAAGAATGTCTTCAAGTTTTACGGTCCGATAAAATCGCTTCCGATAATGAATAAGATGAAACACAGTAGCAGCCTACTCAAAGAGCCTCGACCTGATGAATTATATTTATCAAATTTTGGTGTTAGCCCAGCCTTACGCGGAAAAGGTGTCGGCAGCCTGATGATTGAGTCAAAGCGCGCAGAAGCAAAAAAGAACGCATACCGAATTTTCTCTTTAGACGTCGCCGAGTCAAACCCTAGAGCCGAAGCACTCTATAGTCGTTTAGGGTACGAAGTGGTTGCTAATAAGACATTTTCAGGCAAAGATAAGAAGGTCTCGAATGTTAGGAAAATGGAATTAACCCTGTAATTTGGCGACGAAAATGTCAGCACTTTCTAGCTAGTAACTAGCCGGAGTCACTTATTATAGACTCCGGAAATCTACTTAAAAATAGAATTTACCTTCAGATCTGAACATCTGGCCACACTCGTTACGCTTTCGACATAGCAAGGCGACCCACTTCAAAATAGCCACCTTTATCAACCAAGGCTCCCTCCTTTCCGACATAAAAACCTCTTTCTTTCAGTAAGTCATGCATAGCTGGCAAATTGTAACTTGGCACCGTTGGCAAATAGTGATGCTCGCAGTGAAAGTTCACAAAATTTGGCGCAAAAAGTAATCGCTCCCACCACCTAGCAATGGTTGTTCGCGTAGTATCTCGCACATCGTTTGAAGACAACTGAGTCATAGCACCATGTTCTGCAATTTGGCGCATTCTCAATATGAATGGATAGAAAAATATAAAACACAGCCACCAATAGAGGTATAAACTAGGCTGACCAGACAAGTAAAATACCGAGAAAAAGCTCGAATGAAACAGTAGCGCGTGAGCGTAGTTTTTGCGGGATATTTTTGGATCTCGATTTTGCCCTTCTTCAGAGTTTGTCACTCCTAAGCTATAAGCATTTCCGGCCCTATTGGACAAGACATAAAACAACACCCCAAAAAGCATTTTTAACCCTGATAGCCCCACAAAATCACGAACAACTTTACGTACAAGGCTCATTTTAGAAACAGGGTATTGGCGTATGTTTTCGACGTCGGGATCTCCATCTGTTCCAGTCTTAGCGTGATGGGATAGGTGATAGGGTCGATAGAAGTCATACGGAACCAATATCGGAATGCCTCCAAACCAATGCCCAATAAATCTATTCCACTTTATCGTACTAAAAAAGGATCTATGTGAGCATTCATGCAAGAGAATACCGATGCCGAGTTGCCGACCAGCCATAACAAATAAGGCCAGTACAATCACAAGAAGAGAACTGGTATTTGCGATTATAAGAAAGCAGCCTGCAATCATCACCCAATTCACGACGAACATCGATATAGCCTTTATGTCATTAGGACTTCGCAGTTGTTTGATTTCGTCCTTACTTAAAAACGAACGACTATGTTGTTTCGATTCTGATGTCATCAAACTATCTCCAGCGTCTAGCAGGTCAAAATTGATTTTAACAACTCTTTCATCCTAGAATTAAACCTTATAGGTCAAATTTAATACATATATGGACAACAAGAACAAAAAAGCGATCCAAGTCGCCTTTGTTATTCCCGATCAATGCTGGAGCGGGAGTATCTCATTGACGACAGATCACTTGGCAGGCATGAATTTAATCTTTCAAGACCAAGGGTTTGTACACTCGAAAGCTTACGACGTTTCACTCTTATATCATCCAGGCATCTTTCCTAAAGGCATCTCTGGTGAATCCTTTAATGTCGAACCATTAGACAACAAACAATATGACATCGTCATTATTCCCGCGGTCTGGTCTATCACACCAAAGGTACTCAAGTCATATCAAGAATTACCCGCATGGCTAAACCGCCAATTGGAAGGGGGCAGCCATTTTATCAGCATGACAAATAGCGCTTCCTAACGCACTAGGGCGTGGCTTTAAAAAGAAGTTTGGAAGGAGTCCGTTGGCATATAGAAAATATATGAAGCAGAGTACAAAAAAAATTCATTAATGATCAACACTTGACCACGAGAATTACCAAATCATAGCACTGAGAAAATGACTAAAATTTACGATTCTGGGCATGATGAATTACGTTGAATTGAGACCAAAACACGGTAGGGTTTTGCGGGCAACAATAATTAAAACATTAAAGGCTTATAACATGTGGAATTTAAAGAGGAATTGGTCGGGATGGCGGGATTCGAACCCACGACCACATGTCCCCCAGACATGTGCGCTACCAGGCTGCGCTACATCCCGAATACAGGATCACTAGAATATAGCTCCTGTTGAGTGGCGCTGATCATACATTAAGAATTGAGATAAAGAAATAAAAAAACGCCGAAATTATCGGCGTTTTTGGGGATACATAAGAAAGTGAAATTAGCTATTCAAAACAACTAACACTTCTTCAAGCTCGGCAATCATTTGCTTCACTAGTTGACTACTTTGTCCCGCATCTTCTTTGCTGTCGTCACTGACTAATTTCTGTTTGGCACCACCGATGGTGTAGCCTTGATCATAAAGTAGACTTCTAATTTGACGTATTGTTAATACATCTTGGCGCTGATAATAGCGTCGATTACCTCGGCGTTTAACGGGCGATAACTCGTCAAACTCCTGTTCCCAATACCGTAATACGTGCGCCTTCACGCCACAAAGATCGCTTACTTCACCAATGGTGAAATAGCGCTTTCCTGGTATGGGAGGTAGTTCATTATTATGACTGGGTTCCAGCATACTCTTCTACTTTCGCTTTTAGTTTTTGCCCTGGTCGAAAAGTAACAACGCGTCTCGCTGTGATTGGAATCTCTTCACCCGTTTTTGGGTTACGACCTGGTCTTTGTTTTTTATCACGTAAATCAAAATTGCCAAAGCCCGAAAGCTTAACCTGCTCATTATGACCCAAAGCACCACAGATTTCATCAAAGAATGCTTCGACCATCTCTTTTGCTTCACGCTTATTCAAACCAACTTCATCGTATAGGCTCTCGGCCATGTCAGCTTTTGTCAAAGCTCCCATGCGCTAACTCCTCAGTTTTGCACCAAACTTGTCACCTAGCGATGACACAATACGCTCAAAGGACTGGTTGATCTCTTCATCATTCAACGTTCGATCTACACGCTGCCATACCAATGCTAGGCCTAAACTCTTTTCGTTTTCACCTAGATTATCACCAGAATATACATCGAATATTGACAGGTGAACTAAGTCAGCCCCTGCATTATTTTTAACAATATTCTCTACTTCTTGGTAGGGTATTTGTTTATCAATAAGTATCGCTAAATCTCGTCTAACCTCTGGATATTTCGACACATCTGAAAAACTTGGCACCTGTCCTTGAACAGCTTGATTTAAGCATAGTTCAAACAAATACACTGGGCCATTTAAATCCAAGGATTTTTGTAATTTTGGGTGAATAGCCCCCATATACCCGATAATTTGACCTTGCTTTACAATTTGGGCACTTTGTCCGGGGTGCAACGCAGAATGTGATGCTTTTTCGAAGCGAAGATCTGCATCGATAGGTAAGAGTAAGTTCTCCAAATCAGCCTTCACATCGAAGAAGTCATATTGACGATTACCGTTCGCCCAGCTTTCTTTTTCAACTGAGCCAGAGACCACACCCGAAATCATTCGAGTCTGAATAATTTCGTCACCTTCTTTCACAAACTTAAGGCCGATTTCAAAAAACTTCACCCTACTTTGCTGCCGGTTCTGATTATAACTAAGCGCCTTCAATAACCCCGGCCAAAGAGACGTTCTCATCACAGCTAAGTCTGACGAGATAGGATTGGCTAAAGCCACACTTTCTAGATCTGGTGTAATTTGTTTTTGAAGGTCACTGTCGACAAAACTATAGGTAATCGCCTCTTGATAGCCGAGCGTTACCAATCTATCTGCGAGATAATCTTGAGAGAATACAGCCTCATCAACTGAACGCAATGACATAGAGCCCATTGCCGTGGTTGTCGGTAGGTTGTTGTAACCATACACTCGGCAGATTTCTTCTATTAAATCTTGCTCAATGGAAATATCAAATCGATAGCTGGGTATTCCAAAGATCCATGCGCCCTCTTCTTTCTGCTGCAAGGTCAAACCAAGTCTAGTTAGAATTTCTTCAATCTCATCGTTATCAATTTTAACACCGATTAGCGACTCTACTTTCTCTTCGCGCAAGCGAACAGTAGTGGGTTTGGGTATATTCTGCTCATCAGTAACCGCGACAACTGGCCCGGCTTCACCACCAACGATTTCTATCAATAGTTGAGTAGCCCGTTCAACAGCATCGCTTTGCAATTGATGATCGACACCACGCTCAAAACGATGAGACGAGTCAGTATGTAGACCGTAGGAGCGTGCCTTGCCTGCAATCGCTAAAGGTGCAAAAAACGCGCACTCCAAGAAAATATTAGTTGTACTAGACGTGACACCAGTATTCTCACCACCCATTATTCCGGCAATCGCCAGAGGAACAGATTCGTCAGCAATTACTAATGTATCTTCACGAAGCTTTATTTCTTGACCATCGAGTAAGGTCAGTGGCTCATCAGCTTTTGCTTTCCTGACGACAATACTCCCTTTAAGGGTATCAAGGTCGAATGCATGCATGGGCTGCCCAAGCTCCATCAATATATAGTTAGTCACATCAACTGCTGGGTCGATACTTCTCATACCGGAGCGACGAAGCTTTTCTTGCATCCAAAGGGGAGTTGGCTTTGATAAATCAACACCCGTTATCACACGACCTAAATACTTGGGGCATGATTCACCATCTTCTACTTTGATCGGGAATGTCTTTGTATGACCCGCATCAATGGCCACAATCTCGGGTGCTGTCACGGCCGCTTTATTTAAAACTCCAACCTCTCTGGCCAAACCTGCCATTGATAGACAATCACTTCGGTTTGGTGTCAAATCTACTTCGATACAGTTGTCATCTAAGGATAAATAGTCGCGAATACACTTGCCTACAGGTGCATCTGCTGCTAATTCCATCAGCCCGTCTGATGAGTCAGCCAAACCAAGCTCAGACTCAGCGCATAACATACCGAAGGACTCAACACCCCTTAGTTTCGCTTTCTTAATTTTGAAATTGCCCGGCAGAACAGCAGGTATTTTCGCAAAGGGTATCTTCAAACCAGCTCTTACATTCGATGCACCACATACGATTTGAAAAGTTTCATCACCGTCAGTTACTTTGCACACATTCAGTTTATCAGCGTCAGGGTGAGGCTCTACACTAACCACTTCACCAACAACCACACCACTAAATTCTCCCGCTACGGGCTCAATACCGTCAACTTCCAGCCCCGCCATTGTAATTTGCGCAAGCAAGTCATCTGTAGAAATTGATGGGTTGACCCACTCTCTTAGCCACTGTTCACTGAATTTCATCGTCTATCCACTTATTCTTTTCTAACTAAATTAGTTAAATTGCTTCAAAAAACGTAAATCGTTTTCAAAAAACATTCTCAGGTCGTTTACGCCGTATCGCAACATGGCAAGTCGTTCGACCCCTAAACCAAATGCAAAACCCGTGTATTTTTCTGGGTCAATTCCACTGGACTTAAATACCTCAGGGTGGACCATTCCACATCCCATCACTTCTAGCCACTTAATATTTCCATCAGCATCACGACCCCACTCAATATCCACTTCGGCAGAAGGTTCAGTAAACGGGAAATAAGAAGGCCTGAAGCGAACTTGCAGGTCTCGTTCAAAAAACACCTGCAAAAACTCTTCAACCGTGCTCTTTAAGTCTGCAAAACTAACATTCTCTTCGACCAGTAGACCTTCTACCTGATGAAACATAGGCGTGTGCGTTTGATCAGAATCGCATCGATAAACCCTACCTGGACAGATCATTCTGAAAGGAGGTTTTCCTTTTTCCATAGTTCTTACTTGAACAGGCGAAGTGTGCGTTCGCAATAACGTATTAGCATCAAAGTAAAAAGTATCGTGCATCGCTCTCGCAGGGTGATGACTTGGAATATTTAGCGCCTCGAAGTTATGGTAGTCGTCTTCGATTTCGGGGCCTACTTCAACCGAATAACCCGCGCGTGCAAAAAACTCTTCGATACGACGCATCGTTTTAGTCACTGGATGCAAACCACCTGTATCAGTAGCACGCCCAGGCAAACTAACGTCAACAGCTTCTGATAGTAACTGTTTCTCGAGCTCTGCTGTTTCCAAAGACTCGCGCTTGGCTAGCAAGGTCTCTAACACGCCTTGTTTTGCTTCGTTTATTTTAGCACCGGCAGCAGGGCGCTCAGACGCATCAAGTTTACCCAAAGACTTCAAAAGCTGGGTGATTTCACCTTTTTTTCCCAGGTAGTCGACTCGAACCTGATCCAGCTCAGCTATTTGGCCTGCTGCATCAACGGCATCAATGGCGCGTTGAACAAGTTGCTCAAGGTTTTCCATTTACACTGCTCCAAAATAGAACCATGCTTTTACGTTGAAAAGCGAATAATACAAACAAAAATAGGGGAAGAGTCACCTCATCCCCCATTCAAACAACTCTATTACATTAACGTTATCGTATATGTAATTCTTCGAGTCTTAACTTGCTAGTGCAGATTTGGCCTTTTCAACAACAACAGCAAAAACTGTTGCGTCGTTCATTGCCAAATCAGCAAGCACTTTACGGTCAATCTCGATGTTTGCCTTCTTAAGACCAGCAATTAAACGGCTATAAGATACACCATTTAGACGTGCTGCAGCATTGATACGTGCTATCCATAAACGACGGAACTGACGCTTTCGCTGTCTGCGGTCACGATAAGCATATTGACCTGCTTTTATGACAGCTTGCTTTGCTACTCTATAAATTCTGCTTCGGGCACCGTAGTAACCTTTAGCTTGCTTTAATACTTTTTTATGTCGGCGATTAGCCGTAACACC
>ENA-OSET01000734-OSET01000734.1-sediment-metagenome-genome-assembly--contig:-NODE-734-length-35990-cov-6.557681_pt1 | contig 35990 bp, 28 predicted proteins | sample MGYA00237882_ERZ534229 | MGnify/ENA primary metagenome ERZ534229 (study PRJEB26408, sample SAMN06266212) | sediment metagenome | isolation source: Hudson Canyon methane seep mesocosm | place: USA:Hudson... | reverse complement strand
GAAGCGGTTGGCCCGTAAAGCTGCTGCTGAAGCGCGGGCGAGTGAAGGTAGCGGGACAAAAGTGGACGCCGTGCAAGCGGCCATTGAACGAGCAAAAGCAAAAAAAGCAGCACTAAATGCTGACAAAATGGCCTCGGGAGATAACAAATCAAAAGACGGAAATTCGACCGCTGAAAAAGAAACGTTACAGACTGATTTGCTAAAACTCGAGAAACGCCTCGGCATTGCAAAAGAAAAATGTCAGCAGGCCGAAGAACAAGGGTCTGATAAAATTGATGCCTTTCGCACTGCGGTCGAAAAAACTCAGGAAAAATATAATCGGGCGGAAGAGAAACTCAATAGTTTTAACAACCGAGAGTCCAATTCCTCTGCCGAGTCAAAAGTCGTGAAACAAGCCAGCCCGGAGCCTTTGTTAACTAACGCTCCTGCACAGACCGCAGAGTCGGAGGATAGCCCCTCTTCCATGGAGGAGACCGCCGTTACAAAGGCGCCCGGAGATGCTGCTACGGATGCAATAGCTAGAGCCTTAGAGAAACGCCAGGCTGCGTCAACGATGACCGAAGCGGAAAAACTCCAAAATGCAGTCGTTTCGATAGAAAAACGACTAGCAAAAACGAAAGAGAAACTAGCGGCGGCTGAAACTAATGGTGACGAGATAGCCTCAATTCTCGCTGAAACAGTCGAAAAACTAACAACAAAACTCAGTGATGCCAAGGCAGCCCTGAAAGAAAAGGCATAACCAATAATGGCCTTATTACAAGTTACATCGCCACACACGACCCGGCCTCTCAATACCCAGCGTGTTATGCAACTAGTACTTCTAGCTACGCTGCCAGGTGTTTTGGTGCTAACGAACTTTTTTGGCTGGGGGACTATCGTCAATATCGGCTGGGCCTGTCTTGCCGCCGTTGCCGCCGAATCAATCGCGCTACATTTACGCAAGAGAAACATCAAACATTACCTCAATGACTACAGTGCGTTGGTTACTGCCGTACTGCTGGGAATTGCAATGCCTCCGTACTCTCCATGGTGGTTAATTACTGTCGGCATATTCTTCGCGATAATTATCGCCAAGCACCTTTACGGTGGCATGGGTTATAACCCTTTTAACCCCGCGATGGTGGGTTACGTGGTATTGCTTATTTCTTTTCCCGTTGAAATGACGATATGGGTTGCCCCAAAAATTGTAGCCGCAGGAAACTTACCCAGCTTTAGCGAAGCAATTTCAGCATTGCTAACCGGCCGAGATTCGATCGCTTTATTTGCCATTGACGGCATGAGTATGGCAACTCCACTAGACGTTTTAAAACAAAATAGTTCACTCCTGATAGACGATTTGTGGCAGCAGGAAAAGCAATTCGGCAAGTGGGCTGGGGTTGGCTGGGAATGGGTCAACCTCGGATTCCTCGGTGGCGGATTGTTTCTAATTTATCAAAGAGTGTTCACCTGGCATGCACCAATAAGTATGTTGGTGTCTCTGACATTAATCTCTGCTCTATTTTACGATGGGGGCAGTTCCGCGTCTGCTGGCTCACCGTTATTTCACTTACTGAGTGGTGCAACCATGCTCGGTGCCTTTTTCATAGTAACCGACCCCGTCACGTCTGCTGTTTCTAATCGAGGACGCATTATATACGGCGCATCTATTGGTATTCTGTTGTACCTAATTCGTGTATGGGGAAACTACCCGGATGCTATTGCATTTGCTGTTTTACTGATGAATTTTGCCGCGCCCCTATTGGACTATTACACTAAACCAACAACCTATGGACACAGAAAATCTCCGCGAAACGATTCTGACTCTAAGCAGGGAGAAGCATAATGTTAAAGCAGTCCATTAGTAATAATTCTCTACTGTTAGGATTTTTCGCCCTTGTCAGCACCGCTGTTATTGCTGGAACGTTTTTAAACACTCAGGATGCAATCTTAGAAAACATCCGAATAGCCGAAGAAAGTGCCCTGTTGGAAATAGTGCCTAAATCGCGACACAACAATGCGATGCTTGACGATACATATACGATTGACGACCAGGAGTTATTAAGTTTACGCTCTCCAAAGAAACTATACATTGCCAGAAACAATAGTGTGCCTGTCGCTGTGATTATTCCGGCGACAGCCAGAGATGGCTATACCGGTGATATTGATCTGATTGTCGGCATAAATATTGACGGCAGTGTTGCCGGTGTGCGGGTATTATCTCATCGCGAAACGCCGGGCCTTGGTGACGCTGTCGATCGAAAGAAAAGCGACTGGGTAGACGGGTTTTCTGGTAAGTCGTTAGATAATCCCGGCATTGAACAATGGACAGTTAAAAAAGATAAGGGAGTTTTCGATCAGTTTACGGGGGCAACGATAACACCGAGAGCAGTGACTAAATCGGTTTCCAGAGCCTTGCAATATTTTTCCGCACACCAACATGACATTCTAAAATTGCGAGCAACTCAAACTGTTAATGACGAGATCATAAGCAATGACTGATATAAGCTACAAAGAATTATCACTCAATGGCATGTGGAAAAACAATCCCGCTATTGTTCAATTACTGGGCCTGTGTCCGCTGTTGGCAGTGACCGGAACAGTCATTAACGCTATTGGTATGGGACTGGCAACGACGATGGTTCTAACCATTTCAAATACCTGCGTTTCCATTGTCAGAAGAATTGTTTCGGATGCTGTTCGCCTACCGGCGTTTGTCATGATAATTGCGGCTGCCGTTACCTGCATAGAATTGTTAATGCAGGCGTTTGCCTATGACCTATTTCAGATTCTAGGGATATTCCTTCCTTTGATTACGACCAATTGCGTGATCCTCGGCCGCGCTGATGCTTTTGCAAGTAAAAATAAAGTATTCCCGGCAATGTACGACGGCTTTATTATGGGGGTAGGCTTTACCGTGATTCTGGTTCTCTTAGGTGGGTTGCGTGAACTGTCCGGGACCGGAGCATTATTCAATAATATGGATTTGTTATTCGGAGAATCCGCCAAAAATTGGAAGTGGGTCGTATTTTCTGATTATCGGCAATTCCTTTTGGCAATATTACCTCCTGGAGCCTTTATATTTACAGGTTTAATCATTGCATTGAAAAACATTATAGATGGCCAGATTAAGGCACGCCAAGACGCAGTCAAAGAAAAACCGGTTATAGGAAACAAGCGTGTTAGGGTCACAGGTACAATTACTTAAAAGCGCGTTCGATGTCCGAGAGTTGGGCCTAACGGTATCACTGCGGAATTGAAATTAGAATTGTTGAATTAATCAGCTTGAAGATAGGGACAATCGTAAAAAATAGTTAGTCATCCAAAAAAGCAGTTCGATTGGCAACCCTATAATTTAATGACTAGATCCGAAGTATCATTTTTAGCCTGCAGCGTAATCGAGTGTAAAGCTCTGTCTCCATCACCAACTGCAGCTTGCGCCGCTTCGGCAAATTGGCGGCCACCCATCTGCTCGTGTAAGGTCAATACGTTGTAATAACTACGAATATTTTGGACATATCTCACCGGCTCCCAACCACGAGCGTACCCATGCTTTGCTTCGCGATAGTAAGTTCGTTTGGCCAATTTTGGTAAATGCTCTCGCACGTCGCTCCATTTGTCCGGATCACCATTAAGCCTTTCTGTTAAAACACGCGCATCTTCCATATGACCGTAACCTACATTATAAGCAGCTAAAGCCAACCAGGTTCTATCTGGATCCTGAATGTCTTTAGGGATTCTGTCATAAATTTTACGGAAGTATTTGCTACCGCCTTCAATGCTTTGCTTGGGGTCCAAACGGTTGGTAACACCCATTTCCTTAGCGGTCGTTTGAGTCAGCATCATCAACCCTCTTACTCCGGTTCGAGAACTCGCAGCAGCATTCCAATGGGACTCCTGATAGCTTATCGCCGCAATGAGCTGCCACTCCATATCAATATCTACCGCGGCTTCTTGAAGATAGGCTTCCCATTTTGGCAATCGAGCCTCAATTCGACTCGCGAAAAGTAAGGCCCCTCCCTGGTTCATTTCTTCAGTGTGTCCATAATATTGCTCGATGATTTCATCAAGTTTTCCATTCGACTTTATCTCATCAAAAAAGATTTTTGCCTCATTGTAGAGGCTCGAATCATTGTTCGTCGGGAAAGCCCATGCCAGCTTCTGAGCACTGGAGATATCAAAGGCGACTTGCGCTCGGGGATAGATATTCCGGCTTACAGTAAACGCGTTGGAATCAACGACGGTATGATCTATTACGCCGCTATCAATCAACCCCACAAGGTCAATCATCTCAATGTCTGCCTGTTCACGCCATGTGAGCTCGGGATATTGTAGTTTCAAATACCGCAGCTGCTCTGCGTGCGCCGAATTAGCGATGACGAGAATATTTTTACCGATAAGATCGAGGGGATTTTGCGGCCGTTTCTCACCGCGACGGTATAACACTTGCTGAGTTATATCCATATAGGCATCGGAGAAGGTGACTTTCTGCTCGCGCTCTTGCGTAACCGTTAAAGCAGAAGCGCCTAACTGGTAGTCGGGCAGTTTAACCAATTCGAGGATTTTACCAATATCTTCTTCGTCGGCAATAACGAGTTCGACACCTAGCTTGTCCGCAAAGGCCTTGGTCAAGGTATATTCAAAGCCGGTATAACCCGACCTTCCTTCGTAGTAGGTAGTCGAGCCGTTGCGAGACAGAATGGTTAGCTTGCCAGAAGTTAACACTCGCTCAAGTTCACTAGGACTGTGGTTACCCACCAATGACGTAGTACAGCTAACAATAACAACAACGGCTAAAAGGCGGGATAGCTGATAAAAACTCACCGGAAATATCGCTGCAATTGGTTTTCTGGCCATCGACAAACCCTCTGAAAACACTATATATAGCAATCCACTAAGGGATTCAGGATGCATATAGACATCGAGGAAGAAACTTATTCAATACTATACATATTTGTATCGAATCACTAGCCTGTTTTAGAAAATAAATGCCAAAATAGATTCAGGAAATTAACAAAATATCGTCAATATTCAGACACGTCAGCCACAAATGACCGATTTTTCCTAAAACACAGCGCGCATCGTCCCTTACAAAAATACGCTCAAAGCTATATACGCAATCCGAAGATCAATAGATTAACTTGTCGTTCAAACATATCCGTTAAATAGACTGAACAGGGACTATCGGACCCTTTAGGCAATCTACCTTGCAGCGGACATGACTACAAAAAATTAAAACCACAGAAAGTCGAATCGCTCGAAATGAACCGGCATATTCTAAGGGATTAGGTTTCCGAGAATTCTTCAAAAGTCTCTATCCAGTCATCCAGCGTTTCTCTAACGTGCCGATGTTGTTTTACAGTTAAGGTATTAAAAAGAGAAATTGTCAACTCTACGCCAGCAGTATAATTCTCTGCACTTCTTTGCCGATCAGCTTCATCCCAGAGATATTCCGAGTTTACAAATAATTGTTTTATTTTCTCTTCAAACCCCACATTTTGACGAGATCGCAGTGCATCGTGCAGAGAAACCGTCCATTTTTTCCTGTTTTCCAACCACGCTAATTGATTATCTGCTGTGCCTTCGCTCCACTCTGTTATAAGCGTAATTTGCTCTTTGTTTAGTCGTCCCACAAATCTTTTTGCCATTTTTTGTGTTCGTTTAATCTTTCCCTTTAACCTCTTCTGCGGGTTGCTATCAAAATAATCCTCTTCAGACTCTTCAATCGTCTCATGCAAATGATTGACGATATCTTCAATTTGCTCGTCGTCCAGATCCGACAACATAAACACAACGTCGTCTGCCACATGATTAAGGGTTGTCCCCCACATTAGCCGCATAGCTTCCATGTGCTTTCGTAACAATGGCTCTGAGACAGGTTGGTCGAGATCTGATTTCAATTGCCTGAGATATTGCCCGTAGACCGGTAGTTGGGTTTTTTTATGCCAATCTAATTGCTGCTTAAGACGTGCATCAAATTCTACTTGCTGAGAGACATCCCAACTGACATAGTCTTCAACCCACCATACTATTTGCCAATCGAGAAAACGTAAGGCGACTTTCGAAGTGCAAGACGTTATCAATAGACACAACACAATACCTAGGAACGGCTTCCGAAAACGCATGTTATTTTCTCAGTAACAATTGAATGTCAAAACCAAAAGGTCAAAATACGATTACTGTATTACGATATCGCCTGGAAGAACACCGGTCCTTAGCTTACAGCCAGTCGCGTAATCGTATCACATCAAATCCCAGTAGAATTCTATAGACTAAAAACCGCTAAGGACAGCACTGTCAAAAGATACCGACTTGCGTATTGCGTGTTGCGTAAACGTTAGAGAGTTAACTTTCGAATATCAGTCAGCAGCTCGACAACGGTTGTTAAAAATCGACCGCCATCTACGCCGTTTATCGCTCTATGATCGTAAGAAAGAGATATCGGTAACATTTTCCGAGGAACAAAATCTGATCCCGTCCACTGTGGTTTCATTTGTAACTTTGAAACACCTAAAATGGCTACCTCCGGGGCATTAACTATGGGAGTAAAACCCTGGCCGCCAATGCCACCCAGGCTCGAAATGGTAAAGCAAGCACCCTGCATATGCGCCGGCGTTAGTTTCCTGTCTTTCGCTTTCTGCGCGAGCTCCGCCGTTTCTTCTGCAAGTTCCCAGATCGTCTTTTTATCGGCATCGCGAACGACCGGTACCAGTAGTCCAGCTGGCGTATCGACTGCCATCCCTAAATGGACATATTTCTTGTAAACCAAACTCTCTCCATCGCTGTGTAATGACGAATTCAGTTTGGGATTAGCTCGCAGAGCTGATGCACAGGCCTTAAGTAAAAAGGGCATTGGCGTTAACTTTACACCCCTCCTAACCGCTTCATCCTTCAGAGACTTTCTGAAATCCTCTAGCTCAGTAATATCTGCCTCGTCGAATTGAGTTACGTGAGGCACGTTTAGCCAATTACGCTGCATGTTAGCAGCAGTTAACTTCGCAATTTTTGTGAGTGGCTCTACACTAATTTCACCGAATTTTGAAAAATCTACGGTGGGAATGACAGGAATACCTGCACTCGATGCCGATGCAGTCGTCGCAGTAAGTTTCGTTTTTACAAAGTTCTTTATATCATCTTTAGTGATTCGACTACGGGGACCCGACCCTTTGACCTTATTAAGCTCGACGCCCATATCACGAGCTAGACGCCTGACAGAAGGGCCCGCATAGACTGAAAATTCGGAATGTGACTCGGGCGAACTTTGTTTCTGTGGCTTTATATCAAGCTGATTTACAACGGTAGGTCTTTCTGCTTGTAACGGTCGAGTAGCTTCAGGCTTTCTGCCCTCCTTTCCCGTTGTTGCTACCGACTGTGCTTTTTCGACTACCTGCTGCCCTTCTCGACTGCTAGACGTATATTCTAACTCTAAGATTGGCATGCCTTGTACCACTATGTCAGACTCTTTAACTGCTATCGATATGACTTTTCCGCTCCTGGGTGCAGGAATTTCCATTGAAGCCTTATCAGTTTCCAGCACGATAAGTGAGTCGCCCTCCTTTATTTCCTCACCGACATTAATACATACCTCGATAATTTCTACATTGTCGGCGTCCCCTATGTCGGGAATAGAAACCGTATCAATCGTCGTTTGTCCGGGGTTTGCGGCTACCGAGTGTTCGTTGATTTCCTTATCTTCCACCCTATCCTGCTTAGCAACATTAGATTCATTTTGGGCCGGAACCGAAGACGCACTCTCCGTTTGTTTGGGCTCGGAACCGCTTGCATTATCAGCAACTTCAAGTGATATCTCCAAAATTGTATCCCCTTCTGACAGAAGATCACCCTCCGCGATCGTGATCGACTCAATGCGCCCGGTAAAGGGTGACGGAATTTCCATAGAAGCTTTATCAGACTCTAAAACGATCAGTGAATCTTCTTCAGCCACATGGTCCCCAACAGAAACACAGACCTCGATGACCTCTACATCCTCAATCCCGCCAATATCTGGAACCTTAATAATTTCCTTACTCACAAATTTTTCCTATAGTCATTTTGCAATTTCTAAAAATTACGCGTCAACAGTAACAGTAAAAAGCGTAAGTATTTTTGTCCAACAGAAACGTCTCATAACTGCCAGATACCAAGGCTACAATCAGCAACTTATTGGATCAGGTTTATCGGCATTCAGGCCAAAGCTTGTATACGCCTGACTGACAATAGATCGTTCAATTTTTCCCTCGTCAGCCAAAGACATTAACGCGGCAATGACAATAAAATAGCGACTCACTTCAAAATGGTGACGAAGCTGGCTACGAGTATCAGATCGTCCGAAACCATCGGTACCTAACACTCGATATTGTCCCCGAACAAAGGGAGCAATTTGCTCACCATAGGATTTCATATAATCAGTAGCACATACCACCGGTCCGTCGTGTCTTTCGAGTTGTTCTTCAACATATGATTTACGCGGCGGCGACTCTGGATTCAATATATTCCAACGGTCACAAGCTAAGCCATCCCGCCGAAGCTGATTGATACTAGTCATACTCCAAACATCTGCATCAACACTGTAATCTTCCCGTAATATGACAGCCGCTTCGCGAACTTCACGAAGAATGGATCCTCCTCCCATTAGTTGTACGACATTGGCACTATCATTTGTGGCGCTTTCAAGTAAGTACATCCCCTTGATAATACCCGCCTCGGCCCCTTCAGGCATGTCGGGATGGTGATAGTTTTCGTTCGCTAAAGTGATGTAGTAGAAACAGTTTTCTTTGTTGGTATACATTCGCCTTAGGCCATCGTGAATAATGACACTTAATTCATAGGCATATGCGGGGTCATAGGCAATACAATTTGGAATCATATTTGCCATGAGTAAACTATGTCCATCTTGGTGCTGCAACCCTTCGCCATTCAAAGTGGTACGGCCCGCCGTGGCTCCCATAAGGAAGCCACGAGCTTGTGCATCCCCTGCCGCCCAAGCTAGATCCATGATTCGCTGAAAGCCGAACATAGAATAAAAAATATAAAAGGGAATCATTGGATACCCATGATTACTATAAGACGTGGCCACTGCCAACCAAGCCGAAAACGCGCCGGCTTCGTTAATCCCCTCTTCTAAAATTTGACCTTTCTTGTCCTCTCGGTAAAACATGATGTTATCCGAATCATGAGGTACGTATTTTTGTCCCTGCGAAGAGTAAATACCGAGTTGTCGAAACATTCCCTCCATACCGAAGGTCCGGGCCTCGTCCGGTACGATGGGAACAACCCGCTCACCAATTTTTTTATTTTTTGTCAACGTTGAGAGGGTTCTAACAAACGACATGGTGGTGGAAATTTCACGCTTTCCAGAGTTTTTCAACTGGCTTTTAAAATCACCGAGAGCGGGTGTATCCAAAGCGTCAAAATCGTTTTTTCTTGCAGGAATAAAACCGCCAAGATTTCTGCGCCGCTCCATCATATAAACCATTTCAGGACTATCATCAGCGGGTTTATAATAGGGGACTTGTTTCAGGTCTTCATCTTTTATCGGAATCGCGAAACGATCACGGAATTTTTTGAGGCTTTCAATATCAAGTTTTTTCAGGGAGTGAGTTTCATTTTGCGCTTCCCCCGCGGCTCCTGTTCCATAACCTTTAACTGTCATGGCCAGAATCACTGTGGGTTGGCCCGTATGGGCAACAGCTTGCGAGTACGCGGCATAAACTTTATAGGGATCATGCCCGCCTCGATTTAAACGCATAATTTCATCATCGGAAAGGTCTTTTACCAGCTCTAATAGTTCTGGGTATTTACCGAAAAAATGTTCGCGGGTATAGGCGCCTCCGTTGGCTTTGTAATTTTGAAGCTCTCCATCACACACTTCATTCATACGTTTTTTCAGTAATCCTGTAGTGTCACGCTCTAACAAGACATCCCATAGGCGCCCCCATATTACCTTGATTACATTCCAGCCAGCACCTCGGAAGTTACCCTCCAACTCTTGAATGATTTTTCCGTTGCCACGAACGGGCCCGTCCAGGCGCTGAAGGTTACAATTGACGACAAAAATGAGGTTGTCCAGCTTCTCTCGTCCTGCGAGCGATATTGCCCCCAATGATTCAGGTTCATCGCATTCGCCGTCGCCCAGAAAAGCCCAAACCTTGCGGTGACTGTTATCTACCAGCTCTCGACTTTGCTGGTATTTCATAACATGCGCTTGATAGATTGCTTGAATAGGACCCAGCCCCATGGACACCGTTGGAAATTGCCAATAATCAGGCATTAACCACGGATGCGGGTATGATGAAAGCCCCGTTCCGCCAACTTCCCGACGGAAGTTATCGAGCTGATTTTCTGTTAACCGGCCCTCTAAATAAGACCGGGCATACATACCTGGAGCACAATGACCCTGATAATAAATTAAATCGCCGGGCGACGAATCGCAGCCTTTAAAAAAATAATTGAAACCAATATCGTACAAGGTAGCTGACGATGAAAATGAAGAAATGTGGCCGCCCAGTCCCTCGTCATTATCGTTTGCACGCATAACCATGGCCAGTGCATTCCATCGAATCATCGAGCGGATTCGACGCTCAATAAACAAATCACCTGGCATGGGTGTCTCATCCCGAGGTTTGATTGTATTTCTAAAGGGGGTGGTAATTGCAGATGGGACTTTACTTCCCGCTTCTGCAGCTCTTTCGGCCAAGGTCTTCAGCAGAAAACTCGCTCTTTTGGGACCATCACCCTCCTGTCGCAAAACATCGTCCAAAGCATCAAGCCATTCAGCTGTTTCGGTAGGATCGATATCTTGCATATACATTCCTTAAATATGAGTAATTACGTTGTTATTTATGCACCAATCTTCAATCGGCATAAAGATTATAGACTTACACGGTGAGGCTAGCGAATTCTCGCGAGTATCAATATTCAAAAAGATTTCAAAATAGAGTTTAGTAAACGACGACGGCAAGACGAGAAATTCACCTCCACCATGCTGCGCTATTTGCAGTACTATTAAATACTGCGAAATCCCCTACGACAAACCTGTAATATGAACAAAGCACCAAGACAAAATCCACGACTATCAAGCCTGAATCAAATCTTACTTCTTACAATCATTATGTCCGGGAATGTAATACTCCAAACCAAGACTACAGGTGAATCCAAAAACTGAATTTAACTAAATTACATATTATCTGAATTATTGACGTAAACTCAAGCTTTTTAATTAATTAAATTAACTTTCACCCATCGCTCTCGCCTTTGCTGTTTACACAAACCTGTCGACTGCTTACACCGTCAGAAGGATGATGAGGATGGTATTAAAGTGAAGTGAACTCTATTGTTCGCTAACGCCACTTCATTCCAATCACCGGCTGTAACTCCTTCTAAGTCGGCAGGATAGGGAAACTCGGGCTGCGATGCTCCCAGTGGAACAACCTCTATCTCGATATTCGGATAACGTGATTTAGCTGAGTCAAGAAATCGACTAAACTCTGGACTCTCTTTGATCGACAGCTGAAGTGCCTGACCAATAGAAGAACCAATGCTGGTACATTCAACAACCGGCAATTCGAATTCAGGTAGCATATTTATTTCCGACCCATCATCTAAAAGAACTTGTGACAAACAAAACTCTCCGACATGACCTTCCATTTGAAGAATACCTTGAAAATTGGCAGCGGCTAACTGTGGCATTAATTCCTGAAGTATATCTAACCGACGGCCGCTGTTTGGGATTTCTCCGTAATCATAGCTCGTCTGCTGATTAAGAGCCCATTGGATTGTATTATAGAGCCCGCGTTTTTCAATAATATCTTCCTGTAATTGCTCCTGAGCGGGCAAGTACAACCATAAAAGCCACAAAGTTGGAAAAAGCCAAATCGTCGCGACTATCCACTGCCGATACGTACCCAAAAACGAAACACGTGGGTCGCTGGTCTCGTCATCATCGCCACCATCATTGTGTGGTGAGGTAACCATTGCCAAGCCGTTAGAAGGTCTTTCAGGCTTATATGTTTCTGCGTTAGTGAGGCTACCGGTGTCGCTAAACTCGGCGTCATCAATATCATCTTGAAGAATTTGATTGTCATTTTTGACCAAGCTTACTATTTCCACTTGCGGCTGAGTCGTCACACTATCCGCCTCCATGGCTCGTAGCCGATCAAGAACTTTGACCAGATCCTGATCGGTACCCTGTTTAGGAAGTATATCTGCAGCCCCCAACGCCTTCGCTTGACCGATATAAATATCTCCCTGTTTGGTGGTATGCATTACGATAGGTATTGAAGAACTTTTAGGATTAGCCTTAATCGCCTTGACGGCATCAAAGCCATCCATACCGGGCATCATATGATCCATAAAGATCACGTCGGGATGATTTTCACGCAAATAGACCAAAGCCTCTTCACCGGACTCAACCATCGCAACAGAAATATTCTTTTTAACCAACTTATTACGCAGAATTGCCCGAGCCGTTTTTGAGTCGTCAACTATCAATGCTTCTTGCACTTTAAATCCAACCTATAATCGTTGATAAAAACATCAGGAACAGTTTAATACCATTAGTCCATTTTCTTATTTTTGCAGCAGGCAGTTAAGCACTACTTTTGTACGGTTTACGCAATTTAACACAGTCGGCGACACGTTTTACTTATCGATAAAAGTTACCCTGTAAATGACGACACCGAGGAGGAGGATTTTTCCAATTGAGAAAAAGTCAATCACCACTATCATCGTCTTCTTTCCTCTTCATCCGTCAAATTACAGGCTCTCAAGATAATTGTCTTTCAACTGGGGTAACCCCATTTTACTCATAGTTTAGTAGTAAAAAAGCGGATTTCTAGTGAATTTCCTCTTTTCGACATAATCAAAAGGTGACTGGGGAAAAGCCTGTAGAGAAAAACAGGGAATAAGCAACGAAAACTTCAATTGTCTCAGTGTGAAATAGACAGTCACCCCTCTCACCGGTGGAAGGGTATTCACTGATTACGGCCTATCCGACACTGGGCCGTTTTATTTGGCTGCAGCTCGCGGCTATTGAGAACCGAACCGACTTAAGGAATAGCCTTGTCGATTATTGCTCCCTAGCCACACCGGCGTCGTGAAATGCGGGCCAGGCATTCAAAACAGCTTTAATTAAGGTCGCCAGAGGAATTGCAAAAAATACTCCCCACAAGCCCCAGAACCCACCGAAGACCAGTACCGCCAAAATGATGGCAACTGGGTGCAAATTCACCGCTTCCGAAAAAAGCAGTGGGACTAATACATTACCATCCAACGCTTGTACAATGCCGTAGACAATCATTAAGGTCATGAAATCAGAACTGAATCCCCACTGAAAATAGCCGATTAATGCAACCGGAATAGTCACTACGGCAGCACCGATATAGGGTATTACAACGGACAAACCAACAAGTAAGCCCAGTAGCGCCGCATAATTTAGTCCCAAGTACACAAACGCCAAGTAAGATATTCCACCCACAATAACGATTTCTATGGCCTTTCCACGTACATAGTTAGCTACCTGATCATTCATTTCGTGCCATATTTTATGTAACATCGGCCGTTTCTTGGGTAAAAATGAACTTAACCATGTCAATAAGACCTGTTTATCTTTCAGGAAAAAAAAGACCAAGATAGGGACTAAAACCAGGTAAATTAGTACTGCCACCACATTCGGCAATTTTGAAATTGAAAAAGAAACGGCTAATTGTCCCAACTGCCCGAGTTCAGATCGCGCCAGGATCATCCACTCTTGTATTTGTTCTTCGTTAAATATGGAGGGATACCGGTCAGGTAAAACTAACATTAATTGCTGCCATTTCGTCATCATTCCCGGTAACTCGTTAAATAACGTTGCCATTTGATTCCATGCTAGCGGCAGGACAACTAACAACGCCATAAAAAAACTACCGACAAACACAACAAACGCAAGACTTACGGCCAGCCACGAGGGGATATTTCTCTCGACGAGCAAAACGATTAAACCCTGCATCATGAAAGCTAAAATTATACTTGTGATCACTGGAGCTAAAACATTACCCATTGTTACGATGCTTATCAGCCCGATAACAATCATCAACAATAGTACGATCGACTCATCCTCGACAAACATTTGATCGAGCCATCTTCTTAGTACATTGAACATATTTTTCTCTTGTAGAAAGTCACTCAACACGGCATATCACCGCGAGCGATTGTACAATCAACCCGTACCGCTGAATGAAAAATTGATTACTCGATATTCAAGATAGGTTTGAAACCGCATTTTCAGGAGGTAGATTACTTCTTTTCTAGCCAGTAGGTATACGTATCATTTTCTTTTTCCGAATTGATCAGTTTGTGGCCACTTTGCTCCGCAAAGACATGAAAATCCCGCCAAGACCCTTGATCAGTTGACAAAACCTTTATTTGATCGCCACTCTTAACGCTATTCAACGCCTGCTTTGCTTTCAATAATGGCATGGGGCACGTGAGCCCGCTTGCATCGACTTCTTTTACAACATCCAACATTTAGCACTCAATCAGAAAGGAATTATTCTTCCATTATAACGCTATGCTTGACCAGACCCAAGTCGCTTAGTTTTCGTCGATTCAAGAATTATTTCGATAATTATTGGTCCAACGTCGGTAGCTTTTGGTGGTAGCCACCTACTCTTACACAATATACCCCATTGTCATGTTATATTGCCGATACAAATAGAGATATTGCCGCCGCTGCTAACTAGGCACGAGTGAAATTTGATTCAACATTAGACGAACAGCTTGTCTGGAAATTGTCATTGGATTTTCTGGCCCGCAACGTCAAAACGGCTAACCCCGAATTTAGGGATCGTCTGTAGTATTTGGCTCGTCGTCGAATTAGTCATAATTTACAAGGAATTTTTAACTTGGTACGTATATCCAAAATTTTTCCCATTAGCCTATTAAGCTTACTTTTTTTAATCTCATCTCCTTCATCTGGGCAAGTTACAGAAGATTTGCAACTTCCTGAACTTGGCAGTATCACGTCGGGAACTATTTCACTTCAAAAAGAATACGAACTGGGCCGTGCTTTTTTAAAAGCGTTTCGAAGTCAAGTAAGAACGATATCAGACCCGCTTCTACAAGATTACCTCGAAGAATTAATCTACAAATTAGCTAGCTTTAGTACCCTAAAAGACAAAAGACTAGAAATCGCCATTGTAGATAATAAAACGATTAACGCTTTTGCCGTTCCAGGCGGAGTCATCGGTATTCATAATGGATTGTTGTTGCAGGCGGGAACAGAAGCGCAGCTGTCGTCAGTCCTGGCGCACGAATTGGCGCATTTAAGCCAACGTCATTTTGCTCGAAGCGTGGAAGCACAGAAGCGAAACACTATTCCTAATATGGCCGGCCTATTAGCAGGAATCATTGTAGCCGCTACGTCGGGAGGCTCCGCAGGTATGGCAGCTCTTACGGCCATACAAGCAGCGACTCTTCAAAGCCAACTACGTTATAGCCGATTACATGAACAAGAAGCGGATCGAGTCGGTATGCAAACTATCGTACGTGCAGAAATGGATCCGGGGGGAGCCGCGGATATGTTTGAAAAAATGCAGCAGGCTTCTCGTTACGCTAGCAATCGACCGCCAGAATTTTTATTATCGCACCCGGTGACTGAAAGCCGGATCAGCGACGCAAGAAATCGCGCTAGAAAACATCCTAAAAAAATGTACACAGACTCTCTTCGATTTCAGCTAATGAAAGCGAGGGTCATTTTACATTTTTCCGGAAATAGCAAAGAAACCGTTTCGCGGTTTCGGGCAAAACTTAGTTCTGGAAGTTCGCAACCCGATGCGGATCAATATGGTCTCGTTCTCGCATTAACCGCCAACGGAGACTTTGCAGAGGCTGAGGCTAAGCTTGGATCCTTGCGTAAAGCCTCACCAATGGAAATGAGCTATTTAATCGCTGAGGCTGAACTGTACATTGCTAGTGCGAAAAATGAACAAGCGATTCAGCTATTAGACAACGCCCTTTCAATTAACCCCGGCAATCACCCGCTCACGATGACGCTAGCTGACGCTTTAATTAAATCTAACCAACCCCATCGCGCCGAATCTTTATTGGAAAAACATTCCTCACGCAAACCGAATGACCCGTATGTGTGGTATTTATTAGCGGAGACTCACGGATTAGCTGGAGATATAGTAGGTGTACATAAGGCTAGAGCTGAATTTTTTGTCTTGAACGGGGTATTAGACAGAGCTGCACGACAACTCAGCTACGCCCTACCCTTAGTAAAAGGCAATCATCTCAGCACATCAAAAATTAAAGAAAGAATTAAGCAAATCAAGCAAATGGAACTTGCAATGAAGCAGCTTTAGTATCGAGGATAGCTCTGCGTCTCTTAAAGTGCCCCAAACTCTCACTTATTCGCATGTTATGTCCCGACGAAGGAAATTGAATTAAGTCGCCTTGAATTCCAACATACGCTTGAGAGGTTTCATTGCTTTCTCTCCTAACTCCCGATCGACCGCAATTTCGTTCCCTCCAGTTTTTAAGCTCTGAGCAAGATTTTTTAGCCCATTCATTGCCATCCACGGGCAATTGGCGCAGCTTCTGCAACTAGCACCGCTACCAGCAGTGGGTGCGATGATGAATTCTTTATCGGGAACTTGCTGCTGTAATTTATAAAATATTCCTTGATCAGTCGCGACGATAAACTGAGTATTGGGCATCGTTTTAGCCGCGTTAATAATTTGTGAGGTCGACCCAACGTGGTCGGCCAGATCGACTACAGGTTCTGGCGATTCAGGATGAACCAGTATTGCCGCGTTCGGATACACTTTTTTCAAGTCTAATAGACCTTTGGCCTTAAATTCTTCATGCACAATACAGGAGCCGTCCCACATCAAAACATCGGCGCCAGTCTCTCGTTGGACGTAGCCACCCAAATGTTTATCTGGCGCCCACAGAATTTTCTCACCTTTTTGGTCTAGATAGTCTACAACCTGTAATGCAATACTCGATGTCACAACCCAGTCAGCTCTCGCTTTAACCGCGGCCGAAGTATTGGCGTACACGACAACGGTGCGGTCCGGGTGTTGATCACAAAAATCTGAAAACTCATCGGCGGGACAACCGATATCGAGGGAGCAGGTTGCCTCTAAAGTCGGCATAAGAATTCGTTTTTCGGGAGAAAGAATCTTCGCGGTTTCCCCCATAAATCTGACTCCAGCAACAACCAATGTTGTGGCATCGCTGTCGCGGCCAAATCGTGCCATTTCCAATGAATCTGATACGCAGCCCCCAGTCTCTTCGGCCAACTGTTGAATTAATGGGTCTGTGTAATAGTGCGCGACCAGCAGAGCATTTTCATTTATCAGCAGATCTTTTATTTCCTTAACCAGCTGATCTTGCTCGGACGGAGAGACGAAATCTTGAGCCTCTAACCCCTCCAAACGATCTTCCACCAGCTTATAGGATGACGCTCCTTCGGGAGCAATTGATAAACCAGCCACAACAATACCTCTACACGTACATGTTAAATGTATTGCATTTTAACAGAAATCAATCGGAGAGTGCGCTATTTATAACGAAGAAGGACTATTTCCAACGATGCGGAGACAGTTTAGATGAACTTTTTCCGACAAGCCTGATCCGCGCCAGATAACGGGTTATCAACGAAACCATCAACATGGAGCAAAGATTATGAACGGTTTATCCCGATTTAGCTGGTCACGAAGTGTGGACCAGCAGGCAAACTAAACTTTCGTATTTGATACCAAAGTTAAGAGACTTGCTTCGGCTTCAGACAAGCCGCACTGGGCTACGAGTTGCGACGCATCCGCACCATTCTCTACTAATGAGAAGGCTTGTTTATAGGGTAGATAATCACCATGGGTCATTTCCAGCTGCTGCTGCTTTTCTATATTCGTCGCCAGCTTCTTTTCGACGGAGATAACATGCTGCCCAACACCGACAGATGCCCGATTGACCACGGACAAATCGTGACGCAATTTTGTTATCTCTTGTTCGAACTCATTTTTAAGCGCCACCAACGCTATCTTTTGCCTAAAAACGACATAACTCAAAATAAGTGCCAGCAAAAATATGGAAGTTAGCGCCGACCAAACAATTATCATACATCCTCCCAAAAAGACGCCATCTAGCTTTAAAAAAAAAGGTAAGTTTAATGAGTTCGATTAAAACTCTTCTATATCATTCCATTCCTGGTCAGACAGTAGTTTATCTAGCTCAACAAGAATAAGTAATTTATCGTTCTTGTTACACACACCTTGAATAAACTTGGCATTTTCATCATTGCCAACATTCGGAGCTGTCTCTATCTCAGATTGTCGCAAGTAAACCACCTCGGCCACAGCGTCTACTAAAATACCAATAACATGGGAATCAGCTTCAATAATAACGATCCTGGACTGGTCGGTTACATCGGCAGTTTGTAAACCAAATCGGTTTCTTGTATCGATAACGGTAACGACATTACCGCGCAAGTTAATAATACCCATCACATAATGCGGTGCGCCAGGGACGGGCGCGATTTCGGAATAACGCAGCACTTCTTGAACCTGCATTACGTTAATCCCGTAAGTCTCTCCATCCAATCGAAATGTAACCCACTGCAACATAGGATCATCCGCATTTTTAACCGTATTTGTTGCCATATTTATTACCTTTTAAAATTCCTGTTACAACGAAAACCAACAAATGCTCAAAATGACGACCGACGATAACGTCAATTTTAATCTGTTTATCATTGTACTATAGAACATAGCACTAACTGTGCCACCCTATAATACTCGCGGAGGCTAATCATATGCTATTTATCCTGTTCAACAAACATCAACGTTAGCTGATTTACATCTAACAAGGCACACATATGCTCCACAACGGTGCCAGCTAACCAGGGCCGTTTACTCCGTTTCCCCCGCCAGCGAATATTCTCAGGCTCCAAGGAAATGGCGCTCGATACAACATCAGCGGCTAATCCCCAATCAACCCCGTTTATAGAAATAACATAACCTAACTGTTTAGATTCCTTTTCTTCAAAACGTTCTGGCATGACGACTCTTGCTGTATTAACCACACGAATATTTCTACCTTTAACCGGTAACAGCCCCAGAAACCAATCTACCTGTCCAAAGATAGGCGTCAGTTCCTCGGTGATTGGATAAATTGCGCCCAACTCCGTTAAAGGTACGGCCAGCGTCAATCCGCAGACAGAAAAAAGCAGGCACTCAAATCGATTTTGAGCCCAATCCGGATAAATCTTGTAAAGAATTGAATCATCACTATCTGGATCCTCAGCAGTTTCGAGTAACGAATCCTCTGATAACTGAGTGGTATTGTTTGGCTCCTGCGTCTTTTCAGTTATGTCTGTTTTTTTCAATTCCTGACGAATTGACCCTTCTTCGACGACGGGTGGTTTTACTGAAGGCAAAGACAAATTTAGCAACGGGCGTTGCAAAGGTTTCGCGAATGTACGACCTTGAGTATCGGACGGAATATCTAATAAATCACGCTTTCTTCGCAGAGTGGGTGTAAATCGTTGGACCGCGGTTAAGTGACTCGCTGGCTGTTCCTCTGGATCGGGCTGCCTTTCTACTCCGGTAGCATTTTTCGCAGAAACTCTCACCAAAGAACTCTTTTCGGTAACAATTTCAGGATATTTTTTTTCACTTACTACGGAATTTGCCGGATGCTTACGGTCTTTTTTGCTTGGCTCTGGAGGATTGGTGCCGCTGTCTGCAAAGACCACAGGGACTGGGACAGCAGGAGTATCACATTGTTTGTCGATAGCAGGTTCGCTGGACGGTTTAGCCGGATTAAAAAGCAATAGATCAAGATAACTCTGAACAGAGTCCTGCGCTTCTTTGTCAAGAGGTGTATCGTTATCCTTCATGTATTAAAACACGCGCCGTCATGCTTGTAAGCGCTGCTCCTGCTTAGATAAAAGATATTTCAACAGTGACTTATAGGCATCCACACCTCTTGAATTTGGGTCGTAACATGATGGCGTGATGCCCTTTCTACTGGCGTCCCGAAAGCGTGTATCCACTGGAATCATTGAAGGCCAGATACTGTCAGTGTAGGTATTTCTTAGCTCGCGCAGCGACCCAATAGACGCGTGTGTGCGCCTATCGAACATGGTCGGTACAACAATATGTTCCAAATCTTTTTTCAAAGAGCGAGTGACCATAGAGATCGTCCGCACCATTCGCTCCAGTCCCTTTATAGCAAGAAACTCCGTTTGTACGGGGATAAGTAAACGCTGACTGGCTGCCAAGGCATTTATCATCAAAGCCCCTAAAACCGGGGGACTATCAATAAGTACATAGTCATAGGAATCCCATATTTGGGCCAACGCCTTGGCAACTTTTAAACCCATTCCCTCGGTCGACGCCTTACGCTCTACTGTCGCCAATGCCATACTCGATGGCAATAATGTAAGATTCTCCTGGGACGTTTCCAATAATAATGATTTTATTTCAGCTGCATCTATATTGTTTTCGTTAAATATATTGAAGCTACTGCGCTGTAGAGAATCAGGATCATAACGAAAATAGCTTGTCATCGAACCATGCGGGTCAAGGTCTAATAATAACACCCGCTCGCCTCGATCTGCCAAAAGTCCACCGAGGGTAACTGCAGATGTAGTCTTACCGACTCCTCCTTTTTGATTGGCTACAGCCCAAACTCTCACAAATAACACCTCTAGAATGCGTCAATAAATAGACATCATTTTATCTTTTATTTCACTTTTGCAAATTACATACCACAAATTAGCGGCAATGAGAATATCCCAACTATTCCTGTGGCTCACTTGTGAAAAGAGTACCTCCTCCCTCAAGCTCTATTGTTTCAACTCCTTGAAGTGGATCCTCAACTTGTTGGTCTTCAGGTATTGTCGGAGTAACACCTGGGACGTTAATTCGTATACCCGTCTGCGCTGATTTTTCGATTAACTCTTCTGCGCTGGCTATTTCCCTCAGGGAAGGCCTTAAATCACCCGTTTTAGAAATCATTAACACTACCCTTCGATTTGCAGACCGCCCCTCTTCAGTTGCATTATCAGCAACCGGTTGATGTTCGCCATAACCAATAACGGCGAATCTAGAGGGGGACATTTCCTCTTCCACAAACAACTGGACGACTGCCGAAGCTCTGGCGGTTGACAGCTCCCAGTTTGACGGATACAAAGGGGTGTTAATAGGCCTATTATCAGTAAATCCTTCAACCTTGATGGGATTATCCTGACCTTTGAGAACCTCCGCTATGCTCCCTAACAACTCCAGCGCAGAAACGTTTAACGTCGCGTTCCCGCTGCTAAAAAGCAGGGATGACTTTAATTCGACCTCTAACCATTCCTCATTGCCGCGAACTGTCAGCAGTTTATCCCTGACCAAATCGCCAAAAGCACCTTCTAGCTGATCACTGATTTGCTTGAATTCAGCGCTAAGCTCATGTGTTTTTTCGATACGATCTTCGCTTTCATTGTCAATATCGATTTTACTTTTTCCCTTATCCTCATCGACGCTAGTAGCTTCTAACTTAATAATTTGTCGAGGGTTAGACTTCGCTAACTCCCCAATTTGAAAGGGATCAATGTTTCGTTCCGGATTATTCTCCGGAACTATTCCCTGCTCAGTAGTACTAAAAACTTCGCTAAGAGTTTCAGACAATACTTTGTACTTACCTTCATTAACTTGTGATATTGAGTACATGACGACAAAAAACGCAAACAGCAAGGTAATAAAATCGGCATAAGAAATTAGCCAACGTTCATGACTTACAGAATCTTCGACGACTTTGCGACGGGCCACCAGAAATCCTCCAAAAATTCGATTTTAATGTGAAAAAATTAACTTCCGAAAAGATCTGCAGCACAGCCGTGCTTTTGCAAATCTAAGTTTGAATTCAGTACTGTTTTGCAATCATACAACTAACAAAGTACTTATATTGATACGATCTACTCGTGCAGAAACCCATTGAGCTTAAGTTCAATTCCACGAGGATTTTCCCCTTCGGCAATCGAAATAATTCCTTCAACAATCATTTCTCGATGGAGAGATTCGGACCGCGCGAGCGCACGTAATTTACTCGCCACCGGCAATAACAGCAAATTCGCAACCCCGACACCATATATCGTAGCAACAAATGCAACCGAAATGCCTGCCCCCAAACGGTTGGCATCGCCTAAATTACCCATGACTTGGATCAGCCCCATTACCGCGCCGATGATTCCGATTGTCGGTGCATAACCGCCCATGCTTTCATAAAATTTGGCCGCATCTACGTCGCGTTGCTCCAACATTACCGATTCAACTTCCATAACGTTGCGAATACTTTCAGGCTCACACCCATCCACGAGAAGCAATAATCCTTTTCGTGCGAAAAAATCTTTTTCTGACTCAACAATGGTTTCCAAACCCAGTAAGCCTTCTTTTCTTGCTGATACAGCCCACCGCACAATTTTCTTCACTCCATCCTTAAAAAGAATGGAGGGGGGTTTAAAAATCCAAATAAGACGACGCAATGCTAATTTTAAAGTTGCGAGGGGAGTTTGTAACATCCCAGCGCCAAGAGTCCCACCTAAAACGATGACCGCAGCAGGTCCGTTTGTTAATGCTGCTAAACTTCCGCCCTCTAAGTAGTTGCCCCCAATCAAGGCGGCAAAACCCAATATAACACCGACAAAGCTCAGGATATCCACGATTAAACGATCTCACATAGTCGTTCACCAACCTGGAGAAGCGGCAATATCTCATCCGCTAGCTTGGCCCGCGCAATGGCCATTGGCATCCCGTAAATAACCGATGTCTTTTCATCCTGCGCCCATATCGTCGACCCTTTTTGCTTCAATATTTTTGCACCTTCACATCCATCTGACCCCATTCCGGTCAGCACCACCGCCAAAACACGGTCGGAAAAGACGTTAGCCGCCGACCCAAAGGTAATGTCGACACTGGGTTTATAGTTAAGCCTTTCATCGCCATCCAACACGCGAACCTTTCCACCCTTTGATATCATTAATTGTTTTCCACCAGGTGCCAACAACGCCACCCCAGGACGCAAGGTATCGCCATCTTGCGCTTCCGCTACCCGTATTTTACACAGGGAGTTTAGTCGCTCAGCGAACGCAGCGGTGAACGTTGAGGGCATATGTTGAATCAATACGATCGGCAGTGAGAAATTTGCGGGAAGCTGCGTCAGTACTTTCTGTAAAGCTACTGGCCCGCCAGTTGACGTACCGATCGCCAGTAAAGAATAGGGTTTTGTCCTCTGAGATCTAGCAGCTGGAACGGCTTCCGGCCTACCCGCTGTACTCCTTACATCTGAAGCAGAACCTCGCAGCGAGTTCGTTCGATCATTTGGCTTATTCGCTGGCGCGCGCGCTGGACTCGCGGCCATCGATTGGGACATACCTTGCCCACGACGGGCTTTCGCCACCATTTTGATTTTGCCGCCAAGGGTTTTTTTCAACTCGGAAGAATTTTTAGATATCTCTTCAAAATTCTTAGGCAAGTAGTCAACGGCTCCCGCTTCCAGAGAGTCCAATGTAACTCGTGCCCCCTCATAGGTAAGCGACGAAAACATCAAGATCGGCGTCGGGCACCTCTCCATAATTTCCCTGACTGCTGAAATACCATCCATTACCGGCATTTCATAGTCCATGGTTATAACATCTGGTTTCAATTTTATGGCTTGCGCAACACCCTCCCGCCCGTTAGTCGCAGTGCCGATGACCTTTAAGCCATCACAGGAGTTAATCATTTCACCTAATCGACGACGGAAAAAACCGGAATCATCTACAATTAAGACGGAAACCGTCATTTCTCACCTCTAAATACTTTCGGTTCAGGTTCTCACCGACAGAAAGCCATATTAATAATACGTGTTCCAATTAAATTTCTAACCATTTACTACAGAGAACTATTGTTAGCCTTTAACAATCTATTCGATATCTACTCGATCAACACCTACCCTTAGCGTCCGATCAAAACCATCTGCCTTATCATTACGCTCGCTATGCTACAACTACCCCGCATATCTACTCAACATGCTCGGTACATCTAAAATAAGGGCTATTGCTCCATCGCCGGTAATCGTAGCGCCAGCCATACCCGGAGTCCCTTGCAACATCTTTCCGAGGGGCTTTATGACAACCTCCTCTTGACCAACTAACTGGTCGACAACAAACCCAACTCGCTGGGTACCAACACTGACTATCACAACGTGAGCACTCTCGATGGAGTCTCTTGCCGAAGAACCCTGCACAAGCCATTCCTTCAAATAAAATAAAGGCAGCGCCTTATCCCGAACCGTAATCACCTCTTGACCATCGACCACATTAGTCCTCGATAAATCCATGTGGAATATTTCATTCACACTAACTAAAGGAAAAGCAAACGCCTGGTCGGCTAACATAACCATTAATGTCGGCATAATGGCCAGTGTTAATGGGACTTTTATCTCCAGACGACTCCCTTCTCCAAGCACCGAGTGTATGACAACCGTACCGTTAAGCTGATTTATTTTAGTCTTAACAACATCCATCCCAACGCCCCGACCCGAGACATCTGAAATAACTGTTTTGGTAGAAAAACCAGGCATCAGAATAATATTAAAGCACTCTGCGTCACTCAATCGAGAAGCGGCATCTTCATCATATAACCCTTTATCCACTGCTATTTGGCGAAGTTTGTTAGGATCCATACCAGCGCCATCATCCGTAATCGACAGTAGAATGTGATCGCCCTCTTGCTCCGCGGCGAGAATAACTTTCCCCACCCGAGACTTACCGGCTTTTTCCCGTTCGTCGGGCATTTCAATACCGTGATCTACAGAATTCCGAACTAAGTGAACCAAGGGGTCGGCAAGTGCCTCTACCAGGTTTTTATCCAGGTCCGTGTCTTCGCCTTGCAACTCTAGAGTAATTTCTTTTTTCAATGTCCGCGCGAGATCGCGAACAACACGGGGGAAACGACCAAAGACTTTCTTAATCGGTTGCATCCGTGTTTTCATTACAGCCGATTGCAGATCTCCGGTTACGACATCGAGATTCGCTACCGCGTGTGCCATATTCTCGTCACCGCTGGAATTACCGAGTCGGACCAAACGGTTACGGACAAGCACCAACTCGCCTACCATATTCATAATTTCGTCGAGACGTTGAGTATCAACCCGCACCGTCGCTTCTGAGGCAACAGCTCCGTCCTTACTGGCAGGTGGTTTCGCTACTTTAGCAGTGGCTGGTGCAGCTTGAGAGGGTGTAGGCTCTGGTTTTTTGGGAGCGGAAGCCGAAACCTCAGTCTTCGCAGCAGCCGGTTTGTTTTCTGGCGGTGCAGTTTTTGGAGATTCGACTGGAGAAATCGTATTTTTCCCGGTTGGCCCACCAGCACCGTGCAACTGTTCTAACAGAGACTCAAATTCATCATCGTCAATTAGGTCACTTTCTTTTGCATCTGACGGGGCCGCCTGATTTGCTTGCTCGGTACCGGCGCCACTTGGGCTACCGGCTCCCGGAGCGCTACCGCCATGAAGCTGATCAAGTAGAGCCTCAAACTCATCATCGGTAATTTCATCTCCACCGGCTGACGGTGCATCTCCAGCCTCGACTGGAGACGCCGCTTTTGCGGGGCTTTCTTCGGTTGTTATTCCGTGCTGACCCTTACCGTGGATCTGATCGAGAAGATTTTCAAATTCATCATCACTAATATCGTCACTGGCCACTGCGGCGACTTCAGGCTTCGGGCTAGCGTTAGAAGCTTCTTGACCAGGGGTATCGGGATCACCAATTGCATCCAGGAATTGCTCAAATTCTGCATCTGAAATATCACCTTCCGGAATAGGCTCTTCGGGAGCAGGAGCATCCGGCTCTGGCGCAGCTACTTTATCGTCACCCTCTACCAAAGCCTCTAAGCTTGCCATTAATTGTGGATCGGCCGGTTCAGGTTCGTTGCCACTTTTAACTTCATCAAACATGTTATTAACAGCGTCGAGAACCTGTAAAACAACATCCATTAGTTCAGAAGTTACATTTCTTTGGCCATTGCGAAGTATATCAAAAAGATTTTCAGTAACGTGACAGCAATCGACCAGTGCATTTAGCTGAAGAAAACCGGCACCGCCTTTGACGGTATGAAATCCCCGGAATATCGCATTAAGTAAATCCCGGTCTTCAGGGCTCTGTTCCAATTCAACCAGTTGTTCGGACAACTGCTCCAAAATTTCACCAGCCTCGACCAGGAAATCCTGCAGTATTTCTTCGTCTTCACCGAACATCAATTACTCCTCAACCACCTACCTGAAACAGAAATGTTTTGCTCTTGCAGCGGACTGCCTAAATCACAACTCCCAAAAACGTCACCGAACAATTTTCTCACTCCAATATGGGTATACCGTTTTGAGAACACCTTAATACAATCCCAAGGCGACAATAAGCAATGCCAAAAGAACACAGCACCTAAAACCCTAAGCTTGAAAGCAGGTCATCGACATCATCCTGTCCCGTTACAACATCTGGACTGTCTGTTTTAACCTGCGGTCCTTCGGCCTCAATACTGGCTACTTTCGTTGGACTTTTTGGTTCATCTGTATTCCGAACCATTCCAGTCAACTCTTCAACTTGACCAGCAACCCTCATTAATTCGACTAAACTTTCTTCAACCTCCTGAACAAGACTAATAACCTTTTTTATCACCTGGCCGGTTAAATCCTGAAAATCCTGTGCCAGCAAAATTGTGTTCAGTTTTTCACTTAGAAGACTTGAGCTGTTACCGCTAAATTCTAGAAATTCGTCCATTCGACGATATAAATCACGAAATTCTTCAGGCGCCATTTCACGTCGCTGCAATCGGCCCCAGTCCACTTTTAGGGCCTGAGCTCTATCGTGAATTTCCCCCGCGATAGGGATGCCCTCTTCAACCATGTCCATAGTTTTATCGGCAGATGTCTGTGTAAGATTAATGACATAATCCAACCGGTCTTGAGCATTGGTCATTTGTGAAGTCTGTTCACCGTCCTCTTCCCCATCCTCGACAGAAGAACTAGGATCTATATCAAAATTAACAATCGCCTCGTGCAAACCCCTGGTAAGCTTGCCAACCTCCACATAGATGTTACGGTCACGAGCAGCATTGAGATCTTCAATCGCAGTATGAATGTTTGAAGAATCCCCCTCCTCGAGTTTTTGGATAAGAGCTTGCGCGCGAGTTTTGAGATCATCCCAAACTTGGTCTGACATATTTTCTTGATCTGTTCCCGACATGGAATGATGCACCTTATATCGATAGTCAGTAATAGATTTTCCAATGGAAATCTATTACTGCTTAGCCAATTCGTTCAAAGATTTTTTCTATCTTCTCTTTCAATACCGCCGCAGTAAATGGCTTCACAACATAACCATTAACGCCCGCTTGAGCAGCTTCGACAATTTGTTCACGTTTCGCCTCTGCCGTAACCATCAAAATAGGCATATTTTTTAAACGGTCATCGGCACGAACAGCTTTCAATAGGTCTATACCCGTCATACCAGGCATATTCCAATCGGTAACGAGAAAGTCAAAATTGCCATTTTGCAACATTGGCAACGCCGTCGAACCATCATCTGCTTCCGCGGTATTGGTAAAACCCAAATCGCGTAACAGGTTTTTGATGATGCGCCTCATTGTTGAAAAGTCATCAACAATGAGGATCTTCATATCTTTGTCCAAAACTACTACCTCCAGAGATTATTGCATAGTTTCTGCTTGTCTAATTTCTACCTAATCAGTCTAGTCTCTGATCTTGTGGTAGCCAGTATATAGCGGCCTTTATAGCAACTTTTCGAAAATTTATCATGAATAATTTCATTTTTATTGTAAAGCCAAAAACAATTTTGGCAAATTTAACCGATTCTGTATAATTTGCACACAAAACAATAGCTTATCTAGTTTATCCTAAACGCACTTATAGCGCCCAATCCGTTAAGCGGCTTCGCAGTCGCATTGCTGCCTGACTGTGAATTTGACTAATTCTAGACTCGCTAACACCCAGCACCTCTCCAATTTCTTTTAAGTTCAGCTCCTGGTCGTAATAAAGCGCTAGGACTAACCGCTCTCGCTCAGGCAACTGCCCGATCGCTTGCGCAAGCCCTTCTCGCAAGGCATTTTTTTGAATTCCTTCAAAAGGATCCGGCGTACTGCTGGGAACTTGCTCTTCTGGGCCGTCTTCGCCACTGACTAACTCTTCAAAACTAAATAACTTGCTAGACGCTGAATCTTGTAACATCTCATAATAATCGTTAATCGGTACATCCAGCTCTTCTGCAATTTCAAGATCACCCGCATCTCGTCCGATTCTATTTTCAACAGTCTGTATTGCTTCTGAAACCCTTCGAGCGTTACGATGAACCGATCGAGGGGCCCAATCTCCGCGCCTAACATCATCAATCATTGAACCTCGAATACGGATTCCAGCGTATGTCTCAAAGCTAGCCCCCTTACTCACGTCGTAATTACGAGCTGCTTCAAGTAAGCCCATCAAACCAGCCTGAATAAGGTCTTCAACTTGTACGTTCGAAGGCATACGACCCAAAAGATGGTGAGCAATACGCTTCACAAGCGGCGAATATCGCTCGATTGTTTCATTCATTGATATACTTTCAACGTCGCTGTACATTGCTAACCCGTTAACCACTGGCATCAAAACTACCCGACAGCGCCCTGAACAAGGCGCTCAACAAAAAACTCCAAATGCCCTCTTGGCGACGATGGTAAAGGCCACAAATCTACCTTTCCTGCTAGTTGTTTAAATGCAACGCTTGCTTTGCTATGTGGGAATAATTCAACAACAGGACGCTGCCTTTGAACCGCTTTGCGAACTGACTCATCAAATGGGATGGCGCATTCATATTGCAATGTCACATCGAGAAAACGTTCTGATACTTGAGTTAGCTTGTTGAACAGATTTCGCCCTTCTTGTGTTGACCGTGTCATATTCGCAACAATTCTAAAACGGTCAACGTTATAATCCTTATTGAGCAATTTCATTAGCGCATAGGCGTCAGTAATCGATGAAGGCTCATCACAAACCACTATCAAAATCTCCTGAGAGGCACGAACAAAACTAACAACTGAATCAGATATACCTGCGGCTGTATCGACGATTAAAACGTCAATTTGATCACTTATTTCGCTGAATGCATGAATCAAGCCTGCATGCTCCATTGTTCCCAAAGTTGTCATCTTTTGAGTTCCTGACGACGCGGGTATAATTTTTATTCCTCCCGGTCCAGTCAACATGATGTCGAACAATGAACACTCACCAGACAAAACGTCTTCAAGATTCTTTTTCGCTCTTAGGCCCAACAGCACATCTATGTTCGCCAGCCCCAAATCGGCGTCCAGTAAAGCGACTCGCCTTCCCATTTGAGCCAAACAAACACTAAGATTGATCGACACATTTGTCTTACCGACGCCACCCTTACCTCCGGTGACCGCAATTACTTGAACGGGGTGCACACTACTCATCGACTGCATATACTCCTTTTGTATACTTACTGCTCTGCTACCAAATTTTTTATCAAAGCGGTGAAAAACAAGCTATTTATTTAATTAACAGAACTGGCCTTATTGTACACGAACATCGGCTTGTTAGGTGCTTATATCAGGCCTCGCCACGACTATTTCATAGGTATAACTACGTAGCCAGTATCACCTCTACTTTGATATTGAAGCCAATTCAGTCATCATCGCCTCACTGTCAACTTCAACTGTTTGCGCCATTTTTATCGCCAGCGATATGAGATTTCGCCCACTCGCGACCGCTATGTCTGCCGGAACAGCCTGGCCATCAGTGCTGTAGGCGATCGGAAGTTTCTTCAACACGGCAAGGCTAATCACTTCGCCTAAGCTCATTGCCTCATCCAGCTTTGTCACTACACAACTGATCAAATTGTCCGTCTTATACGTATCGTATACGGCTTTCAGTACGGCGCCTTGACTTGTCGCCGGCAAGACCAAAACCCCTTTTATTCTAGAACCAAGCTTATTAATACTCTCTAACTGGTACTGTAGACGGGGATCAAGACGATTAAGCCCTCCGGTATCGACTAATACTAACGATTTATCCCGTAATGAATATAACACTCTATCGAGCGTGTTTTTTTCATCGACTACCTTCACCGGTACATTCAGGATTCGACCAAACGTACGCAACTGCTCGTAAGCGGCAATGCGAGCTGTATCCGTACTAATCAAGGCAATATCCGACGGCCCATTTTCCAATACGTAACGCGCTGCCAGCTTGCCAATAGTCGTTGTCTTTCCCGCGCCGGTAGGCCCAACAAAGGCAAAAACACCACCTTTTGTTATTAGGTCATCACCTTGAGTAGGAAGAGTATGACTCAAGCTAGCCATAACCGCCTGCCAAACGCTCTTATTTCCATCAATGCTCTTTTTATTGATGAAATTCATAATATTAATTTACTCACAGATCAACAAGCAAGAAATGCATTATTAGCCCTGCTTGGAGGTGTATTTTGGTTTACGGCAATCCGCTTATTAAGCGAAAACCTTGCTTGGAGGAAAAATCGATTCTATCTACTTGCGCTACCAATATTTGCCTTGTTTTTTTGGTATTGCAGCACACAAGATAAATTGCAATGGAGCTCGGTTTTGCCCATTTTTTCAGCTGCTTTAACGATTAGTATTGCACCATGGTTATTTAGAAAAAAAGACAACGCATCATTCTGGTTTTTTAATTACCAACTCCTCAATGCTTTGTGTTTTGCTATTTTGTCAGCACTGATTTTATGTGGTGGCATTAGTTTAATTTTTGTCAGTATTGATTATTTATTTGAAATCTATATCGGCAGCGTGTTTTATCAAGACACCTGGCTATTTGGCATGACTTTATTAGCCCCTATTTATTTTCTTGCTCATATTCCTAAACAATTTGATTATCAACGTGCTGATTGTCAGTTCCCTAAAGGCATACATTTTATTTTCAGCTATGTATTGGTTCCTTTATCGTTGATATATATGGTTATCTTGTATGCCTATTTCATCAAAATATCATTGCAATGGCAGTTACCTCGTGGCCACCTTGGCACCATGATTTCAGCATTTGGCACCATCGGCATTATCACCCATATTGCCATCTATCCAATTCATGATCGTAGTAGTAAGTTGATATCTTGGTTTTATCGTCATTTTTATTTAATGATGATCTTACCGTTACTATTATTGGTATTCGCCATCAGCGAACGCATTATGCAATATGGCGTCACTGAGCTACGTTATTTAGTGGTTTTGTGTGCTATTTTATTTGCGATCTTAATTGTTTCATTCATCAAAAATCGCCAACAATTCAAACTACAACAAGTGGTTATTAGCTTAGCGGTCTTGACCTTATTTGCTTCGTTTGGCCCTTGGGGCATCAATCAACTTCCCGTTAATAATCAATATTCCAGACTGGTCACCACCTTAACTCAACATGGTTATCTCGTTGATGGCAAAATTCAAACTAGCGGACAAGCTGATTTTGAAATAAAAAAATCCATCAGCTCAATGGTCGATTTTCTTGTCGAACATAATGCCAGTGCAAAACTACGGCCTTGGTTTGAAGACAAACAAGCGTTTGATAAAGAAATGAACTGTGATGATTATCAAAGCTGTCGTTATTACAATGGGAAAGCGCTCGTTGAAATGATGGGCATGCGATATATCAGTCAATGGGAAGGTGTAAATGACTTTGGTTTATGGACTAATATTTCACTGGCTGATATTGATTCACCTTATATGTTTAGAATGTTTGATGTCAGCAAGGCTGATTTTATTATTCCCATTCAATGGATGTCGATCAACGAAACCATCACAACCACAACGCTTGATAGCAATATTAATAAAACTGAATTTTCGATCATGATGAATGAAGAAAACCAGCTACTTATTACACAAAAAGATGGCGAAGAAATCAGTTTTGATATTGAAGTTATCGCCAAACAATTTCCGACTGATGAAACCGTTCAAGTTGCAGCGGCAGAGGTAGAAAAATTAATTCTCAAAGCCAGTGGCAATACATTTACTGGTACTTTATATATTGAACAGCTACATTTGTATTACCGCAATGATGAAATCCAGATAAATTCGTTCGTCGGTGATGTATTAATAACGATGTCACCATAAGTGAAACAAAGTTAAAGAAAGGAAACATAATGACTACTTCACAGGCTATTACAAATACGCTTGATGCTATTAATTCCATCATCATTGGTAAACGTCATGTTACCAAACTGGCATTAACCTGCTTATTAGCCAAAGGGCATTTATTAATCGAAGACTTGCCCGGTGTTGGCAAAACCACCCTCGCCCACACCTTGGCAACCACCTTAGGTTTGAGTTTTCAGCGAATTCAATTTACCAGTGATATGTTGCCGGCCGATATACTCGGCGTATCGGTTTTTGATCGTGAAACCAATCAATTTACCTTCCACCCTGGCCCGATTTTTACCCAGCTTATTTTGGCTGATGAAATCAATAGAGCAACACCTCGCACCCAAAGTGCATTGTTAGAAGCAATGGAAGAACAACAAGTTAGTATTGAGGGTCAAACTCAGGCCCTGCCTGAACCTTTTTTTGTTATCGCAACCCAAAACCCTTCTCATCAGATTGGCACATTTCCTTTGCCTGAATCTCAATTAGACCGTTTTTTAATGCGTATCGAAATTGGTTACCCCGATGCTGAAGCAGAACGTATTTTATTGTTGGGTGATGATCGCAGGCAATTATTAAACGACTTGAAACCGGTTATAAATCCTGAGCAATTACAAACATTGCAGCAAGAAGTCGCCAAGGTTCATGTATCACCGGCCTTAATCGATTATGTGCAAAAAATATTAGCCTACACCCGTGAATCTGGCCTTTATTATTTTGGTTTATCACCACGTGCTGGTTTGGCTTTATTAAGAGCATCACAAGCATGGGCACTGATTGATCAGCGAGATCTTGTTGTCCCTGAAGATGTACAAGCCGTATTGCCTAGTGTTGCTAAACATCGTCTACAGGCTCGTAGTGAACAAGGATCAATCGATATTATTGCTGATTTGATCAGTCAGGTAGCGATACCTTAACGCTGAGTTTCACACGATGATGCAAACACTACGTCATTATTACCAACGCTTTGAACAGCGACGAGGGCGTCGTATTTATATTGTGCCAACTCGTTTTGGTGCGGTGTTTGTTGCCTTTTTATTATTGATGTTATTAGGTGCCATTAACTACAGTAATAGCTTGGGACATTTATTAGTATTTTTGCTGGTTAGTTTAGGCAATACGGCGATGTTATATTCCAACCGAAATCTCGCCAAACTTGAATTAAAACATGTGCATGCCGACAACGTTTTTTTAGGTCAACAAGCCACTGTGCAGTTGGTATTTCTTAATCCTAATAACCATCACTGTCACCAACTTGATATTGCGAATAAACCAGAACAGATCGTCTCAGCTAACTTTTTTAAACGCATGTTAGGTTTTATTCCACGACAAGCTGTTGCCTTGCTTGAATCAACAAAAACAACAACCGCCCAGATCAACATCGACATCACTCATCGTGGCAGGCAAACATTAGGCAGCCTACGATTAAGCAGTGAGTTTCCTCTTGGTTTATTTTTCAGTTGGACTTATTTCCCCACCACATGTGACGTCTTGGTTTATCCCAAACCTGAAGGCATATTGCCATTACCCAATACCAGCGGTCTTAGCCACAAACAAAGTCTCAAGCAACAAAAAGGTTTAGATGACTTTGCTGGTTTTAATAGTTACCGTGCCGGCGAACCGATTCACTCCATTGCCTGGAAAGCGTTAGCTCGTGATGATGTGCTTAGAACAAAACAATTTAGCAGCCCTTTAGATGGTCGTTTGAGCTTGTCATGGCAAGATACAAATTCATTACAAGGAACTGAGGCGCGACTATCACAGCTTTGCCAGTGGATCTTAGAAGCTGAAAAATCAGGTTTAAGTTATGGCCTATCCATGCCAAATAAACAGATTAATGTTGCTTATGGTGAGAGTCATCGCCGCCAATGTTTAACAGCACTAGCACTTTATCATGCTGACTAAACTCCCTTCAAAAAATGCTATTAAATGGCTAATGCTTGGTTTGACCATGGGCACCCTGCCCCATTTTTTACACCAACCTGCGTGGGTCAGTTTAGTTTTTATTTTTGCTTTAGCATGGCGTGCGATGAATGTTTGGTATGGCTGGCCATTGCCATCAAAACAACGGTTCTTTTTACGTCTTCTACACCTTATTATTGCTGCGATAGCACTCATTGCATTGTTATTTAGCTATGGCACCACCATCGGCCGAGATGCCGGTGTTGCCATGCTGTGCATGATGCTGGGTTTAAAGCTTGTTGAAGTACGTAGTTTTCGTGATTTTTATGTCACCACCTTTCTCGGCTATTTTGTGGTAATTACAAACTTTTTCTATTCACAAAGCATTCCTATGGTGATTTGGATGTTTGCCGTTGTCAGCATCATGACCAGTTGCTTGATTAAGGTAAATGATCCCAGTGATCAATTACCTCCTCGGCAAATGTTAAAACTGGCAAACCGTATGCTGTTGCAATCTATCCCTGTCATGTTGCTGTTATTTGTTTTATTTCCACGTATTTCTGGCTCATTATGGGGTTTGCCTCAAGATGCTCATAGCGGCACAACCGGTATCAGTAACTCAATGACATTAGGCAAAATCAGCAACCTTATCCAATCTGATGAAATTGCATTTCGAGTAAAGTTTGACGGTGAATTACCACCGCCAGCAGAACGTTATTGGCGTGGACCAGTATTGTGGAAAACCGATGGCACCACCTGGAAAGAATTAAATAGAAATGAGCAAACAGCCATCACACCATCGGTGAAATTTAAAGGTGTCGAATATCATTACGAAGTTACCTTAGAACCTCACAATGAACACTGGTTGTTTGCACTTGATTACCCGAATCAATTACCTAAGAAACTCGGTGCTCACTTTAGCTCTGATGGTCAATTACGTAGCAATGATGCCATCAAACAACGCCAGCAATACCAACTTAGTTCACAAACTCAATTCCAATTTAATGCCTCAGACGAACCCTATCTCGATGAGGCTTTATCTTTGCCAAACAATCATCATCCAAAAACACAGGCATTAGCAGAAAAATGGATAAATCAAAGCCAGTCACCAAGACAATATATCGATAAGGTTTTACAACATTTCAACCAAGAAGATTTTTATTATTCTTTAACACCTCCACCCTTACACGGAGATGCTATTGATGATTTTTTGTTTCAAACTAAACGTGGGTTTTGTGAACATTATGCCGCTAGTTTTACCGTATTAATGCGTGCAGCAGGCATTCCCGCTCGCGTTGTCACCGGATATCAAGGTGGTGAAATAAATCCAGTCAATGATTTTTTAGTTGTGCGGCAACGTGATGCTCATGCCTGGACCGAAGTATGGTTAAAAGATGAAGGTTGGATCAGAGTTGACCCTACCGCTGCCGTATCTCAAGAACGAATAGAACAAGGCATTACCGATCTGATGCCTGACACTATGCGAGCGCCATTTTTTATCGCGCCAAGTCGACAATTATTTGATCTGTGGCTAACCGTCAATAACAACTGGAATGCAGTTAATAATGCATGGAACTTGTGGGTCTTGGCTTATGGGCCTGAATTACAAAAAGACTTTCTAAAACGCTTAGGCATGCAAAATCCAGACTGGCAAAAAATGGCGACTTGGCTCGCTATATCCATTGCCATTGTATTTAGCTTGATTGCTATTTCAGTATTGTATCAACGCAAACATCCAGATCCTGTCACACAGCTCTATCAAACTTTTTGCCAAAAACTCAGCAAATTTGATCTACAACGACAAACAAGCGAAGGGCCTTTAAACTTTGCATTACGTGCAAGCAAGGTCTTGCCTCATCACGAAAAAGACATCAACACTATCACTCAGCGCTATATTGATTTACATTACGGTAAACAAACGACCTCAATAAATGA
>ENA-OSET01000732-OSET01000732.1-sediment-metagenome-genome-assembly--contig:-NODE-732-length-36010-cov-6.599059_pt1 | contig 36010 bp, 60 predicted proteins | sample MGYA00237882_ERZ534229 | MGnify/ENA primary metagenome ERZ534229 (study PRJEB26408, sample SAMN06266212) | sediment metagenome | isolation source: Hudson Canyon methane seep mesocosm | place: USA:Hudson... | reverse complement strand
AAGATACTTTACGAGCCAATACCACCGCCTCTAACAACACAGCGGTTGGTATGGACGCTTTAACAGCAAACACCACAGGCGCTGACAACGTAGCGATTGGTAAGGACGCTTTAATAAACAACACTACAGCCGATAACAACACCGCTTTAGGTTCGAATACTTTAAGACAAACAGCAACGGGTTCAAATAATACTGCTGTCGGCACTTCCTCTCAGTATGCCTCCACTGGCTCTGAAAATACTAGCGTGGGTGTAAACGCGCTTAGATTTAACTCTACAGCATCTAACAATGTAGCCGTTGGTATGTCAGCTTTATTCGCAAACACCACAGGTGCTAGCAATACAGGATTAGGAAAAAGTGCTTTAGCGGCAAACACCACAGGTGACTTGAACGTAGCTGTAGGTACTAATGCTCTAAAGTCAAACTCCGTAGGAGACAGGGCGGTAGCTATAGGCTACAACTGCTTACAAGCACAAGCCCCTACTTCAAACACAGATACCTATAACGTAGCCATAGGTTTAAACGCAGGTTTCTCAGTAACCACAGGTGTTCAAAACACTCTCATTGGTGGCTTGGCAGGTGATGCAATTACTACTGCCAATAATAACGTGGCGATTGGACTTTCTGCGGCAGGAGCAACAACAACAGGTGGTTCTAACGTAGCTATTTCAGTAAACGCTTTAGGCTCAAATACTACAGGTAGCACTAACATAGCAATAGGGCAGGACACCCTTTTCAACAACACTACCGCATCTAACAACACTGCTGTAGGCCACAATGCTATGGTCGCAAACACCACAGGCGCTTCAAATGTGGCTGTTGGTACTTATGCCCTAGATGCTAACACCACAGGCGTATCAAATGCGGCACACGGCTATGCCTCACTTTCCGCTCTAACCACAGCGTCTAGCAACACGGCAATAGGGATGAACTCAGGTGTTGATATAACAACAGGAAATAATAATACATGCGTGGGCGGGTCGGCGGGTAATGACCTAACAACGGGAACGCAAAATATTTTTGTAGGCTACAACACAAAACCTTCAGCGGCAGATGATGGTTATTCTATAGTAATAAGCACCGACCAAGACAGCGGTAAGGGAACCTCTACAGCTTTTATAGCCCCTAATGGTGGCGGTGTGTATCAAGATAATAACTCAGCTTCGTGGTCAACTACTTCAGATAGGAGAATCAAAAAGAATATTGAAGATTGCTCAACAGGTCTTGAAGCCATTAACCAAATCAGAGTTAGGAACTTTGAGTATAGAACTGAAAATGAAATTGTAGATTTTGAGAACCCTAGAGCGGCTGTAGTTAATAAAGAAGGCACACAGTTAGGTGTTATAGCTCAAGAAATAGAGCATATTTTACCTGATGTTGTTAAACAAGAAAGCACTGGCGTTAAGTCTGTCAACCCTGATAACTTGACTTGGTACTTAGTTAACGCCGTAAAACAACTGTCTGCACAAGTAGACGCACTCACCGCACGAATCACAACCTTAGAAGGATAAATAAAATGGAAGATAGAACAACCGAACAACTAGCATCCGATTACACAGCAATGGGACACAGCATTAGTCTGATTACAGACATCATCGCAGGAGACTCTATGGCTGATGAAGAAGCCGCAGACCGTCAAGACTGTGTTGATAGAAACGTAGCACACCTTGAACTTATGAAAGCTAAAAGCGATTGGGGCAGTGAGAGCATGACTGCAACAACCTCTGCCATTACAGCAGGTAAAGGATACACAGCATCATGAATTATTTAATTGATTTATATGTACTTGCAACTTCATTGGTAACTATTGCTAGTGTTATTTGTAACTACACTAATACACCTAAAGACGATGCGCTTGTTGCTAAAGCGTATAAAATCCTAGAGCAATTTGCCTTTCTTGGCAGCAAAGCAAAGCAGTAAACCACTAGATCGAGGTCTTTAATAGATCGAGGTATTCATTAGATCGAGGTATTAACATGAGCATCACTTTTGAAATTGTCAGCAAAACTGTTGGCAATAAAGGAGAAATTACGTCTGTTTCATTTAAGGCTTTAAAAGCAAGTAAAATCGGAAGTTACAAAACCTATGGAGACTGCTCCCTTGCGGTTGACTACGATAGTAAATCTTTTGTCCCATTACAAGAAGTAACTGATAGCCTGGTTGCGGATTGGGTTGTAAAAGAACTAGGAGAAAACCGCCTTAAAGCTATCGAAACTGTTTTATCTGCTCGGATAAAAAGCGAAGCAACTCAACCAATAAAAAAGGAAAAGAAGAATGATTAACATTGACGATGTTGAATACACTGAAGATGATCTTTCGGAAATTGCACAAATGCACGTTAAGCGTGTTAACGCTTTGCGTAATGAAGCTGGCGAATTGCAAATGTTGCTCGAAGAAAAGAACGTTTTAATTTCTGCTTATGCCAACGCCATTCGTGAAAGTGTAAAAGAAGTCGAAGAAGTTGAACCTGAAGCAGTCTAGCTTTAGTGCGTTTATAAAATCCGTTCTAATTTTGTGTTTTTCTTGTGCTGTTATGGCGCAAGAAGAACCTATGGGTGATACAGACTCAAACAATACTCAAGACGGTTCGCTAAACACTAACACTGTTGGATCAACTGTTAGTTCGCATAACAACAGCAAAGATGAGTCAGTAAGCAATACTTATAACGGAGCAGGGTCATCTTCTGATATGCCAGTAGGGAGTGCAATTGCTCCCTCTTATATGTCTAACGGCATGGATACTTGTCTACAAGGTAGTGGGCGAAGCATCCAGACAGGACTGATTGGTTATACAGATGGGTCGTATGAGAAAGATGTTGATTGTAATCGTCGGAGAGACGCAAAGCTGTTAAATGATTTAGGGATGAAAGTGGCTGCTATTAGCCGTCTTTGCCAAGGTAGTGTTGAAACCTTTAGGTCAATGATGCTTTCAGCAACCCCTTGTCCTTTAATAGCCAGCGGAAAACTAGTTGTAGGCAAACGTGCCTTTTTGTTGATGAAAACACAGCCTAATCTCTACATTCCTGACTATGGTGAAGTAGCGGTAAGACGCAGAGCAACGTGGTCTAAAAAACCACCAACGCCAAAGTACAACGACACACAAAAATGGTACAACTCAATTTTAGGAATAGGATCAGATGATGATGAAAATGAAGAAAGCGGTTCTGATGAGCCTGTATCTGTCATGTTCAGGCGTTCAATCAAGTGAACTTGACACCCTGATAGAAACCTCTAGTGCAATTGTTGATCAGATTAACAAAGGCATAATGTTTGTTGGTGGCGCACACCACGCATCTCAAACAGGCATGGGTATTTCAAGCGGTCAACTGTCAGGAAACTATTACATTTCTGACGAACAAGTCACTGCTTACAACTCCGCTTTATCTGGGATGGTTCATTATCTGCCTTATGGATCAGCCGAAGATTATCTGAACGAGCAAGCACAAAGCGAACTCGACGCAATGGAAGATGCTATCGGAGATTTTACTGCTGTCGTTGTTGATATGTTGGAAGTACAGGAAGTAGCAGAACGCGCTGAAACGGCTGAGACTCCAGATGACCAAGCAGAAGTCCAAGATTATATAGCCCAGAATGATATGTCAGTTTCTCAAGAGGATGCTGATACCTACAACCAAAGTCTAGATGATATTGAGACCCACGCCAATGCCGCTGGTGCTTTCTTGGCTGTAGCAGGGAATCCAGAAGCTGTAGCATTTTTAGATCAGGGTGCAATGGACAACAACACTCGCGTTGAAGATAACGTGCTTAGTTACAGCGCCTCTAACCAAGCTGTTGAATTAGCTTGGGCCTCAAGCGAGACAGTTAGCAGTATTTACCTAAATGGGCAGGGTGATTACGGCTTAGACATTTACGCCTCCGAAACTGACATTCTTAATACGGGTTACGAGAGTTTGTTCTACAACACTGGCCCAACGGCTTTAGGGTTTAATTGCTTTATGTATCAAATTGATTGTGATGAAGGTGATGAAACGTGAGTTTGGAAGAAACGGAACTTAAAATTGGCGGCCAATCTTTTAAGGGTGTGTACATTGCAATTCTTTTTAGTCTTGCAACAACACTAGGAGGCGGTGTGTGGACAGCAAGCAGTCTTTATTCAAGGTTGGAGTCTGTAGAATTAAGATCAATTCCAGACATTACGTCTTTGGAGGAGCGTGTTTTAACCGACAAGCAAGCACTTCTAAGCGAGATTGATCTAATCAAGCAAGAACTATCAGATAACGATGTATCGCAATTACAAGGCAAACTAGCAACGCTAGGAGTGAACCTACAAACGATTATCGACCAGCAAGAAAAACTATTACTTATTGATGACAATGTTGATGATCTTGAGAAAGAAATTGAGTCTATGAAAGCGACGGTAACTAAGGCTGAGTTAGTTACTGAGAAAGTCAGTGGATTTGAGTCAAAGATGATAACAATGAAGCGAGAAGTAGAAGATTTGTGGTCGGCAATGGATTACCTTTCAAACCCGTTAAAGTGAGGATTTAAAATGTTAGAAGCATTAATTGGCCCAGTAACAGGATTGCTAGATAAATTCATTGTGGATAAAGATAAAAAGGCTGCACTCGCGCACGAAATTAGCACAATGGCCGAGCGTCACGCGCAAGAACTTGCTAAAGGCCAGCTTGAAGTTAATAAAACCGAAGCTGCACACAAAAGCCTTTTTGTCGCAGGTTGGAGGCCAGCAATTGGCTGGATTTGCGGATTGGCGTTAATGTACTCAACTATTTTGTCCCCTATTTTAAGTATTTGGTTTACTGTTCCACCTGTCGATAGTTCATTACTTACAACTGTTTTAATGGGTATGTTAGGCCTTGGAGCAATGCGTACAGTAGAAAAGACAAAATCAGTAGCGAGAGATAAATAATGCATAACTGGAGCGATATTGAAAAGGTTGCAGCAATGGCATTTTTGTCTGCTATGGCTGTGGCAATTTGCGCGTTAATATTTTAATAGATCGAGGTACTAACATGGGTTACAAGAAAACAAAAAAGCCAAAGGTAAAAAAGTAAATCTTGCCACTAGATCGAGGTAGTTTTAAAACAAAACCGATCATATACCGATCATATAGGCTATTTTTAGAGTATTATCATCGTAAACTGTTGATTTTAAACAAGTTAAATGGGGTGGACGACGGGGATTGAACCCGTGACATTGACGGTGAGTGTCGGCCAGTGTCGGCTATAAACCGCATGAATACTGACTTTTTATTTTTCTTGACCTACACTCAGCGACATTAACCGATAAACCACCGATCATTTTACCGATCACCGATGAAGTTTATGCTCCGTTTCTGGCAGCGGTTCAAACTGTTCAAAATCCTTGTCAAACGCATACTCGTCAATCCATTCTGCGTATGTGTTTAAAAACACGGCAGTAGAGTGACCTAATTGCTTTGCAGCTAAAGGTGGCAAAACGCCTTTTGATAGTAACTCAGCGGCCCTTGTGTGTCTGCAAACGTAGGGTGTTCTATAATGCATTTGTTTGCGTTTATGCGCTTTTTTCCAGGCTCGATTAAACCGTCTGGTATCTTTGTAAAAATTACCATTTTCATTAACAAAAAAATAGGGGCTGTCAATTCTAGTAGGCATTTCCTTCATAGCCTTACGAACCCACAGCGGAACGTAAACCTTTCTGCGGTGGCCTGTTTTAGTTGATTCGATTAGCTTTCCTCTTACTATTTGCTGGTGAACGTGCCAATGTTTCCCATCAAAATCATTTCTAAGTAGTCCTTTTAACTCTCCAGGTCGAAACCCACAACCAAAAATTAACGCAAAGTAGACATAAACATCACCTGTTAGGCACGACAATATCTTGTCACGCTCTAATGGCGTATACCGTTCTATTGGTTTGGTTTGTGCCTTTTTAGTTTTAATAATCGCTGCTGGATTCGGAAACACCTCGGCATAGTCAAGAACGCCACGCAATGGCCCAAGCGCATTGTCACGGGTTTTGCTTGACGCGTCTATCCTACTAAGAGCAAGTTTAATTTCACGGGTCGTAATTGAAGCGCACGGCCTTTTACTGAACAGAGGTATCCAATATTTATTTAAAATGTTGAGGTAGCCTAGCTTTGTGGAGTGCTTGCCTTGATGGGTCTCTAGATATTCTTGCGCCATGCTGTGAAAAGATTGAAGGTGGGTAGGGTATTCTTCTTCCTCAAAAGCAAGTCCAAGCCGAAACTTAACCTTTAATTCGTCTCGGTATTTTTTTACGCGCTTAACGTCAGCCGCATTGTTGGGGTTGGCCTCAACGATCTCTTGGTGGACGGGTTTACCTTGCTTCCAGATTTTAATTTCAAGCCCGTTTCCGCGTGGTCTGATACCTGTTGGGAATTTTTTATCCATCGGTCAAACTCCTCTGTGTCAATCATCGTCGTGCGGCCAATTACATAATAATGTATGCCTTTTGTCCAATGTCTCTGCATCCATCCAGATAAGGTCGATGCTTTTACACCGTGCTGTACACAAAATTTAGATTTATCAATAATCATGCAGCATCCTTTTCGGCTTGTTCTTGGTATTCATCTACCCATTCTTGATTAGTTTGATCCTGCACTCTTTGAGTTTCAGTCTTTAGTTTCTTAGTGCGAAAAAACCCTTCATGCTTTGGGTGGTCGTGATGAAACAGTCTTGCGTAATAAGCGATAAAATCATTACTAATCTTATATTCATCGCCTGTCGTTTTCATTGCTGTTTCCCAGCGGATTCGATTGACCACAAGCCATGCGCTTGAATTTTGATGTCCTTTAGAAATTAAAGCTAAAGCAAATCGTTCAAACATTTCATAAAAATGGGGATTGTCTTTGTGCCATCCCCACCATTTTTGCTTAACGTTCATCATCATTACCTCTCAAGGTGTGATAAAAATCAATTAATGTTGCTGCCATAAACGCAATAAAAAAAAGTGCCATAAAATATTCCATTACTTTCTCCTTTAAGTGGCTCGTTGGGTACGGTGAGCCAAGCCGTAGGGGTTCTAAAAAGGAATATCATCGTCAAAACTTTCTTGTTTTACAGGTTGAGAAGATTTGCCGCTAGATTGAGGTGCAACGTCATGTGATTTAGCTTGACCAAAGGCTACAGAGCCTACTTTGCACCCAATGCTGGTCTTTTCAGTTCCGTCATTTGATTGATAGGTATCTACCTCAAGTTCACCCTGGATTGTTACGGGCGTTCCTTTTTTAAGATATGGCGCTAAACCTTCAGCACGCTCACCCCAAATAGAACATTTGACCCAAACAGTTTTTTTGTTGTCTCCCCAGCCTTGGGTTAAAGCAACGCTAACCGAGCCAACAATCTTTCCGTTTGCTGTGTGTCGCACTTCCATGTCTTGACCGCAGTTACCTGTAAAAATTAAATTATTAACACTCATTGTCGTTTCTCCATTTACCAGTTAATGTATGTGTTGTATTTTTTTGAGTATTTTTGCATGTCACTAACCATGCTTGTTTCGCGATACTGATTCATTTCCTCACGCTTTAGCCAACGGTCAAAACCCTTGAGAAGCATTGTGAAATGATATGATCTATGGGGTACTCGTCCCTGTGCTTGCATACGCGCAACAATCTGCGGCATTACCATCGTCGGGCTTTTTGAGTAATCGCCACCGTTGTTCATTTTGTCGGAAAATTCAACGACACAATGTTCACCGTATCTCACCGCGATCAAATAGAAAGCGCAGAAAAGGTCAGATTTTTTAATTCGGGTGTTGAGCGATGTTTTGCATACAATTTTTGCTAACCACTTAAGATCAACTTTATCTTGCATTGATTTAACGGTAGGCATGATGACTGCGTTAGGCGGTTTTTTATGAAATGCCAACATCTGATTATGATCAAACCTATGCAAAAGATTAATTCCTGAAGCAACAAGTGAAGCGTTAGGCCAACCATTCATGGTCAAAATGTCTGTTGTTGAGCGCAATTTGCCGTTGTCAATTGTAGACATTGCAGATTTAGGAGCGCCAGTACACAAGCCTAGCTTAGTGGGCTTGTTGGCTTTAACGATTGCGCTCAGTCGATGCTGTCCATCCATAAGAGTGCCATCATCCGCAATCACAATTGTTTGTCCGTTGTTTTGCCACTTGCCTGACAAAATCTGATCGGCTAAAAATTGGACATGGCGGTTGTCAAGTTTTCGGTTTTCAGTGTTGTTTTGAAGCATTATTGATGCCATTGGAGGCGTGATAGTTGTCATTTCAATGTTCATGGTGTTCCCCTTTAGTTAGTTAAACTGCTTCTGAGACAAAAATCCCTGCCTCTCTAAATTCAGTTGTTTTCATTATTTCGCGCTCTTTAGTGGTAAACACGCCACCTTTACTTGGCGCTACCCACAAAACCTGCTTTTCGGTGTCACTAAGTTCTTTCCAACTTTCGTTAGCCGTAGCAAAATCACCGATAGCAATACCATCTTTAATAGCTTTAACGCTTGGCATTAAGTCTAAAATCTGATCTCGATAATCCTCAACCCTTGCAGATTCCGACCTAAGCATTGCTGACTCAGCATCATCATCCGCAGTTGGAATCCCAGCAATAGATTGAAGTGCGTAACGTCTTGCGTAGGTTATAGCCGACCCAGCAGATTGAGGATCGTTTTTCACTAGCGGCAACGTGTAAGACGTTTCAAGCCATTCGCCAGATTCATGCATTAACCTAGTGACTACACCAACTCTGTTTTCGTGATTCGTTGGAAATTGCGTATAAGCTATGCCAGCCTTACTAAATGGCTCTTTAATTGCCATAATGACTGAAGTTAAATCTGCGTAACTAGATTTAAAGAATGGGTTTTTGCTATCTTTAACAGCACCACCCATTGACGCTTGCGCTTTAACTAGCGCAGCAGATAAGTTTTTAATAGATTCAGATGAGTTCATCGTGGAATCCTCCGTTCGTGCTTTTCAGCATTATTAGATTCCCAAACTAACTTTGAATACTCATTGTTATATTCATCATCTTCATTAATTCCAACATGATGATGAATGAAATCATACTCAGCGCGTTCTTTACTGCTAAAGCTAAAAAACTTATTAAAATCACTTTGAATGTTCATTTTATTTCCCCTTACTGTTGATAAATGTCATCAGTTGATACCTCAAAATATTCAGCAAGTCTTAAAGCGGTATCGCGTGACGGTGTTTTAGTCACCCCCGAACACAGCTTTGAAATTGTTTGCTGACTAACGCCAGTGGCCTGAGCAATTTGAACTTGGCTCAAGCTGTTTAAGGCCATCATCTGCGTTAAAAAAGTGTTGCCTTGTTCCATAATATTTCCTTAAAAGTATTTCAGTAACGCGTACAAGCGTAACATCAAACACCTAATAGTGCAACGCGTAAAAGCGTATTAATTTAAAAGACTTGCGTACAAGCGTACTAAAGGGTAATCTAAACGCGTTATTTAATAGAGTATAAAAATCAATGGAAATGGGTGATAGGGTTAAGCAAGCGCGGTTAAATGCCGGGATGACGCAAGCAATGCTCGCTAAAATCTCAGGCGTTGATCAGACCAGGATAAGCGCGATTGAGCTTAACAAGAATAAAAAAACAAGCTGCTTGATTGCGTTGGGTCAAGCAATGGGTGTTGACCCCACCTATTTGGAAACTGGCGTATCCGAAGATGAAATTAAAGTTGATCACACCGCGTTGGAAAAAGAAATTTTAAATCTCATCATGCAGTTGTCTGATGATGATCGCGCTCGCGAAATTGCTTACATTCAAAAACTTATCGACAAATCTTAACTGCTGTTGACGCGCATCGCTGATATAAGTGCAAGATTGTAGTCGCGCACATAGGCGATGGCTTTTTGCTGTTCGTTTTGATTTTTCAGGCGAGAGAGAAGGTGTTGCTTTTGAGGGACACTGAGAAGTTTTAAGTTTTTTAAAATCATATCATTTTCCACAACATTGCCCCCCTAAATAATCCGAAGCCCACCACAGCATTTCTGCCGTCATTTGATGACAGCTCAAGTATACGAGCGCATAGTAATTTGAATGTGTATTGACAATCATTTTTTCTTATTCCTTTTATTAGCCTATCTAATACTCTTTTACTGTGGCATACATTTGTGCATTGATCAAATAAAAATACGCTTTTAATTAAAAAAATACGCGTATAAACGTAATAGTCGGTTTAACACCTATTGCTATAACGCGTAAAAGCGTATATAGTTATCGTTAATAACTGCATAAAAAAGGGAAAGTTAAATGCAAGAACGCGACTTTAAAGGAATATGGATACCGCGTGAGATATGGCTTGCAAGCGAACTGACCCTCCTAGAAAAGATTTTTTTAGTTGAAATAGACTCCCTAGACAACGAGCAAAATTGTTATGCATCAAATGCATACTTTGCGGAATTCTTTGGCATTTCAAAAGGTCGATGTACTCAAATTATTAAGTCACTTGAGGCCAAAGGTTTTATACAGATTCAGTTAATCCGCGATAAAAACGTGATTACAAAGAGGGTCTTGAGGGTAGTTAGAAAATTAAACACCCCCATAGCAAAAACTAAACAGGGGTATTTAGAAAATGCTGAAGGTAATAATACAAGTATTAATAATACAGATATAGGGGACAAGCCCCCCAAACGATTCACAAAACCTTCTCTTGCTCAAGTCACTGAGTACAAAAATCAAAATCAATATATCTCCGATCCACAGGCTTTTATTGATTACCACGAAAGCAGGGGATGGGTGGTTGGTCGATCACCTATGAAGGATTGGAAAAGCGCATTTAGGCGTTGGGAAACGAATCAAAAAAAATGGAGCAAAGAAAATGCAAATAAACAATCTTCTTCAGAGCGCAGAAGTGACTACGCCAGCAATCTCTACGACTACTCAAAGGCTACAAACTTTCAGTGATGATGATAAAGATGCGATTGCCTATTTTTTTATGCGATTACAAAACACGTATGGAACGGCAAAGATGCAAAGTCAGTGGCCTGATTCGGAGTCGCTAAGTTTAGCCAGAAGAGAATTTGGTAAACAGATTGCAAAGTTTAGTCGAGAAGAGATGGCAGAGGCATTTGACCTTGTTCACAAAGAAAAGCGCGCAGGGAATGATCGTTTTAGCTGGCCTGATATTGACGCAATTATCGGATTATTAACGAATGAGGGCGTGTTTACTGGGTCGGCAGGGACGTTAGCACACAAGCCCTATGTGGCTGAATTGCCTAGCTGCACAGCGGCAGAGAGAAAAGAATTTGCGAAAAAAGGCATTGCAGAATTGAGGGCTATATTCGGTGGCTGATCCTACTGCTCCTAATCAATATAAATTTGTTGGTGATGATCCTCGTTTTACTGAGGGACATTTTTATACAAAAAATGAAATTATAAAACGATCAAACGTTAATCAACACACGATTAGAGGGAGATTAGCAAATCAGCGCGAGTTTACTGAGGACTTGTTCGTTAGAAAACAAAAAATTCCAAATGGTGGACGCTCTAAAAGTGCGTGTGAAACACACATTGAAAAAGTTTCTGCTAAATGGTTGAAGGTAGCGTTGCGATGAGTGGTGAGGCTTGGGTAGTCAATTCGGACAAATCGTTACATAACTTTAAGGGTCATGTTGACAAGCTGTATGAAGATAAAAAATACCTAACCTTTAAGTGGAAAACAGGTAGACAACGGACTGACGAACAAAACAACGCAATACATTTGTACTGTCGTTTGATCGCCACTGCGTGTAATGACGCTGGGTTTGAAATGAACGTGGTATCTCCAGCTACAAAAGAAAGAATTGAGGTTCCTTGGACGATGGAGAGCGTCAAGGAAAGAGTTTGGCGGCCAGTACAGATTGCTAAATTTCCTGATCGAAAAAGCACAACAAAACTTGAGCGAAATGAAGTATCCGAGATAGCTGAAGTAATCACGCGATTTATCGGTACATCTTACGGTATCAGCGTTCCTTTCCCATCACGGGAGACTAAGAATGCCTAAGAAAACTCTCCGATCTCAGTGCCTCACACGTATTCAAAAGCTATCAAGAATTGCAGCAGCAAATGATAACGGTTATGCAGAATGCGTGTCCTGCGACCCACAAGAAATGTCTCGCTGGCATCACTGGAAAGATATGGATGGCGGTCATTTTATTCCAAAAGGGTCGTCATCTTACTGGGCCTTAGAGAAATGTAATGTGCATCCGCAGTGCAAGGGCTGTAACGGTTTTGGGATGAAACACGGTTCAAGTGAGGCTTGGTACACCCTATGGATGAAAAATTATTACGGTGAAGATTTTGTCGAACAAATGTTAAGAGACAAAAGAAAAATAAAAAAATTATATGCAACCGATTACCGCGAAATGCTCAAAGAATTTGACGAAGAAATTAAATTTCACTCAGAGAGAATAGGAGACATTTAGTCATGGAACATCTCAAAGAGTTTTGTACGCCACGACAGTTAGAAATTGTTGAAGCAGTAATTAAATATCCAAATAAACAATTAGCGGCAAACGCGCTAGGCGTATCAAGAAGTACGGTGCGAAACGCAATTAGGGGCGCAGAAAAAAAGGCAGCGGCTAACGGAGTTGCCCCTAACAGAGATGTTAACCATCGCACAATGGAGGGTTTCAACGCTAAGTTTGTCACCAGCCGTTATGACGGTGAGGGCAATTTACAAGGCCAGTATGTACGGCAAGAGCGAGAAAAGTTTGACCTTGAGGCAATGCTGGAAGATTTTCGTGATGGCTTTAAAGACGAATTAAAAGGGTTACATACACCCGTTTCAAAACCCGTGGATACCGTCGATAAATTGATGAATTGCTACATGATTGGCGATCATCATTTAGGAATGTACGCATGGAGTAAAGAAACTAACGATGATAATTATGACACCGATATAAGCGTTAAATTGCTTGAAGATGCTGTGGATTCTCTTGTGGCGCGCAGCCCTGATTCTAAACACGGTTTATTAGTAAATTTAGGTGATTTCTTTCATTCAAACAACATAAAAGGTGAAACCGCTGGGGGTACTCAACTTGATACGGACGGGCGGTATGGTCGAACCGTAAGAATGGGCGTAAATCTTTTAAAACGTATTGTCATTCGGCTTTTGGAAAAGCATGAAATTGTGACGGTACTAAATGTTCGGGGCAACCATGATAGCGATCCAGCCCTTTGGTTAAACGAAGCAATGAAGATGTACTTTGAAAATGAGCCGCGAGTCATTATTCCTGATAATTACAGTAAATTTACGCATTTAGTTTATGGCAATAGCTTAATTGTCACTCATCACGGTGACAAAATAACGCCTCAAAGAATTTATGAGTCAGTGACTAGAAGATTATCTGTTGAATGGGGTCAAGCCAAATATAGATTTGGGTGGTTAGGCCATCTTCACCATAAAGAAAGCAAGGAGATCGGGGGGATGCTTTTTGAGCAATTTAACATTCTCGCCAGTGGCGATAGCTACCATGCTTCAGCCGGATACGGCTCATCACGCTCGATGACTTGCATTGTGTTAAGTGAGCAATATGGAGAGGACAGTAGAGTGACCGTAAATCCTGATCGCATTGATGGAGAAAAAAATGACTAACCTGACAGAAAAAAAACCTAAAGAACTATTTGAAATAGGGCTGAACACAGCAACAGCCTCTGTCCAACTTAAAAAAGATTTTACGGTTAAAGATATAAGGGCAATACAAAAGTTTATAGGGGCAATGTTAGATAGAAAAGCGAGGATTGATAATGGTTGATTTTGAAGCTGATTTTAACGCCTGTTTAGACAATGATTGGTATGACTTAATTTCCAAATACTGGAATATTATGAGAACCGCTAAAGGCGATGTGCGATCAAACGCATTGCGAGGGCTTACTGATGAAATTATGGTAAGAATTAAACACCTACCTCCGTCTGAAGATGATGTTGCAGCCCATAACCCCACAATGGCTGTTGTTGATGAGTGAGTTGATGGCAATGCTTGCTCCAGGCGCTCCACCAATGGATTCAGTTAGATCGACGGGACTAGGTAGGCTGACATCGCAAGATATTGCCGCTTGTTTAACTGGCCTTGATAGGTTGACGTATCTGTATAGCCTAAGCAAGTTTGCGTTGGACAATAACAGTAGGGCAGAGTTAAACGCACTTGCCGTAAAAGAGGCCATTCAGTGCGGTTTTAAGCTAAATAAAGAGGAAACTAATAGAACGGTTGCGGTTCTTGCACTTGCGGCCTTAGAAGTGGCTATAAACCCCTATAAGTGCAAACGATGTAAAGGGGTTGGTGAAATAAAATTAATGTCAAAAGTTGAAATATGTGGCGCTTGTAACGGACTTGGCAATCGAACAGTAAGCGAAAGAAATTTAGCTAAAATATTAGGGGTAACGTTATTTCAATCAAGAAAAGTATGGAAAAAACGATTTGCTTTGCTGCAAAGTAAACATTCTGAAAGAGATGAAACAATTAACCACATAATATTTAATAGATTGAGGTAATAACTGTATAAATAACCACTGTATGTATTGACAGTCAATCAAAAATATGATTTAATTTCTAGCATAGCCGTTCTCCCAGTTTTTCGGCTGACCTCCTCTTTAAGACCGCCTTCATTGGCGGTTTTTTTGTTTTTAGGCGGCTCTTTTTACAAGGGCGACCTGTGCAGACCGATTGAAGCGACAAAATCCCCTTATATGTCGTGGGTCTGCCAAACTACAACACAGGCATAAGGTAATGAAAACTTCCAAAGCAGGTTTAGACCTGATTAAGCATTTTGAGGGCTGTGAACTTAAAGCCTACGAATGCGCTGGGGGTGTTTTAACCTGGGGTTGGGGTCACACAAGAAATGTGATCGAAAACGGTGAGATTTCTCAAGAAAAAGCAGATGAATTGCTTATACAAGATATTGAAGAAATAGAATCTCAGGTTGAAAGCCTTGTGACTGTCGAACTAAATCAGCATCAATGGGATGCGATTTTGTCATGGACGTTTAATTTAGGGTGTGGAAATTTAAGATCGAGTACGTTATTAAAAGTGTTAAACGAAGGTAAGTACGACAAAGTATCTGAGCAAATTGTAAGATGGGACAAGGCTGGCGGTAAAGTCCTAGCAGGGCTGACTCGTAGACGGAGGTGTGAGGCGATTCTGTTTGATACAGACTCCTTGGATTTCGGTGAGCCTTATGTTGGATAATCAGGACAAAGATTTGATTGATATAGCCGCTGCAAGCACTGGTATTATGTCGTTAGCTACTTGGTTGCCGCCAACAGCAAGTCTTTTTACAATTATTTGGTTAGGCATTCGTATATATGAAAGCAAAACCGTTCAAGATGTAATTAAGCGCAAGTAATTTCATAGATCGAGGTGGTCATTGCCGCTAGATCGAGGTGCTTTAATAGATCGAGGTGGTCGAAAGTTGCCGCTAGATCGAGGTGGTTTGCCGCTAGATCGAGGTAGTTTACAGGCACGCAAGATTGCCACTAGATCGAGGTGGGTACGAAAAAAGGCAAAATTTGCCACTAGATCGAGGTAGACACAAAAAAAGGCCAAAAAAGCCTAATTTATGGGCCATTTATTTTTGCGCCTCAATAAGCATTCAATTGCTAGTAATAACGTAATTTTTGCCTCCCGTTTGCCGTTTTCTACTAGATTAATATGCATTTTAGACGTTCCTAAAAGGTCTGCTAGTTGTTGCTGGGTTAAATCTCCCAGATGAAACCGCGCAAGCCTTATAAATTCATTTTTCATTTAATCGCCTTTTGTTTCTTCGTTACTAAATAAGCTAAATTGGATAACGTCTAATTCGTTAAATGCTAAATACTCGCTTCCTATATTTATAGTAATAGGTGATCCAGCGTGGTCGATTTGCTCATCAAGATTAAATTTACAGGGGTAATTTTTATTAACATAATCCCCAATAGCTTCTAATATTTCGTAATAACCTAGTTCAATGATCATTAAATAAACTCCTTAGCGCTTGTCTTAGCTTCACGTTTTGCGCGTTCAACCTCTATTTCTGACATATTCGCGGCTATTTGTTCCGCCATTTCGACGCATTGCGTAGCCTTTGCATCATCTGGCGCAGTAATTGCCAGCGTTAAAGCTGACACTAACGCATTATATTCGGTTGAAAAATTCATAATTTGCCCCTCTTTGGCGGATAATAAAGTATTTACACCCAAAAAGCCCCAATAAAGGGGCTGTTATGGTTTAGCGGTGGGTTTATTCTTCGGTGAATTCCTCATCAATTGTGAATGTAATTGTTACCCTAGTCCCCCCCATATCAACGTAATGTGGGTTGTAATCACAACAAACATTAGCGGGGCGTTTTTCTAGCCATTGGTAGAATTCGCTTTCTCGATACAAATCATCGGTTATTTTGAGCATTAGTTACCCCTTATTGGTTATCGTGCAGCATTAGCGCGTAGTGCGCGGCTTTTATATGCATTTTTATAACGGCATCAGCTGGCGCGCAGTCGGATTCTCTACAAACCTGCAAATGCCAGGCTATATTATTTAATTGCGTTTCAACCGTTGCTAAATAATCGGGTTTCTCTTTAACGTTAATATTCATAATTGACCCCTTTAAAAAAGATTTACAGTGATTAGGTAAGCCGTTGTCGCAGCTAACCAGGTAAAGATAAACGACCAGCTTAAACTTAAAGCAAAAGAGTGCAGCGATTTAACCCAAGATTTAATCATCATTAAGCCCCTCTATGATATTTTGGCAGCTATTCAGGCAGCAATATTGGGATGATGATATTTCTTGGCAGCCGTTCCAGCCTTGATAACTGTCTCGATTGTCTAAAATATTGCATAAATCGGAGCAGTAAACTTTAAGGTCTATTGCGTCCCCGTGGTTATCTTCGATGAAATGAATATGTGCCATTAAACACCCCCAAATTGAGAAAAGAGAAACCAAAAGAAAAGCCCGACAAATGGCAGCGCAATGCACAAAGCCTTCAAAAACTCTGCCCCGTAGTCTATTTCTGGGGGTGTTGCTGAAGGTTGCTGCATTCTAAAAACTTTGCCCGATTTGTCGCGGTATGCGATAGCGTCATTATTTAGATAGAGATATTCGCCATCAGATCGAAACGGGCCAATAGCGCAAGGATCACCGTTTAAAAAGTTATCAATTACAGGCATTGGTAAGTGCTGAACAGTCATGCTATCACCTCATTATGGTTTATAAACTCAATGCTTATGCATCGCTGATAATCATCTTTAGGGTATTGCCCCATATTAAACGCTTCACCAACAAAATAAGCGTTACAGCTTTGCTCTGTTGATTGGGCGCTGACTGATGTTGTGTAATTGTATTTAGGGTTTTTAAATATTACTTTTACCGCGTTCATAACTGCACCTCGTATGCTACTTGATAACAAAATTTGTCGGTGGTTTTAATCTTTAAGAATCGTTCTGTAGTGCCCATTCTGTCCCCTCTATGGTCTATTACAGGCGCGTATAATCTTAAAATGCCTTGATCTTTATTGTGCCAATCAGTCTTAAAACTAGACATGGTTTGACCAAAAAAGCGCAATGTGTCGCGGCTAAAAAAATACTCGCCTAATACGCCCGATTGCTTGATGTTAGTGATTGTTGGTTTTTGCATTATTGTTCCCCTTTAAAATATTTAGTAGCTAGATGAATAAGCGACGATAAAGCCGCCATGATTAAAAAACTGAAAGATAAGGCAATAGCTAAAGCGTCCATTATTTAGACCCCCATAATTTTTCGTATCGGTTTAAGGTGCGTTGAATGTCAGCTTCACGGTTTAAACGTGCTTCGACTTCGTGTTGCATTTCGGCAACTTCAACAGGTGAAACGGGGGGGAGATTATTAGAATCAACGCTCCAATCATCGCAAGGCTCATTTGCTGGGTTGTTATCTAATAAATAAGCGTTAAAGCTAGAAAGATAATTCAAATCATCAGGGCATTGAATAGGGTGATCTGGTAGCTGTTTCATAATCTTTTAATCCTTTTCTGTGTATACTTATAGTATATCGAATATATCTTAAATATACAATATAAATCGCAATAAAATGCACTTATTTTCAGCTATTTCGGGCAATTGAGGCCCGTTTAAGGTCTAGTTATGTCAAAACCAATAGGACGACCCACTAAATACACAAAAGACGTAAACGAACTTGTCCTTGATTTAATGGATAAGGGAAAAAGCATTGTTCAGGTTGCTAGGCATTTAAACGTTGCAAGGTCTACTATTTACAAATGGGCAGAAGATAATGATGAATTTTCAGACACTATCACGCGCGCGAAGGATTACAGCGAGGCATATTGGGAAACAGAATTTCAGAAAATGATGTATTCCAGAGACTCGCAACCGCAACTGGTGCGCCTTTATATGGGTAATAGGTTTGGCTGGCGAGAACAAGACCAAAGCGTTAACGATGAACAAGCCACGCCAACAAGTGTGCAAGTAGAGATAGTTGATGCGCGTAAAACTGATTAATGGATATATCGGTAAACGTTCCACAAGGGAAGTTCTTAAACTTAAACAATAAATACCGCGCTTTTGTTGCTGGTTATGGATCGGGAAAAACGTTCATTGGTTGTGTGGCTCAATGCCTGGACTTTTGGAAGTACCCAAAGATTAACCAGGCTTACTTTGCCCCATCCTATCCACAGATACGCGATATCTATTATGTCACTGCCGAACAGGTGGCAGCCGCTTGCGGTCTGAGAGTAGAGATAAGAGAAGGTAATAAGGAAGTACATTACTATAATGGTCGAACCTATCGCGGAACGGTTATATGCCGCTCTATGCAGCTACCACAGACAATTGTAGGTTTTAAGGTAGGTAATGCCCTAGTTGACGAAATCGACGTTATGGACACGAATAAAGCCTCCCTAGCGTGGAATAAAATAATAGGCCGTTTGCGCTGGGAAGATGCTCCGAATAGAGTCTCAGTCACTACAACCCCAGAAGGCTATAAATTCGTTTATCAACGGTTTGTTATGGATCAAACAGCCAACTATGGATTAGTACAGGCCAGCACATACGATAACGAAGCTAATCTGCCAGAGGGCTATATTGAGTCCCTAGCTGACACATACAACCCCGAACTTAGAGCCGCATACCTTAACGGTCAATTCGTTAATCTATTCTCTGGTACGGTATACAAGTCATACGAACGCAAGAAGTGTGCAAGCCGTGAAACGATACAACCACGCGACCGCATCGCAATCGGTGTTGATTTCAACGTAACCAATATGAGTGGTGTTTGCTATGTCGTACGGGATAACGTATGGCACGCAGTCGATGAACTAACAGGCATATATGACACGCCTGAACTAATAGCAACAATCAAACAGAAATACCCCGAACATCATATCCGCGTCTATCCTGATGCAAGTGGCGCAAGCCGGAAAACAGTAGATGCCTCAGTGTCAGACATAAGCCTATTGCAGTCAGCAGGTTTTGCAGTGTACGCGCACAAGTCAAACCCCTTGGTCAAAGATAGGGTTATAGCTGCAAACGTTGCATTTGATAAAGGGCTGGTAAAGGTAAACGAATTACTTTGCCCTGAATACTCCCGATGCCTTGAGCAATTAGCCTATGACGCTAACGGAGCGCCCGATAAAAAATCTAATCTGGATCACCTCCCTGATGCTGGGACGTATCCAATAGCCTACGAAATGCCAGTGGTTAAACCAGCCGCCAGCCTTTCTATAAAATTTGTGAGTTAATTTATGCCAGTAGATACGCAGAACGCAGACTATGCGAAGAATATAGAGACATGGCAATTAGTGCGCGATTGCGATGAAGGCGCAACAGCAATTAAAACCCGTCGAAGCACTAGAACGTTATATTCTGGCGGTATTGGGTCTGCTGCTGGTACTGCATACCTTCCAGCGCCTAACGCCCGTGATGGTAGCGATGATAACCAAGTAAGATACGATGCCTACAGAAGCCGCGCAAACTTTGTAAACTTTGTCAGCCATACCAAAGAGGGTATGCTGGGCATGGTATTCCGCAAGCCTACCGAAATTGAACTACCTCAAAACATAGATTACCTACTAGAAAACGCAAACGGTAACGGGTTGCACCTTGATCAAATGATTAAAGATGCAGCGTCCGACACTCTCTTAACAGGGCGTTATGGTCTGCTAGTAGATTATCCGCAGACTGAGGAGGGGCTAACACAAGCACAAGTCTCTACCGCTGGCCTCCAAGCCTCGCTATTAGCCTATCCAGCAGAATCCGTCATTAACTGGCGTTGTGAAGTTGTAAACGGGGTTAAACAATTAACAATGGTTGTTTTGCAAGAACCAAGGATAGAACCCCTTGATAGCGATCCGTTCGACGTAGAACATTGTATGTATCACCGCGTTTTGTTACTTGATGAAGGTGTCTACACCCAAAGACTATACGATGAGAACAACCAACTAGTCTCTGATGACATCGTACCCCGAAAATCTAACGGCTCGACATGGGATGTAATACCGTTTGAGTTCATAGGCTCTGTTAATAACGATGAGACATCTGATAAAGCCCCTCTATATGACATAGCAGAAGTCAATATTGCTCATTATAGAAACAGTGCTGACTATGAGGAATCTAGTTTTATTGTAGGACAGCCAACCCCCGTTATTGCTGGTTTAACGCAATCATGGGCTGATGATAATTTCAGCAATGGTATAGAACTTGGTTCCCGATCTGGCCTGTTACTGCCCCTTGATGCTAATGCATCACTACTCCAAGCTGCACCAAATCAGATGCCAGAACGAGGTATGGAGTTAAAAGAAGATCAGATGGTCAAAATTGGCACTCGCATTATTCAAGACTCTACAGGATCGGAAACAGCGGAAGCGGCAAAGATTCGATTTGCTGGTCAAAACTCTAAACTAGGCTCATTAATTGTTAACGTTGAACAGGGGTTTAAAAAAGCCCTTTCATGGCTTGGTGAATTTATGGGCGGTGAGGGTGACATTACCCTAGACATCAACAAAGAATTCTATGATGCGACTATTGACCCTCAAATGTTAGCGCAAGCAATGGTTCTGCAAGATCGAGGTGTCATTGGCAAAACTGATATTCGTGACCTATTAAGAAAGGGCAACATATTAGACGCTGAACGCACCGACCAAGAGATTGATAACGATGCAGAAGTCGTCGAAATAGAGCCTGTCATACCCGTAGAACAAGAGGTCGGCAATCAATAGCCCAAAACTAAGCTAAGAGTGCCGAACTAAACACCTGCACCAAAAAACATAAAAATGATCTGTTCCGTGCAGGTCTTTTTCCTTGACTTTTAATTAAGTCGCTCCAAAGACAAATATTTAAAAATTTAAGGGCTAGTCCCTTGATATGAGGCGGTCTGTGGCCGCTTGGTTTGTGACCAAAAAAAGGTAATACCCATGAGTGAAGAAAACGAAGTAGATGTCAATGCACTGCAAGAAGAAATTAACAGCTTAAAAGTCTCTAACGAGGAATTAACTAACCAATTTCAAGCAGTCAAAAACAAAAACGATGAATTACTAACCGAAACCAAAAGCGCAAAAGAAGCAAAGCGCAAGGCCGAGGCTGATGCGATAGCGGATAAAGACCGTTTAGCAAAAGAAAGCGGTGATTTTGAGTCTTTGTACAAATCATCTTCCGAGAAACTTCAAACAACGCAACAAACGTTAAACGAACTGCAAGGCACGATCGAAACCGAGAAAAAAGGTAACGCTGCTATGAAGATAGCGGCTGATTTAGCCGAGGGTTCAAATGTTGACCTATTAAGCACTTTTATCAATACCCGACTGAAATATCAGGAAGGTGAGTTAAAGGTGACTGATGGTAATGGCAACCTAACAATTTCATCTTTGGACGATTTACGCAACGAATTCCAGAATGATTCACGGTTTGCCTCGCTCCTAAAGGGCAATCAATCTTCTGGTGGCGGTGCTACTGGTGGCAACAATAGTGGCAGTGCCGCAAAAACTAAATCACGCGCTGAATTTGAGGCGTTTAATCCAGCCGACAGAATGAAATACATCAAATCTGGCGGCACTGTTTATTAAAAAGGTAATTTAACATGGCTGAGAATACTATTACGGGTCTAGTCCCCGAAATTTACGAAGCGTTGGACATTGTTTCTAGAGAATTAACTGGAATGATCCCATCCGCTACTATGAACGCATCTGCAAATACTGCTCAAGTTGGGCAAGCTATTCGTGTTGATGTTGAACCTGCTGGAAACGTTGGAAACATCACCCCAGCAATGGTTGTCCCTGATCCTACTGGGCAGACTTCTGGTTTTACCGATATTACTATTACTAAGTCGCGCGCGGCTGAGTTTGGTTTTAACGGAGAAGATCAAAAAGGTCTGAACACTGGTGCTGGATACGGAAGTGTACGTGCTAACAAAATTGCACAAGCTATCCGTGCTGTGACCAACGAAGTAGAGACTGATCTGTGTGGTTTGCAGTCAACTTTCTCTCGCGCTCACGGTGCTGCTGGTACTACTCCATTTGGAACAGCTAACGACTACACTGATGCTTCAAATGCACTTAGAATCCTAAAGGACAATGGTGCGCCTCTACAGGACAACCAGTTAGTGATTAACACTGCTGCTGGTGTAAACCTGTTAGGCAAGCAAGCAAACGTTGCTGATGCTGGTAGTGATTCTATCCTGCGTCAAGGTGTCCTTTTGGACATTAACGGAATGCCTATCCGAGAGTCTGCACAGGTTAATACTGTTGCTGCTGTTGGTACTTCTGCTAATGCCGTTACTACTGCTGGACACGCTGTTGGTTCTACAAGCATCGTACTAAAAGCTGCTGGTACTGGAACTATCCTAGCTGGTGATGTAATCACTTTTGCTGGCGATACTAACAAGTACGTTGTAACTACTGGCGCTGGTGCTGTATCTGGTGCAACTATTGTTCTTGCTGCCCCAGGATTGCAACAAGCACTTCCTGTTGGTGATAAGGCGATTACTATTGTTGCTGCATCTGCACGTAACATGGCATTTAATCGCTCTGCGATTGTTCTTGCTGCCCGTGCGCCAGCCCGTCCTCAAGAGGGTGACATGGCATCAGATGTAATCGTAATTACTGATCCACGATCAGGTCTTAGCATGGAATTCTCCATGTACAAAGGCTACAGAAAAGTACGCTATGAAGTTGGTCTAGCTTGGGGTGTTAAAAACATCAAGCCAGAGCATACTGCATTGTTACTTGGTTAAATAAGACTAGCCTCATCCTTTGCAGGGTGGGGCTTTTTATTGAGGTTATTATGGCAACAATCGTCGTTGAAACAGGTTCAGGCTCTACTACTGCTAATTCTTATGTGAGTGAAGCTGAGTTAGCTACCTATGCATCAGATCGAGGTCTTACGGTCACTGGAACTGCGGCTGTATTGCTAATTCGTGCGATGGATTACATAGAAAGTAAAGATTTTTTAGGTACTAAGGGTACAGAAGCGCAAGCCCTTATGTGGCCCCGTTATGGCGTAATGGTCAACAACTATTACATTGAAAATGACGAAATCCCCCAATTATTAAAAGATGCTCAAATGGAAACTGCTATTGCCGTAGGTGCTGGCGTTGATCCACTTGATAATCAGGAAAGAGAGACAGTAAAAGAAAAAGTTGGCAGCTTAGAGGTTGAATATGCTCAACAAGCCAGAGCCGTGACCTTTTTAAAGGCTGTCGATACTAAATTAGCTAAATTAACTCATAGATCGAAGATGGTGAAGCGTGTTTGATTACGACTCGTTAAAAAAAACAGCTACGCAGTTAATTACTAAATTTGGTACATCTGCGACTATTACAAGAGATTCAGGTCGTAGGTTTAACCCTGCTACTGGTCATTATTTTACAGGTTTAACTGAAAGTTTTAGCGTTAAAGCTGTTAGAACGCAATTTAATGCGTTTGAAAAGGCTGGAGATAACATTAAAGACGATGATATTCGTCTATTGGTTCAATCTGGCGTTACTGCGCCAATTATTAACGACTCTTTAACGTTTGACTCGGTTACATATCGGGTTATGAGCGTTGCAACGGAATCCCCATCGGGTACGGACGTTTTTTATGACATTCAGTGTCGAGTTTGATGCAATAGCAAAAAAAACTAATCAAAAAGTTGAAGATGTTGCGCGAATTGTAGCAACTGACATTTTTGAGCGCGTTATCTATGGAACACCATCGGGAAAGCCTGAATTATGGCAGAGTAATCCACCTAAAGGCTATGTTGCAGGGCAGCTAAAAGGAAACTGGCAAGCCACAATTGGCAGTCCGTCAAAAAAAATACTTTCAGTTAAAGATAAGGATGGCAGTTTAACAGTTAAAAACATGAAATCTGTCATGAAATCATGGGATGGCACTGGCGTAGTTTATTTTAGAAACAATCTTCCCTATGCCGCCCGTATTGAATATGGCGCTCACTCTAAGCAAGCACCTCAAGGAATGGTGAGATTAGCACTAATTACGCTAAACCAAGCCATTAAAAAATCCATTCAAAAAGTCGCATAGGGAATTAATAAGGGTTTGTTATGAGTACAGTATTTGCAGACATTGGTTCCGCGCTAGATTCAAGATTAAACACCCTTGCAGGGTCATCGCCTATTGCATGGGAAAACACAGTATTTACTCCTGTAAAAGATACGCTTTATTTGCGTCCTACTATTTTGCCAGCATTGACGACTCAAGCGGCATTAGGAACAAGCGGAATCGACGAATATATAGGAATCTACCAAATAGATATATTTGCGCCTAGTGGTAAAGGGCGTGGCGAAGCAGAAACAAAAGCCGATGCAATAGCCGACCATTTTAAACGTGGTACAGATTTGTCTAGCAATGGAAAAACCATACGGCTTGGCAATGTATCAAGAAACACAGGAATACGAGACGAAGATCGTTTCATTATTTCACTCTCTATTAACTATATGGCTCATGTAACTCCGAGGTAAAATATGACTATCGCTACTGGCTCACGCCACAATCTATCCTATGTTGTTGAAGCAACATTTGGAACAACTCCATCATCCCCAGGATTTACACCAATTCGCCACACTGGAACAACTTTAGGTCTGTCAAAAGATGCAGTTGAGTCAGAGGAATTGCGTGAAGATCGACAGGTTGCCCATTTTAGACACGGTAACAAGTCTGTAACGGGTGATATTAACTTTGAACTGTCTTATGGCGGTTTAGATGCACTTTTAGAAGCTACTTTGTGCGGTTCTTGGGCTACAAACGTCCTAAAAGCTGGCACAACACGCAGAAGCTACACTGTTGAGCGCCATCATCAAGATATTGGTAAGTATTTACGCTCTACAGGGTGTCAATTTAACACAATGTCGCTATCTGTTGCGCCAAATTCAATGGTTACTGGCTCATTTGGCATTATTGGCTCTGGTTTCTCTACATCAGGCGCTGCATTAGGTAGTGCTACTTACAGTGCTGAATCGACAACCGCACCTTTTGACTCTTTTTCAGGCTCAATTACTGAAGGTGGTTCAGCAATTGCAATTATTACTGCACTTGAGTTAAACATTGATAACGGCATGGAAGCACTCTATGTTGTTGGCTCTGCTGACACGCTTTTACCGTCTATTGGTAAATCAAGCGTTACAGGTTCTGTTACTGCTTATTTTGAAAATACAACCTTGTTAGACAAGTTTGTTGCTGAAACTACATCTGCAATACAGTTTACGTTGACTGATGCGGCTGGCAATGACTACATCGTGCTGTTACCTAAAGTAAAATATAACTCTGGCAACCCTGAAGTTAGCGGCCCTGAAGCAATTACAGTAACTTTAGATTTTGTTGCTCTCTATAACTCTAGCGATGCATCACAAATCAAAATTACTCGCGTACCAGCGTAATTTAATAGATCGAGGTCTTTTATAGATCGAGGTGCAACAATCATTAACCGATAAGGTAAATAATGGACATTAACCAACTCTACACTGTAGATGCTCACGAAGAAGGGGCTGAGATACGCATTGTAAGCCCCTTAGACGGCAAAGAAACTGATTTTTATATCTCCGTACAAGGCATTGACTCAAAAGCCTACAGAAAGGCTGTAAAGGCTTATCACCGCAAACTTCTTAATGAGGAAGAGGGTGGAGATATTGATCTTTTAGTCAGCATAACAAAAGGCTGGCGAGGATTGTCTGATGGCAAGGAAGAAATAGAGTTTTCCTCAGTACGGGCTAAAGCTGTTTATGAAAATGCGCCCGATGTTGCTGTTCAGGTTGACCGTTTTGTTGCTGATCGCAAAAATTTTATCAAGGGCTAATTGACGAACTTTTGTCCTATGCTAAGTGGCAGTTTTGGGCTACTGGCTATGACAAAGGGTCTAAAGTTAGCCGCATAGATAATTTAAACCAAATTGCCAAAACTATTGGCAAAAAACCGAAACAACTAGAAGAAAAGCCAGAGTTAAGTGAAAAATTAATGTATTTATGGGTGTTATTTGTAACCCTTAAAAATGCGTCCTCTGGCGCTATTTCTTACCCTGAAATTCAAGCATATATGGCAATTTATGGCGATCTCTCAACATTTGAGGTCGATGCTATTCGCGCTTTAGACACACTCCATTCTCAAGAGACAAATACTCATGGCTGATGACACTATTGCAAAAATTGGAATTGATGTAGATGTTACTGGTGCGGAGGAAGCTGGTAGCCAACTAGACAAGCTAGGGAAAAAAGGCAAAAAAACCGAAGGAAATTTAAACAACCTTGCCAAAGGCGCTAACAAGACAAATGGGCCATTTAGAGCCATGCGCGGCTCGATGCAACAAGTATCTTGGCAATTACAGGACGTTGCAGTTCAAGCGCAAATGGGAACAAGCGCGTTTACTATTTTAGGGCAGCAAGGGCCGCAATTAGCTTCTATTTTTGGGCCTGGAGGGGCTGTAGTCGGGGCAATTGTAGCGTTTGGTGCAATGATAGGTGGTGTATTATTTTCTAGTTTGACAGGCACTAAAGACGCAGTAAAAGATTTAGATGATGCGATGGACAGCCTAAAAGATCGGTTTGATGAATTAGGCCCAGCAGCTAGAGCTTACCAGATTATTTTATCTACCCAAGAAATTAAAAAGCAAAAGCAAATTGAATTAGACAAAAAAGCTGAACTAGCTCGAATGGACGAAATTCGAGTTACAGGTGTTTTATCTGCGGTCATAAAAGAATTAACTCGTGATTTAGACGAAGAAGCAATAACTAGAGCAAGGCTTAACGCTGAAATTGAAGAGTCACAAAACATTCAAAGGCAGCATGGTTTAGTCATTGACAACCTAACAACCTCGACGCAAGAATTGACCGAATCTTTGGTCGAAGAATTAATTATTTTACAAGTAAGTGAAGAACAGCTTTACGCTTACAGAGCCGCTCAAGCTGGCGCAACTAAAGAACAAGCCAAGATTATTGTTGCGTTATTCAAAAAAATAGCAGCACAAAAAGAAGCCAATAAAGCTGAAGAAGATAAACAGAAATTACTAGACAAGGCGATAGAAGATCAGAAAAAAGCAAAAGAAGAATTGGCCTCTTACAGTGAAGGTTTATATCACCAGTTAGCGGCTTTACATTTAAGCGGTGATGCTCTTTATTACTATCAAGCGGCCTTGAAAGGCGGCACTGCTGAACAAATAGCGGCAAATGCTGAATTATTAAAATCAATTGCTCTGAGAAAACAACAGATAAAAGCTGAAGCTGATGCGGTAAAAGCTAAAGCCAAAGCTGAAGCTGATGCGCTAAAGCGTGGTGATGCTGCTAGTTCATTGCTAGAAGAAATTGCCCTTGAAAATATGAGTGAACTAGAGCAATTAGAAGCCCACTTAATAAAGAAAGGTGGGTTGCTCTTTCAGTATTTACAAGAAGGGCATATTACCTTAGATCAATATCTTGCTATGGACGCTGAGTTGCAAAAAACCTACGACCTTGCGGAAATACAAGCAAACAAAGATAAAAACGACAAAAAAATTGCAGACGATAAGGCTTATGCTGATGCTAAAGCTAGTTTAGACAATCTAGTATTATCAAGTGCATCTACTGTAGTTGGGCAATTGTCCGATATTGCTACAGAAGGCAGTAAAGAGGCTAAAATATTATTTGCAATGCAAAAAGCATTAGCAATTGCTCAAATTATAGTCAGCACTGAGGTTGCCGCTAAAGCCGCTGCTGCACAAGCCGCTATTCTTGGAGGGCCAGTGGCTTGGTACGCAACAGACACTATGATTCGGGCATTAGGTTATGCCTCTGCTGGAATAGTTGCTGGTACGGCTATTGCTGGAGGTCGAGCATTAGGTGGTCAAGTCAGAGGCGGTGAATCCTATCTTGTCGGTGAGCGTGGCCCAGAACTTCTTACAATGGGTACGTCAGGCCGTATAGCCACTAATGAAAACCTAAAGAATGCTGTTGGCGGTGATAACAACAATACCTCAAACGTAGTTAACGTTAACTTCTCCGTACAAGCAAACGATACTGCTGGCTTTGATCGCTTACTGCAATCTCGCAGAGGCCAGATTGTTGGCATGATAAACCAAGCAGTCAATAACCGTGGAAGGTCATCAATCGTATGAGTGGAACATATCCAGCCTCGCCAATCTTTTCTTCAGTAGGATTTAAAAGCGTTTATTACAATCTGTCTAGCCAAAGTTTATCTGGACGGACTCAGGTGCGTAACATAGGTGGGCAACGCTTTGAGTTTTCAGCTAGTTATTCTCGCTTATTACGCGCTGAATTTGCTCCTGTTTTAGCTTTTGTAATGAGTCAAAGAGGGGCAGCAGAAACGTTTAGCATTGTTTTGCCTGAAGTTAGCAGCACATCAGGTTCAGCAACAGGATCAGTTGTAACAACAAGCGACCCTTCAGTTGGCGCTAAAACCGTCAATATAAGCGGCTTAACAGGCACTTTAAAAGCAGGTGATGTTGTCAAGTTCGCTAATCACTCAAAGGTTTATATGCTTACGGCAGATCGAAGTGGTACTGGCGCTTTGGCGTTTGAGCCTGGACTAGAAACAGCGATGACAGGTACTCAAGCAGTAACTTACAATGACGTTCCTTTCTTAGTTCGACTTAATAATGACATCCAAGAATACAGCATTGGATCAGCTTCTTTAGTTGATTATGACGTTGATTTTATTGAGGCAGTTTAATGACTAGATTGATTAACTCAGCCACGCTTGCGGCTTTGGAATCTGACAGCTTTAACATTGCTACCCTTGTTCAAATAGACTTTTCATCTGTGTTAAGAATAACAGATTGGGGTAGAAGCGTTAGTGTCCTATCTAACACTTGGAATTCTAGTGCTAATTTTATCGGCATTGGCGATGTAACTGAAAGTGCTGAACTGCGTGTTAATGATTTATCGTTGACGCTATCAGGTGTCGAGCAAACGTATGTCAGTATCTTTCTGAGCAACAATTACATTGATATTCCTATCAAAGTTTACCGTGCCATTTTAAACGATGCTGATGCGTTAGTAGGTGATGCCATATTAATATTTGATGGCATTCTAACGGGCTACCAAATTCAAGATGATGAAACTGGAAGTAAAATTACTGTGCAAATGGCCTCGCATTGGAAAGACTTTGAGAAAGAAAACGGCAGACGAACCAATCACAACAGTCAGCAGTTGTATTTTGCAGGAGATGAAGGGTTTGAGTTTGCGCCCAAATCAATTAAAGATTTAAAATGGGGACGTAAATAATGGTTGCTCCTTGGGTCGTACTTGCCGCCATTTTTGTTGCATCAACCGCTGTTTCTTATGTGATGACGCAAAAGGCACAGAAGAAAGCGAAAAAAGCGGCTGATGATATGGCTGGGCTTCTCATTAACAAAGAGTCCAATATCGAGCCTATCTCCGTTATTTACGGTGTTCGTCGAGTCGGTGGCGTAAGGGTCTTTGTCTCAACCAGAGATGCAAGCGGTGGCGATCCCAACGAATTCTTGTATATCTGTTTAGTATTATGTGAAGGCGAAGTTCACTCGATCACTAACATCCACCTAGATGATATTCCAATTACTGATTCTCGCTACAGTGGCTTATATACCGTCAATGTTCACACTGGCGCAGATGATCAGCCTTACGATAACTTGCTGACAGGCGCTAATGCTGGCTGGACTTCTGCTCATAGATTGAGGGGTGTGGCCTACATAGCTATAAAGCTAAAATGGGATGCCGATGTGTTTTCAGGCGTGCCTGAAATTACTGCGCTAGTTAATGGCCGTAAGGTATACGATCCACGCAAAGACAGTACATCAGCAGGGTATGATTCTAGTTTAGGCGTGTCTAGTCAACGGTTCGCTACCCCCTCAACATGGACATTCTCTGAAAATCCATCGCTTTGTATAAGAGACTACTTATCTAATGAAAGGTTTGGTAAAGGATTATCTGGCGCAAAATTAGATGATGTTGCGTTTGGTGCTGCTGCAACTGATTGCGACACCAGCGTCACTTTCTACAATGGCGGTACAGTGGGCAAGATATTCCAGACAAATGCTGTATTACAAACTGATGATACTTTGTTTGATAACATCCAAAAAATGCTTATGGGCTGTCGTGGATTCTTGCCTTACAATCAAGGCGTTTACAGCCTGAAGATTGATAAGTCAGCCAGCAGTGTTTATGCCTTTACGACAGATAATCTTATTGGTGGCATATCAATAACAGGTGAGTCTAAAGAAAATAAGTTCAACAGAGTTAATGTTAAGTTTGCTAACCCTGAACTTGATTATCAGCCTGATACAGCAACATGGCCTGACGCTGGTTCTAGTGAGGAAACCGCTTATCTTGCCGAAGATAATGGGACGCTGTTAGTTAGCGACATGGATTTGCCGACTTGTACTAATTATTATGTTGCAAGAGATTTGGCAAGAGTTATATTAAGGCGATCAAGAAATGCATTAAGAGCATCTATCCAAGCCACTAGCGAGGCATTACAGCTATCGGTAGGCGATGTTGTTACGGTTAATCATCCAACACCTAACTGGGGTAATAAGCCCTTTCAGGTTGAGGAGATAACTCTAAACTACGATGGAACTTGTAATTTAACCTTACTTGAATATGATTCAACCATTTATACCTACGATACATCAGCCGTACAAAATACTTATCCTGATACTAACTTACCCGATCCGTTTACCGTTGGCACTCCAGGCTCATTAAGTTTAACCGCAACAACAAGCGTTGCGTTAGATGGAACAATTGTCCCTCAAGTCACTATGTCATGGGGAGCAAGTACCGATTCGTTTGTTACGCAATATGACGTTCAATTCAGCACCGTTAGCCAAAGCAATGAATCCTCGTTTACGTCGATCATTACCGACAATTTAAACTATGTTATAGCGCCCATTGTATCTGGAGCAACTTACTATACAAGAGTAAGATCAATTAATTCACTTGGCGTTAAAAGTGCATTTGTAACGGCTAACATAGGGTCTGTTGGTGATACAACGGCTCCAGCATTGCCGACAAGTTTAGGCGTTACCGCTGGCTATAAAGCAATTAATTTAAAATGGACTAATCCATCAGATAAAGACTTCTCTAATGTTGAAGTGTCTAGGAAAAAAACTTCTGGGGGAACTTACGCTATTGTCGCAACTGTAGGTGGTGGTTGGGGCAAAAAAGCGGAGTTTTTAAATGGCGGTCTTGATGATGATTCTATTTATTTTTATAAACTTAGATCAGTAGATTTTAGCGGAAACAAAACAGTTGATAGCAGTAACAACCCATTATTTACGAGCGAAATAAGTGCAACCACTAACGCAGCAGCAATTAATGGCACTCCAGGCCAATCTACTTTTACGGCAACCGTATTTTTAAGAGCGTCAAGTCAGCCATCAACGCCATCAGGCGGTAGCTTTAACTTTGGAACAAATACTTTAACTGCGCCAGGATCATGGTCAATTACTGTTCCCAGTGGCACAACTCCTGTGTATCAGGCTAATTATCAATTTTCTATATCTGGCGATACTGGGACTGTTACCGCAGGAAACTGGTCAACACCCGTAATACTTGCAGAGAATGGCGATGATGGCACTAATGGGTTAAGTACGTTTGTCTTTCCCGTTTACAAGAGAGCGTCTAGCACTCCTAGCACCCCCTCTGGCGGCTCATATAATTTTGGCACTAATGCAATAACAGCACCAAGCGGTTGGTCTGCGTCAGTTCCATCGGGTACCGATCCTATCTATGTATCAACGACTACAGCGCAAATTACAGGTAATACAGGCACCGACTCTTCTTTGACTTGGACATCGCCTATTTTGTTTGTACAAAACGGAACAAATGGGCAAAGTATTACAGGTGCGGCTGGCCCACGAAACGCGGCTGGTTATGTTTATTATTCTGTTTCACAGGCGAGTGAGCCAAGTTCCCCGTCTGCCACCTCCTATAACTTTAGTACGGGTGCTTTTAGTGGTTTAACAACTAACTGGTCAAGAACACCACCTAATGTAACAGGCGGTGATGCTCATTATTGGGCCACCAGCTATTACATTACCGAAGCAACCTTGGGCGGCACGCAAACATTAACATTTGCCAGCCCATTTTCATCAGTGCAATTTGATGGCCTTGTAACGTTTACTAATTTAAATACTGAATTAGCTGATGCCTCTGGAGACATAACAACGATTAATGGTGGTTTGTTAAAGACAGGAACTATTGATGTGGCGCAAGTCAACATATCAGGCACTACACAAAGCGGTTTTAATATGCAATCCAGCGCAAGTTCCTCAACTTCAAGAATGGTCATTACAAATAATACAATTCAAATATTTGAAGGTTCTCAACTAAGAGTAAAACTAGGGAACTTGAGTTAATGGCTTACGGATTTGAGGTGTATGCCGCCAACGGCACAAAGATAATAGACCTTGCTGACCGCGTTTCAAGATCAGTTGCCAGCGGTACAACGCCAACGATTACCAGTGGTAGTTATTATGATGTGTCTATTACTGATATGACTAACGCTGATGATTGGGCGGTCTTTGCCTACGCTAATACTCCACCTAATAGCTTAAATGCTAAAAATGTTGATTGCACTCGCAATACGGGGTATTTCCGAGTATCTCAAAGCATGGGAGTCAGTAGTTCTTTTGATTACATCGTTATCAGGACAGGCTAATGGGTTATGGAATACAAATTTACAACAGTAGTGGTCGCACCGTTTTAGACACTGATCGCGCAGAATCATTGTTATACGCTACATCAAATAACACCGCAGTTGGAAATACTGATTTTCCCGTTACAGGCTGGTCTGGGAGTAATTTAATTATTGCTCGACCTGCCTCCTCTGCTACTGGCACTCAGGGTTATGGCGGCTTTGCAAAATTAGGCCGAAGGTTATACGACAACAAATGGGGTCGAGGATTAACGGCTTTCCCTAATAACAATAACGGCAATGGCGGTGGTTATGTTGTATGGCGTGAACTTAAAGCGCAATCAGTCTCAAGCTTAACTCCTGCTAACTTTGGTATGGTTGTGTATGACGGAACAGGCACCGCTTCATCGGACATTCTATTTTCTGCTACCGATCTTGATGTTACTGCAAAAGTTGTTGCAACAGGCAAGTTTAACGGCACAGCAGGATCAAATAGCGCAGAAGGGTATTATCAAGAATTTACAATGGATAGTTCTTTAGATAAAGGCCGTTATTACGTTCTTGTAAGTAATACGGCTTCTGTTTATATATCAGGAAGCAGCCCAGGAACTAGTTCAAGGTTTAATTTTAATTATCAGTTTAATTATTCTGCTGGCACGATAAGAATGCTAAATTATTATGCAATAGGAAGCACTAGAGCAGCGATGTCAAGCAGTATGGATTGGGCTATTCTTTACGTTCTTAATGGCGGTTCTGTAGACGACAATTTTTCATAGATCAAGATTGCCACTAGATTAAGGAGGGCTTTATGGCTCATAGGTTTGCATTTGTAAATGGCGAAGGAAATATTCACGGCATTGTATCTCCAGGGAATGATGATCAATACGTTCATTTACAAAGTTATCAGCCTAGCGGAGATACAGCAGTTATCGTTCCTAATGACTTGAGTGATGATGTGCTAATGGTAACAGGATGGTATGACCTTGATACTAATCAATGGAAAACAAGAGCAGCTTGTCCCTCGCTTTATCATATTTGGAAGAATAAAGAATGGAGCGTTGATGTCAATTCCTTGTTTGCTGAAATTAGATCATTAAGAAACCAAAAATTAGCTGACTGTGATTATACGCAAATGTCAGACAGTCCTTTGTCTTTATCCGATAAATCTTTATGGGCTACTTACAGACAAGCATTGAGAGATGTTCCATCTGATTATTCTAACGCCACTTCTTTAGACGATATTACATGGCCTACAAAGCCTGGAGCATAAAATGAGCGATATTTACACCCTTGTCAAAAATGACACTGCACCTCAGATCAAAGCAACAATAACAAGAGAAGATGATGGCTCTGTTGTTGATTTTGAAAACGGAACGTGCAAACTCAAGTTTAGGAAAAAAGATACAACGACGATCTTGTTTACATTGCTTGCTGCTGATGTCGGAGACAATTTTAAAGAAGGCGCTGCTATATTTTCGTTTTCTGGCACGCAACTAGATGTTGATGCTGGTTTCTATCAGGGCGAGATCGAGGTGACATACGCAAGCGGTGTTGTTGAGACGCTTTATGAAATATTAGAGTTTTATGTCAGGGATGATTTTTAATGCTTAAAGCCATTATTGCGTATAAAAAAGCTATTGCTAATATAGACTTTAAAAAGATTGTTGCTGAACTTAAATTTGGTGATTTTCTTATCTTTAGGTTTTTCTCTGATGCTTTAGGTTTGTCTGACAGTGAATCTAAAAACATTGGCAAATCTTTAAGCGATAATTCAGGTGTTACTGATTCTGCTGCGACAGGGCTTAATAAAGCCGCTAATGACTTTTCTAGCACCTCTGACGCTACTTCCTTAGACGTAGGCACATCTTTAATAGATTCAGGTGCAACGTCTGATGCAATTGATACCTTTGCAATAGGAAAAGGACTTAGTGATAGTCCAAGTACAAGCGATGTAACTGCATTTGCGTTTGGCACAACAAGGGCTGATACGTTTTCAGTATCTGAATTAATTAGCAATGCACCTAATAAAGTATTAGCAGACTCATCCGCCACTTCCGATGTTAAAACTCTGTCGTTAAGTAAGGCATTAGCTGACTTCTATGCGGTTGCTGACTCCCAAACAGCGTTGTTTACAAAAAGTAATTCTGACAGTTCTGCATTTAGTGATACAGAAAGGAAGGATTTTTACAAAGTTATTAGTGAAACTGCTGGCGTTACCGATGATTTAGACGGTGAAGCTACTGCGGATGACGATCAGGACATGACATTTGTAAAAGTACGCTCTAATTTAGCAACGATTACAGATGTAATAAGTATTGTTAAAAATACTTTATTTAGCGATACATCAGCTTTAACAGATTCAGGTTCGGTAAGAAATCAAGGCTACTGTGATTTTAGTTATTTTGAAGCTGATTATGTCGGAGATAGTAGAACCTTTTAACCCTTAACCTTTACACAAGCCGCCAATTAGGGCGGTTTTTTTTGGAGATTGAAAAATGATTAATGATAATTTAAAACTACGCGGTGATGTTGCTCTTGTTCTTAAAGACAAGGACGGAAACATTAAAGACAGCCGTGAAATAAACAACCTTGTTGTCAGCGCTGGATTAACGTTTATTTGCTCACGCATGGCTGGAACTTCTGCTGGCGTAATGTCTCACATGGCTCTTGGTTCAAGTACAACTGCCGCGTCCGCAGGGCAGACTGATCTAGTGTCAATTTTAGGCTCTAGGGAAGCGTTAGACAGCAGTACAGCTTCAAGCAATACCATTGTTTATGTTTCATCATTTGAGGCAGGAGAGGGTACTGGAGCAGTTACAGAGGCTGGCGTATTTAATGCTGCATCTTCTGGCACTATGCTATGTCGTACCGTATTCCCAGTAGTAAACAAGCAAGCTGACGATACTATGTCTGTCACTTGGACAATTACTCTGTCTGCATCCTAAGTTTAAAGCCCTTTTCGCCCCTTAATTGGGGCTTTTTTATATCTAATTTTCGGAGAACATAATGG
>ENA-OSET01000729-OSET01000729.1-sediment-metagenome-genome-assembly--contig:-NODE-729-length-36068-cov-37.890723_pt1 | contig 36068 bp, 26 predicted proteins | sample MGYA00237882_ERZ534229 | MGnify/ENA primary metagenome ERZ534229 (study PRJEB26408, sample SAMN06266212) | sediment metagenome | isolation source: Hudson Canyon methane seep mesocosm | place... | reverse complement strand
TGCAACAGGGAAGTTAAGTGGACGCGGTGTGTCAGGAACTGACGCCTAAAATGACACTAACGAATTTTGCGCGCGCGGTATTGTACACTGCCACGCAAATCTCATCAACCACAAAAAAACAACAAAAGTACGCTTAAGCCTATAAAACCGCGCCACCAATAAATGCTAAGCTAGCAGTCATAGGTGCCTGAATATAGCGCTTTTCACCAGCCTGTTTTTAACTGTGTACAACTAAATAATTAAAATCACTGCTGTCACCTTTACCCTTATTGGCATTGTGCTATTAACCCATGCATTGAAACCCGCTTATATCATCTACAGAAGAGAGCTGAACTGGGGCTAGCGCTCACTAGTCATCCTTATCAGTTTGTTTATTGTGGGTTATAGCGTCATGGCCACCGCGCTGTACCAATCCACCGGCGTCGACGCCTTTGACTTGGTGGTGGCGATCATTTTATTAGGTGGTAGTGTATTTCTGGCGCTAGTGATGAAGTTTAGCTTACGCAGCATCAATAAAATTCGCGCCATCACAATGCTCTATTAGATGAGCGCAATCGAACCTTGTTAGCCCGCCTTCCCCCTGGCCATCGCTAACCACGAATTTGAACTTCACTATCAGCCCCTTATCAATCCTAAAATCAATGCGATACACAGCGTCGAATGTTTAATCCGCTGGCCGCAAACTGATGGCAGTGCCGTTGCCACTTGCGACTTTATCCAGCTAGCCGACCAATCCTACGATATTGTCAATATTACTCCCTGGGTCATCTGCACCAGTTTAAAACAACTCGGTTTGTGGCACGCCAACGGACACAAGCTGGCTATACAAATTAACATTTCGGCAGGTGATTTAGATGAGCCAGCGCTAGTGACTCATATTGCCAAACACTTGCACCTCAACTATGTTGAGCCTAACTGCTTAACTCTTGAAATCACCGAAAACTTGGTTATTAGCAACCAATCGGAATCGCTCAAAGCCCTACAGCAACTGCGGGACTTAGGCATAGGCATCAGTTTAGATGACTTTGGTACTGGTTATTCTTCCATGACGCTGCTTCACCAACTACCATTAACCCAAATAAAAATAGACCGCTCTTTTGTTATCGGCATGGAGGACAACAACAAACACACGGCCATTGTGCAATCCACCTTAGATTTAAGCATAAAAATGGGACTTGAAGTCATTGCAGAAGGTGTGGAAAATGGACATCAAGCGCAACTGCTTAAACAGATGAATTGCGCACTTATTCATGGCTACGATTTAGCTAAGCCAATGCCAGCCGAAAAACTTGACTAGTGGCTCAATCAACCAAGGTAATCATTTAAATGTGTTACGAAAAATCAGCCAAAGCAATTGCACAACTAACCCTCGAACAGTACCGAGTAACTCAACAAAACGGCACCGAGCAACCGGGTAGCGGCGCATACCTAAACACCAAACAATCAGGTATCTACATCGATGTTGTTTCTGGTGAACCATTGTTTGCCTCGACCGATAAATATGAATCGGGCTGTGGCTGGCCCAGCTTTACCAAGCCCATTGTGACGGCCAACGTACTGGAAATTAATGACGTTTCACTCGGCATGGCCAGAACCGAGGTCAGGTCTGCCCATGGCGACAGCCACCTAGGCCACGTGTTCACGGATGGCCCTGCAGACCGAGGCGGTTTACGCTACTGCATTAATTCTGCATCATTAACATTCATACCCCGTAGCGAAATGGCAACCAAAGGCTACGGCGATTACTTAAACCAAGTTGAGGAACTCTAATGTCAACTGAACGTGCAATACTCGCAGGAGGTTGTTTTTGGGGCATGCAAGACCTGATTCGCAATCTGCCCGGCGTCATTTCAACACGCGTGGGTTACACCGGCGGCGAAGTGGCCAACGCCACCTATCAAAACCACGGAAATCATGCAGAAGCTATTGAAATCACCTTCGATAATCAGCTCACCAGTTTTCGCACCTTATTAGAGTTTTTCTTTCAAATTCACGACCCCACAACCAAGCTACGCCAAGGCAACGACTTAGGTGCTTCGTACCGGTCTGCCATCTACTTTGTGGCGGCACAACAAGAGGCCGAAGCACGCCGTACTATTGATGACGTTAACGCATCGGGCATATGGCCAGGCACAGTCGTCACCGAATTGGAGCCTGCGAGTGATTTCTGGGAGGCCGAGGCAGTGCATCAAGACTACCTACAAAACACGCCCAATGGTTACACCTGTCACTTTCCAAGAAAGGACTGGGTATTACCCGCTCGCTAAATCGCGGCACAAGGGCCTATGAGTTGCACACTTAACCTCGTTAAGTACTTGATCCAAAGTGTGTAACAAATAGCTTATGTCTTGCTTATCAATGGTCAACGGCGGGCGTATCTTCAGTACATTGTCGGCAGGGCCTTCGCTGCCCATTAAAATACGAGCGTCACGCATGCGATTTTTTACGTAATCAGCAACCTCCGTCGCCGGTTCACGGGTGCTCTGATTGTTCACCAAGTCCACGCCTACAAACAAGCCACAACCACGCACATCGCCAATACAAGGGTGCTTTACCTGCAACTCGCGTAAGCCTGTAAAAAGAAGCTCTCCCATGTTGCGGGCATTAGCCATCAGTTGCTCTTGTTCAACTATACGCAATACCTCGGCGCCCACTACACAGGACAAATTAGACCCACCAAAGGTGGAGAAAAACTCGGGGCCTTCTGCAAAGCTTGCAGCGATTGCTGCAGTGGTAACCACCACGCCAATCGGGTGACCATTACCAATCGGTTTCCCGAGCACCACAACATCCGGCACCACCTGTTGTTGCTCGAAAGCAAAATAATAACCGCCTAAACGGCCTAATCCTGTTTGCACCTCATCGGCAATACATATGCCACCCGCCTCGCGCACGTATTGATACACACGACTCAGGTAGTTTGTAGGGGGTATGATCTGTCCGCCCACACTGGGGAACGTCTCGGCAATAAATCCTGCGATGGGCTCGCCTTGAGCCGTTAGAGTAGCAATGTGTTGCGCCACTTGCTGTGCATAAAGCTCGCCTGCGTGGCGCTGCTCACGTCGGTATGGACCTCGGTAATCATCTGCCACATCCACCAAATGCACCCAGTCGGCTTGACCTAAGCCGACTGCAGGCGCCCTTGGCGAGGCAAATTTGTAGGCCGAAATATCAATAGCACCCGTGGTATTGCCGTGATAACCATGATTAGGCGTAATCATGTGTTTAGCCTTAGTGTGAGCACGAGCCAAACGCAAGGCTAACTCATTGGCTTCGGTGCCGGAATTGACAAAATAACATACCGACAAAGATGCAGGCATATGGCTCAATATTTGCTCTGCAAATGCGGCGCGGCTGGGATGTAAATAACGCGAATTAGAATTGATACGAACCAATTGCTCGGCTGCAACGCGAGCAATTCGAGGGTGCGCGTGCCCTACATGAGGTACGTTATTGTAAGCATCTAAATAGGGCCTGCCCCACTCATCAAATAAATAATGCCTCCAACCGCGCAAAAACATGACTGGGTCTGCATAGCTTAATTTGAGGTTGTGGCCAAAGTGGTCTTGTCGAACTTGCTGTGCATGGATTTTACTGGGTGGGCAGTACTGGGTTGCGGCTGATTCTAAATTGAGCAAGGCCGCTGGATTTGGGCATAATTTTTGCCATAACAAAAGATCATCTGGGTCCGCAGCACCTGGCCAGTCGTAGCCCATACCTTCGATAGACAAAGCCAATTGCACATGGGCATGAGGGTGCCAACCACCATTCTCACAAGGCTCTCCTAAATGAGCAAACAAGTCGCCAGCAGCCAACTCTTGGCCCACCGTAAGCTGAGCCACCGACGCCGGATTAAGATGGCCATATAAACTATAGAAAGCATCACCCGCAGGTGTTTGATGACGTAAAATAACCACACCACCGTAATCGAGGTTGGCTTTACGGTTATCCGTGGCCTCCACAGTGGCCGCCATGGGTGCATAAAGCGCCGTACCCACCGGTGCAAAGATATCAATACCCAAATGCACTGTACGCCGATTACTGCTAGGCCACGGACCATTTTTAAAGGCTTGATCGGTATATACCAAGCGTGGTTCCAAGTAATAACCCAGAGCAACTTCCACATCGTTATGAGTCAGTTGCTGCGCTTCACTGGCGTGGATAGAAAATGGGTCTTGCGGAATGCTGCTGTGCTCCACACTCAGCGCTACCATTGGCGCCTGACTCAAATCAATACTGTCTCCCATTAAGGCATAACAATTGCCCTGATGGTCGTTTAGCCAAGCTATAGTCGCCTCGGCCTCAGTGGTTACCTGCAAACCACAAGCAAGCCGCAATCGTGAATTAATCAACCCTGCATGCAATCTATGGGTTTCTAAAAACGCCCAAGCTGGCGCTTGCGAAATGGTGACGTAAGGGTCATTTGGATTGTCCAACGCCATCAATGTCGAGTTGACCACACTCACCGCCAAACGCATACGTAACAATGGCCAAATTAACGAAATTTCCAGTTCTGATAAGGCTGCGCTGTGATGAAAACCAGCCACCAATTGTGCTAAGGCTTGCTCGGGCTGAGCCTGATCTAAGACAATGTATGCCCCGGCAATGGCTAAGTCACATACTCTAGGTGCCAAACACATGTCGCCCAAATCGATAATGCCAGTTATAGTTGGCCCTTGATTAAGGCACCCCTGCACCAGAATATTGTAGTCATTAACGTCGTTGTGAATACACTGCTGTGGTAGGCTAGATAGGCCTTCTTGTACAGCATTAAATTGCTCTACAATAGATTTGACAATGGATTTTCGCGTAGGATCTGCAAGGCAATCGAACCGAGCCTCAACCCAACCCGCTTGTACCAAATTCCACTTAAACTCTCGATCCAAATACCCATGCTCAAAAGACGCTAACTGGGTGTTCATGTGGCCCATATAATGGCCGAGCTGGCGAATTAAGGACTCGGATTTGGGTTCAAAATTAGCGTAATTAGAACCTTCAAACTTACTCAGCAACCAAACAACTCTTAGTTCGCCTTGCGGATCTTGATGGTAAGTGAATTGTTCTCCTGCTAGGGTAGTAATGACTCTGGGCACTGGCACTTGAACAGCAGCGGAAACTTGTTGCAAGTGAGCTAAAGCCGAACACTGCATTGCCACAAAGGCATCGTCGCAATCCACACGCATGACTTTCAGAACATAATCACCAGCAGCGCAAGTGACCAAAAAATTTAGATCGTACTCGCCATCCAAGCGGCTCACGGCACACTCAAAACCCCAAACATCGGCAACCACTTGGCTCCAGTGGTGTAGCATATATAACCTCTTTAAAGGTTGTTATTCGAATCTTCATCCTATCTTACAAAGCCTAGCCTGAACAGCTTGTAAATGAGGGCCTACAAGAGTTAAGTTAGATCAAACCGACCGTTTAGATAGGCAATAATGTCATTGGATTGGTAAAGCCATTCTACGGCGCCATCGTCCTTCACTATCTTTAGACACGGCACCTTATGACGGCCACCTTCACGAATTAACTCGACCTTAAACGCACCCTCAGCTTTTGCATCTCGTAACTCAATGTGCAACGCGTGGCGCTTTAGATGACGACGAACTTTGACACAAAAGGGGCACGCATGAAATTGATACAACGACATGGCTGCCGTCACTTGATCAATATTTTTTTGCACATCGGCCTGTCTTTTTACAGGTGTGGGCGAGGTCAAAAAATCCAAAATTAAAATGATTCGGCCTAAAATCCATCGAATGACTTTCATTAGTTAGTTCCATCGTAATGGTTAAATTAACCTACATTGCTAATTGCAGGCACAAAAAAGGCGGTTCAACTTGTAAGCTGATAACCGCCTGTTTTACAACAAATAATTGGTGGAGCCTAGCGGGATCGAACCGCTGACCTCAACACTGCCAGTGTTGCGGGAACACGCACTAAGTATTTGATTTATAAAGAAAAACATGGAGAGCCTAGTATTCAACAATATCGATTATCCTGACAAGGTACGAATTGCTGGCCGATTAGCAGTTAAGGTGTACCACTTTACGGCCGTCTCGTAGCTTTGTGGGACACCCAATCCATTGGCAAACATAAACCCCAGAGCAAATTGGCCTGAAGCGCATCCCTGTTCAGCAGACAAGATGTACCAATGTCTAGCTGAATCATATAATTTTAGCCGTAACTGCACCACTCCCGCCAGGCCTCGTAAATCATGACCATCGCAAGAGTATCTAGTTCGCAATACTTTAGCAACCCTTGCGTGAGTGCCTCGCGTTCATAATCAGACATCTCTGTAAATTGCAGCTTTGCATACGCTGTGAGTGCTGCACCTCCGTTGGATAATTCGGTGTCCTCAAACAATAACTGGGTGTCATGAGCAGAGATATCTTGAAATAAAGGCGGTAATTGTGCGTACGGGTCCAGCAACTCGCCCCCTCCTCTTTTCACCTCTAAGGGTTATGACCTCGGCATGCACAACAGAACCATTAGCGATTATGCTAACCGCTTTAATTGCGCCGGCCTCAACGCGGCCTTTGAGCATTTTATTATTCATCGTCAAACAGCGGAGTTTGTTCTAGTACGGGATAACCTGCATCACGACAGTATTGTCGAATCATCATCTCTACCATATTGGCAACGCTCCTGTGTTCTTGGTTAGCGGCATAGCGAACGGCGTCCTTAACTAAGGGATCAACTCGCAAATTTAGTGTGGTGGTCTTTTTAGCTATCATGGGACAAGTATTGTACAAATGCGTTACATTTGCAATACAAGTAATTCAAGCAATCACTCCGCCAGACGCCTAAACCTGCCAAATCTATAATTTTCACTCTTAATCTGGCACAAGCCTAACTTTGTTCTTAAGGAACTGAAAGCTGCGGAATAGATTTTATGATAAATCGATCATTTGGTGAGGCATGAGAAAGAGTGGTTATTCCACTGAGCCCTAATAGGGTTTTAATTTCAAAGATCATAGATGATTATGGGCCTCTTGCTAGGTCGCCAGATTAGCTGCATGACCTCAGTTAAAAGCGAATGGTTTTACCTTGTCTAATCCAAGCTGGAGAATCAAACATTGAAGGGTCGGCTTTAATATCTAATACCTCGCGACGCTCCTTCAATGTCATATTGAACACCTTCATGTTGGTATCTTCAACTAACGCCTCCAACTGAGGTTGGTTCAGCAAACCTAGTGTCATTAACGCATCGGCAAAGCCACTAAAATACTGTTTCCGGTCATTGGGCATTGTGCCGTCATCACGGTACTTTTTGTACACATCTTCAAGTATGGAGCTTAGTCTGGCTAACGCAGCCTGTTGATCACTCATCGTTTTACCACAACCCTTTATTTGGTTAAATGCTAAGGAGGACACACTAGCATAGTTAGGTTAACCTTTGAATGACATGTTTTTCATGATTCCTGCAGGCTCTACGTTTCTTTCTGTGGCTTTGACAGCGAATGGTTGGGGGGTGCCAATGACAGATAGTTTGCAGACGGAAATTCAGACACTCTATTGTGCCTGCTGAACCATTCAACCTCTTCGCTGGGTGTTCTCTCACCTATGATTTCTGTAAAGCCATTTGGGTGTGTGACATATTTAACTGACATAGTATATTTCCTTTTTAGCTGTGTGCCGCAAGTAAGGTTAAATCGCACTTAAACTATAGGAAAAGTTGATGGCTAAAACAACTAAACCTATTTAGGTTAAGTTTCGTGCTCTTTTTATGTGTGTAGTGTTCTTTGACAATACGGAACTGCCACCAAATCGACCTAAGCTAAAATCATGCTAGTACATTAAAAAACAATATAGATATTTTATTGAATTACATTTAAATAAATAATATAATAATTTTTTATTGTTTAATGTAGTGCGTTATTTTCAATAATAGTTACTTAATTGGTGAAGTTTTAATGAGTTATGTTGTCATAACATCTTGCAGTAGTCGTAAATCTATCCCGAAAGAACTGCGAGTCCCCGCAGAGGGCTTACAGAAAGGGCAGATGGAAGAAGTGGCGACACAATGGGTAAGCATGCTAGCAGTTAATAGCACTAGCATCAGTTGCGGACAACTTTATCAGGGGCGAGGCGTTCAAGAAATAAAAAAGGTGGCAAGTGAACTTGAGTGTCGCGTGTGGTTTATTTCTGCAGGACTAGGATTGGTTAATGCTGATCAAACAGTACCTGCTTATAACCTAACAGTGTCCAAAGGTAGTAGTGAGTTTGTCGGTAATAAAGTTATCCCCTTACCATTTAATAGCTATTTGTGGTGGCGAGAGCTAAACAGGATCCGTGGAAACATAACGCTGGATGCGCTAATAAGCAAGGACAATGACAACCTATTTTTACTTGCACTACCCGCCAGTTATTTTGACATGATAGCACCTGAACTAATGATGTTACCTGAATCTAAATTAAGCAGGTTGCGCATATTTGGGCCCTCAAAATCAAAAATAAATAAGCGATTCCATAATATTCTAATGCCCTACGATGACAGGTTAAATGGACCAGACAGTCCTTTGAGAGGAACATATAGCGACTTCCCACAACGCGCTCTGCGCCATTTTGTGAGCATCATTGATAAAAGACTGCCAGTTAGAGAAGTTGCTTACGACCGCCAGTTGGTTAACGCTAGTCTTAAAAAAATGCGCTTGCCACAAGTGATAGAACGGGCTAAAGCTAGCGATGAAGAAATTAGCCTTATCCTGCAAAGGAATTGGGCACAATGTGCAGGCCAGTCGTCTAAATTATTAAGGCTATTGAGAGACGTGGAATTAACAGCTTGTGAACAAAAGCGATTCAGCAGAATTTTTCATTCTGTTAATAAAATAATGAGTAATCAACATGGTAGATAAAAGAATTAAAATACGTGCGCTTAGAACAATCCAAAGGGGAGACACGCCGGTGTACGCGTTTTTCATTCCCGGAGAATTAATCACACAGATAGCTGACATAAGCCGCATTGAACGTGATTCAGATGACAAACTTGAGGGCTTTCAGCGAAAGAACATTCAGCAACATGTTAATAATATTGCAGCATACCTAGATCAAGGTGATGTTTTGTTTCCTAACTCTATTATTTTAGCTCTTTCCCCACAAGTAGAGTTTACTCAATCACGCGGCAGAGATGCAGAGGGTACAATTCCTTCAAGCCAAATTGGCACACTATCTGTGCCAATTAGAGAAGAGGGAGACAGAGTTGCCTGGATAGTCGATGGGCAACAGCGTTCCCTGGCCTTGTCAAAGGCGCAAAAGAAAGGGTTAAACGTACCTGTCATAGCATTTGAAGCAGCAGATCTGGAGACTCAGAGGGAACAATTTATTTTAGTAAATAAAGCAAAGCCTTTGCCTCCAAGATTGATAAACGAACTCCTTCCAGAGGTTGATAAGCATTTACCACGAGACCTTGCAGTGAGAAAAATACCTAGTGAGTTATGTAGTCTACTAAACCGTGATCCTGACTCACCGTTTTATCAATTGATAAAGCGCATATCAACCGACAAAGATAAGCAGGCAGTGATCGTTGATAGTGCCGTTATTGAGATGATTCAGAACAGTATTAGAAATCCACTAGGTGCATTAGCGCAGTTCAAAAGTCTTGGAAGTGAGGCATCTGACTTGGATAAAATGTACGAAACCTTGGTGATTTTTTGGAATGCGGTGAAGGTAATTTTTCCAGATGCATGGGGTATTTCACCAACACAAAGTCGATTAATGCATTCAGCTGGCATTACGTCCATGGGCATTCTAATGGATAGAATAATGGGTCGCGCAATGGGGCAATCTGATCCTGAGAAATACATTAAGGATGCCCTACAAAGGATCGAACCTTTTTGTCATTGGACAGAGGGCACTTGGCCACACATCGATTTAGAGTGGAACGCAATTCAAAAGGTTAGCAAGCATGTAAGACTCTTGTCAGACCTTCTCACGCGCCTCGACTATGAATGTAAGCTGTAAGTGATATGAAATTTATTTTTGCTGACAGCATGGACCATGTAGATCCACGGTTTGACTTTCTAACCGATCAGTACGGTGCCAACCGAGAGGCTTATTGGGACGACGTATTCCCTCATGAACTCTTAACTAAAGCGCCATATGACGGGGTATTGCTATCACGCGCCATGATTGGAGAGCCGAACTATCCTGGAAAAATGAATGAGTCCCTATCCATGCGCTTTAGGCGAGTGGGTGCCAGAATACACCTTCGCCTCACAGACAAAGAACAACTGGAAATGCCAATTTTTGGCGACAATGGAGCTTTTTCATATTGTGACATGCCTGAACCGCCCTACACTGCCGCTGACACCGTCGAATTTTATGGTCAAGGCCAATTTACACATGGTTGCGCAGTCGATCATATTATTTTTGAGTTTGACAAAAGTGTTTCTGGCCTCAATGGCGGAAGTGCAGTTAGCAAAGAACGCTTTGAAATAACTTTGGACTTAGCCAGCGAATTCTTTGAAGAAAGCAAGAAACTCGGCAGCACGTTTACCCCGATTGGCGTGATTCAAGGTTGGTCGCCAGATAGCCTTGCGCATGCTGCAAAAAGGTTGGTTAAGATTGGTTACAGGTACCTTGCTATCGGAGGGATGGTACCGCTGAGTTCTCGTGATACCCACGTAGCTGTTAGCGCTGTTACTGACGCCATAAAACAATGGCCAGGCATCAAAGTACATTTACTGGGTTTCGCCAAGGCTGACACTCTGCATGAGTTTGTACAATACAAACAAGTTGCAAGCTTCGACACCACATCCCCTCTTTTAAAAGCATTTAAAGATTCCGTAAAAAACTATTACCTGCCTAATCATAGTGGTGGTATTGACTACTATACAGCCATTAGAATCCCTCAAGCTATTAGTAATAATAAGCTTAAAATACATGCAAAAACTGGACTTTATAGGCAGGAGCATTTACTAGAAATGGAGCGCTCCGCACTCAGTGCAATGCGCATGTATGCAAGTGGACAGGAAAGCCTTGAGAACACCCTTAAGGCGGTAATGGAATATACTCGACCACTGCATAGCACTCCAACCTCCGATGAAGCCAAGGTTTCAAAGCAACTTAGCGCCCTTGAGCAAAAATATATTAAAACACTACAACGCAAGCCCTGGGAAGATTGTGACTGTGATGTCTGTAGTGCGATTGGGGTGGAAGGAATAATATTCCGAGGCTCAAATAGAAATAAAAGAAGAGGCATCCACAATTTGAATGTTTACCATCAACACCTAAATAGAATTTTAATGAAATGATAAAATATACATACAGAGCCTTAGTGCCAAAACAAAGTACCCACCTCCAAGTGTTATCTTTTTGTGCCCCCGCAAGTGAAATCATGGATTTCGCACGCATTGATAGAATTGGACGACAAAAAGATGGCTCGTTAACAGGATTTCAGCGCCCCCAAGTTGCCGCACATATTAACGAAATAAGAACCTATCTTGCTACTGATGAGGCTGTACTACCGAACTCAGTTGTTGTCGCTTTCACATCAGGCGTAACCATCACTAACAACAAAGATGGCATGGCGACAGTAACAATAGACGTAGATGAGAGCAATAAAGGGTTTGTAGTTGATGGTCAACAGCGGTTGACCGCTTTGTCTAGCATTCCAGATAAGAATTTTGAAGTCCTTGTAAGCATGATCGTGTGTTCTAGCGAAGAAGAGTTGCGCAAACAATTCATTCTTATTAATAATACCCGGCCTCTACCTAAACCACTGATATATGAATTATTGCCATCCGTCACCGGTCTACCCCACAGACTTTCATCTAGGTCTAAGTCTGCCGGTCTGGTCGAACGCTTAAATTATGATGAAGATTCATCGCTACATGGGCAAATTGCGCAACATACCAACCCAAAAGGGACACTAAAAGATACCGCGTTGCAAAAATTAATCATGAACTCTCTAAACGCCGGCGTTTTAAGGGAAATGTCTCGCTCCGAGAATGCTGAAGTAGAGCAGTTCATCATAATTAGTGAATTCTTTGCAGCAGTTCAGAGCGTTTTTTCAGAGGCTTGGGTTGAAAAAAACCCAAGGACATCAAGGCTTGTCCATAGTGTTGGCATTATTGCCATGGGTTTCGTTTTAGAACACATTTATAGTGCAACAGGTGCAAAAGACCGAAATTCATTTACAACACAATTGACTTTGTTAGCTGATAAATGTGCATGGACCGAGGGATATTGGGAGTTTGGCGTTGACAATAAGCGGCCATGGAATGGTCTACAATTTATCCCGCGTGACTATTTAGAACTTAGCCAGCACTTAATTCGGCAATTAAAGCGCTTGTAGTTCAGCTTGAATGTGCTCGTCAAATGCTCGGACTATGCTAGTAGAGCCCTTACCTGACGGGTATATCAGGTCCTTACGTTTGTCTGTGACTGGATAAAACGCTTGATGGGCTGCGCTTCGCGACACAAAAATAAAATAATCCATTTTTTGTGCCAGGTTTATTAGTGCTGATGTTGCTGTCTTGTCGTGATTGAAAGATACGTGTATGCCTGGATATTGTTTACTTATGATTGATGCAGCCCTTTTTCCAGCGCCTTCAGTTAGAGAGTAAATAGCAAGCGTCTTGCCTGATAAATCAATACTTGGAATGTCGGCAGTTAGTGATTCCTCAACATAGACGGAGAGAAATTGTTGGCTAGTGCCCGTTAGCTCTTCGGCTAACGCAAGTGCCGTCAATTTCTGAGGTCCATCCAGTCTGGACCATTGCTTAATTAGAAATTCTTGCAAGTCAGACCAAAGAGATTCGCGTCTTTTAATATCTGCACAAGGCGCATCTACCATCAAATCAACAACATCCAAGTAGTAATTTATAGTCGTGCGGCTTTTTACCTTACCCCAGATTATATCAACACAGTCTAGCGCCTCCCGGTATTCATCTGGCGTCAAAGGGAGCCCTGAAAGAAGACTGAAAACATCGCCAGCTAGATTTAAATCTTCTGCAGATACTGTCTCATCAGCGGCAAGATTTTCTATAACACCGAGAAGGTTTACCTTAGAGAGAAAGATATTCCTTTCAACTAACCATGGAAGTAACTGCGGTAAAATGTTCCGTAATCCGGGACCGTCGCCGACAGCTATAAGATTATCTAACGAACCTTCTTCCCACTTATCCTTGCCCCAATCAGGTAAGCAGTTATTAAGTTTTTGCTGAATTCTGGCAACTGGTATTTCTCCACCCATTGCCGTAAATACATAACTCCAGTTACTAATTTTGTGCTCTTCACCTTGTTCATTTAGCGCATTCCATAAAAAAGAGAAGGCCGCTTTTTCTCTAACAGTCTCAGCCAAAATACGCTCCGGATATTCATCCAGTACTTTATATATTTCAATCTTTTCCGTATCGCTAGCATTCACACTATAGGTAAGTAGTCTTGCTGCTGATTCTTCACAGGGATGCTCCGCTACAAGAGTCTCCAATGAAACCGTCAATGGTACTGGGTTGACAACCTGTACTGACTCTCCCACCAACCAGTCCGACAACCTTTGCCACCAGTCACTGTCCAATAAGTGTTTTGGCAATACATGCTCAAGTTGGTCATAGCCGAAAACGCCCGCTCCAATCGACCACACCATCCACTCTTCTTTGCTATTACTTGATATGTCTGGCGCTTTCAAAAAAAGAGACTGTAAGTGAGAGTATTGTATTTCTACCTCCTCACGCGTCTTGGTATTCACCACCTCAGAATGTAGGCCAGTACTTCGCAATGCCGTCAAAATGACAATCGTGACATTACGCGAGGTTACCCCTGTGATCGCATCCGAAAGCCTTTGTTTATCTTCAAGAATCTCGTCCCACCGACTAGAAGCAGCAAGTGCCTGAAATTCCAAAGACACAAGATTAAGTGGACTTAGTAACTGTCTAGCTGAAAGCTCAGCAACATATTCAAGCGCTGCAACTCCATCACCACGATTGACTGCGGTGAAAAAGTCACGAAGAATACGTCCAGTGGCGCGTTTTGCATCGGTTTGGAATAAAGGTTTTTCTTGATACCGTAGAAGCATCTTACCTAAGACACGCATTAAATCAGATATCTTTTTATTATCCTGATTAAAAATACTACGAACTTTAAGTCGTAAAAATCCCGCGGTGTACTTTTCGAGTAGTTTAGTCTCTAAGGGATCTTCGGAACTTGTATGGATTTGTTGAAAGAACTCAAAATATGTATTGCCAAAATAAGCCTGAATGATTTCGCGGAGTTCTCCTAATTGCTTTAAGTCGTCTGCCACCAGATAAAAACAACAGTCCCCGTCTAAGTATAATCGAGGCACAATAAACGGTAAGCGACCGTTTACTGCCAACTCTATAAGCCCAAGTAACTCCTTTTTCAGATCAGGTTCATAGTCAAAATCGCTAAAGTGGGCAAAGTCCCATTGATTCGAGTCATCAAAGAAAGTAGCAGGCCAATCACTCATTACTGAAATTTCCATATCTACTTTCATATTCCATACGAGCCTCAACAATAGCACTGGGTGACACAATTAGATCCAATTGCTCGTCATTTTTGTTGGTGCCGCGATAAGTAAAGTTCATGCTCCCTTTTAACCAAAAATCTGTCGTTAACATCCCTTTGATATGCAACTCATCTTTGGTTACATGTTGGAAAGTGCGGTTATTAGGGATTTTTTGACGCAGTTGCTCGACGAATTTGAATGTCCTTTCATCCTCTATGGTGACCATCCTAATTCTCGAACCAGACTCCATCAATCTTATCACTAGCTCCGACATCCGGACATATCGTAAACCCCATCGTGGCTCAACGGTGTTCCAATTACCTGTTCTATTATCAAGTAGATCAAAATCAGTTATCCACGGAGATACCCACCAAATATCTTGTGGGCTAAAAAGCATACCCAATAGTTGAGAACTTAACATTTGACGAAATTGGTTTCTATAATTTTCATTGGTGAGCCAAAACTGCCGAGGCTGAGTAACATCATTTAATTTAATCAATGAACAACCTCCGACAATTCAACACGCACGCGTATGTTATTTAACTCTCGCTGGATTGATGATATCCGTGGGTACAGCAATAAACCGTAGGTATCTAATGGCGTAACATTGATTTTTGTAACTATACTACTTACATCATTAATGTAATCACGACTGACGATGAGATCAACACGCGCAAACTCCTCCACAATTTCATAGAGCCTCCGGAACCAATTTTCACTCAAATAAATGACTTCAGTTGTCATATCTTGGCATATCTTAGCAGCCAACAATCTCTCAGTTCTCTGTTTATTAGCCTGAAAAGGGTTATAAAATGGAAGTGCTTCTTCGCGGACATCGCTGCCGCGCGGCCACATTATTGATTGAATTTCACACGCCCTTTTGAAAATACCAGCGGGGTCTTCGGCGGCCGCAATTACCGCAGAGATGATATTGATAGGCAACTCCAACCCCACCTTTTCTTCTAGTGCCGCCCATTGTGTTAAGTATTTGAATAAAGTTTCATCAGTCTTTTTGCTGCTGTTTGTTCTAAGAATACGACTAAAGAGAACCGCAGAAAAACTATGGGAAAAATCAAATCCGGCCTCTACAACTGCTGATTTTAGAGTCTTCATCGCTTGTAGTCGATCTGCGTAGTTCATGGCTGTACGTACTTCATTGAAGGCAGAATCAATACGTGTATCTGAAAGACGCTTCTCTAAAAGTGCAGTTAAATCCACATCCAATTGTTCATAAGTCCCCATCTTCATCATTCGCGCGAATGTATTTAGAACACCTAATGTATCATCAAAGTATTTGCGTTCAAACTCAGTGATAATTCCACCGCCGCCTTCATCTTTTTCCGAAAGCCACACAACTATAGAGTTGTCACCAACCTTCGTGTCAGTAGATAAATCTTGATCACTAACCTGTGGAAACAGCGTACAAACCATCTGTTGCGCAGCTGCCGCTAATGTGTGGGCAATAACAGTTCGGCACCATTCGATAAATTCAGAATCTTGATCTATCGGACCAAAAAGATCAGTTGCAAATTTTTGCAACACGTTTAAAACTTCACGATTGCCAAATAATTCACGTAATTCTGCTTGTAACTTTTGCTCCTTTCGTTGCTCAAAGGCCTCTTCGTTCTCTTCTAACTCACCCCCAACCCATTCAAAATCGTCTTGAAATAGCATGTCTTTAGTTTCTTCAAGCGAAAAAGTCGAACGACTTGCGCATACCGCGGCAATGGCGTCTACCACGCCTACATTATTCTGCTCCACTTCAAGCGCAATGGCCGTGATGAAACATTCATGAGCCCAATTGGCGTTGAACTTATTGTCGCTAAATACTGAGCAACCCTCTAACTTATCTTTCAGATAACCGTAACGCAAGGATTGTAATAGCGACTTGTCCAAGATTCGCGTTATAACGTCTGCTGGACTGCACGTGAATTCCATGCATACAGCGTCAACTGACAATGTAGCGCCAATGCCGACTGGGACTTCTTTATGTTTCCAGTTGAACCCAACATCTGCTTGCTGACCATTTTTAAAATTAAGAGTTGCATTGGATCCAGTACTGAACCGGAGTATCTGCAATGGGGTCATTGTTTGGTGAGTATAAAATGAAATAGAGTGAAAGACATCTTGTTGCCAATAACTCTCCTCAGGGACCTCATGCCTCTGCGGTTTCTGGCTCGCGCTGTATTCGGCGTGCCAGCGTAGAGTTGCGTTACTTTTTTCTGTCATTTGAAATTGTGGTCGTAGTGATTTGGTCAACACTTCGATCGGTCGAAATATATCTATAAGCGAATCAGACTCTGAACAATAGACACTCTCAATCAAAGAGCTATTTTCACCAAAGACCTCGCCAATTTCCAGTCCAACTTGGCATCCGTGTAACTCAGGCGACGGCTTTATTTCGGCAGGAAAAATCCAATCAGAATAATCCCCACGTGTTATTGAATACCTCTTGCTGATTCTACCTGGTGCGAATTCTCTTAGTCCCAAAAAATAAGGCATGGTTTCATTTTCACTGTTACCAACTCGCTCCAGTATTATTTGAAGATCAGGGGCGCTTAAACGGCTAAATAGTTGTGACGGTATAAATTCTGCTAGCGGGGAACCCCAGTCTTCATTCTTTTCAGCCCATGGCAGGATTTTATTATGAGTATTATCCCAGCGCCCCCAGTCGGTTTCCAACTTCCTAATAAGAGTAGGAATAACAGCGTTATATATTGAGCGTGGGGGTAACCATAAAAGCGCATCGACAACTTTCTCCTTTATTGCTAGTGCCTTATATATATATTTCCGCAATTCATCCCGCTCATGTCCCCCATTAAGAACCGCATGCAGCGACCCCAGTATTTTTTGTTTTATTGATGACCGCAAACGAACTGGTTTATTAAGATCTTTCCACGGGGAAAAGGTATCGTCGACTGTTCCGAGCCATTCTAGCGTTGCCATAGCAGCCTGCATACGCAAGATATGATCATTTTCAATTGGTAGTACTAACGCTTTAATCTCAGGATCTAGGAGTCGCTCGTAGTTCTGAAATGCAGTCCGATCTTTTCCAAATTCAGACAGTGCCACAATGGTCCATGGTCGCATTTTTCGCCCCCTTCCCGCCCGACCCTTGCGCTGTAAATAGGATGCAATATTTCTGGGCGCCTTATGCTGTATTACAGTGCCAACATATGGATCATTAAATCCAACTTCAAGCTTTGATGTGGCTACTATAATCTGAGCATTGTCATCGACTCCGCCATCCTGCCCTGAGGTTCTAGCAACACGAGCGCGATCATTAGCGTCCAGAGAGTAGCCAATATCTTGAGCAACCTGCCAGTCTTGTCCATATCTATCTAACTTTGAGCGACTCTCATGACCCATGCTGGCGTTTCTGAGAGTCACTAAAGAACTAGTCGATTTTGGACTTGGTCGACCATTGAGTAGTTTCCAACCCTCCGCGTCATACAGTTGGTAGTACAGTCTGTTAACAATATCTAAGTTATCGCAAAACACGAACGTCTTTGCACCCCAACTGCCTTTTGATTTACCACCTATTAGAGGGTCCTGCAGTCTTGCGGCCAGCATAGCGGCCTGAATAGTGGTTGATAACAAGGCAGTTTGTGAGACCGCGTCCCCGCGCAGAGCTAGTAAATACTCGCTGCCCTCCTCCATCATTTCATCGACCATGGGTTCAATGAGTTTGGTGTTATATTCTTCGCTACCGGTTAGACGAGCGAAAAACCTCTCTGCTTCGACAAGGGTTGCTGACAAACCAACAAAATGTGGCGACATCTTGGCCAATTTCATCCACCGGCGCAGTAAAAAAGCAGTGTTGGCGCCACTCTCACCAGAATAAGTATGCACCTCGTCTAACAAAACTAATGGCACTGGATGCTTCGAGCGAAACCCAAAGAGATGGCGATAGTATGATTCAGACATCTTCTGATTTAACATTTCAGTTGTAGTGAACAAAATGTCAGGTGGCACCTTCTTCATTGATTCACGGGTCAACGAAACTTGCTCGCTGGTGACTTCCTGGTGACATTGACTACATTCAAGACGTTCTATATCACGATCAAAATCGGCCTTATTCCAGCGCATCTTGCCCAGGCAGTTTGGCGTCGCACATTTAAGATAATCAAAACTATGGTAGGCCTTATCGGTGTATTTTGCTGTTGCAAGTGATTCAATAGTATCGCCGAACAATGCGCCAATTCTAATATTTCTACCTCCACCCGCCCCAATAACTGAGTCCAACTTGCGGCATTGCTGCCAGGCTTCATTAAATTGATCTTTTAACAACTCAATGCGCGGATAAATGGCCAATGCTCTTAAACGTGCATCAGGCGCACCCAAAATATCACTCGCAATATTGGCTAACGTTGGCCAATAAAATGCATTAGTTTTACCACTACCGGTGCCAGCGCAGATAATAGTTGCGGTGGGCTTCCAGCGTCTCGAGGTCGGGATTTTCCTAAGGATGTCTTCCGTTGCCCTGACTTGAAAACCAGACAGCTTAAAATCACCTATTAACACCTCTAAAGCTTGCGACTGCGCTTGGTTAGTCAGACCACTTGATGACCACATAGGCAGTAATTCAGATAACGGAGTATGTCTAACAGGATAATAGCGGGGCTTTCTTAAAAAGCGAAAGTCGGAAATAAGCGTTTTTGATTCCTCAATTTTTTTACCGTGAAACCATTGCCTGAGGTTCTTATAAAGGTGCACTGACACCGCCATTCTGCTTCTATATCCGACAGCCAGTCCATGCTCATTTCCCGTGAAAATCATGGCGCGCCGTTCTAGTTCATCAATTAAATCATAGGGATCCTCATTAGTTATTCCCTCAATTAACTCAACCAACTCATCTTCAGAAAAAGAACCACCCGTATCACCCCAAACAAGAAGTTCAGATTCTTTCTCCTCAATTGCATCTAGTATCAATGCCGTTAGATTATTAGTGTCCACGCCGATGTCCTGGACGTTGGACTACAAAATTATCTAACGCTTTATTCTCCCTAAGGTACTCAAACACCTCTGGAGTCAACAAACTGATCGGCGCGGCGCCACTGTACCCACTGATGCTATCAAAAAACTGCTTTACCTCCTCTGGAACGTCGTGATCCATTTGGTCCCATAACCCGACCAAAGTTTTAACAAGGCTGCGTATATCTTCAATCATAACCATGTCATCTGGGATCCTTTTAGACTTCTCCTCAAATTCAGCACGTTTTGACTTGAACTCATCCCGCCTTTGTTCCACAGTATCTATACCACGCTGGGCATCAAGTAAATATTCCTCCACCGCAAAACGAGCACGAAGGCTATCTGTCCATTCAGCCCAAACCTCGGCATTTGTTTGTTTTATGCTCCCATTAAGTGCATTAACTGCGTCCTTAAAATTCTCTAAAGAACTTCCTTGGCGCGCGTTATAACCTTCCTTCTCCCAATGATCAATAAAACTAACAAGCCGCTGTTCAGTGGCCTCAAAATACGCCTTTTCTATATCAGTAAGTTCATTTAATAAAGGGCCCTTTAAATCAGCGTGCCGCATTATGAGGGATTCTTTGATATTGGTCTTTAATAATTCAGGGAGTTGACTTAGTTGCGGCAATATCGCTTTATATCCGGCTATTGCCTCAGCGTTTTCACTTGTTAGATTAAAAGCCGTAATCTGCTCTTTAAGATCTAAAATCTGCGATTGCAATTGTATGTTTCCCTCTTGAGCACTCACAATAAAGACTCCCTCATTTGGCCTAGCACATCATTGCATTCATTTATTTTGGTCTGAACATTATCCTTTACTTCTGCCCTTTCAGTGCCACCACGTCTTATATTTTCTGTTTTTAATCGTCCAAAAGAACTGTCAAATATATCTTTCCAGGTACTGAGTAAGCAATCCAAATCACGGGTCTTAGCCTCGTCGAAATTATTTAGGCTTTGAACAGCTTTTTTAGCCTCAAAACTACCAGTGAATGCAAGAAGCGCTTTTGCTACTGGCCAGGTTTCCGCATCATTAACTTTGTTAATCAAGTTAATGACTTTGCGGGCAGTCATATCATTGGAAACTTGGTATTGTTTTGCGTCGTTCAGGGATGTAACAACTGCTTTAAATTCACTTAAAAGTTGTTTGAATGATTCTTGAGTATTACAACCCTTTATGAGGTCTATATATTTGAACTGACGGAGTAGTTCGTTTGCCGCCTGCTGCGCTTTCTTTTGAACCTCGCTAGGTACCGGGCTTTCAGAATTAATAGCCCCACGCAAGTACTTCTTAATTACATCGCCTTCTAATGCGTAATTTTGGCCTGTAATAAAATTTCCAAGCCACGCCTCCTGTCGAACCTTCCAGTTAGCAATTTCAGCCAACTTATAACTATCCCAATCAGCAATGCCAGTGGTAGTCAGTCGACCAAACAGGTCCTCCTTGGTTTGGCACAAAATTTTCAGTTTCTGAGAGTCAGAATTTTCACCGACGCTAGGGTAAAATAAAACCGCTCCATTGATTTGTGTCTTAATAGCCGCTCCCGCACCTTCCCGGCACTTTCGGACGATGTTACTGCATGTCACAGGCACCCACTCATTGATAAACCCTTGGTAGCGACAATAATCATCGTATCCACCAGGGTACGACCACCCCTTCATGGCTTTATGACGCAAAAGTGCAATCATAAATCCTTTGTATCTGGTTGCGTCGTCACCAAATCCATTTTTTTCGTCCCCAAAATAGCCAACTCGCTTCAGGGGATCAGGATTGTTTTCATTGTTATGTATGTAGATCGGCGGATTTTGTCCGTGCCAAGCTTTAGGTAACTCTTTCACCCCAACCCATTCTCTATAACCGACTTTCCACCAACTGACCACTGCATCACGTAAATCCTGTCGAATAAGCTTTGATTCGGTCTGTGGAATTTCATTTGCTTTAAACCACTCGTCTACCCTAATCGCTAGCCTGCTTAATTCGTCGACTGGCGGATCAACAGGGTTAACTAATGGACGAACCAGATGTGGATTTATTATCACAGGAGATGGCTTCGGCGGCGTTGGAGCAGTGCCAGTTAACACGTTTAAAAGGTCATCGCAGCCAAATTCCTTGGCAATCACTGGGGGCAACATGTGCGCCAATTCTGACAAAGTGCGAGCCTGATAACCCCAGAGGGATATAAGGGTTTTGTTTTTTGACCCTATATTCTGCATACCTAAAGCGCTTTGCAGGGCTAATTCTAGCTCAGTTGTAATTTGTAGTTGGTTGTTAGTAATTGCGAACTGAGGAAATTCATTCGAGACGTATTTTTCTCGAAAATTTTCCAAAATACCTTTTAATATTTTTATTATAATTGTTCGTGGTTTGAATTTTAGTCCTGATGAATCAGAACAGTGACTAAAGGAAAGGGCTCGAATCGCTGCCTTGTTAAATGGAAATAAAGGGTATCCCTTAGATGAAAGGCCAAATTGCTCAACTGAATCCCGAAGGTCTTGATCATCTTCGTGCCATACAGACGGCCAATCCTGGTGCTCACCCGTACGATCGTAATCGGCCTCTAATCGCGCAATGCCAAAGCGAGCGGCATTTAAGTACCGCCCACAAAAATCCTCAATGCGTCTAATCGTGGTATCTTCGTCGGAACTGGTTGATTCAATATGCCACTCGACACCACCCTGTCTAGATCCAATTGTACCGCTTCTCTCCGCATAACTTTTGTACCCTGCGGAGCCATCTGTAACTGCAAAAACAGATCTTATAGAGCATAACTCATCGACACCGGCATAGGTGCTGTCCTTTAGCAAACTATCTAGTAGTACATCTTTTATTGCTGAAATCGATGCCAAGTCTTCTACCAATACCACCAAGGTTCTATTTTGTTTTTTTAGATGGCGACGAATATCGTTAAAAAGATCGATAAAGCTACCTTGATGAAACTGATAGAAATTGGAAAAGGCCTTATTCATGGCTGAATCAAGGACTTCATTTAACAGGTCAACAACTTCCTGGTGAGTCTTAGGGTTTGTGGTAAGGCCTTTGTTGCGGATATAGGTTCTGGCATCGGCAGACAAATCATCTAAATTGAAATCATGTTGGAAATTGAGATCATCTAGCGTTATCTCATCGACAAAAACACCGTCCTCCCATTGCCCTTCCGTGCTACCTTTAGTAAATCGACTGGCAAGCTGGTAAATACATTTTTCTTTGTGAACTAACCGCTGCTTAAAGTTAGGGTCCCCTAGCAAGGCTTGTAAGCCTCCACTGGAGTGCCTTTCTAGCATTTTAAAGCGCTCTATTTCGGCATCGCTAATCTTTTTACCGCTTTGGATAAGAGTCTTTTTCTCTAACTGGGAGTGCCTAAAAAGGTCTGACAGTGCATGATTAATAAATTGGATCAGAATATCCGCTACCTGCTCGGTCCTGAGGTTGTCGCCCACAAACTTCACATCTTGACGCACGCGCTCAAAGTCTGCTCCTTCCAAGCCATCTAAGAGAATGGTCAGTACGCCTCTCAAACTCGCGCTTTTAGGTATTCGTTTTATGTGCCAGTTAGCACATTCTGGTCTAACTTTTAATTTGGCGTCGACCCAACGAACGATATGTGACTTGCCACTGCCAGCTGCACCTAAAATAGGCACTGGGTACTCAGTATTCAAAATATGATCGAGAAAATCATACTCAGACTTATGACCACCCTCGACCTTACCATTCTGTTTCAAACTCAGTGTCATGGGTTCATGGATAGCCAGTAGAACGTGCTCAGCAGTTGCCTCTGCATCCGTGTTTATACATCGTTTGCACTCCTGGTCGGATGGCCAATAATGTTCAAGCATTGGCATTACTCCCTATGTAAGTGATCTGACTTATCAATGTGGTAGTCTCAGTCTGAGGATGGATTAATCGAATTGAATTGGGATCATCTGACTTACTCACAAACTTAATGACGTTGGCGACCTGTAAGCGATTAAGCGCTTGACTTAAAGCGGGCGAAACCGTCGTGTGATAATCGAAACCCCAACCCTTTGATGTCATTACTTTCGACGCCTGCAACTGATATGCCCCACCATCCAATACCGGTAGCAGTTCGCTCAAGTCAGCCATGAATCTGCGTATGTCCATTACTTGCTTCGGCTGGAGTATCTTTGCGATTGCTTGCCTAACAGCCATAGTAGGGTCTACCCAGGTTTCGCCATTATGGCTTTCCATAAACCCGAGGAACAAAAACCAGGGGATCACCCGAGGCAATTCATTACTGTTTAACTTATGCTGATTATGTAAATAGTCCCTTGTAAGTGTCTCGATACCGGCTTGGTTGTACGGCGCACCCTTGAATGGGAGATGCCGTCCAGAGGCCAATAACGCAGCAAGTTGAAGTAGTAGTGGCTCAATGTTATTTGCCGGATCGCCTTCGCCTTTACTCCTTATTTTTACGGTAATGTCCGGGATTCTTTTTGCAAAAAGTGCGCATCGAACAATGTCAGCAATCTCTCTGGGTTCAGGTTCGACTTCAGCGGTTGGGTCAAGTAACTTTAAAGTTGAGTCAGAATTCAGATCCCATAAACAATGTGCCTCGCGTGCGTCAACTAGCCAAAAGTTTAAGGTTTGTCGAAACTTTTTAGCTTGATCATCGATGCGTGCCAAAGTGGTTGGCGCACAAAGTTCAGTTACCTCGTCAATAGTTAAGGGTTTAGTCGCACGCCGCAACACTCTATAAATAAGGCACATTGTGCCTATATGGTAGCCAGCATTGGCATTATTTAAAATGTTTGCCATTAAAGAAAACCTTCTCGAAAGAATTTTAGTGAAGTAACGTTATGTGTCTTTTCCCACCAGAGGTTGCCTGTTCCGCCACTATCAGTGATATTTTCTGGCGCAACAAGCAATCTAGGGGTGAACCTGACCCTCAGTTTTGGTAATACCTTCTCCCGGGGCATAAGCAGAACTAACTCAGGCCATTCAACGCCAGTGTCAGCATCATCCTCAGTAGGGATTCCAATCCAAAAGCCTTTACTTCCCCCATACCGTTGCCCAATTGCCGCTAATACAGCTGGTTCTGCTCGGATGGCTCTAATGGCACGATTAGTCATCAATTCAAAAATCCACTTCCATTCCCTAACAACTCGCTTTGGATCGTTGGGATCCCGTAAGTCCGAGGGGTCGTAATAAATACCAAAATCAACCGGCTTAGCGGCTAAAAGCCCCGACCAACTCTCTTCATTGTCTACGCCACGCACATGACAATGACTCCCGCAGGTGGGAATAAAGCCATGCTCCACGCCAATTGCTCGACAGCCTGGACAACCACCGCAGACTTTATCCGGTAGGATCCCAGTAACAGTATAAAATTTTACTAACTCAGTACAAAGTGGTCTACGCTGGTGATCAGTGATCCACTTCCACAGGCTATTAAAACCTTGGAAAGTTCGCTTATATTCTAGATCACGCTGTTGCTCGAAACGTCCACCCCAACCGGACAATCCGTCCAAATTTCCAACTAAGACGTCAACCTTAATTTGGTTGTAATAGACATCAAAATATTGATCTCTCAGCTTTACATTATCAACTTCAGTTACTGCAGGGTCCCAGTCTGGTGGACTGGGTTCATCCATTATCAGCCTGATCATACCCGCACGTTGCATTAATAACAGCGTCTTCCAGTTCCACATGACATTGCCTTCATTCGCCCGACGCTGCTCAATATGTTGCGCACTTAAATTGAGCACTCGGTCTGCATCACCAACCTCTTTACCAAGTCGCCACATCTCTTTCCAGCGCATTAACCCTTTTTCGCGGCCTATTAACGTAACATTGTTAAGTTCTTCCGCATATGCTCTTTGCTCAGGATGGTATACCAGTAGCGATTGACAACCTAGTCCGTCTCGACCGCCTCTTCCAACCTGCTGGTAAAAAGTATCCATGTTCGTTGGCACGCCAGCATGCAGTATCGAGCGTACATTACCCTTGTCTACACCCATGCCAAAAGCGGAAGTAGCGACCATTATGTCAATATCCCCAGCACTCCACCGTTTTAGTAATTCCCCACGCTCGTTATCTGGGGTTCGACCAGTAAAAGTATTAACTCGCTTGATATCAAGCCTTAGTAATTGTCTTGCAAAACGCTCGGCTTCAGACGGTTTTATCATATAGATGATAAGTGGCTTGGGTAATAATTTAGCAGCCGTTAGTACGGCATCGTCGTATTCGACATCTGCTACTTTGCAGACGCTGTATTGAATTTCTGGCCTTAAGAACCCACCATGAATTTCAACCACAGGTTTGTCTGTACTTGCAAACAAGCCCCCTACAGTTTCAATGCTTTTGTCAGTAAAGGTGGCCGACATTAAAAAACATTTAATCCCACTACCACTAGGACATAGTGACCGCAGTGAGCGTAAAATCGGAGATAGAATCTGGTAGTAGGGTCTAAATTCTGCACCCCACTCATCGACCATATGGGCTTCATCCAGAATTACACTATCTAATATACCCACTTTAGCAAGCTCAAATAAAACAATTAATAATGACTTGCATGCCGCCTCTGGTGATACAAATAGAATGCGTTGCTGACCACTTCTGATACTGTCCTTTATATCGCTATGTTGCTGTTCTTCTTGTCCACTATGCCAGTAATGGCAGGACCCTCTGTATTCGCCAGCCTTTTCCAGCAAGGCTTTCGCTCTGCTACCTTGATCTATGGCCAACGCCGTAGTCGGGACGATAACAAGGGTTAACTTATTAACTGGCGTAAAAAGACAGAGCGCATGAGCAATAAGAGTCTTTCCGGTGCCTGTCGGCAAATTTATAATAGTAGTGGAGTCTGGCTGCGCTAAAAGGCTTAACCGCACAGCCATCTGCTGGGCTCGGCCGTTGTAACTGATATAATCACTATCTTTCAAAGCATGTGCAAGTGACTGGTCAATGGGGAATTTCCGGATCTTACTTTTTACTATTCCGTCATAAACTCGCGCCAGATCTACCGATCCTTCATCTGACAATAAGTGACAGTTAGCATCAAGTGCCACGTATCCTGATGACTTAATCACAAGGCCAAAATTGATCAGATCAGCACTGCCAGGATCTAATCGTTGAACCGGTAGTTCTTTATAGGTAACCCCCTTTTTCGGACAAGCCATTAATGCATCCCGATAGGCGCCACAAATATCACCGAGTCCTGCATCTAAATCTTTTATAACCATTACTAACCGGTTATAGAAGCTATTTTTAAACACGACATTACTGTACTCGCCATTGAGCAAGATACCGTCTAACTCATACCACTCGTGGCTCCTCAAGTGGGTACCACTATGATGGCTTTAATACCGATTACTCTGCTTTTATAGCCCTGTAATGCACTATCACTATGAATGTTGATGTGCGCAGACTCAACAACTCGGTCAACCAGTTGCGTCCAGAACTCTGGCGAGTAATCTTCTTCAAGCGCCTTCCAATGCTGAAGCCTCACTTGCATATCTTTGTCCGTGTTGCCATTCAAATAAGCAATCCACACCTCACTCATGAGCAATTCTCCGGATTGTTTATACCAGCGCGATGTTTCATGGGGCGGGAATGCCTCGTCCCCTTTACGCTGGTCAGAATAACTAGTGCCCTCCGTATCACTCAGAAGTAAATGATCAATTTTAAAGAAGGTTGTCATCTCCGTTAAATTACCGGCCTTAACTTGGCGGATAACTGCCGTACATATTCCGCGGGAATCAAGGGCCATTGCATCATAGATAGCGTCAACAAACGGTTGCCCAAATCGAAATGGGTAAACCTTTCTGCCGTGAGAAGCCTCCACCCTGTCCGAACTCATCAGCGAAGTTACAATAGATTTACGGTTACTCATGTCATGGTCAATACCCGTAATACACTTTTCTCTAAGAGTTTTGGCATCCATCAATGTTCTAGGCCTATCACTATCATCATCGTGATACATGAACCTAAACGTGCCAGGAAACTCTCCGCGCACTTTATCAAACATCAGCGCTTTAGTGATCCAGTTCATCATCATCTTTTTTCGATCTTCTGCCAGTTCATCAGCCTCAGTAACCTGTCGAGAAAAAATGTTAGCAGCCTCAATATCTTCGTCCATTCGATTGAGTTGCTCCTGGACGATTACCTTTTGTTTTTCTCTTACAACTAGGCCAGCGTCGCCCACTAATAATTCATATAGGTTGTCCAGACTTTTCACCCCACTGATCGATACGTCATTCCAGGCAGCCTCTATGTGCTCCTCTAGAACATATTGCAAACTGGCTGCTGACTCCTTGTATATGCCTATTGCTTGAGCCAAAATCGCTTGCCACTTTCGGCTATACCCATCGCCCTGTGGTGCCAATACAATATTTTCAACGGGTGCCGCAGAAATATGAGCACTATAACGATTAACACGCCCGATTCTTTGCTCTATGCGCGAAAAAGAAAGTGGTTGACTGTAATGCACAACTAATTTTTTACCGCCATTTAAATTTAGGCCGTCCTCTCCAGCCTCATCACACACAAGCACCCTACTAAGGCCGTCTGCTGAAAATTCATTCGCCACCCCCGGCACATGCCTTTCTGTAACAAATGTTATATTTTTATCAAGATAATCTGCGACCTGATCAGCGATGTCTGGATTACTGCAAAAGACAATAGCTTTCCCGGTCGCATGCTCAATTAGCCACGAATTCAACAACTCTCTTAAAAGAGAGTCTTTAGCTTTTTGCTCTTGCTTGGCGGATACAACCAAGTCCTCCAGTACATTCTTTTCCTCAATACATAAATCACCACCAACATCGAGCAGTGCAGTCTCAGATCGACAAGCAATTTGATGAGGGCTTACAAAAGCATCCTCTATCCAGTCTAAATAGTTATCCGGCTTTAATGCTAAATACTCATGCCCTTGATTGAAATACGCTGCCCGATGTGAATCTAATATTTGCTCGGTACTCATTACGCCGTCATAGGGCCAGTATTTAAACTCAACTGCCGCCAATCCTGGGAATAGAATCGAGACACCCGGATCGGTTCGCCGATTTCTTAAAAGTCGTTGGTGCAAACGATAATTTTCACCCACGTAACGGCGCAGTTTAACGATAATATCTGTGCGTTCTGGCCCTTCAGAATCAGCACTCCAATCAAGATATGGCAGAGCCTGGCCCGCTAAGTTTAAGAATTCTTCATCACCACCAAAAAGTTGTATTATCTGCTCTATAAGATCAGTTAGAGTGCCATTATCATTGCTGTCTGTTAGGGATTGGTATATCCCACCTAGCTGCTCCCTTTGCGCCACCTTTGTCGAAAACTCCTTTAATCCAACCTCCGATATCTCATAGGATTCTGGCGCTATAAGGTGAAGCATCGCCAGGAAATTACGTTCATTGCCATTAAGTGGGGTGCCTGAAAGTAATAAACACGCCTCAGTTTTGTGCGACGCAGTAGCAATAAAATTGTATCTAGTAGCTACAATGTCATCTGAAGACCATGCCCAAGGCGCTATTTGATGAGCTTCATCGATGATCAGAATATCAACAGGTATTTCCTTCAAAATATCAGCGAGCGAGTCATGGCTACATATAAACAAAGATTGGTCAATTAAATCGCCCAGGTGAAAGCGATTAGTTAATTCATCCTTCCATTGCCCAATAAGCGCCGCCGGCACGCCAATCAAGGCGATTTGACGGATACTGTCTTTAAAAAGTAACTCTTTAAGAATAATGCCAGCCTCAATGGTCTTCCCCAACCCAACCTCATCGGCTAGCAAGTATTTTTTTGTATTGTCTTGCAGTACGCGCCGCACAACAGCCAATTGATGCGACTCTAACTCAATACTACTACTTGGAATTGCCGAAATAGATCGGCAGGCTGCCCGTTGAGCTATATATGACTGTAAGAATTCGTGGCGGACATTGTAGAAAAAAGGGGGGTCAACATACCTATTTTTTAGGAATGCGGCAGGATCTAAAAAATCAGCCCTATCCAAATTCAATATATAAATTTCGTGTATCGGTACTACAGCATCATCGAAATGACCCTCTTCATCTTTGGTAAATATAATTAAATGATTGCCACAAGGGCGTGTACCACCGTAACGAGCTCGGCGCCAAATCTTGTAGTTCTGATAAAAATAATAAATATTTTGTTCATCATATAGTGTTACGAAACCTAGCAAATCCAATTTAACCGACACTTGCCTGTCGCTAGGCTTTTGCGGCGAGGTGTAAAAGCCAACCAGCCCGACACCTTCTATTTCATTAATTGACTCAAGTTTCCCTGTTCCTCGGAAATATTGTTCACTAGAGTCTTCAACTAAATCGCCAATATTAAATTGCATTCCATGCACCCTCTATTAAACTTTACTGTAAACCTAGAATTTTATGCGTCTGTAAACTTAATCTCCATTGGGGATGATCTAAGCAGTACTGCACTGTAATATTTGTATTGTCAGTTTCTACTTCATGCATAGGTTGCAGGAAGAAATGATCGAAGTTGTCATTTATAAAATCACTTGGATTACTGCCTCGCTGAGGATAAACCAGCTTAATCTCATTCCCTTTATTAACAATCAACTTTGAACCTGCTTTGGGGCTAACACACACCCAGTCAACTCCATCGGGAACTGGAAGCGTTCCATTTGTTTCAATAGCCACCTCCATACCCTCGTCGTGAAAAGCCTCTATTAAGGCCTCATCTAACTGAAGCAAAGGCTCACCGCCAGTACAAACGACATACGGAGGAACCTGGCCCAGAATATTTTTAGGCCAATATGCTTTTACGTTTTGTGCCAAAGAAATAGCATCTTTAAACTTGCCACCACCGACACCATCAACACCAATAAAATCAGTATCACAAAACTTACATATTGCATTAGAGCGATCCTGCTCCCGACCGCTCCAAAGGTTGCAACCTGAGAAACGACAGAATATTGTGGGCCTTCCTACCTGTGCACCCTCACCTTGTAAGGAGTAAAAAATTTCCTTCACTGAATAAGTCATAGTCACTATACCGGGAGCGCAGGACTCTCCCCTCCCCATGATAAAACAGCACCACATCCTGGGGTCTGATACAAATCAATCCGATCAAGAGCTGGTAAAACTTCTAGCAACTGGCCTTGCATCCACTTCAAAATACTAGTGATGTCGCCATTCTCTACACCAACAAGTTCATTCAAATAATGATGATCCAATTTTTTATAGGCTGGCTTAAATACAGCTTTGACATCCCCATAGTCGACTGTCCACCCCATTACTTCATCGAGCGGGGCTGTGAGATGTAGTCTGGACAAATAGCTATGTCCATGTAGATTTTGACGAGGATCACCGTGCTTAGCGCCCAAAAGTTGGATAGCACTTTCAAAACGAAACTCTTTCCATATGCGATAGTTTTCACCATCAAAATGACAGCCCGCAGTGGTCGTTTCGTATATGGTGATCCATGAAAGTTCGGCTAGTTTTGGTTTAAGACGAGTCCATATCCATGCCGAGATTACCTCACTGGTTGGGTTTTCGAGGCCAGGTAGATCATTCAAGCAGGCCAGGTGTAGTTGCGCATATATGGGTGCCCAAAGCGCTTCTATATGGTCAAAGTCGATACCCATATCTTGGTTATCTACATTTTGGCTAACATGAAGAATAACTTCAAAACCGTGTCCATGCATTCGACCACACTGATGGCCCTCTTCAACATTAGGTAATTGATGGGCTGCCTCGAACCTAAATCGGCGCCAAATGTGGGCGTTATTATTTTTGTCAATGTCAGCACCCTGATTATTGGTACTTTGCACACCCACTACATCTACAGAAGGTAAACCAATACGTTCACGAATCCAGCGCGCCACATTTTCATCTGTGGGAACATCAAGGTGATCGTTTAATAAACTATAATCTAGGGGTTTTATCGATTCCGAGGCGGAGTCTTGCAACTGTTCCACCTCTGCACCAGAAAACATAGCCCAATCATTAGGCAATTTAGCTCGAATACGAGCTAAAAAACTATGCCCGTGTAGTCGCGACGCTCTATGCCCACTCGGAAGAACACTTACCTTTCGAGCAGCTTCAAACGGAATACTAGTGACATAATAAATTTCACCAATCATGTTATATCCTCATAATCTAAAGGATCACTCATCTGATTTTTCGCAAATGCCTCTAGTCTCTCAACACAAGATCCACACTTACCACAGGCTTTTTCCCGACCGTTATAACAGGTCCATGTGAGCCCATAATTCAGGTCCATTTTAAGCCCGTCCCTAAGAATACCTACCTTATTTGAATCCAGGTAGGGAGTGACTATCTCTACTGGCTCATAATTAGCTATTTCACACACCGAATTCATTTTTTCAACGAACTCTGGCCGGCAGTCTGGATATATTTCATGGTCGCCAGAGTGCGCGCCGTAGAATACTTTTTGTGCATTAATTGAAACCGCATAACCCACTGCGAGTGACAGTAAAATCATATTCCGATTAGGAACCACGGTGGACTTCATATTCTCATCAGCGTAATGCCCTTCAGGCATGTCTATATCAGAAGTTAAGGACGAACCAGCCAACAACTGATTCACCGCAGTAATATCGACAACTTTATGGGATACCCCTAATGCAGCGCATGCTCGTCGGGCATATTCAATTTCCTTGTTGTGTTTTTGACCATAGTCGAATGTAAGAGGGAAAACTTCAAAACCATCTCTGAGCGCTTTATGAAGCACGGTATATGAGTCCATACCTCCCGAGAAAACAACTATTACTTTACTACTCATTAAGTACTTCCCTGTTTGACTGTGCTGATACATTGATTGCTATATTAAGTTATTACCAGTAAAAATACATGGAATATTCAGACTTCACAAGTAATGATTACCACTACTCAATTAACAGCATTTGGTATGGAAATATTAACTAATAACAAAGTTAGGCCTGTGCCAGATTTAGAGTGAAAATCAGAGATTTTACAGATTTAAGCATCCTACAGAAAGAGAATCACATGAGTTACAAATTGACCACATACTTTCTTCTACCATCCTATACTTTTTTGAGGGTATCGCTGTAATTAGGTTTCTACATGACTGACTTCAGTCCTTTTTCTACTTCAACTTAGGTTTATAATAAAAGGCTCGCTACACCCGACCCCCACCTAGTAGAGCAAAGTACACTCTTGTTTCCGATACTCCAGCCGATTTACTGGCCCACTTCAATTATCGGAACAATTCCTAGGGCCATGGATTATACTATTTGCTAAAGAGTATTCTTAATAAAAGGATGTATCTATGACCATAGATTTCGACAAGGGACTTAAGGCAGCCCGATTAGGCGATTTTAAAGCTGCTGTTAAGTGGTACACCTTAGCTGCTGGTCAAGGGCACGCTGACAGTCAACACGCTCTCGGGACTCTGTATGAAAGGGAAATTAGCATCCCAGGGGACTATGAGGAATCTGTGAAGTGGCTCACCCTAGCTGCTGAGCAAGGGCATGCTGGGGCTCAATGTTCTTTGGGGAAGGCATACTGGATCGGTAAAGGCACCCCTAGAGACTGCGTACGAGCCTATATGTGGCACAGCCTAGCTGCCTATAACGGCAGCAAAATAGTTAGTGGAAACAAACAACATATGTTGGCTAAGGTTGCTAGTGAACGCAAAGAATGGATAGCTAACGAAATGACGGACGCTCAAATAGCAAAGGCACAGGAGATGGCTAACCGTTGCTTGGAGACCGACTATACAGATTGTTAATCCAAAAATTAATTCGAGCTGTGGTTAACAGTAGCCTTTAACATATAATATACATCAATTATCTATACGCAAATTTAACCCTTGCTGATTCACCACTACCATCAATTAAACTAAATTGGTATGTTCCACCTTGGTGTAGCATCACGTTTGCTGCACCTGCTGCTGGAATCCATAGACTTTCTTGGCCGTTAACTAAAAGTAACACTGGGTATTGTGCATTCTCCAAGACAATAGGTATGGGAACGCCTGCACCTCGCCCTTCAATCACACTGCTATCTACTGGAAAGCGCACAACTAACGCAGTGCTAGCTTTATCGGCACTAGCCAATGCTTCAGGTGCTGCCTGTGGGGCTTGTTGTACCAACTGCCCTACTGGCAAGCCATCAAATACTTTATTCATCACTGGGACAGATTGGCCTAGGCCTGTGTTCTTGGCTAGGTAATCACCTGTGGGGGAGCCTATCCAAATACCTACAACATAATCACCATTGGTGCCGATAGCCCATGCATCACTTCCCCCTGGGCCTGTGCCTGTTTTGTAGGCAATGGCTTGGCGTTTAATGCGCCCATGTAATCTACCTGCACCAGCCGTGTTGTTACTGAGTAAGTGATTAATTTGAGCTATTTCTTCTGCACCAAAAAGAGGCTGTGCTTTTGCTCTTGCTTTGATTACATTCGCTGGTGATGTGCTAATTTTCGTCACCTTGCCTTCATTCCCCAGGGCAGTATAAAGGCTCACTAGTTCATGAAGCGTAAGCCCTGCACCGCCTAGTGCGATAGGCAGACCTTCGCCTTGGCGTAGTGGTATGTTGGCTTGAGCCAATTTGCTTTTGAAGCGTTCTGGCCCAAGTTTGTGTAGCACTTTAACGGCGGGGATATTGAGTGAACGTTGCAGCGCTTCGCCAATGGTAATGTCGCCGTAGAAACGACGATTGAGGTTTTGTGGCTGATAGCCTTGAATGTTGATGCGTTCGTCTTTGGTTATGCCGTTGAGATGGATAAGTTGCTCACTTGCTGCTTGGGCATATATAAACGGCTTTAAGGTAGAGCCTGGAGAGCGGATGGCCTGACTATAGTCCACTGCGCCAAACCGATTAACATCGGTATAGCTTTGTGAACCTATATAAGCATGGATTTCACCCGTCTTCGCATTAGCCAAAATCATGGCCATGTTGGTGCTAGGCTTTAATTGGGTTAGCTGCGCAATAGCATTTAGGGTGGCTTGGTATTCGGCATTGAGCGTTGTTTTGGCCTGTAAATTACCTTCATCTCTTAACTGATATGCCAAATGCGGTGCCATCTTTGGCATGGTTTTAATACGCTGTGGCAATGGCGACAACAATGCTGTGGTGAGGTACTTATTGTCAATAATACCTTTGTGAAGCGCCCTCTCTAATACGATTTTGCGTGCTTCATCAGCTCGTTTTGGAAAGCGGTCTGGCCGCCTACGTTCAGGCGACTGAGGCAAGGCCACTAGTAATGCGGATTCGGCTGGGGTGAGTTCGTTAGCCCACTTACCAAACCAACTGAGGCTGGCCATTTGCACGCCCTCTATGTTGCTGCCATAGGGTGCAAGAGACAAGTAAAGAGATAGGATTTGTTCTTTATTGTGGCTGCGCTCTAGGGCAATGGCCTTACGCATTTGATCTAACTTGTTCCATACAGTACGAGGCTTTGGTTCCATTAAACGTATGGTTTGCATGGTGAGTGTAGAGCCGCCTGAAATGATATGGCCACGGCTAGCCCATTGCCACGAAGCCCTGAGCATGGCTAACCAATCCACGCCATTATGTTCGTAAAAGCGCTGATCTTCGTAAGCAAGCAGCAAGTCGATGAAGGTAGGGTCCACATCTTCTGGCTGCGTTTGCAACCGGTAACGTTCGTCATCAGCCATCAATACATGCAGTAGATCTCCTTGGCTATCGGTAATGTAGCTGGCATAGGTTAAGCGACTTTGATCTATTGGCCCGTTATAGCCAAACAGCCAACCTAGGGCCAGTACGCCTAGGCCAGCTAAGGCGATAAACCACTGCCTCAAGGCCATTATTAGTCTTGCGTCACAACAACGTGGCTTTCTGCCGTATTGGAACGGTAGCGCGGCTGGTACATGTCTTCAATGGCCACTGCTGGCACTAAGTAACTGCCTGGAGATACTGCGCGCATCACGTAAGCCACGTAATAGGCATCGTCTTTAATGCCACGGCTTTGGTAACCTCGGCTCAAAGACCATGCCGCCACATAACGATCATCTCTGTATTCTTCAAAACTCGGCGTGAGCCTTTTTACCTTAGTTAAGAGCGTTCGGCCACTGCTTAATCTAGGGTTTTCCAGTTCAAAACCTGCAGGCACTGGTGCTTCTAAGGAAAGCTCCATGTCATATTTGAGAACATGGCTGATCTCAATTTTATGCACCACCATTACATCGGTGCCTTGCTTGATTTGGCTAAGCTCAATTTCTTTGCCTGTGGCTAAATTTTTGTACTCGGTGGTAACTACCATTTTATTGGCAAAGGCTTCTGTGAGGTCCTTATTCACCCCAGAAGAGCTGATTTTGATGTACATGTCATCATCACTGGTATTTTTAGCACTGGTCCAGGCAGATTGATCGGCCAAATAGTCAGCCAAGTCTTTAAGCTGAAAATCCCTAAAATCCAAACTGATCGCAAGATCTTCAGGCAGGGGTTTAGCTTTGTTATTCAAACTAGCCAAGCGCAACAACCAACCTTTTTCTTGGGTGCTGATATAACGTAGTGTTTTGGCTTCGCTGTAAAGACCCTCTAACTGCTCCAACACCTTGGCCTTGAACGCAGGGGAAATAGACTCACTATTGAGTGCGTAGTAGCTCATTAGGGCTTTATCGCGTATGCGACTGCGGTAATCGTAGCGGCTCCAAGATGACCAGTTTGAACCCTTAACTGC
>ENA-OSET01000728-OSET01000728.1-sediment-metagenome-genome-assembly--contig:-NODE-728-length-36097-cov-3.957996_pt1 | contig 36097 bp, 31 predicted proteins | sample MGYA00237882_ERZ534229 | MGnify/ENA primary metagenome ERZ534229 (study PRJEB26408, sample SAMN06266212) | sediment metagenome | isolation source: Hudson Canyon methane seep mesocosm | place: USA:Hudson... | reverse complement strand
AGGCGCCGTTCGGACGGGTGCTGGGCGTGGAGATGGGTGCAGTGATGGCCGACGTGCACCGGCACCACGGTGTGGACCTGCGAACCGGCGTCGGCGTCGAGGAGGTGCTGGGTGACGGCTGTGTGGCCGGCGTGCGCCTCGCCGACGGAGCCACGCTGGACGTCGACCTCCTGATCGTTGGCATAGGCGTCGTCCCCAACACCGAGTGGCTGGAGGGTTCGGGCCTGACGCTGGACAATGGCGTGGTCTGTGACGGGACCTGCCTGGCGGCACCCGGCGTGGTGGCCGCCGGCGACGTGGCCCGCTGGCCGAACCCGCGCTACGGCGAGCTGATGCGGGTGGAACACTGGGACAACGCAGTCCAGCAGGGGGTCCACGCCGCCCGCCGGCTGCTGCAGTCCGATGAGGAGGCGACGCCATTCGCACCGGTGCCATGGTTCTGGTCCGACCAGTACGACCGGAAGGTCCAGTTGGCCGGCCGCCCACATCCCGACGACGAGGTGAGGGTCGTGGCCGGTTCGACCGCCGAGCACCGGTTCGCCGCCTTCTACGGGCGAGATGGTCGATTCACCGCTGCGCTGGGAATGAACCGACCCAGGCAGGTCATGCAGTCCAAGGGCCTCCTGGAGGCGGGGTCGTCGTGGGACGAGGCCCTGGCGTTCGCTGCCGAGTGGGACTGACCGACCCAGATCTCAGGTGGACGGGGGTGCTCTTCACAGTCCTGGTCGTACTGGCGGCAGGCTGCGGTGGCGCACCGCTACCGGCCTTCGACCTGGAGGCGATCGAGGCTGAGGTGCCCGCCCTGCTCGTGCCGGCGCATCCGGGGGCCGTGGAGGAGGTGGACTGTGGTGACCCGGATCCCGACGGCCTGGGCCCCTTTGCATGCACCGCGCTCCTGTCCGGCAGGGAGATTCCCGTCGTCGTGCACAGGCCGGCCATCGACGGCAGGATTCGGGTGGAGTCACCGGTCATGGTCGTCGATGCCGCTGAGGTGGCCGCCCGGTTGGTCACCCGGTTGGAGTCCGACCTTGGGAAGCCGAACCTGGTGCTGTGCGCGCCGGCCGTCCGGGTGGCCAGCGAGGGCGAAGAATTCTCCTGCACCGCCAGAGGCCCCGAGGGTCACACCCTTTCCCTCGTGGCGACCCTGCTCGGCGGTGACGGCTCGTTCCGCGTGGACCTGGACCTTCCCTGACCCCGACGGACGGATCAGCCCGCGAGTTGGTTCCCGAGGCCGAGGTTCACATGGCGCCGTTCGCGGTGCTGGGCGACCATCAACGCACCCTGCGGGACCGGATGGTCGTCCAGGAACCGGTCCACGTCCGGGTCCACGTCGGCTCCCAGGGCACGTATGCCCTCGAGCATCCGGGCGATGCTGTTGGACGGCAGTCGGCCGTTCAGGTCCTCCCAGTGGTCCACCAGGTTGCGCCAGATGAGGGCCCTGTGGTGTGGGTGGGCCAGCAGCGAGCGGACCAGGAACGGGGCGTCCTGAGTGCGGATCGTGCCCTGGTGGACCTCCTCCAGGAGGGTCTCCACCTCTGTGAGTCCGGGGAACAGGGCCAGCGCCCGGAGGTGGCGCTGCTCCTCCTGAGAGGTCCCAGCGGCGTCGAACCGCAGCCGACAATCGGCCCGATCGGCGGAGTCGCCGTGGCTTGCCACGATGGCCACCACCGCACCGTCCACGGCCGGGTCGGTCGAGGTTGGCGAGGACCAGCGGCGGCGGGCCTCGCCGATGACGTCCGGGTCGTCGGCCAAGGTGCCGGCGGCGACCAGTAGGACACCCCGAAGCTGCCTGGTGCGGTCGTCCTCGTCGTCTGATGGCTCCCAACCGAGGCGATGCACCATGCCCCCCAGCAGACCGGCCGCCTCCGCAGCCATCATCAGGTGGCGGCCGGGTGCCACGAGGTCCATCGTGTAGAGACCGCGCAGCACGGCCTGCCAAACGGCCAGGTCCGGGTCGTCGGCGAACGCCGCGACGAACCCGGCGAAGGAAGCCGGGTCGTGCCTGCCACCCAGCGTGGCGGCCCACCGGTCGTCGACCGACATGGCGCGTTCGACGGGGGTGAGCCTCCCTGGGTCGGGGGATACGTCCACCTCGCTGCGGTAGAAGCCCTCGGCACCGGCATTCAGGGTGACCAGCGGTCCCTCCAGGTCCAGCACCAGAGGACTGTCGCCCAGGAGGATTCGCTGCTCGCCGAGCGTGGTCCTGAGTCGCACCGGCACCTGCCACCTGCCGTCGTCAGCAGCACCGTCGTAGCGGAACCGGCTCTGGACGAGGGTGCACCTGCCACCCTCGACGGTGCCCTCCACGACCGGAAACCCGCCCTGGAAGATCCAGGCGTGCATGAGGTCGCCGACGGGTTGTCCGGATGCTTCCTCGAGGGCGGTCCAGAGGTCCTCGTTGTCGGTGTTCCCACCGAGGTGCGTCGACAGGTAGCGACGCACGCCATCTCGGAACACCTCCTCGCCCAGGAACTGTTCCAGCATCCTCACCACCGCAGCGCCCTTCTGGTACGTGAGGAGGTCGAACATGGACTCGGCGTCGGCCGGCGTGACCACCGGGTACTCGATCGGTCGTGTCGAGGCGAGGGCGTCGACGTCCAGCGCCGCCGCCCTCGCAGCTCCGAAGCCGGCCCAGACGTCCCAGTCGGGGCGCCATGCCTCCACGGCCTTCATCTCCATGAAGGTGGCGAAGGCCTCGTTCAGCCAGATTCCGTTCCACCAGCGCATCGTGACCAGGTCGCCGAACCAGAGGTGCGCCAGCTCGTGGCTGATGACCGCCGCCACGCTCTCCAGCTCGTGCTGGTCAGCCGAGGTGGGGTCGACAAGCAGGAGTACCTCCCTGAACGTGATGCATCCCAGGTTCTCCATGGCCCCGAAGGCGAAGTCGGGGAGCGCCACCAGGTCCACCTTGCCCCCGGGAACGGCGATGTCGTACCAGTCGGCGAACCAACGCAGGGAGTGGGCGGCCACCTCCAGGGCGAATGCCGTCTGGTCGGCTCGCCCCGGCGGGTGGATGATCCGGACCGGTATCCCGTCCACGTCGATTGGTTCGGTGGCCTCCAGCGGGCCGACCACGAATGCGACCAGGTAGGTGGACAGGTCGATGGTGTCGGCGAAGACCACCCGGTCAGTGTCGTCGTCCAGCCGCGTGCGGGAGACCTCGGCGCCGTTGGACACTGCCAGGAGGCCTTCCGGTACCACGAGCGTGACGCCGAACGAGGCCTTCATGTCCGGCTCGTCGAAGCACGGGAAGGCCCGTCGGGCGTCGGTGGACTGGAACTGGGTGGTGGCGATGGTCCGCTCAACGCCGTCGGCGCCGACCAGTGTGCTCCGGTAGAAGCCCCGCAACCGGTCGTTGAGTTCTCCGGTGAAGGTCATTTCCAGCCGGGCCCTGCCGGGTCGGAGTCGGTCCGCGACGGTGAGCACCAGCCGCTCGGTCGCCTCGTCGACCGTCGTCGAGACGGGTGGGCGTTCGCCTCCGACGAGGATCGAGGCGTCCAAGACCACGAGGTCGGCGGCGTTCAGGACTATGCGGTCGGTTGCCTCCACCACGTCCACGTCGATTGCCACGGTTCCGGTGAAGGTGTGGTCGGACAGGTCTGGAGCCAACTCCAGCGTGTAATGGCTGGGGAGGACGTGGCGCGGGAGTCGGTGGTCGGACATGGCGGGCGAGCGTACCGTTCCGCCGGGCACCCCTCGCAGACCGGAAGCGGGCATGATGGTCCGTCGCCGGGGCCCCTTCCCGGTCGTCGGTCCCCGGGAGGAGCAGAGTGCCACCAGCAACCCTCGACGTCGTCGGCGTCGGCAACGCCATCGTCGACGTGCTGGCAGAGGTGGGCGACGACTTCATCCACGAGCACGACCTGGTCAGGGGGGCGATGACGCTCATCGACAGGGCGCGGGCCGTGGAGCTCTATGCGGCGATGCCATCCGGACTGGAGGAGTCGGGGGGCTCCGCCGCCAACACCATGGTCGGCGTGGCGTCGTTCGGCGGTCGGGCCGCCTACATCGGCAGGGTCGCCGACGACTTCCTGGGAGAGGTCTTCAGACGCGACCTCCGCCAGGTGGGGGTCGCGTTCGACGTCCCCGGCGTGGTGGGCGACGAGCCGACGGCCCGCTGCCTGATCCAGGTGACCCCTGACGCCCAGCGGACCATGAACACCCATCTCGGGACCTCCTCCCACCTTTCGTCATCGGACGTCGACGCTGACCTGGTGGCGTCGGCCTCACACCTCTACTGCGAGGGCTACCTGTGGGACACCGACGAGGCCAAGGAGGCCATCCGGTACGCCATGGACGTGGCGCACTCCGCTGGTCGGACCGTGTCGTTGACCCTCTCGGACGGCTTCTGCGTGGAGCGCCACCGCGACGAGTGGCGCGAGCTGCTGGCCGACCGTGTCGACGTGGTCTTCGGCAACGCAGGTGAGGTCTGCGCCCTGTTCGGGGTGGCGGACGTCGACCTGGCGATCCAGGCGCTGGCCTCAGAGGTGGAGCTGGCCTTCGTGACGCTTGGGCCGCGGGGATCCCTGGTGGTGAGCGGTTCCGATCGGATTCCGGTGGCCGCCGACGAGTTGCACGCCGTGGTGGACACAACCGGTGCCGGCGACCTCTACGCAGCAGGGGTCCTCTTCGGGCTGAGCAGGGGCGCGGCCCCGGACCATGCCGCCAGGCTCGGCAGCATCGCCGCCGCCGAGGTCATAAGCCATCTGGGGGCTCGCCCCCGGATGGACCTGGTCGCCGTGGCGAAGTCCATCCTGGGCTGAGGCCCGTCGGAATCAGGGCGGCTCCGATCAGGTGACCCACCAGTCCCGGCGGTACCGTCCGGGCCATGAGCGACGGCTACACCTGTTTCGACATCCAACTGGAGGACGGCGTCGCCACGGTCACCATGAACCGTGGCGAGCAGCTGAACACCATGGTTCCCGCCTTCTGGGAGGAGCTCCCGACCCTGGTCCGCGAGTTGGACTCCTCCGGAGGGGCGCGCGTCATCGTGCTCGCCTCCACCGGACGCCACTTCAGCGCCGGCATGGACCTGGCGGTATTCGATGATCGACCGGACGGCAATGCCAAGGCGGGACCCGGGCGGCTCCGGGCCAACGCGCGGGCCAACTTGCTGCACCTCCAGGAGACGTTCTCCGTTCTCGAGAAGGCACGCATGCCTGTCCTGGCGGCCATCCAGGGAGGCTGCATCGGCGGGGCGGTGGACATGGTCACCGCCTGCGACATGCGGTATGCCACCGAGGATGCCTTCTTCTGCATCCAGGAGATCAACATCGGCATGACGGCCGACGTCGGCACCCTCCAGCGGCTCCCCAAGCTCATACCCGAAGGCGTCTGCCGTGAGCTGGCCTACACCGGGCGCCGGATGCCTGCCGCCGAGGCGAAGGCCGTCGGCCTGGTTAACGAGGTGTTCGCCGACCACGAGGAACTCCTTGACGGGGTGCGCGAAGTCGCACGGACCATCGCCTCCAAGTCACCGCTGGCCATCTACGGGTCCAAGGAGATGATCACCTATACCCGTGACCACTCCACTGCCGACTCGCTCGACCACATTGCGACCTGGCAGTCCGGGATGTTCCAGCCCAGCGAGATGATGGAGTCCTTCACTGCGCGTGCCGAAAAGCGCGACGGTGACTTCGAGGACCTGCTGCCCTTCGAGGGTGGCGTGGACCAGGGAGTCGGCTGACTCCGGGCGTCCTGACCGAGGCCCGGCACAGACCGTGTCACCAACGTCCCAACCGGTCCGGATCGGGTCGGCTACCGCCAGGCGGATCGCCCTGGCAGCCCAGGGTTTCACAGACCCCCCACCTGCCGGTCGGGTCGACGTGCGTCACTTCCGACGGGTACTGGGTCGCATGGGGCTCCTTCAACTGGACTCGGTGCAGGCCGTCTGCCGATCCCACTACCTGCCCGTCTACAGCCGTCTCGGGCCCTACGACCGGGACCGCCTGGACGCCTGGCTCTGGCACTCAGGGGAGGTGTTCGAGTCCTGGTCACATGAGGCCTCGCTTGTTCCGGTCGAGTTGGAGCCGCGGCTCCGGTGGCTGAAGGACCGGGCCCGATCGGGCGGCACCTGGTCCGGCCTGGCCGCCATCGCCGAGAAGCGGCCCGATTACGTTGCCGCTGTCCTTCGGGAGGTGGAGAAGCGGGGCCCTGTGACAGCGGCCGGGCTGAGCGATCCGCGCCCCCGCACCGGCACATGGTGGGACGGTCGGTCGGACGGAAAACGGGCGGTGGACTGGCTGTTCAGGGTCGGCGACGTGGGGAGCCGGCGCGTCGCGAACTTCGAGCGGTCCTACGAGGTATTCGCCGGAGTGGTTCCGCCCAGGATCCGCAACCAGTCCACGCCCGGGGCTGACGAGGCGCAGCGGGACCTGCTGGAGACCGCCTGCAGGCACCACGGAATAGGTACGGCTGCTGACCTCGCCGACTACTTCCGGATTGGCATCACCGAGGCCAGGCCCCGCCTGGCCGAGCTGTTGGAGGCGGGTCGCCTGCAGATGGCGGTAGTGGACGGCTGGTCGGATGTTGCCTACCTGCATCCCGAAGCCGTCAGGCCCCGGTCGGTGGCGGCCAGAGCCCTGCTCTCGCCGTTCGACCCGGTGGTTTGGTTCCGACCGCGGGCCGAACGGCTATTCGGCTTTCGGTACAGGATCGAAATCTACGTTCCGGAGTTGAAGCGGGAGTACGGCTACTACGTGCTGCCCTTCCTGCTGGGGGACAGGTTGGTTGGACGGGTGGACCTCAAAGCCGACCGGGCCAACGGCCGGTTGCTGGCCCGTGGCGTGTTCGCCGAGGAGGGGGTCGATACGGGTGGCGTGGCGTTCGAACTCTCGATCGAACTGGACCGCCTGGCCGACTTCCTGGGACTCGGGGAGGTGGTGGTCGGCAGCCGGGGGAACCTAGCCGGGCCACTGCGTTCCGTGAGGCGGTGAGTGCCCGTCAGATCCCGGACGGTGGCAGCTCGGAGTTGCGGGTGGTGACTATGACCACCCGCCCACCTGGCATCGGGATCGGGCAGCAGGGTCGCCTAAACGGGCACAGATCGAGCCTAGGTGCGTGCCCACAACCAGGCGGCGTACCAGGCCATACGACCCAGGGCTGCGACGGCCCGGTCAGCTGACGGGTAGCAGTACCGACCCGACTCCCGTACGGCGGTGACCATCGGATTCTCCGGCTGTGCAACGGCCAGTTCGGATGCAACCAGGATGGGCTTCGAGTGGGTGGCGGAGGCTTCGGCGGCGGCGTCGGCGTAGCGGCGCTCCTGTCGCTCGTGGTAGTCCACGATGCGTTCCAGCCCATGGTCCGGGTGGAACGGTCCCCTGCGGGTCAACGCAGCGGTGTTGCCCTGGATCCCCAGGCCCAGTTGGAGGATGGAGTCGATCCCGGGGTGCCCGGCCACCAACTCCAGCAGCTCGGGGATGGTGTCGCGGGTCTCGCCCCCAGCCAGGTCCACGGGATTGTTCCGGCTCCAGCGCGGCGGGAGCATGGCGTCGACGGCCACCAGGAGGTCGTCGGGGAGCGCCGTCAGCGTGAGGTCCGGATGCGAGGTGACCGCATCGGCGGTGATCACCCCCCAGCCGCCGGCCGTGGTGAGCACCAGGACGCCGTCCCCGCCGGGCAGCGGCTGGGTGGCGAAGGTGGCGGCCGCATCGAACGCCGCCTCGATCGTGGGCGCCCGCACCATTCCCGCCTGGCGTGCCATGCCGTCGAATACCCGGTTGTCGGATGCCAGGGAGCCTGTGTGCGACGCCGCGGCCCGCTGCCCACCGCGGGTGGCCCCGCCTTTCACCACGACCACCGGCATGCGTCGCGTGACAGCACTCATCCGTTCAAAGAAGTCCCGTCCGTCGGCGATGCCCTCCACGTAGCAGAGCCCCACGTCGGTCTCCGGGTCGTCGGCGAACCACTCCAGGTAGTCGGCAATGCCGGTAGCGGCAGCGTTTCCGGCCGAAACCGAGCGGCTCAGCCCGATCCCAGTCTGGCCCGCGTAGTTCTGGAAGGCCGAGACGAAGTTGCCGGACTGGGACGCCACACCGATGCGTCCACGCGGGGGATAGGGGGCCACGATCTGGGCGCAGAGGCCGACCGGGGGAGAGGTGATGCCCTGGCCGTTGGGGCCGGCCAGGACGAGGCCCAACTCGTCGGCCAGGGCCACCAACCGGGCTTCGGCCTGGATGCCATCCGGGCCGGCCTCCGAATAGCCGCCAGCGGCTACGAACACGGCCCGTACGCCCCTGGAGGCGGCCATCCGGATGATCTCCTCGTTCACCGACACCGGCGTACAGACCACCAGGAGCTCTGCGGCGCCGTCGGGAAGTGCCTCGATGGAGGGGAGCACGGGCCGGTCCAGGACCGATCCGGCCTCGCGTCCCACGGCGAATACATCACCCTCGTAGCCACAGGCCATCAGGTTGTGGAGCGTTACGAACCCGAATTTGCCCGGATGGCTGGATACCCCGGTGACTACCACCCCTTTGGGTTCGAACAACGGCCTCAGGTCGCGTCCCATCAGGCATCTGCCCGGTCGTCAACGACCTCCACCAGGGCGTCAACGGCCACGGCCATGCCGTCCACCACGATCATCGGGTTCAGGTCCACCGACACGATCGTCGGGTCGGCGGCCAGCGCACCGAGCGCGCACAACGTCTCTGCGAGGGCGTCGCGGTCCACTGCCGGCTCGCCACGAAATGGACCCAGCAGGGCCTGTGTCCCCAGGTCGCCCATGAGGTCCCTGGCGTCCAGTTCGTCCAGGGGTGCCAGGCGGAACGCCACGTCCGCGATCGCCTCGGCCAGGACGCCGCCCACGCCGAGCATTACGCAGGGGCCGAACTGGGGGTCCCTGAGCATGCCGGCAATCAACTCCCGGTTGCCGCGGAGCATTGTCGACACCAGCAGTTCCACAGGACCGTCCTCGGTGGTGGCAGCGGCCAGCAGGTCGGTTGCCGCTGCGTGGACGTCGGCGCCCGAGCCCAGCGAAAGACGTACAAGGCCCCGCTCCGTCTTGTGTGCGATCGCATCACCGCACAACTTGGCCACGACCGGTAGGCCCATGGCCGCCGCCACCTCCGCGGCGGCATCCGGGTCCGAGGCCGTCGCCCAGTCGGACACGGCCACCCCGGCGTCGGCGACGAGCCGCCGAGAATCGGCCTCGGAGAGGGTGCGGGTGGGCGGGCCGCCCGTGGGGTCGTCCCTGTCGTCGGCCATCGGCAGAGACTAGGTACAGGATCCGGAGGTAGGGCAACGCCGGGACCGTCGCCCTAGCCTCGCGTCGATGGGAATGCACGACCTGGACGCCGAGAACGAGGACCTCGTAAGGCGGGTGATCGACTACGCACTGGAGCGACTCGGTTGCGATTCCCCGCTGGAAGGCCCCAGTAGCGCTGGAGAACTCCAGGCTTTGGTGGGTGACACGATCACCCCTGCCGGCCTCGGCGGGACCGAGGCACTGCGGACATTCGCCGAGCATCTCGCACCAGCCTGCATGCCCGCCGACCATCCGCGGTACCTGGCCTTCGTGGCCAGTGCCCCGACCCTGGCCGCCTCTGCCTTCGACCTGGTCGTCGGCTCCTCGTCCCTCTGCGGGTCCACCTGGCTGGATGGTGCGGGCATGGTCTTCGCAGAGAACCAGGCCCTGCGTTGGATAGCGGACCTGGCCGGCATGCAGGACTCTGCCGGTGGATGCTTCGTCACCGGCGGCACGATGGGGAACCTCTCGGCGCTGGTGACGGCCCGGCATGACGCCGTCCGGAAGCGTGCGTCGACGGGCTCGGAGCGTCCGGAACGGTGGGCCGTGGTCGCCGCGGAGAGCGCCCATTCGTCGGTCGACTCGGCGGCTGGCGTCATGGACGTCGACGTGCTTCTCGCAGCTGTGGATGGTGGGCATCGGCTGCGCGGCGATGCCGTTACCGCCGCCATCGCCGGTCGGCCGGCCGGCACCGAGGTCTTCGCCGTCGTGGCGACGGCCGGCACCACCAACCTGGGCATCGTCGACGACATCGACGGCATCGCCGATGCCTGCACCGCATCCGAGGTGTGGCTGCACGTGGATGGTGCCTACGGAGGCGCTGCCATGGCCGCTCCATCGGTCCGCTACCGGTTTGACGGCATCGAGCGGGTGGATTCCCTCGTGGTCGACCCCCACAAGTGGTTGTTCTCGCCGTTCGACTGCGCGGCGCTGGTCTACGCGAATCCGGCGCTGGCCCGCGCTGCACACACCCAGCACGCCGGGTACCTGGAGCCGATCATCGACGACACTGTCTGGAATCCCTGCGACTACGCCAACGTGCTCACGAGGAGGGCACGAGGCGTGCCGTTCTGGTTCTCGCTGGCGGTTTACGGCACCGATGCGTACAGGGACGCCATCGAGCACACCCTCGAGGTGGCCCGTGCCACCAGGGACCTGGTGGAGGCGGCCGAGCACCTGGAGCTTCTGGTGGAGCCGGAGCTCTCGGTGGTGGCCTTCCGGCGACGCGGCTGGGGGCCGACCGACTACCAGGCTTGGTGCGACCGCCTGCTGGCCGCAGGCACGGCCCTCCTGACCCCCACCACCTTCGATGGTGAGGCCGCCATGCGCATCTGCATAGTCAACCCGCGGACCACCGTCAGGGACCTGCAGGAGGTGCTTGCCACCCTGGACCCTGCAGGAGACCCCGACACCTGAGACGCGGCCCCGGAGACTCTCCGGCCGGGTCAGCCGGAGAGGGCGGCGTAACCGGGCTTGATGGTGTTGTTGATTATTCCGAGGCGTTCGTCGAATGACAGGAACGCGCTCTTCATGGCGTTGATGGTGAGCCAGCGGAAGTCGTCTAGGCCCCAGTCGAAGGCCCTGTTCAGTGCAGCCATCTCCGACGTCATCGAGACGTCGCTCATCAGGCGATTGTCCGTGTTGACGGTGATGCGGAAGCCCAGGCTCCGGAGCAACCCGATTGGGTGGGCGGCGATGTCGACCACCGCCCCCGTGTGAACGTTAGAGGTGGGGCACAACTCCAGGGGGATCCGACGGTCTCTGACTATGGAGGCGAGGCGGCCCAGCAGGGGCGTACCCATCTCCGACATTTCGATGTCGTCAACTATTCGCACGCCGTGGCCGAGCCGCTCGGCGCCGCAGAACTGAATGGCTTCCCAGATCGAGGCTGGGCCGAAGGCCTCGCCGGCGTGGATGGTGAAGTGGAAGTTCTCGCGCTGGAGGTACTGGAAGGCGTCCAGATGGAGGGTGGGTGGATAGCCGGCCTCTCGGCCGGCTATGTCGAACCCGACGACGCCCCGGTCCCGGTACCGGATGGCCGTCTCAGCCACCTTCATCGAGTCCGTCGACGTGCGCATGGCGGTGACCAGGGCCCGGATGGTCAGGCCCGTTCCGGCTGAACCCTCGGCGAAGCCCGCCAGGATCGCTTCTACCACCTCGTCCAGGGACAGGCCTCCTGCCGTGTGCAGGGCCGGCGCGAAGCGGACCTCGGCGTACACGCAGCCGTCGGCGGCCAGATCGGCGGCGCACTCCGACGCCACCCTGTGGCAGGCGGCGGCCGTCTGCATCACGCCGACCGTGTGCTCGAAGGTCTCGAGGTAGAGGCCGAGGTCTCTACGGTCGGCCCCCCTGTGGAACCAGGTGGCCAACTGGACCTCGTCGGTGCTGGGCAAGGCGTCGTAGCCGACCTCGTCGGCCAGGGCGATGACCGTCGCCGGCCGCAGCCCACCGTCGAGGTGGTCGTGGAGGACGACCTTCGGTGCCAGCCGGATGGTCTCCGGGTCCATGGGATCCATGGTGCAGGCTATCGGTGGGTGGTGGTTCCGATCCGGGCGGCCCCGCCAACGTGCTGCCGGGTGGATCAGCCGAAGCCGCGCAGTGGCAGGTCAGGGCCCCTCTGGAGCCAGTTGTCGGACCGGTAGTCGGCCGTGCCATCGATCACGTGGAGGGTGTAGGCCAGCCTGTGCCGGTCGGACCGGTTGGGGGCGCTCCAGTGGGGAAGGCGACCGTGGAAGGCGATGAGGGTGCCAGCCGCCACCTCCAACGGGACCAGGGCATCCATGTCGTACGGGGTCGGGTCGTAGACGTCGGTGGTGGTTCCGGCGCCGTCTAGGCGGAACCGGGTCCGGGCCTCGCCGTGGTGGCCTCCGGGTATGGCCCACATGCAGCCGTTCTCGATGGTGGCGTCGTCCAGCGCGAACCAGAACCCGGTGACGGTCTGCGGATCGGTCCAGAGGAACGAGTGGTCACAGTGGCAGACGACCTCGCCGCCGATGCGCGGTGGCTTGAAGATGACCATTGACTGCAGGAGCAGTGGGTCCACGAAGCCCAGCTCTCCTACCAGGGCTGCGAGGCGAGGCGTACGCGAGAACCGGTCGAACACCGGGTCAACGTCGTGCATAGCGTGACCCAGCTTGTTCAACGCCAGGTCCATGGGGACCACCAGCCGGCCGTCCCGGTCGAAGGCACCGTCCTCGAAGAAGGGCCTCACCACGTCAGCCGAGGTGAGGAACCAGTCGTCCTGGGCGTGCGACTGCTCGGTCGTCGAGAAGACAGTTGCCGCCCCTTCCGGTAGTCCACCGTCGGCGTATCCGGCCACCAGATCGTCGATCCGGTTCCTGAGGTCCGCCAGGAGGCCGGGCGCCACGAAGTCGGGGATGACAAGGTAGCCATCGTGTTCGAACCGTCGCCTCTGGTTGGGGTCGAGGACGCTTTCCACTCTCCGGGTCACTCCTGGCCGCGCCGGTACCGGAGCCCGACGCCGGCCGGCATGCGGAGTCGGCTCGTGGCGAATACCAGGACCAGCAGGGTGGCCACGTGCGGGGTGATGGGTGGCAGCTCGCTGACCACCTCCTCGGTCACCGCGTACCAGCACAGGACGCTGGCCGATGCCACGGCCAGCAGTGCCGCCGGGCGGACTCGCCGTTGCACGACTGCCCGGATTGCCAAGGCGGCGAGGGCCACGCCGACCAGCAGCAGCAGGGCGTGCACCGCGGTGCGGTCCCGGAGCTGCAGGGCGTCGGCGAAGCCGAACAGCAGCGACCCCAGGAAGGCTCCCGCGGGCTGCCAGTTACCAAAGATGACGGTGGCCAAGCCAATGAAGCCCCGGCCCTGGACCTGGTTCTCGCGGTAGATGCCGGTCTGCTCGATAGCGATGAACGCACCACCGAAGCCGGCGAGGCCGCCGCTCACCACCACGGCGGTGAACTTCATTCGGTACACGTTCACGCCGAGGCTGTCGGCGGCCACCGGGTGTTCACCCGATGCCCGGATGCGTAGCCCGATCGGTGTGCGCCACAGCAGAAACACCGAGATTGGCACGAGGGCCAGGGCGACCACCGTGGCCCACGAGACGCTCTGGGTGATGCCTGAGAGCAGGGCGGCAGTGTCCGAGACCAGGAACCAGCCCTGGTCGTCGATCCATCCGAACAGGTCGGGGGTGGTCCAGCCGAACAGGTCGCCACCTGATACGAACGGGAGGTCAACCGAGCCCACCGACTCCACTCGAGGGGACTGGGTGAGGCCGCCGCCCGGACGTCCGGCGAAGAATTCGCGTGAGAGGAATCGAGCTGTGGCTGGAGCGAGGATGTTGACGGCCACGCCGGAGATGATGTGATCGACTCCGAACCCCACGGTGGCCACAGCGTGGAGCAGCCCGCCGCACGCTCCGCCTGCTACGCCGAAGGCCATGCCCCACCACGGTCCGAACTCGAGGGCCCCCCATGCACCGAACCACGTGCCCAGCACCATCATCCCCTCGAGACCGATATTGACCACACCGGCCCGCTCGGCCCAGATGCCGCCCAGGCCGGCCAGCAGGATGGGAACTGCCCGCCGGAGCGTGGACTCAGCGGTACCGGCCGAGAGGAGGTCGGTGGTCTCGGGTCGGGCCAATCCCTGAATGATCGACAGCACCACGACGAGACCGAGGGCTGCCAGCATCCACCGAAGCACCATCGACGACCGCAGCAGGCCCCTCATGAGGGGCTCCCATCGGTTGCCGCGACGGTGGGGAGGGTCGCCTCGGCTGCGTCGCGGGCCTCAGTGGCCCGGCGGATCCGACTGACTACCTCGAAGGCAACCACGGCTGACAGCACCACCACGCCCTGAAGTATCGACACGATCTCCCGGGGGGTGTCGCCAACCACGTCGAGGATGGGCGCAGCGCTGTCCAACCAGCCGAACAGGAGCGCCGCGATGCCCACCCCGACAGCGTGGTTGCGGCCGATCAGGGCCACCGCGATGCCAGCAAAACCCAGGCCTTGAGTGAAGTTGAGGTCGTACTTGTGGGCGTCGCCGAGGATCTCGGGGAGTCCGATCAGCCCAGCCACCGCGCCCGACAGCAGCATGGCTCGTACCACGGTGGACGACGGGTGTACGCCGGAGGCCTCGGCCGCGAACGGGTTCAAACCGGTGGCCCGTAGGTCGTAGCCGGCTCGGGTGCGACTTAGGAACAGGTGGAATAGGACACCGACGAGGATGGCCACCAGCAGGAAGCCCCAGAGTTCACGGCCCCGGGTGATCTCCCGGCTGAGGCCCTCCACTACACCATTTAGATTCGGGAACCGGCCTGACGGTGGGATTTCCGGGGTCATCATGTTGAGTGTGGTGTCGGCCTCGTCGAGCAGCCAGGAGCGAAGCAGAAACCCCGTGAGGCCGAGTGCCACGGCGTTGAGCATGATGGTGGAGATCACCTCGTGGACGCCGCGGGAGACCTTCAGGTAGCCGGCCACCCCGGCGAAACTTGAGCCCACGGCCATGGCCACCACCATGATGAGTGTCACGTGCAGGATTGGCGGCAGGTTGACCGCTCCGCCGGCGGCAGCGGCCAGCATGGCGGCCAGCACGTACTGGCCCTCCACGCCGATGTTGAACAGGTTCATCCGGAACCCGATGGCCACCGCGATCCCGGCCAGGTACAGCTGTGTGGCCCGATTGCCGGTCTCAACCAGGGTTTCGAGGCGGGAGCCGTACGAGAGCATCTCTAGCCAGGCTTCAAGCGGGCTGGTGCCGACGGCCAGCAGTACAAGAGACGACAGGGCGATCGAAAAGGTGAACGCACAGACGGGCGCGGCCAGGGCCAGGGCGATCCGTCGGAGGGTCATGGCGTCCGACCTTCATCGTCGGTCGCCTCTCCGGCCGCACCGGTCATGTGGCCGCCCAGTAGGCGTGGCGTGGTGGTGGCCGGGTCTAGCTCGGCCACGATGCGACCTCGCAGCATGACCACCAGTCGGTCTGCCAGGCCGATCAGTTCTTCCAGGTCGGCTGACACCAATAGCACGGCCAGGCCGTCGCGGCGGGCTGTCCGCAGGTTTTCCCAGACGGCAGCTTGGGCACCCACGTCGATGCCCCGGGTGGGATGGGCGGCCACCAGCATGCGGGGACCGGCCTGCATCTCGCGGCCGATGACCAACTTCTGCTGGTTGCCACCCGAGAGCGCTCTGGCGGACGTGTCGATGCCCGGTGTACGAACGTCGAAGCTGGACACGATCCGGGTCGTGGCCTCCCGGGCGCCCGACCGGTTCAGCCATGGGCCCCGGGCGTACGGCGGCTGTGTCTGGTGGCCCAACATGGCGTTCTCCCACAGCGGGGCATCCGGCAGCAGGCCGCGACGGTGCCGGTCCTCGGGGACGTAACCGATGCCCGCTTCCCGGCGCCGGCGCACCGGCCAGCCGGCCATGGACTCGCCGTCCAACAGGAGGTCGCCGCCGCTGGTGGGCCGTAGTCCCAGGACGGCCTCTATGAGCTCGCCCTGGCCGTTGCCCTCCACCCCGGCCACCCCGACGATCTCGCCTCGGTGGACGTCGAGGTTCACGGCGTCCACGGCCGACCGGCCGTCAGCGTCGGCCACGCTCAGGCCTTGCATCGAGAGCATCACGTGCTCGTCGGACGCTCGGGGCTCGGTGGACGGGGCGGGCAGTTCGGAACCCACCATGAGTTCGGCCAACTCCTGAGCCGTCACCTCGCTGGAGTCGACAGTGGTCACCGTGCGGCCCTGGCGGAGCACGGTGATGGTGTCGGCGATGGCCAGTACCTCAGCGAGCTTGTGGTCGATGAAGATGATGGTGTGGCCTCGGGACTTGAGTTCTCGCAGGTTCCGAAACAGTTCTTCGACCTCCTGGGGAACCAGCACGGCCGTTGGCTCGTCCAGGATCAGGACTCTGGCTCCGCGGTAGAGCACTTTGATGATCTCGACCCGCTGGCGTTCACCGACCTCGAGGGTCTCCACCAGGTCGTCGGGGTGGAGGTCGAGGCCGTAGGAGCGGCCCAGCTCTTCTAGGTCACGGTGGGCTGATCGCCGATCGATGGTGCCACGCCGGGTGGGCTCAGCGCCCAACACCACGTTCTCCAGCACAGTCAGGTTGTCGGCCAGCATGAAGTGCTGGTGGACCATGCCGATGCCGGCATCGATAGCCTCGGCCGGCGACGAGAACCGCACCTCGGAGCCGTTGACCTGCATGCGACCCTCATCGGCGGACTGCATGCCGTAGAGGATCTTCATCAGCGTCGACTTGCCGGCCCCGTTCTCACCGACCACCGCATGGATCTCACCCTCGGCGACCCGCAGGTCGACCCGGTCGTTGGCCACCACGCCCGGGAATCGCTTGGTAATCCCGGTGAGCTCCACGACTGGCGTGGGCGATGATTCGATCGTCACCGGTCCGGCGACACGATCAGTAGAAGATGGCGACACGGTCAGTAGAGGATCTTGTCGAAGAACGCCCTGGTGCGCTCGTGTGAAGGATTCGAGAACACTTCCTCGGGTGGTCCGATCTCGACGACCTCCCCCTCGTCTATGAAGAGCAGTCGGTCGGCGGCTGCCCGGGCGAAGCCCATTTCGTGGGTCACGACCACCATGGTCATGCCCTCGCCGGCCAGTTCCAGCATGACGTCCAGGACCTCCTTGACCATCTCGGGGTCGAGGGCCGAGGTGGGCTCGTCGAACAGCATCACCCGGGGTTCCATGGCTAGGGAGCGCGCTATGGCCACCCGTTGCTGTTGGCCACCGGAGAGCTGGCGGGGATAGGCGTCGGCCTTCTCGGGTATGCCCACCCGGGTGAGCTGGCGCATGGCCATCTCGGTGGCTTCGGACTTCGAGCGGCCACGGACCTTGCGCTGGGCCAGTGCGATGTTCTGGATGATCGTCAGGTGGGGGAACAGGTTGAACTGCTGGAATACCATCCCCACCTCGGCCCGGACGTGGTCAAGGTCGGTCGACGTGTCCGTCAGTTCGAAGCCGTCGACGGTGACTGTCCCCGTGGTCGGGATTTCCAGCAGGTTGATGCAGCGCAGCACGGTGGACTTGCCCGAGCCGCTGGGGCCGACGATGACCAGCACCTCGCCCTCGGCTACGTCCAGGTCCATGTCGCGTACTGCGTGGATGGTCCTGTCGAATGTCTTGGAGACGCCCCGCAGGCGGATCATCGGTTCTGGCTGCGTCGTGACGGTCTCGTCCATCAGCGTTCTCCCTTCCGGTCGCGGGTCATCCGCCGTTCCAGCATCCCGAGCAGCAGGGACAGGCCGAGGGTCAGGATCAGGTAGATGAAGGCCAATACGAAGTAGCCCTCCCGGAACTTGAAGGTGCTTGCCGAGAACTGGCGGGCCCGCTGGGTGATCTCCAGGGCGCCGAGCACCGAGAGCAGCGACGTGTCCTTCAGGATGGCTATGAAGTCGTTTCCGAGTGGTGGGATGATTGCCCGCATGGCCTGGGGGAGGACCACGGAGTTCATCGTCTGTCGACGGTTGAGGCCCAGTGACCGGCCGGCCTCGGTCTGTCCGGGTGGGATCGACTGGATACCGCCCCGGAATATCTCAGCCATGTATGCGCCGTAGATGACGGCAAGGGTGACGGTGGCGCGCATCTGGAATGAGAGCTTCAACTCCCAGTCGAACCAGTTCTCCAGTTGGCCGTTTATGACCTTGGTGAGCTCCGGCACGAGGATCAGGGCCACGGTGAAGATGAGCGGCAGGATCGGGATGCCCCGCACGAACTCGACATAGGTGCGGGACAGGTTCCGGAACACCACGTTCCGTGACATCTGGCCCATGCCGACGATGAGGGCGATCACGAGGGCGATGGCGAACGCCTGGATCGTCGAGGTGATGGTCAACCCGAGGCCCGGGAGGATGCGCTCCCAGGCCAGTTCGTAGTTGTCGTTGGTCAGGATCTGCCAGCCCATCCAGCCCAGGACGCTGAGGATGATCAGCGACCACCAGGGGAACGTGTCCCACCAGGGACGCTCGTCGGTCACCCGACCGCGACGCGCCACACCGATCTGGCTCAAATCAGGTCCCCCGTAGCGTCTTCCCTGCAGCACTGCAAGGCGCCAGACCATACCGGGTCGTCTCGCCGCCCGCCGGGTCCGCCGGGCCTGTGGTGGTGGGTTCCTGGTGTCAAAACGGTGGGAGGCCGGGACCTGTAGGTCCCGGCCTCCTCACTCACCCGCATTCCCCCTAGGGGGTCACGGGTTCACCCCTCCAAAGGGTCAGCCAGCAGCGTCGGCGATCCACGAAGCGACAGCGTCGGCGTTGTCGGCCATCCAGCCGGAAGCCAACTGCGCCACATGGGCCTGGGAACCGTCACCGTCGGTCTGGTCGACCTGCAGGAACGAGATGTCCAGGATCGACGGCTTGATCAACGGGAACAGGTCCCGCAGGAACGGCGTCGAATCCAGCATCTCAGTACGGGCCGACACCTGAATGTCGGCAGCCGACCAACCCAACTGGCAAGGCTGGGTGCACATGTCCGCACCGAAGGACGTGAAGCCCTCTTCCTGCTGGTGGTTCTCGCCACCCTCCTTGCCCAACGGGTTCGAATCATCGAGGACAGCCTCGACGGACAACCACAAGACGTTGTCACCTGGCACCAGCACCGTCAGGTACGAAGCAGGCGACCACGTGTACAAGATCCCCGGCTCACCGGCGTTGACGCGGTTCACCATCTCGGCGAACAAGGCGTCGTACTCGGCCTTGGTCTCCTCCATGTTGTCCCACGGCTCAGTGCCGTTACCCCAGGCAATCTGGCTCTCGATGATGTCGTCACACGTCCACGACTCCGGGCAACCAAGGATCTCGCCCTTGCCGTTGCCATCAGAATCGAACTGCGACCACAACGACTCATCACGGTTGATCTGATCAATCGTCGAGATGTTGTTGTCCTCAGCCCAGGTCTTGGTCACCAAGAAGCCCTGAACACCCGAGTCCTGGAACAGACCCGGCACAGCTTCTACATGGTCACCAACAAGGCTGCCGTCAGACAACTCGTTCTCGTACCACGAGAAGTGACCCGGGTACCACGAGTTGGTCCAGAAGTCACACGAACCCTCAGCCATTGCCGTATAGGCATTGGACGGGCCCAACTCGATGACCGACGGATCAGACACCTCGAACCCAGCCTGCTGAAGAATCTGACGCACGATCTCAGCCTGGATGTAACCAGACGCCCAGTTCGCACGACACATCGTCAACGACACACCATCACCCGGCAAAGCCACCTCGTCTTCGGCGTAGGCGCCGTCACCGATGTCGTCGTAGGTGACCGTGAATGCGGTACCGAAGTACTTGCCGTTCAGCGCCGCCAGGGTGCCATCGTCCTTCATGGACTGGATGGCCTCGTTGAACGGACCCACCAGATCGCTGCCCTCAGTGAAGGCCCAGCCCAGCGGATCCGACTGCAGGGAGTCGGGGAGCATGTCCACATCGTCTGCATTCTCACCCTGGTAGCCCTGGCCGGCCACATCATCCATGATCACGGCGCACACGTCACCGGTGATCAGGGCCTGCACGGCAAAGGCGAATGACTCGAATGCCACGATCCGGTCCTCACCGACCACGTCCACTGAAAGGTCGTAGTTGGTGGTTCCGGTCTGCGAACCGACGTTGCAGTCCGCCGCCTCGAGGTCGTCACGAGAACCAATCTCCGAGTCGCCCTTGGCCACGAGGATCTTCTGGTCAGTACTAATGAAACTGATCGAGAAGTCCACGACCTTGTCACGCTCCTCGGTGATCGTGATACCGCCACCGGCCATGTCGAACTGGCCCTCGCCTGTGGCGATGATCGTGGCGTCCCAGCCAAACTCCTGGAAGCTCGGAACGCAGTTGAGCCGGGCACAGACCTCGTCCATAGCGTCGTAGTCCCAACCCATAGCCACACCGGTATCAGCCGGGATGTAGGCAAATGGCAGGTAGGCGTTGTCCACTGCGATCGTGACGACGCGGCCACCTAGGTCGGGTAGGACCACGGCACGCTCGCCGGGCACCGTCGGCACGCTGATGGCGCCGCTGATGATCTTGGCCTTGTAGTCATCGAGGTCACCAACGATGTCATCGATGAATCCGCCGGTGGTTGAGTAGGCGACGCCGTCGTTGGACAGGTCGAAGGTGACCGGACCACCGGTGAAGGTGCCGTCATTAACGGCCTTGATCGTCTCGAAGACGGACACGTTCACACTCTTGATCATCGACGTCATGATGTGGTCGGCCAGCGACTCGTCGACCAGCAGGTACTGGTCGGAGTCGACGCCCATGGCCCACACCTTGGATCCCGATTCGTCGGAGAACGTCTTGGCCGCTTCGAAGAGTCCGAGTCCGGTTCCGCCGGCAGCGTGGTAAATGATGTCGGCGCCCTTCTCGTACATCGACTGGGCGATCTCACGACCCCGGTCGGGAGCATTGAAGCCGGAGAAGTCCGGCATCTCGGATGCGTACTCGACCATGACCACGGCATCCGGGTTGGCTGCCGCCACCCCGGCCACGAAACCGGCCTCAAATTTGCCGATCAAGTCCATGTTCACGCCACCGATAAATCCGACCAAGTCGGTCGTGGTCTTAAGGCCGGCCGCCGCACCAACGAGGAACGAGCCTTCGTGCTCGGCGAAGCCCAGCGCGGCGACGTTGTCGGCCTCTACCCAGCCGTCAACGATGCCGAAGTGAGTGTCTGGATACTCGGCGGCCACCTCGGTCATGTCTTCAGCGAAGAGGAAGCCGACGCCGATCACGACGTCGTTGTTGTCAGCCACCAGGCGTAGCAACTCGCCCCGGTTCGAACCGTCGGAATTGGGCGACACGTCAGAGATGATCGCTCCGAGTTCGTTCTGTGCTTGTTCGAGCCCTTCATAGGCGGAGTCGTTGAACGACTGATCGCCGCGGCCCCCAATGTCGAACACCATGCCGGCCTTGACCGGATCGGCCGTCGCCGCTGGTGCGGCGGTCGTCGCCGCTGGTGCGGCGGTCGTCGCAGCTGGTGCGGCATCCTCGCTGTCGCTACCGCTGTCGCTACCGCACGCCGAGACGACCAGGGCAAACCCCAGCATCACGGCGAGCAGACGGGTGAATCGCTTACTCATGAACCCCTCCGGTTCTCGTCGAAATCATTGCGCCGCGTGACGACCCTCGGCCACCCGCAGGACAGATGACAGTACTCCGTCATGTGACCTAACGCACATGGGGCCTATTGGGATGTAAGAGCCGGGCGATGTCGGACCCTTGGAGCGCTTCAGGTCAGCGGGTCAGGATGGAGTGCCGGTGGCCGTCACCGTGGTGACCAAGCCACCGCGGACCTGCTGGGCCAGACCGACCGTGACCGGCACGCCCACCGCCTCGGCCAGGTGCTCGGCGAAGACGCCGCGGTTGTCAAAGGTCCGGAGGTAGAGCTTGGGCGACTTCGTCTCGATGCAGCAGGGACCGGGCACGTACTCAATGTCGATCGTGTAGAAGTCCGGTTGGTCGGTGACCGGGCTCACCGCGGTCAACTCCGAGGAGTGGACGAGGTCAGTCGGGCCTTAGACCCGGAAGGTGCCGATCTGGTCGCTGGGGGTCGCATTCGGCCGGCCCAGCACGGGTTCGGTCATGTTTGGTCTCCTGTGGGTCCCTTGGAGGCGGGACCGGGGGAGTCGTTCAGCTGTTGCGGCCCAAGTTGGGCTTGCGACCGTGGTTGGCCTTCTTGCGACGGGCCGAGGCCTTCTGCCTGCTGGTGCGCTTTGACATACCCATGAGGATAACGGTCCGGCGGAAGGATCCATCGAGTCGCCGGTGTGCGCTGGTCACAGCGCCGTGGACAGGTCCACCCCCGCTCCTAGCCTTGTGCCTCGGTCCGGACGCGGCGAGCGGCCCGGTGGGTACGGGGTCGACGGGAGTTGTCAGGTGGAACGTTTCGGATTCGTGGGCCTGCCCAACGCCGGCAAGTCCTCCCTCTACAACGCCTTAGCGGGTGGTGGAGCTCTCGCTGCGCCCTACGCCTTTGCAACAACCGAGCCGAACATCGGCGTCGCCAGGGTTCCCGACGACAGGTTGGGTCGCCTGGCCGAGATGAGTGCATCGCGCAAAGTCGTCCCGACCAGCGTCGAGTTCGCCGATATCGGGGGCCTGGTCGAGGGGGCATCCCAGGGGGAGGGCCTCGGCAACAAGTTCCTGGCCGGCATCCGGGAGGTGGACGGCATCGTGTTCGTGCTCAGGGCGTTTCGCGACAGCGACGTTCCGGGGCCCACCGATCCCCTCGAGCACCTGCGCGTCGTGGAGGTGGAGTTGGCCCTGGCCGATCTGGAGACCTGCGAGAAGCAGGTGGACAAGCTCCGACGGACCGCCAAGGGCGATCCGTCGCTGAGGCCTGCCGTGACAGCCCTGGACCGGGCTGTAGGGCTGTTGGGCGAGGGAACCCCCCTCTACCGCGGTGACCTGACCCCTGACGAGCGGGCCGACTTGCAGCCTTTCTTCCTGCTGACCGACAAGCCCGTGCTGGCCGTGGTGAACCTGGACGAGGAACAGGTCGAGGATCCAGATCCGGTCCTGGCGCCGGTGGTGGCCGAACTGGCCGGCGCCGAGGTGATCGGCATGTGCGTCCAACTCGAGGCCGAGGCGGCCCTGTTGTCCGATGTGGACCGGAGGGAGATGCTCGAGGGCCTGGGTCTCGGCGAGGGAGCATGGCCCCGATTCGTGCGGGCCGCCTACCACCTGCTCGGCCTGCGTACGTACTTCACGACCGGAGAGAAGGAGAGCCGGGCATGGACGTTTCGCGCCGGCTCGTCGGCTCCGGAGTGCGCCGGCAGGATCCACACCGACTTCCAGCGGGGCTTCATCCGGGCCGAGACCATCGGCTGGGACGTCCTGCTCGAGCAGGGGTCTTGGGCAAGGGCCCGCGAGTTCGGGCTGGTCAGGAGCGAGGGCAAGGACTACCAACCGGTCGACGGCGACGTCATGGAGTTCCGGTTCAACGTCTGAGCCCTACGATGCCCGCATGCCGTGGTTGGTCCGTGGGGATCGGGTGCTGGCCAGCCTCGAGGTGGCCGAGACACCATCGGCGCGTGCACGCGGCCTCCTGGGGCGAGAAAGTGTCGATGGCGCCATCCTCCTGCGGCCCGCCAGGTCCGTCCACACGCTCGGCATGCGGTTCGCCATCGATGTCGCCCACCTGGACGACTCGTTGCGGGTCCTCCGGGTGACGCGGATGGCCCGCCACCGGATCGGCCTACCGGTGCGCGGAGCACGTGCCGTGCTGGAGGCCGACGCCGGCTGTTTTGGACGATGGGGCCTGAGCGTGGGCGATGAGCTGGAGGTCAGGTCGTGAGCGAGACCGACGGCGCACCGGGTCGCCTCGTGCTGGTGGCCACGCCGATCGGGAACCTGGGGGACCTCTCGCCCAGGGCAGTCGAGGTGCTCTCGTCGGCCGACCTGGTGGCATGCGAGGACACCCGCCGCACCGGCAGGCTCCTGCAGCACGCAGGGATCGTCGGCACGCGACTGCTTCGACTGGACAGGCACACCGAGGAGCGATCTATCGCAAAGGTGGTGCGGCGCCTGGCGGAGGGAGCGGTCGTGGCCCTCGTCTCCGATGCCGGGATGCCCGCGATCTCGGATCCGGGTGAGCGGGTGGTGCGAATGGTGGTCGAGGCGGGACACCGGATCGAGGTGGTCCCGGGGCCCTCGGCGCCGGTGGCCGCCGTGGCCGCCAGCGGCCTGCCGACTGAGCGCTGGTGCATGGAGGGGTTCCTGCCGCGCAAGGGGAGTGCGAGGGCCGGAAGGCTCGCCGAGCTATCGGTGGAGGAACGCACCATGGTGCTCTTCGAGTCGCCGCACCGTCTGGCTGCCACGTTGGCCGACCTCTCGACGGCCATGGGTGGGGGTCGACAGGTCGTGGTGGCGCGCGAGATGACCAAGCTCCACGAGGAGTTCTGGCGGGGAACTCTCGACGAGGCGGTCGTTTTCGCCTCTGGGCCCGTGAAGGGCGAGGTCGTGCTAGTGGTCGCCGGGTCCCCGCCGGCAGCCGAGGCTGATGACGACCGGATCCGAGCGGTGCTGGCCGAGGCGCTCTCCGCAGGTGCCTCCACCAGGGATGCCGCCGTCGAGGCGGCTCGCCGCCTGGGGGTGTCGCGTCGCCGGGCCTACCGCCTGGCACTGGAGTGATGGGTCCGGTCGGGGCCATGTTCGCCATCGTCGACCACCGGTAGCCTCGGGCCCATGGCCGATGAGCAACTGACGGACCAGCGCGCTGGTACGCCCGTGCTGGTCGCCGTGGCATGGCCCTACGCCTCCGGGTCCCGCCACCTGGGCCATCTGGCCGGGGCGTACCTGCCGGCCGACGTCTACGCCCGCCACCAGCGCCTGGTCGGCAACAGGGTCCTGATGGTGAGTGGTTCGGATGTGCATGGCACCCCCATCACCGTCCGGGCCGACGCCGAGGGCGTGACGCCCCGGGAACTGTCGGATCGGTATCACGCCGAGTTCGTGGCCGACTGGGAGCGACTGGGTATCAGCTGGGACCTCTACACGTCCACCGGGACTGAGAACCATGCGGCGGTCACCCATGACATCTTCCTGAAACTGCTCCGTAACGGGCACATCGACCGACGCTCCAGCGAGCAGTACTTCGACGCTGAGGTCGGTCGGTTCCTGCCGGACCGCTACATAGAGGGAACCTGTCCACACTGTGACTACGCGGAGGCGCGCGGCGACCAGTGCGAGGACTGCGGCCGGACCTTGGACCCGGAGGAACTCCTGGATCCCCGTTCCAAGATCACCGGGAGCAGTCCGGAACTCCGCCCCACCGAGCACTTCTACCTCAGGCTCTCCGATTTCTCCGACGAGCTGGCGGCATGGCTGGACACACGTGAGGGCTGGCGTCGACACGTCCTGAACTTCTCGAAGGGCTGGGTGGAGGAGGGACTCCACGATCGGGCGATCACGCGTGACCTGGACTGGGGTGTCGACCTGCCGGTGGACGACCTGGGGCCAGGCAAGCGGATCTACGTCTGGTTCGAGGCCGTGATCGGCTACCTCTCAGCGTCCATGGAGTGGGCACAGTCCACCGGTCAGCCCGAGGCCTGGCGTGCCTGGTGGGAGGGCGACGACGCCCGGTCCGTCTACTTCATCGGGAAGGACAACATCCCGTTCCACACGATCATCTGGCCCGGGATGCTCCTCGGCTATGGCGGGTTGAACCTGCCCACTGACGTGCCGGCCAACCAGTACGTGACCTTCAAGGGCGGCAAGGCTTCGGCCAGCCGCGGGGTGGGCCTCACCATCGGAGCGGGACTGGAGATGTTCCAGGCGGACGCATTGCGCTACGCGCTGGCGGCCTCCCTTCCCGAACAGAGCGACACGGATCTTTCGGTTGACGAGATCGGGCGACGGGTCAACGAGGAACTCGTCGCCACCTGGGGGAACCTGGTCAACCGGGTGCTCTCGATGGTGCATCAGACATGTGACGGGGCCGTCCCTGGCGCCAATGGGCGTACCCCGGAGGACCTGGCGTTGCTGGAGGTCGTGGACGAGGCCCTGGACACGGCCGGCTCGCAGATACATCGGGTGGAGCTCCGGGCGGCGCTGCGAACTGGGATGGGAGCGGCAGCGGCGGCGAACGCATACCTGAACGCCACGGAACCTTGGAAGCTGGCCAAGGTCGATCCCGAACGAGCGAACGTCGTGCTGGGTACGGCGTTGGCGGCCGTGGTCGGCGTACGCGTGGCCCTGGCCCCGTACCTTCCGTTCAGCACCTCGGCCCTGGACGACGTGCTGGGTCTGGTGGACTCGTGGGAGCGTCGGGAGTTGTCACCGGGTTCACCCATCGGGAAGCCGACACCGCTGTTCGCCAAGGTGGACATGGACGTGTTGTTGTCCGAGCAGGTCGACGGGTGACCGAGCCCTGGTTCGACAACCACTGCCATCTGGGCGCGGACGCTTCCGAAGTAGTGGCACGGGCCCGTGGTGCCGGCGTGGTCGGCATGGTCACCGTCGGGTGCGACCTGGAGGACAGCCGGGCGGCACTTGCCACGGCGGCGACCTTCGATGACGTCTGGGCGACCGCCGGGGTCCACCCCCACGAGGCCCGTGACGGGGTGGATGGCCTGTCCGACCTGCTGGGCGCCGCGGTTGCCGTGGGCGAAGCCGGCCTGGACTTCCACTACGACCATTCCCCCCGCGACACCCAGCGCCACGCCTTCGCGGCGCAGGTGTCGCTGGCCAACCAGTGGGGCCTGCCGCTGGTGGTCCACACCCGCGAAGCCTGGGAGGAGACCTTCGAGGTGCTGGACCGGGAGGGCGTTCCGGATCGCACGGTGTTCCACTGCTTCACCGGCGGCGTCGATGAAGCCCGGGAGGGGCTGGCCAGGGGTGCATTCCTGTCGTTCAGCGGGATCGTGACCTTCGGATCGGCTGACGACCTGCGTGCCGCCGCTGCCACCTGTCCGTTGGACAGGGCCCTCGTGGAGACCGACTCGCCCTACCTGGCGCCAGTTCCACACCGTGGGAGGCCCAATGAACCCGCCTTCGTGGGGTTGGTCGGGGTGGCGGTGGCCGAGGCCATGGGGCTGACGGTCGCCGAGGTGGCGCATGCGACCACCGCCAACGCGAGGGCGTTCTACGGCCTCGACTGAGCCATCCAGACGGGTCGTCGGCCGGAAGGGGTGACGGACGACCACTGCCCGCCACATGCTCCCGCCCTTGCGTTGCTGGAGGCGACTACCTAGTTTCGGATCGGCGATTCGGTCGGAGACGGCCGTATCTGGAGGGGAAAGGGATGGAGCTCTGGACGCCGAACCCACCGTTGAGCGGTGGCGCGTGGTCGTCGTGGCTCTTGCCACGATCGCTGCGGTGCCCCTGTTCGTCTTCGAGGATTCATCCTCGCCCGCTTCCTTCACCGGGACGGCGGGAGCGTCAGGCGCGCCTGAGGTCCAGTCCGTGGAACTGGTAATGGCTGCTGCACCACGATTCGAACCGGACGTTGCGGGCCTCAGCGACCGGGCGCAGATCTGGCACCTGGCGCGGTCCAAGCGTGACACCTCGGCCCGTCTGGCAGAGGTGGCCCGCCACCACGAGGCTGATGCGCTGGCCGCCGCCCGTCTCGTGGCAGTCGACGAGTTCGCCGACCAGGAAAGGCTGGAGGTACTCCTGGCCGCTCAGCAGGCCGAGATTGATCGGCAGGCCGAACGTGCCCGGCTCCGGGCGGCGGAATTGAAGCGCCGTGAGGAGGCCATGTCCACCCCGGGCCCGACCACGACCATTCCCTGGGACACCACTCCCCACGCCGACGGACCCAGCGACATCCAGTGGGAGGCCCTGCGCTTCTGCGAGGCAACCGGCAACTACGGGGCCGTCAACCCGACGGGCAAGTACCGCGGCGCCTACCAGTTCAGCCGTGAGACGTGGGACTGGATCGCCGGGCTGGACTACGAACACCTGGTCGGCGTGGATCCAGCTGCTGCCGCCCCCGGCGATCAGGACCGTATGGCCCAAGCCCTCTACGACCTGCGCGGTCGCGGGCAGTGGCCGGTCTGTGGTCGCTACCTGCCCTGACGGCGGTCACCGGTAGTGACCCTCACCAGGACAGAGGTGCATGCCCTGTTTGACCGCTACGGGATCAGCCCGAAGCGTTCGCTGGGGCAGAACTTCGTGGTCGAGCCCAACACCGTTCGCCGGATCGCCCATCTGGCCGCGGTTGGCGCAGGGGACAGGGTGGTCGAGATCGGCCCGGGCCTGGGTTCGCTGACGCTCGCCCTGGCCGATACGGGGGCGTCGGTCACCGCCATCGAGATCGACGACGTGCTGGTCGAGGTTCTGGCTGAGACCACCGCCGGCCGTGATGTGACCGTGCTGCACGCCGATGCCATGGGCGTCGACTGGGATTCGCTACTCGGTGGCCTCCAGTGGACGCTGATCGCCAACCTTCCCTACAACATCTCGGTGCCACTCATCTGCGACCTGCTGGACGCCGTGCCGGGCATCGGCCGCATGCTGGTGATGGTTCAGAAGGAGGTGGCCGAACGCCTGGTGGCGGTCCCCGGTGATGGTGCGTACGGGCTGCCGTCTGTAAAGGTGGCCTACCACTCCCGGGCCCGGATCGTGGGCAGGGTGCCGCCGTCAGCCTTCCTGCCCCGCCCGCGCGTCGACTCGGCGCTGGTCGAACTGCAGCGCCTGGAGGTCAAGGCCGTTTCCGCCGATCCCGATCTCCTATTCGGCCTCGTGCGTGCGGGTTTTGGGCAGCGTCGCAAGATGCTGAGGCGTTCCCTTGCGGGCCTGGCTGGTGCGGAGGCCTTCGAGATGGCCGGGGTGGCACCCACGGCACGCGCCGAGGAGTTGGGGCTGGACGACTGGGCGTCGCTGGTCGAGGCAGTGGACGTGACCGGATGAGCGTCGTCGTGTTGTCGGCGCCGGCCAAGTTGACGCTCTCGCTCAGGGTGGTCGGCCTCCGCGATGACGGCCTCCACCTGGTGGATGCCGAACTGGTGGCCATCGACCTGGCTGATCGCCTTCACGTCTCCGATGGCGACGGCCTGCAGGTCGTGCCCGTAGGTGGCGGTCTTGAGGTGGTCGGAGGGGATGACAACCTGGTGGCCCGGGCGCTTCGGCTGGCGGGTCGATCCGCGGCGGTGGTCGTCCACAAGGCCATTCCAGCTGGTGCGGGCCTCGGGGGTGGTTCGGCGGATGCAGCGGCGATCCTCAGGTGGGCGGGCTGGACGGACGTGACCGAAGCGGCGGCTATCGGAGCCGACGTGTCGTTCTGCATGGTGGGGGGTCGAGCCCGGGTGACAGGAGTCGGCGAGGTGGTCGAGCCGCTCGAGTTCAGGGCCATGTCCTTCACCCTGCTGACACCGTCGGTGGGGTGTCCGACGGCGGACGTCTACCGTCGCTGGGACGAGCTGGGTGGACCCGCAGGAGAGAGCGGAAACGACCTGGAGCCGGCGGCGCTGGACCTGGTCCCGGATCTGGTCCGTTGGCGAGACGACCTTGGAGACGCGACGGGGCTGTGTCCGCGCCTGGCTGGCAGCGGTAGTACCTGGTTCGTCGAAGGGGAGTATCCGGGAGGGGGACGACAGGTGGTCAGCACCCTGCCGCCGACCTGAGAACGGTCTACTTGCCCCGCTGTCGCTGGGCGCGGGTGCGCTTGAGCATCTTGCGGTGCTTCTTCTTGCGCATGCGCTTGCGACGCTTCTTGATCAAAGATCCCATGACGGGCGGCAATCTAACGCCGCGCCTGCCGGTTGCGGTCCGCCTGCCCGAGGTTCGGCCCGGCCCGGTCAGAACCCCGGCGGCCACTACGCTCAGCGGGTCTTGCCCAGTGGCCGGTAGTTCAACTGGCAGAACGCCTGATTTTGGATCAGGATAATGCAGGTTCGAATCCTGCCCGGCCAGCCAGGCCTCAGGTTCTGTAGGTCCTCGACGTTGGCGGGCACGACCTGGGTGCCCGGACGGGGCACCGATTGACCGGGGCAGTGACCAGCGACGAGAGCGGCGCTCCTCTGGCGCCGGGAACGAGGAGGAGAATCCGATGACACCAGATGACCTGAAGGCACGCATCGACGACGACGGCGTGGAGTTCATCTACGCCATGTTTGTGGAGATGCACGGCAAGCCGTGCGCCAAACTGGTGCCGGTCAGCGCCATTGACGACCTGCTGGAGGTGGGCGCCGGGTTCGCCGGCTTCGCTGCCGGCCCCATCAGCCAGACACCGGCTGATCCGGACATCCTCGCCATTCCCGATCCGGACTCGTACACGCAACTGCCGTGGCAGCCCAACGTGGCTGCCATGCAGTGCGACCCCACCGTGGAGGGTGAGCTCTGGCCGTACGCCCCCCGGGTCATCCTGAAGCGCGCCACCGCCGCAGCGGCCGGACAGAACCTGGTCCTGAAGGCCGGCGCCGAGGCCGAGTACTCGCTGCTCCACCGCAACGAGGACGGCTCGCTGCGGCCGGCCGACGAGCGGGACACGTCGGAACTGCCCTGCTACGACGCCCGCGGCCTCACTGCGGTGCTCGACCACCTCACGACGGTGTCGAGGCACATGGATGCCATGGGATGGGGCAACTACGCCAACGACCACGAGGACGCCAACGGGCAGTTCGAGCAGAACTTCAAGTACGCCGACGCCCTCACCACGGCCGATCGCCTCATCGTGCTGCGCCTCATGATGCACACGCTGGCCCGTCGTCAGGACCTCTACGCGACGTTCATGCCCAAGCCGTTCGCGGACAAGACGGGCAACGGCCTACATACCCACCTCAGTCTCTGGACCGCCGACACCGACGAGCCGCTCTTCCACGATGATGACGACGCACGAGGGCTCGGCCTCAGCCCGCTGGCCTATTCGTTCGTGGGCGGGATCCTCGACCACGCCCAGGGCCTCACCGGGATCGTCTGCCCGACCGTCAACTCCTTCAAGCGAATCGGCGTGGGCCCGCCCGACTCGGGCGCCACGTGGGCGCCGTCCTACGTCGCCTACGGCGGAAACAACCGGACGCAGATGATCCGCATCCCAGAGGGCGGCCGGCTCGAGGTCCGCATCCCGGACGGTTCCGCCAACCCGTACCTGGCACTGGCGGCGCTGCTGGGCAGTGGCCTGGATGGCATCGCCAGGGACCTGGACCCCGGCGAGCCCAACACCGACAACCTCTTCGCCCTGCCGCTCGACGAGATCGGACGACGCGGCATCGCAGCGCTACCACCCACCCTGCTGCACGCCATGGATGCCCTGGTCGCCGACGACATCCTGCGCGCCACGCTGGGAACGGGCCGCGACGGCGACTATGTGGACTATTTCGCCGCCGTCAAGCGGACTGAGTTCCGTTCCGTCAACGACCAGGTCAGCCCGGCCGAGATCGACAGGTACCTCACCCTCATGTAGGGCTCCGAGCTGCGACGGTTCCGTCCCGACTCCACCGGGGTGGGGTGATTCAGGCCAACTCGGTCCACTGGCCGTCCACCCACTGGTCGCGCAGCATGAACTTCTGGATCTTGCCGCTGCCGGTGAGCGGGAACCCGTCGACCCGAAACCAGTGGCGGGGGGTCTTGTGGGGTGCCAGGTGCTCCCGCAGGTAGGCGAACAACTCGCCCCTGTCGACGGTCGCTCCGGCGGCGGGTCGGATGAACGCCGAGATCACCTCGCCCCACTTCTCGTCCGGCAGACCCACTACGGCCACCTCGGCAACTGACGGGTGGGCGAAGAGCAGGTCCTCCAACTCTTTCGGATAGATGTTCTCGCCGCCCCGGATGATCATGTCCTTGAGGCGACCCTCGATCGAGAGGTAGCCCCGCTCGTCCATGGAGGCCAGGTCGCCGGTGTGCAGCCAGCCCTCGTCATCGATGGTCTCAGCGGTGGCGTCGGGCATCTCGTAGTAGCCCTGCATCACCAGGTAGCCGCGTGCGCAGTACTCGCCAATTGTTCCGACCGGGACGGTGTCACCGGTCTCGGTGTCGATGATCTTGACCTCCACGTGCGGCATGGCCGGTCCGATGGTGTTGGCCTTGTCGACGATCGTGTCGAACGTCTGCGTCATAGACGAAACCGGCGAGAGCTCCGTCTGGCCGAACACGATCGTGAACGGAGCGCCGAGTTCCTTCTCGAGCCGTTCCACCAGCGGGGCCGGGACGGTCGAGCCGCCTGAGCAGATCGCTTCCACGTGGGACAGGTCGCTGGTGGCGAAGTCGGGGTGCTCCAGTATGGCCACCAGCATCGTGGGGACGCCCAGCATCGTGGCGCCGCCGTAGGTGTCGAACAGCTCCAGGACCAGGCCCGGATCGAAGGCCTCTACCAGCACGAGGGTCACCCGCTTCGAGACGCCGCTCAGGACGCCCAGCACGCAGCCGCCGGTGTGGAACAGCGGCATCGTGCAGATCCACACCGCCCCGTCGCTGACCCCCATCCGGTCAGCCGTGTGGGCCCCATTGTTTACGAGCCCCCGGTGGAAGAGCAGAGCGCCCTTCGGGAAGCCGGTGGTTCCCGACGTGTACTGGATCATGCAGGCGTCCATCGGGTCGGGGTCGACCAGGTCGCCCTCCCAGGCATCGCCGTCGGCCAGAAAGGCTTCCCACTCGTCCAGGCGGATGACCTCCCGGAGTTCAGGGCACTCGGGCTGCACCTCGGTGGCCATGGCCAGCATCGGGTTGCCGCGGAATTCGGGGAGCAGGATCAGCCCTGCGGAGCGCGACTGGGTCAGCACGTACTGCAACTCGCGGGCCTGGAAGGCTGGGTTAACGGTCACGAGGATCACGCCGGCTATGGCGCAGCCGAACTCGAGGATCATCCACTCCGGAACGTTGGGGGCCCAGATGGCCACCCGCTCGCCCACCTCGAAGTGCGCCCGGATGGCACGGGCCGCGCGCTCGGCATCGGCCAACAGCTCCGCGTATGTCCACTCGCGCCGGTTGTCGCGATCGGGGGTCCCGGCGATGAGGGCCACCCGGTCCGGCACGGCGGCGGCCACCTCCCGTAGCAGCCCGCCGACGGTCAGGTCATCTCGGAGTGGGGGATCGGTGGAGCCGCGGGTCTGGGACATCGTGAGGGACATGGCAGGGGACCGTAGTGCGCGACGCTGCAGGGGCATGCGGGTCCCTACTGGTCACGGCATCGGTCGGCGGGTACTACGTTTCGATGCGTCCCGGTGCCGATCGGGTCGACGAGGGGAGGCGGCAGTGGGAGCACTCGACGGGAGGTCGGTCGTGGTCACCGGTGCCAGCAACGGCATCGGCGAGGCCATCGCCCGCCGGTTCGTTTCCGAGGGAGCCCTGGTGGTCATCGGAAGTCGGTCCGAGCCCGACGTGGCAGGTACCACCTGGGTACCGACCGACGTGGCCCACCCGTCGGAGGCCGATGCCCTGATCGCCGCTGCCGTCGAAGACCACGACAGGTTGGACGTGCTGGTCAACAACGCAGGCGTGCAGGTGCTCAACACCCTGGCTGACACTACGGACGGGGAGTTTGACCACGTCATGGGCGTGAACGTGCGGGGTGTCTTCAACTGCTGTCGCGCCGCCATCCGCCGGATGCGCCACCACGGCGGCGGCTCCATTATCAACATTGGTTCGGTTGCCGGAGAGGTGGCCGACCATTCGATGGCGGTCTACAACGCCTCCAAGGGCGCCGTGCACGCCCTCACCCGGTCGATCGCCATCGACCACGGAGGCGACGGCGTGCGTTGCAACGCCATCGCTCCCGGCTGGATCGCCACTGCCCTGGCCGAGGTGGTGTTCGAGGAGTCCGACGATCCGGCGGCCGCACGGGCAGCTGCGGTGGAGCGGCATCCGGTGGGCCGATTGGGAACGCCCGAAGACGTGGCCAACCTGGCGGTGTGGCTGGCGTCCGACGAGTCGACCTTCGTCTCGGGGAGCCTGTTCACCATCGACGGCGGCCTCACCGCACAGAGCCCGATCGGAGGGTGAGGCGGGCATGGCCGGGTCGCTGGCCCTCGAACAGGTCGGGTCGTACGAACGGGACGGCTACCAGTTCCCCGCGGGCGTGTTCGACGCTGACGAGGCAGCCACGTTCCGGACGGTTGCTGCGATTCAGCCTGAGTGGCTGAACCAGTTTGCTTACCTGGCGGGACTCCGACGAGGCTGCGCGCCATGCCTGAGCTGACCACCCTGGATTCCGATGCACCGATCGACGACGTGCTGGCCGCCCTGCACCGCGATGGCGGGGTGATCGTGCGCGACATGCTCTCCGAGGACGGACGCCGGGCGATCGTCGAGGACCTGGCATCCGACTTCGGAGCGGTGGCGCCCGGTTCGAAGAGCGGCATGGAGCTCTGGGAGACCTTCCACGGCGCCAACACCATCCGGTTCTGTGGACTGGCGGCACGCAGTCGGGCCTTCGTGGACCACGCCCTGCTGAACCCGGTGCTGGCCGCGGTCGCCGACCGGGAGCTCCTGCCGGGCTGCGCCGATTACTGGCTGAACACCGGCCAGGTCATGGCCGTGGGTCCCGACGAGCCGGCCCAGTACTTGCACCGCGACGAGAACAACTGGCCCCAGGCCGTCAACCCGGATCGGGAGGTGACCATCAGCTGCATGTTCGCCCTGTCGGACTTCACCCGGGGGAACGGCGCCACCGTGGTGGTGCCGGGAAGCCAGGCGCTACCGCCGGGCCTGGTGCGGGGCCACGAGGTGACCGATGCCGATGTGGCGTATGCGGAGATGTCTGCCGGCAGCGGGATGATCTACTCCGGAAAGGTCATCCACGGTGCCGGGGCCAACACCACGGACGGTTGGCGTTACGGCATGCACGTGAGCTTCGTGGCCGGTTGGTTGCGACCCGAGGAGGCCAGCCCCATTCAGGTCGACCGGGACCGGGTAGCCACACTCCCCGAGCGGGCACGACAGCTTCTCGGGTGGTCGTCGTACCATTCCGACGGAGGCGGCCGGATCTGGCTGGTCGACTTCGAGGACGCATCTCGATTGTTCGACTGAGCCGCTACTCCAGGGTTGCGTAGTCGGTCACCGTCCCCGGTGCCGCTGCCCGGGCCTCGATCGCCGCAGCGAACAGGTCATTCAGCCATTCGTCGACGACCGGGGCGTTTCCGGCACTGACGGTCAGGTGGAGGCCGTCCGGCGGTCCCTGCCGGTCGTGGTGCCAGCTCCGGGCTGCCAGGGCGTCACCGAGGGCGAACACGTCTATCGGCTCGTCTGACGAGGTGTCCGAGACGATGGACAACAGGTGGTGCCGTGGGTCGCCCGGCACGGTGATGCCGTCGATGGCACGAACCCCGGTCCGGATCCGGTCGGCGGTTTCGATGGCGGACCGTACGAGTCGCCGGTAGCCGTCCGCTCCGAGGTGTCGGACCACCGCCCAGGCGGCCGCCATGGGAAGGCCCGAGCGTGTGCCCTGGAGGTTCGGTGTCACGTAGCGACCACCCAGCCAGCCGTCGAAGTCGAAGGTCTGGTAGCGCCTCAGCTGGCGCGAGCGGTGGAGGATGACCGACGCGCCCTTGGGGGCGTAGCCCAGCTTGTGGAGGTCGGCGGAGATGCTCGTGACACCGTCCACCGCCAGGTCCCAGGGCGGGGAGTCCCACGCGTCGGGTTCCTCGATGGCGGCGAAGGGGAGGACGAAACCGCCCATGCACGCATCAACGTGGCAGCTCGCCCCTACACCGGCAGCCAACTCGGCGATCTCCGCGACCGGGTCGACGACCCCCTGCGGGTACTGGGGAGCGGAGGCCACGACAAGGGCCGTATTCGGACCCACCGCGTCGGCCATCGCGTCCAGGTCGACCGTCCAGGCATCGGTCACCGGAACCACCCGGGTCTGCAGGCCGAAGAGGTGTGCACCCTTGTGGAAGGCGGCATGGGCGCTCTCGGCCAGGACGATCTCGGGTTCGGCGACCGAGCGTTCAGCCCTGGCCCGCTCCCTGGCGGCCTCCACGGCGCACAGGATGCTCTCGGTGCCTCCGCTGGTCAGGAATCCGGCGGTCTCCGGCGGTCCGTGGAGGAGGTCGGCGGTCCACCCGCAGAGCTCGGACTGGATCTCGCCCAGAGACGGGAAGGCCGAGGTGTTGAGGGCATTCTCGTGGAGGAAGAGTCGTGCGGCCCGTTCGGCCACGTCACGGACCTCATCGCCACCGTCGAACACGAGGCCGAAGGTGCGCCCCTCGGCCCATCGGACGTCGTTGCCACGCTTGGCGTCCAGTTCCCGGACCACCTCGTCGACCGGGGTGCCGGAGATAGGAAACGGGCCGATCGTGGATGACGCCATCGCCTGACCATAGGGTTCGACCCGTGGACGGCCGAAACGCAGCGACCGATACGCCGAGCCTGTTCTCGTTCCCGCATCCGGTCGACGAGGTCTCGGCCCGACTGGTGGCCACCGGCGTGGTGCTGCAGTGCGTGGCGATCCTGGTGTCCGGCTGGACGGTCCTGCTGGTCTTCCTCGTC
>ENA-OSET01000725-OSET01000725.1-sediment-metagenome-genome-assembly--contig:-NODE-725-length-36159-cov-9.531761_pt1 | contig 36159 bp, 48 predicted proteins | sample MGYA00237882_ERZ534229 | MGnify/ENA primary metagenome ERZ534229 (study PRJEB26408, sample SAMN06266212) | sediment metagenome | isolation source: Hudson Canyon methane seep mesocosm | place: USA:Hudson... | reverse complement strand
GAAGGTCTACGTTTCGCTATCCGTGAAGGTGGCCGTACTGTAGGTGCTGGTGTTGTTGGTAAAGTAATCGCTTAATCAACTGGCCGTTAATTATAACGGTAGCCCTAATGTCGTGTGATGTTGGGGTAAAGGCTAAAAATAATTATATGATGTAAGTTGTTGATTATTTGAAGCTTTCTAGCGAGAAAGGCTCTCTTCCCTAATCGGGAGGAGGGCCTTTCTTTTTGTGCGCTTGACACTTTTTGATCAGAAGCATACAATTCGCCTCCCTTTTCGAAGGGTGTTCGGCTGCATCTAACATTAATTGGAGACTGGAACGAATGCAAAACCAAAGTATCCGTATCCGTTTGAAAGCTTTTGACCATCGTCTGATCGATTCTTCGACTCAGGAGATTGTTGAAACTGCTAAACGTACAGGCGCTCAGGTTCGTGGTCCTATTCCACTGCCTACTCGTAAAGAGCGTTTTACAGTATTGGTTTCACCACACGTCAACAAAGACGCTCGTGATCAGTATGAAATCCGTACACATAAACGCATGCTTGACATTGTTGAGCCAACTGAGAAAACAGTTGACGCGTTAATGAAGCTTGATTTGGCTGCCGGTGTGGAAGTTCAAATTAGCTTAGGTTAATAATTAGACAATTCCGTTTAATTAATAACCAGACACAGTTCTTGTGTAACGCTCATTGAGATCTTTTTGATCGATTTGGAGCGGCCATAGCGGGTATCAGCCCCGTACACTAGAGGAAAATATTATGACGATAGGTTTAGTCGGCAAAAAAGCTGGCATGACCCGAGTTTTTTCTGAGGATGGTCAAGCTATCCCAGTAACAGTAATTGAGGTTCCATCTCAGTTAGTTACACAGATCAAAACTCAAGAAACTGATGGCTACCAAGCTATTCAGGTTACTTATGGTGAGAAGAAAGCTTCTCGCGTTTCAAAGCCAGCAGCTGGTCACTTCGCTAAAGCGGGTGTTCAAGCAGGTCGTGGTCTTGTGGAATTCCGTACTGAAGAAGAGTTTGCTGTAGGCGCTGAGCTTGCTGTTACTCGTTTTGAAGATGGACAGAAAGTAGATGTAACCGGTACCTCTAAAGGTAAAGGTTTTCAAGGTGGTGTTAAGCGTTGGAATTTCCAAATGCAAGATGCTACACACGGTAACTCATTGTCTCACCGTGCACCTGGTTCAATCGGTCAGTGTCAAACTCCTGGTCGTGTTTGGAAAGGTAAGAAAATGGCAGGTCACATGGGTTCTGAGCAGGTAACTACTCAAAATCTAGAGATCGTTCGTGTTGATGCTGAACGTGGCTTGTTGTTGGTTAAAGGTGCAGTACCCGGCGCTACCGGCGGTGATCTGATCGTTAAACCAGCTGTTAAAGTTAAGCGCTAGGAGAACAACTATGGAACTGACAACAAACAGTGGTGCCACTGTATCTGTTTCCGAAGTTGCTTTCGGTCGCGAATACAATGAATCATTAGTACATCAGGTTGTTACCGCATACCTGTCTACTGCTCGTCAAGGTACTAAAGCCCAGAAAAACCGCGCAGCTGTAAGCGGCGGTGGTGCTAAGCCATGGCGTCAAAAAGGTACTGGCCGAGCTCGTGCTGGTACATCTCGTGGTCCTATCTGGCGCAAAGGTGGTGTTACATTCGCCGCTAGCCCACGTAGCTTCGAGCAAAAAGTTAATAAGAAGATGTATCGCGCAGCGATGCAGAGCATTCTTTCTGAATTAGTTCGTCAAGAGCGTTTGGTTGTTGCTGAAGAATTCACTATTGATTCTCACAAAACCAAAGACTTCGTAGCGAAAATGGAAGAGTTGCAATTGAGCAACGTCCTAATCATTGCTGAAGACCTGGATGAAAAACTTTACTTAGCTTCTCGTAACGTTCCACACGTTGCAGTGACTGAAGCGGGTGCAGTTGATCCTGTGAGCCTAGTTGCCTTTAATAAAGTATTGGTAACTGTCTCTGCTCTTAAGAAATTAGAGGAGACTTTAGGATGAACCAGGAACGTATCTATCAAGTATTAATGGGTCCACGTATCTCTGAGAAAGCGACAGTTATCGCAGAGCAAGGTCAATACACCTTCGTGGTAGCTCCAGATGCTACAAAGCCAGAAATTAAGAAAGCTGTTGAAGCGTTATTCGAAGTTAAAGTCGAAGGCGTTCAGGTTCTTAACCAGAAAGGCAAAACTAAGCGTACTGCACGCGGCATGGGCAAGCGTAATGACGTGCGTAAAGCATACGTTACATTGGCAGCCGGTCAGGACATTGACTTCGCTGACGCAGAATAGGAGCTAGGGTAATGGCATTAGTAAAAACTAAACCGACTTCAGCTGGCCGTCGTCATCTGGTTAAGGTTGTAAACGCTGAACTTCACAAAGGTAAGCCATTCGCTGGTTTGCTAGAGAAGAAAAGTAAGAGTGGCGGTCGTAACAATAACGGTCGAATTACTACTCGTCACATCGGTGGTGGTCATAAGCAACACTATCGTTTAGTCGATTTTAAGCGTAACAAGGATGGCATTCCAGCTGTTGTTGAGCGTTTAGAATACGATCCAAATCGCAGTGCTAACATTGCATTGTTGAAGTACCTAGATGGTGAGCGTCGTTACATTATCGCTCCTAAAGGTCTTTCAGCAGGTGATGAAGTACGTTCTGGTGAAGATGCTCCTATTAAGGTAGGTAGCACTATGCCACTGCGTAACGTTCCAGTAGGTAGTGTAATTCACTGCATCGAATTGAAGCCTGGTAAAGGTGCTCAAATCGCTCGTTCTGCTGGAACATCTGCTCAGCTAGTTGCTCGTGAAGGTACTTACTGCACCTTGCGTCTACGTTCTGGTGAAATGCGTAAAGTATTATCCGAATGTCGCGCTACTTTAGGTGAAGTGGGTAATTCAGAGCACAGCTTGCGCCAGCTTGGTAAAGCAGGTGCTTCACGCTGGAGAGGCGTACGTCCAACGGTTCGTGGTGTTGTTATGAACCCAGTTGATCACCCACATGGTGGTGGTGAAGGTCGTACATCGGGTGGTCGTCACCCAGTATCTCCGTGGGGCATGCCTACCAAGGGTTATAAAACTCGTAAGAACAAGCGTACCGATAAGCTTATCGTACGTCGTCGTTCTGCGAAGTAAATTTAAAAGAGGATTGAGCTGTGCCACGTTCATTAAAAAAAGGTCCTTTTATAGACCACCACTTGATGACCAAGGTAGAGGCTGCGTTAGAATCGGGCGAAAAACGTCCGATTAAAACCTGGTCTCGACGCTCTACGATCTTTCCGGAGTTCGTAGGACTGACCATTGCCGTTCATAACGGTCGTCAACACGTGCCTGTTTTCGTAACTGAAGACATGGTTGGACATAAACTAGGCGAATTTTCTGTTACGCGTACCTATAAAGGTCACGTTGCAGATAAGAAAGCTAAACGTTAATAAGGGGTGAATTGTATGTCTGAAGTAGCCGCTATATTACGTGGAGCTCAACTGTCTGCCCAAAAGGCACGTCTAGTTGCGGATCAAATCCGTGGAAAAAATGTTTCTGAAGCGTTAACTATTCTTGAGTTTAGCCCTAAAAAGGGTGCTGACTTAATGAAGAAAGTGTTGGAATCTGCCATCGCTAACGCCGAGCATAACGAAGGCGCTGACGTAGACGAGTTGAATGTTTCAACTGTTTTCGTTGACGAAGGTACTACCATGAAGCGCATTCGTCCGCGTGCCAAGGGTCGTGCTGATCGTATATTGAAGCGTTCTTGTCACATCACTGTTAAAGTGTCTGAGAAATAGGGAGCCGAAGATGGGTCAGAAAGTACATCCTACTGGTATTCGTCTCGGTATCACCAAAGACCATAATAGTGTTTGGTATGCCGGTAGCGACAAATATGCAGATAACTTGTTAACTGATATTCAAGTACGTACTCTTATCGAGAAACGTCTTGTTAAAGCTTCAGTGAGCAAAGTAGTTATCGAACGTCCTTCGCAAAACGCGAAGGTTACTATTCACACTGCCCGTCCAGGTATTGTGATTGGTAAAAAAGGTGAAGACGTAGAAAAACTACGTAACGAAATCACTGCAATGATGGGTATTCCGGTACACATCAACATTGAAGAGATTCGCAAGCCAGATCTTGATGCAAAATTAGTAGCGCAAAGCGTTGCTAGCCAGCTAGAGCGTCGTATTATGTTCCGTCGTGCTATGAAGCGCGCCGTTCAGAATGCTATGCGTGGCGGTGCTGAAGGTATCAAGATCCAAGTTGGCGGCCGTTTAGGTGGTGCTGAGATCGCTCGTTCTGAGTGGTATCGTGAAGGACGTGTTCCTTTGCACACTCTACGTGCTGACATCGATTATGCTACATATGAAGCAAACACCACATACGGTGTTATCGGTGTGAAGGTCTGGATCTTCAAAGGTGAAGTCTTGGGTGGTATCGAAGAAGTTCGTAACCGTGCTAAAAACCAAGGCAAAAAGAAAGGCGGCCGTTCATAGGGGTTTTTAACCATGTTGATGCCAAAACGTACAAAGTTCCGCAAAATGATGAAGGGCCGCAACCGTGGCCTAGCTCGCGGAAGTAAAGTGAGCTTCGGTGAGTATGGCCTTAAGGCTACTGGCCGTGGTCGCATTACAGCTCGTCAGATTGAAGCTGCGCGTCGTACAATGACTCGTAAAATCAAGCGTGGCGGGAAAATCTGGATTCGCATTTTTCCTGATAAGCCGATTACCAGCAAGCCTTTAGAGGTTCGTCAAGGTAAAGGTAAGGGTAACGTAGAATATTGGGTATGCCAGATCCAGCCAGGTCGTGTTTTATACGAAATGGAAGGTGTAAGTGAAGAATTAGCTCGTGAAGCGTTCGAACTTGCTGCGGCGAAATTGCCAATTGCTACAACATTCGTTAAACGGACGGTGATGTGATGAAGGCGATCGAATTAAAAGATAAGTCAGTAGCTGAGTTGCAAACTCAGTTAGAAGAACTGTTGAGCGATCAATTTAAATTGCGTATGCAGAAGTCTACTGGTCAGTTGGGTCAATCTCACCTAATCAAGCAGACGCGTCGCAACATCGCTCGCGTAAAAACCGTGCTGGCTCAGAAGGCAGGTGAATAATCATGAGTGAACAAACTAATGCACGCACCCTTACTGGTAAGGTTGTTAGCGATAAGATGGATCAAACCATCACTGTTCTTGTAGAGCGTCGTGTTCAGCACCCGATCTACAAGAAATTCGTGAAGCGTTCTACGAAAGTACACGCACACGACGCGAACAACGAATGCCAAATCGGTGACGTGGTTACTGTTAAGGAATCTCGTCCTTTGTCGAAAACAAAGACTTGGACGTTGGTTACTGTTGATGAGCGCGCCGTTAAGGTTTAGCGCAGTTACTAGGAGCAAATGGCATGATCCAAACACAATCAATGCTGGATGTTGCTGATAACAGCGGCGCCAAACGCGTAATGTGTATTAAGGTTTTGGGCGGTTCACACCGTCGCTACGCCGCTATCGGCGACCTTATAAAAGTATCCGTGAAAGAAGCAATTCCTCGCGGTAAAGTTAAAAAGGGTCAAGTACTTACAGCTGTTGTTGTTCGTACGCGTAAAGGTGTTCGTCGTCCGGATGGTTCTATCATCCGTTTCGATACGAATTCTGCAGTATTATTAAATGCTTCAGATGCACCTATCGGTACCCGTATTTTTGGGCCAGTGACTCGTGAGCTTCGTTCTGAGAAGTTCATGAAGATCATTTCCCTAGCACCTGAAGTGTTATAGGGGAGAGATAGCATGTTGAAAATTCGTAGAGATGACGAAGTAATTGTTATTGCCGGAAAAGATAATGGTAAACGAGGCAAAGTAGTTAAAGTACTTGCCGACAATCGTGTTATCATTAGCGGCATTAATATGGTGAAAAAACACCAAAAGCCTAACCCGCAGCTACAGCAGCCAGGCGGCATCGTTGAAAAAGAAGCTGGAATTCAAGTTTCTAACGTTGCAATCTGGAATCCGAAGACTGAAAAAGCCGACCGTGTTGGCTTTAAAGTTGAAGGCGAGCAGAAAGTGCGTGTTTTCAAATCAACCGGCGAAGTAATCGCTTAAAGCAACTAGGAGATACAGATATGTCACGTTTGAAAGAACTATACAAATCAGATGTTGTAGCCAAGTTGACTGAAGAGTTTGGTTACAAAAACGTTATGGAAGTGCCTCGCGTTACCAAAATCACCCTGAATATGGGTGTTGGTGAAGCATTAGGCGATAAAAAACTTCTTGATAACGCCGTTTCTGATATGGAAGCAATGTCAGGTCAAAAAGCAGTTGTTACTAAAGCTCGCAAGTCTGTTGCAAGTTTTAAAGTACGTGACGGCTACCCGATTGGCTGTAAAGTAACTATGCGTTCAGATCGTATGTGGGAATTCTTGGATCGTCTAATCGACATCTCGCTTCCTCGTGTACGTGACTTCCGTGGCTTGAATGGTAAATCATTCGACGGCCGTGGTAACTACAGCATGGGCGTGAAAGAACAGATTATCTTTCCAGAAATCGAGTACGACAAGGTCGACAAGATTCGCGGTATGGATATCACTATCACTACTACAGCTAATACGAACGAAGAAGGTCATGCTTTATTGAAAGCATTGAACTTCCCGTTCCGTAACTAAGGGTAAGTCTCATGGCTAAGATCAGTATGAAACAGCGTGAAGCAAAGCGTGAGCAACTTGTTGCTAAATACGCTGAGAAACGCGCTGCACTGAAGGCGATTATCTTAAACTTGGATTCTTCTGATGAAGAACGTTGGAATGCGCAAATTCAATTGCAAAAACTTCCACGTGACTCTTCAAAGAGCCGTTTACGTAATCGCTGCCAAATCACAGGTCGTCCACATGGCGTATACCGTAAATTCAAGCTTTCTCGTATTAAACTACGTGAAGAAGGCATGAAAGGTAACGTTCCTGGCCTGAAAAAAGCTAGTTGGTAAGCAATTCCGATTAGTAGAAGGGGAGTACTGTAATGGTACTCCTTCTTTTATTAGTTAGGGCGCTGTACAACAGAGGAAAGACAAATGAGTATGCAAGATCCCTTAGCGGACATGTTTACTCGTATTCGTAACGGCCAAATGGCTGGTCATGCGAATGTGAGTATGCCGTCTTCTAAGTTAAAAGTATCTGTAGCCCAGTTGCTACAAGATGAAGGTTATATCACTGCTTACGCAGTTGATGGCGAAGCAAAAGCTAGCCTAAATATTGACCTAAAGTACTACGAAGGTAAGCCAGTAATTGAGACTATCAAGCGTGTTAGTCGTCCTGGTTTACGTCAATACAAAGGCAAAGTAGCTCTACCTAAAGTAGAAGCTGGTCTTGGTATTGCGATTGTATCCACTTCGAAAGGTGTAATGACTGATCGTGCAGCTCGTGCTCAAGGCATTGGCGGCGAAGTTATTGCTACCGTCTTCTAAGGGGATTTTACAATGTCACGTATTGCAAAAGCTCCCGTAGCTATTCCGGCTGGTGTTGAAGTAACACTAGCGGAGTCTAAGATCGCTGTTAAAGGCGGTAAAGGCACTCTAGAGTTGAATATCCATTCATCTGTAGAAATTAAACAAGAAGAAAACAATATTGTTTTCGCTCCTAAGAACGGTGATAAAGCGGCCATGGCTATGGCTGGTACTTTTCGTTCTTTAGTGAACAATATGGTTGTTGGCGTAACCCAAGGCTACCAGAAGAAATTGATTCTTCAGGGTGTTGGTTATCGTGCCAAAACTTCTGGAAAAGTCGTTAACCTAAGCTTAGGTTTCTCACATCCAGTGGATTATGAGTTACCAGAAGGCGTTAAAGCAGAAGTTCCATCTCAAACTGAGATTGTTATTTCTGGCGCTGATAAGCAACAGGTTGGTCAAGTAGCCGCAGAAATTCGTGGATACCGTCCACCAGAGCCTTATAAAGGCAAAGGTGTTCGCTATGCTGACGAAAATGTGCGTCGCAAAGAAGCTAAGAAGAAATAAGGTCTAGGCTCATGAATGAGAAGAAAACAGCTCGTTTACGCCGTGCCCGTAAAACTCGTATGCGTATTCGCGAGAAGGGTACAGTACGTCTGTGTGTAAATCGTACACCCAGACACATTTATGCTCAGATTCTTTCTTCCAGTGGTGCTGAAGTGTTAGCTACAGCCTCTACTGTTGAAGCGGATCTGCGTGCAACTACTACTGGTAACGTCGAAGCGGCAACTAAAGTTGGTCAGCTAATTGCTGAGCGCGCTAAAGCTGCAGGTGTTACTAAGGTAGCATTCGACCGTTCTGGTTTCCAATACCATGGTCGCGTTAAGGCCCTGGCTGATGCAGCCCGTGAAGGCGGCTTGGAATTCTAAGGGGTAGAGACAATGGCAAATAATGAACGCGTAGAGCGTAACGAAAGCGATCTGCAGGAAAAACTGGTTCAAGTGAACCGTGTTGCAAAAGTAGTAAAAGGTGGTCGTATTTTCGGCTTCACTGCTTTGACTGTAGTTGGCGACGGAAATGGTAAAGTTGGTTTTGGTCGTGGTAAAGCACGCGAAGTACCTACTGCAATCCAAAAAGCAATGGATTCAGCCAAGCGTAACATCATCGAAGTTAAACTAGATGGTAATACCTTGCAGTATCCAATTAAAGCACGCCACGGCGGTTCTAAAGTTTACATGCAGCCAGCATCTGAAGGTACTGGTATTATTGCCGGTGGTGCAATGCGTGCAGTTTTAGAAATGTGTGGTGTTAAAAACGTATTGGCAAAATGTTACGGGTCTACAAACCCAGTTAACGTTGTTCGTGCAACTTTCAATGGCTTGAAGCAAATGAAGTCACCTGAACAGATTGCAGCCAAGCGTGGTAAATCCGTAGAAGATATTCTGGGGTAAGACATCATGGCTAAGAAAACCGTTAAGGTAACTCAATTGCGAAGCTCTATCGGCAAACTGCCGAAGCATCGCGCGACCATTAAAGGTCTAGGCCTTCGTAAGATCGGTCACACTGTAGAGTTGGAAGATACTCCGTCAGTACGTGGCATGATCAACAAGGTTCAATACATGCTTAAGGTAGAGGGATAATAAGATGCGTCTTAATGAACTCAGCCCTGGTAAAGGTGCTAAAACCGCACGTAAGCGTGTAGGTCGTGGTATCGGTTCTGGTCTTGGTAAGACTGGCGGCCGTGGTCACAAAGGTCAAAAGTCTCGTTCAGGTGGTAAAGTAGCACCTGGTTTTGAAGGTGGTCAAATGCCTTTACAACGTCGCTTACCAAAATTTGGTTTTACTTCACGTCAAGCTCAGTATACTGCTGAGGTTCGTTTAAACGAATTGACTAAAGTAGAAGGCGACATCGTAGATTTAGCAGCTCTTAAAGCTGCCGATATCATCGGCGATAAGATTAAGCGTGCTCGCGTAATCTTGTCTGGTGAGATCAAACAAGCGGTTACTATCAAAGGTTTGAAAGTAACTAAAGGTGCTAAGGCTGCTATTGAAGCAGCCGGTGGGAAAGTCGAGGACTAAATGGCTAAAGGCTCACTACCGCAAGGCATGCAAAGTGGATTAACCGAGCTCTGGGCTCGGATCCGCTTCGTATTCTTAGCGATTATCGTATATCGGATTGGGGCACATATTCCTGTACCAGGAATTAACCCTGATCAATTAGCGCAGATGTTTGAACAGAATCAAGGCACGATCTTGAGTATGTTTAATATGTTTTCGGGTGGTGCACTAGAGCGCATGAGTATTCTTGCGCTTGGCATCATGCCTTACATTTCTGCTTCTATTATTATGCAATTGCTAACGGCAGTGAGCCCCCAGCTAGAACAGCTGAAGAAAGAAGGTGAAGCTGGTCGCCGCAAGATCACACAATATACGCGCTACGGCACGGTATTGTTGGCTACTATCCAGGCAACTGGTGTGTCAGTCGGTCTTGCGGGGCAGGGGATTACCTTTAGCTCTGGCATGGACTTCTATCTGGGAGCTATTCCGTCTTTCGTATGTGGTGCGGTTTTCTTGATGTGGTTGGGTGAACAAATCACCGAACGTGGCATCGGAAACGGCATTTCCATACTGATTTTCGCGGGTATCGTTGCTGGCTTGCCAGGCGCAATTGGTCAAAGTTTCGAATCAGCACGTCAAGGGGACTTAAACATCCTTGTGTTGTTAGCGATTGCGATCGTAGCGGTAATGGTTGTTGCATTCGTTGTTTTCGTTGAACGAGGACAGCGCAGAATCACTATTAATTACGCTAAGCGCCAGCAAGGCCGCAAAGTATTTGCAGCACAGACAAGCCATTTACCATTGAAATTGAATATGGCGGGTGTTATTCCTGCTATTTTCGCCTCAAGTCTGTTATTATTCCCCGCCTCGATCGGCCAGTGGTTTGGTCAGACCGAAGGAATGGAGTGGTTGCAGGATGTATCATTAGCGTTAGGCCCTAGCCAACCGCTGTATATCGTGCTGTTCGCAGCCGGTATTATCTTCTTCTGTTACTTCTATACGGCGTTGATGTTTAACCCGAAAGACGTAGCTGAAAACTTGAAGAAGTCTGGTGCATTTATCCCAGGGATTCGTCCAGGGATACAAACGGCAAACTATATTGATGGTGTGTTAGGTAAGTTAACCTTGTTTGGCTCGCTTTATATAGCAGCTGTATGTCTAATGCCTCAGGCTCTTGTAGTCTTGGCTGATGTACCCTTCTATTTCGGTGGTACTTCGTTATTGATCGTAGTGGTTGTAGTAATGGACTTTATGTCCCAAGTACAATCCCATTTGATGTCACATCAATATGAATCAGTGATGAAGAAATCAAATTTAAAGAATTTCGGTTCTGGTAGCGTTCCACGCTAGTAGACTGATTTGATTGGAGAACGTCATGAAAGTACGTGCTTCTGTAAAAAAAATCTGCCGTAACTGTAAGACGATTCGTCGTAACGGCAGTGTGCGAGTGATCTGTACTGCAGATCCAAAGCATAAACAGCGTCAAGGCTAATAATAGTTTTGACCATTGGTGGTGTTTAGTGAATATGTTGCTTGCATTTTATGTGAGTGGCATATATTATCTTGCGCCCTTTATAAGCAAAAACTGATTGGAGTTAGACATGGCCCGTATTGCCGGTGTCAACATTCCTGATAACAAGCACGCGGTTATCTCTTTGACTTACGTATTTGGCGTAGGTCGTTCTACCGCGAAGCAGTTATGTGCTGCTACTGGAATTGCTGAAACGACTAAAATCGCAGATTTATCTGAAGCGCAACTTGACGAACTTCGTAACGAAGTAGGTCAGTTGACTGTTGAAGGTGATCTTCGTCGTGAAAAACAAATGAACATCAAGCGATTGATGGACATGGGTTGCTTCCGTGGCATTCGCCACCGTCGTAGTCTTCCAGTTCGTGGCCAACGCACTAAAACAAATGCGCGTACCCGTAAGGGTCCTCGCAAACCAATCCGTAAGTAATTACGGATTGGCTTTTAGTGTAGCTGCATTGTCATTGTTTAGGTTGCAGTGTTGATATTAAAAGTAGGATTGTAGAATATGGCTAAGCCAGGAAATTCTCGTACTAAAAAGAAAGTTAAAAAGCAGGTTGCGGACGGTATCGCCCACATTCATGCCTCTTTTAACAATACCATCGTAACGTTAACAGATCGCCAAGGTAACGCTCTTTCATGGGCAACTGCAGGTGGTTCTGGTTTCCGTGGTTCACGTAAGAGCACACCGTTCGCTGCGCAGGTTGCTGCAGAGCGCGCTGGTGAAGCTGCTAAAGAATATGGATTAAAGAACCTTGATGTTGAAGTTAAGGGTCCTGGTCCAGGTCGTGAATCTGCGGTACGTGCATTAAATGCATGTGGTTACAAGATTAACAACATCACAGACGTGACGCCGATCCCTCATAATGGTTGTCGTCCGCCTAAGAAACGTCGTGTATAAGGAGACAGAATAGTGGCACGTTATATTGGTCCTAAATGTAAACTGTCTCGTCGCGAAGGCACTGACTTATTCCTTAAGAGCGGCGTTCGCGCATTAGACTCTAAGTGTAAGCTAGAAACTAAGCCTGGCGTACACGGCGCAGGACGTGGTCGTTTATCCGACTACGGTCTACAGTTGCGTGAAAAGCAGAAAGTTCGTCGTTTATACGGTGTTCTTGAAAAGCAATTCCGCGGATATTACAAAGAAGCTGCACGTCGTAAAGGCGCAACAGGTGAAAACCTGCTTCAGTTGCTTGAATCTCGTCTAGATAACGTTGTTTATCGTATGGGCTTTGGTTCAACTCGTGCAGAATCTCGTCAGCTGGTATCACATAAAGCGATTACGGTTAACGGCACTGTCGTTAATGTTGCTTCTTTCATGGTTAAAAGCGGTGACGTTGTCGCTGTTCGTGAAAAAGCAAAGAACCAAGATCGTATTAAAAGTGCACTTGCTCTTGCTGGTCAACGTGGTGATTCATCTTGGATCGACGCGAACGCAAGTAAGATGGAAGGAACATTTAAATCTGTTCCTGAGCGCGCTGATCTTCCAGCAGAGATCAACGAAAACCTAATTGTGGAACTTTACTCTAAATAATAGAGCATCGTAAGGGGCAGCTATGCAGCGTGCAGTAAACGAATTTTTGACACCTCGTCATATTCAAGTTGAAGAAATGAGCAAGACTCATGCGAAAGTGACTCTTGAGCCACTGGAGCGCGGTTTCGGTCATACACTTGGCAACGCATTGCGTCGAATATTGCTGTCCTCCATGCCAGGAGCGGCAATTGTAGAGGTAGAGATTGATGGTGTACTTCATGAGTACAGCACGATCGAAGGCGTACAAGAAGACGTAATTGAAATCTTGTTAAACCTTAAAGGTGTAGCAGTTAAACTTCACGAACGTGATGAAGCTACTTTGACTCTAGTTAAATCTGGAGCAGGTGCTGTAACTGCAGCCGATATCCAACTGGATCACGGTGTTGAAATCGCTAATCCTGAGCATGTAATTGCTCATTTAGCGGAAGGCACTGAACTGAAGATGACGTTAAAAATCTCTTCAGGTCGTGGTTATGAGACTGTTGAGTCTCGCAACCAGAACGATGAAGAAACGAAGGCAATTGGCAAATTGCAGATTGATGCAACTTATAGCCCAGTACAACGCATTTCATACAGCGTAGATAACGCTCGTGTTGAACAGCGTACTGATCTAGATAAGTTGGTTATCGAACTGGAAACCAATGGCACTATCGATCCAGAAGAAGCGATTCGTCGCTCTGCTACAATTCTGCAGCAACAATTAGCAATCTTTGTTGACCTGGAAAATGAGGAAGTAGTTGAGCAGCAGAAAGAAGAAGAGGAAATTGATCCGATCCTTCTACGCCCAGTTGACGATTTAGAGTTAACTGTTCGTTCTGCGAACTGCCTAAAGGCCGAGAATATTTACTACATTGGTGATTTGATACAGCGCACTGAAGTTGAGCTGTTGAAGACTCCTAATTTGGGTAAGAAATCTCTGACTGAAATCAAAGACGTTCTTGCATCACGTGGTCTTTCTCTAGGTATGCACCTAGAAAATTGGCCGCCAGCAAGTCTTCGTAATGACGACAAAGTGTTGGCTTAGTTCTAGCGAACTAAATCTAGCAGAGCGTTCAGTTAGTAAAGGAAAAGAATCATGCGTCATCGTAAAAGTGGTCGCCACTTTAATCGCACCAGTGCACACCGCCAAGCAATGTTTAAAAACATGGCTGTGTCTTTGTTCGAGCATGAAATCATTAAGACTACTTTGCCAAAAGCAAAAGAGTTACGTGGTGTTGCAGAGCCATTGATTACATTGGCTAAAGTTGACTCCGTTGCGAATCGCCGTTTGGCATTTGCACGTACTCGCAGTAAAGAAGCTGTTGGTAAGTTGTTTAATGAATTAGGTCCTCGTTATGAAGCACGTCCGGGTGGCTACATTCGTATTATGAAATGTGGTTTCCGTTCGGGTGATAATGCACCTATGGCTTACGTTGAATTAGTAGACCGTCCTGTTGTTGAAGCAGAAGACGTTGTTGAAGCAACTGAAGCTGGCGAAGAGTAAAATCTTTGTCATAAAAAACCCAGCCTAGGCTGGGTTTTTTTTTGCCTGCGTTTTTGTTTAACCTTTAAAAGGTTGAAATTGGTCCGTTTATTTCCGCTAGGTACTTTATGCTGAAGCGAGACAATCTTTATTTATTTCGTCAAAAGATAACCAGTTATCTTGGTGATATCGAAAGTCATGTAATTGATGATGGCAGTGTTAAATACCGTTACTTAGAAAGTGGCAAAGGTAATGAAGGCTGTATTGTATTCTTGCATGGCCTTTTAGGCACGAAGTCTCAATGGCGAGGCTTGATGGAAGAATTTTCGCAAACTCATCGAGTCATTTCCCTAGATATTCCAGGCTTATCTTCTGCGGATAATGGAGCTTGGGCCAGCTACGAATTTCATAACTTGGCGAATTACCTAAATAATTTTTTACATCGACTCGGGGTTGATAACTGCTCTATTGTTGGTCATTGTGTTGGTGCTAATTTAGCGCAACAGTTTCAGTCTCAATTTGCCAGTCGTGTTGATGAGTTAGTATTGGTGTCCCCCGTTGGTATGGACCTTTTGGATTCTAACGTTTTAATGCCTAAAGTAAGTCAATTTCGAAATACTCTGAATTTTGATTCGTTCGATGAATTTAACACCCTAGTGAATAACCTATTTTTTCAGCCAGTGAAGGTCGCTAAAATATTATTAGAACTCAGGATGAAGGAGCTTATTAGAAATAAGGGTTCAATCAGTGGTGTTATCAAAGATTTAGAAAAAAGCTTGTTGCCCACGATTAATGCATTGCAGATTAGTGAGTGTCATAAGTTAATAATATGTGGTGATTCCGATATTTATATCGATAAAGATGAGTTTAGTTTTTTTGAAAACTGTATCAATACAGAGTTCAAGGTATTACAGCAGTGTGGCCATGTTCCTTTCTTAGAATTCCCCAAAAAAACCGATCAATTGGTGCGTCATTTCTTAATCAAACAACACGCCAATTAATCAGTTAGCAATTCCCACTAGTAACCGCGTTCTAATAGTGGCTTTAAGAAGGTTGCTGTATGAGATTGGCTTTGCTGGGCTAAAGTTTCAGGAGTCCCTTCAGCGATGATGTAGCCACCTTTAGAGCCCCCTTCAGGGCCAAGGTCGACAATCCAGTCAGCGGTTTTAATGACATCTAAGTTATGTTCGATAACCACGACGGTATTGCCGTGATCGCGCAAGCGATGCAATACAGTCAACAGCTGCTGGATATCTTCAAAATGTAAGCCCGTTGTTGGCTCATCCAGAATATACAGCGTATTACCCGTATCTCGTTTGGAAAGTTCTTTTGCTAACTTAACCCGTTGAGCCTCACCACCAGAAAGCGTTGTTGCTGCTTGTCCGAGGGTTATGTAGGAAAGGCCAACATCCATCAAGGTTTGAAGCTTACGAGCGATTGCAGGGATGGCATCAAAGAATTCACGGGCGTCTTCTACTGTGAGAGATAGGCATTCGTGAATATTCTTACCTTTATAGCGGATATCCAGTGTTTCTCGGTTATAGCGTTGCCCTTTACAGATATCACAAGGAACATACACATCAGCTAAGAAGTGCATCTCAACTTTAATTACGCCATCACCTTGGCAGGCTTCACAACGACCACCTTTTACATTAAACGAGAAGCGGCCAACTTTGTAGCCGCGACTACGAGATTCTTGAGTACCAGCAAATAACTCACGAATTGGCGTAAATATGCCGGTATAAGTAGCGGGATTAGAGCGCGGTGTACGACCAATTGGACTTTGATCAATATCGACCACTTTGTCTAACTGATCCATGCCCGTTATCGTTTCGTAAGGCGCTGCTTTTAACGTGGTTGCACCATTGAGTGCAGTCGCTGCTAATGGGTAAAGTGTACGATTAATAAGAGTTGATTTGCCTGACCCTGATACACCTGTAACGCAGGTTAATAAGCCAAGAGGAATATTTAACTCAACACTGTCTAAATTATTGCCAGTCGCGCCGGTTAGAGTTAATAATCTATCGGCATCATAGACACTGCGTTCTGCAGGAATTTCGATTCTTTTTGCACCGGTCAAATACTGGCCAGTAATCGATTTTTTATTTTTGAAAACTTGATCTGGCGTTCCTTGGGCTACAATTTCACCACCGTGTACACCTGCACCAGGACCAATATCAATTAAATAATCGGCGCTGCGGATCGCATCTTCATCGTGCTCTACAACAATTACGGTATTACCAATATCGCGTAAGTGCACAAGAGTTTTTAATAAGCGATCATTATCTCTTTGGTGTAAACCAATCGAAGGCTCATCTAAGATGTACATGACACCAACTAGGCCCGCACCAATTTGAGATGCTAAGCGGATACGTTGAGCTTCGCCTCCAGATAAAGTATCGGAACTACGATTTAAACTTAAATACTCTAAGCCAACGTTGACTAAGAATTGCAAGCGGTCGCGTATTTCTTTTAATATTTTTTCAGCAATTTCAGCTTTTTGACCACTGAACTCAAGCTCATTAAAATATCTCTGGGCATCGTCAATAGGCATGGCTGTGCATTGATGAATTGTCTGATCGCCAACAAAGACATGGCGTGCTTCCGTTCTTAGGCGTGAGCCATCACAGGTCGGACAAGGCTGTACGCTGAGGTATTTAGTCAGTTCTTCCCTTACCATCTGTGAATCAGTATCGTGGAAGCGGCGATCAAGGTTGGGTAGCACGCCTTCAAATACATGAGTCTTTAAGACCGTATCACCACGGCTATTAACATAGTTGAAACTGATCTCGTCTTCACCGCTGCCGCGAAGAATAAGTTCTTGCTGTTTTTTAGTCAGTTTATTAAAGGCTTTGTCGATATCAAAACCATAATGCTCGGCGACAGAATTCAGCATTTGGAAATAATAAATACTGCGTCTATCCCAACCACGAATAGCACCTTCGGAAATAGACAGGCTTGGGTCGGCGACCACTAAGTCTTGATCGAAATACTGCTTAACACCCAAACCATCACAGGTACTGCAAGCACCCGCCGGGTTATTAAAAGAAAATAAGCGCGGCTCAAGTTCCGATAAGCTATAACCACAATGAGGGCATGAGAATTGAGATGAAAAAAGTAAGCCTTCACTTTTGTCATCATCCATAGGTACAACTAACACTAATCCGCCACTGAGCTCGACGCAGGTCTCAAGAGACTCTGCTAGACGTTGAGCAATTTCAGCACGAATTTTAAAGCGATCAACTACGACTTCGATTGTGTGTTTCTTTTTCTTATCCAGCTCAGGAGTATCGTCTAAATCGCAAACTAGGCCATCGATTCTAACGCGAATAAAACCTTGCGCGCGTAAGTTGTCCAGCACATGTAAGTGCTCGCCTTTACGATCACGTACAACAGGGGCCAGAATCATTTGCTTGCTTTCTTCAGGCAGAGCCAATACCTGGTCGACCATTTGACTGATCGTTTGAGCTTCTAAAGCAACATCATGGTCTGGACACTTAGGAGTACCAACACGGGCGTACAAAAGTCGTAGGTAGTCATAGATTTCAGTAACGGTACCCACGGTAGAGCGAGGGTTATGAGATGTTGATTTTTGTTCAATGGAAATAGCAGGGGATAAGCCTTCAATATGATCAACATCGGGTTTTTCCATCATGGACAGAAACTGTCGAGCATAGGTTGAGAGTGATTCAACGTAACGGCGCTGTCCTTCGGCATACAATGTATCAAATGCCAAAGAAGACTTGCCCGAGCCACTGAGGCCGGTAATAACGATGAGCTGATCGCGAGGAATCTCAATGTCTACGTTCTTGAGATTATGGGTACGAGCGCCCTGAACTATAATTTTATCCATTAAACAATTCTGACTTCTAATCAAACGTAAAGTCAGAATTGTAAAGCAACTGAGCGGGGGGTAAAGGAATTAAATTACGCTTTCTTGAGCGATGCCTTCAAGATTATCTTTTGCCCAGTTAACCGCTTGAATTCGGTTAGACACATCAATCTTTTTAAACAGATTATAAATGTGGGTTTTAACCGTATGCATACTGACATTTAAGTGTGCGGCAATTTCAGTATTCGTTGCGCCTGTGGCGGTTAAATTAAGAATTTGCTTCTCACGACGAGTCAGTAGATTGGCATTGTGAGTCACTTTGCGCGGTTTACTGCGAGTACGTTCTAAGTACTGAGCCATTAAACGACGAGATAGCCAGAACTCACCTTCAAAAATACCGGTAATGCCTTTAACTAGTTGCTGTTGTGAACTTTCTTTATAGAAAATGCCGTTGACCATAGGCCAGGCCATTAGGCGTTCTACAGGACTTGTATTTTGGGTATTGAAGAAAGCCACCTGAACATCTTCAGCTTGATCAAAAATTTGCTCTAATAGATCTTGTAGGCGTTCAGTACGGGCACAGTCGGCATCAATGAGTGCTAGCGTTTGGCCTTCAAATTCATTCCAGTCGGCACGCCATTCTGGAGTATTAATCAATTGGCAATCAATATTGGTTCTTTGGTGAATAAAACCAATTAGAATCGAATTCTGTAAATTTTGTTGGCCAAATAGAATGATGCGACGAGAAGTGGAGCTTTCCATGATACGTTCCTTGTAAGCTTAGTGGGCGTCCAGCCCGAATGATGTAATTTTACGTCATTTGTCTTAAATTGCCACATGCAATGGGATAACTAGTCGACATTTTCTTTGCTATTGGTCGTTTTTTTTGTAAAGTTTTCGTACAAATTACGACTTACTCATTAAATGGCGGGGATTAGTGTAAAAGCACTAGAGATTTAAAATTAACTGCTTAGCGGCGCATATATTCTGCTAGAATAAGCCTCCAATTTTTTCGTAATTATTTTACATGTCTTCAGTCTCTCCTATATCAGGTACCGAAAAGCGTGCCATTGCTTCATTAGCCTCGTTATACGCATTACGTATGTTGGGCTTATTCATGGTTTTACCCGTGATGGCTATTGCGGGAGCGGAATTTGAAGGGGCAACACCAGAGCTAATAGGTTTAGCGATTGGTGCTTATGGTTTAAGCCAAGCTCTATTGCAGATACCAGCGGGTGCACTATCTGATTATTTTGGGCGCAAACCCATTATCGTCGTTGGCTTAATAATTTTTGCATTGGGAAGCTTTATCGCCGCCAATGCGGATTCGATATACGGAATAATTTTAGGACGTTTTTTACAAGGCTGCGGCGCGATTGCAAGTGCCGTCATGGCATTGGTAACTGACCTGACTCGGGAAGAACACCGTATGAAGGCTATGGCTTCCATTGGTGCTTCTATTGGCTTGTCATTTTCCGTCGCCTTAGTGCTGGGGCCCATATTAGTAAACCTGGGTGGTTTGCAGTTGATCTTTGTTATAACGGGTGTACTGGCTATTGGCGGCATTATATTGATGTTAACGTTCGTACCAACACCGGCGCGTAAAAAGCATCGAGACGGTAGTGCAATTGTTAGCGAAGTATTCAAGCAGCTGGGCAATGGTCAATTATGGCCTCTAAACATTGGTATCTTTATTCTTCATGCCTTGATGGTCGCTATGTTTGTCGCCATACCGCAGCAGCTGGTCCAAGCGGGATTGATCTTAGATCAGCACGCTTGGATGTACTTACCAGTACTGTTGATAGCGTTTGTCTTGATGGTTCCATTTGTCATCATCGCAGAAAAGAAAAAGCAGATGAAAGGCATTGTGATTACCGCGTTAAGTATTATGATTGTCGCACTTATTTTGATGTCACAAGCCATAGGTGTCTGGGCTTGGGCAATTGCCCTTGGGGTCTTCTTTTGGGCGTTCAATATTATGGAAGCAACTTTACCATCTTGGTTAAGTAAAGTTGCCCCTGCCGGTGCTAAGGGTAGCGCCATGGGAATCTACTCCACTTTGCAATTTTTAGGTGCTTTTGCCGGTGGCTTAATCGGAGGCTGGTTAAATAACCACTTCGGAATTGAAGGGCTATTCCTTATACTGGCGGCGGCTGTTTTTGCTTGGGCTATTTTAGTAGTAATAACACCCAAGCCAGCACACTTGAACAGTGTGCGTATTGATATTCAAAATCAAGGCAGTGTAGTCGATCAGAGTGCGCTCTATCTCGATGCCTTGATCAATCTAAGAGGGGTTGCCGACGCTATCTTAATAGCCGAAGAGCAAGCCATATATTTAAAAGTTGATGCCAGTGTGTTTGATTACAATCATGCCATGGCAACCGTAAATTCAGTGGGAGAGTAAAAAATGGGCCGCAGTGTAAACAAAGTACAAATCATCGGTACGCTTGGGCGTGATCCGGAAATGAAATATCTACCGAGCGGTAGTGCGGTCGTCACGGTTAGCGTAGCAACAGATGAAAGCTACAATGATAAAAATTCGGGCCAAAAAGTTGAGAAAACTGAGTGGCACCGTATGACAGCATTCGGCAAGTTGGCTGAAATTATTGGTCAGTACTTGAAGAAAGGCTCAAAGGCTTATTTCGAAGGCAAGCTACGTACTAACGAATATGAAAAAGACGGTATCAAGCGTTACTCAACTGAAATTGTTGTTAACGATATGATGATGCTAGACGGTCGCCAAGACGCTGGTATGAGCGCAGGCCAAGGTTTTGCGAATACAGCACCTATGGCTCAATCTCCTTCTGCTGCAATGGGTCAGCCACAAGGTGGTTTCTCTCAAGGTGGTCAGCCACAAGGTCAGCAGCCTCAGCAAGGTGGTTACGCTCCACAGCAGCCAGCGCAGCGTCCAGCTCAACAACCTCAGCAAGGTGGTTTTGCTCCACAGCAGCCAGCTCAGCAGTCACAACAAGGTGGTTTTGCACCGCAGCAGCCAGCCCAGCAACCGCAGCAAGGTGGATTCGCACCACAAGGTCAGCCAGCTCAACAGCCGCAAGCAGCGCCTCAGCCAGCGAATAACTTTGATAGCTTTGATGACGATATCCCATTCTAGGGCTGAAAGAAGCGAGTAGCGACTTGCGAGACTAATAGATAGTCATGTTAATACTAACCCCATATATTTCTGTTAATATATGGGGTTTTTTGGTTTAAGCCCCCTCTTAATTGTAATAAGTTAAATTGAATAGAGCAGACCTATGAGTGATAGCGAAGAGAAATATCAACAACGCATGGCTAAAAAGAAAGCTTTGGTTGATGAGCGAATTGCCCAGGCCCAAGAAGAAAGAGGCATTGTTATTTTACTTAAAGGCAATGGTAAAGGTAAAAGCAGTTCAGCGTTGGGTACTATGGCTCGCTCATTGGGGTATGGCAAAAAGTGTGCGGTGATCCAATTTATTAAAGGTCGCAATGAAACAGGTGAGCAAAAGTTTTTTAAAGATCATCCGTTAGTCGACTGGCATGTCATGGGGCATGGATTTACTTGGGAAACCCAAGACAAGTCACAAGATATTGCTGCCGCACAGAAAGCTTGGGCTTTGGCCGAAAAACTTTTGCAAGATGATCGCTATGACTTTTTATTGTTCGATGAAATGAGCTACATGTTCAAATATGAATATTTAGAGGTCGAGCCAGTGGTTCAAGCTTTGAAGTCTAGACCGAAAATGCAGAATGTAATGATAACCGGCCGTACTATGGCCATACCACTACAAGAAGTAGCCGATACGATATCAACGGTTCAAGATGATAAACATGCGTTTCGCCAAGGGGTGAAAGCACAAGAAGGAATTGAGTTTTAATGACGAGCATGAATCAGGAATCCGTTTATTGCCCCGCATTGTTTTTAACTGCCCCTGCGTCGGGTCAAGGTAAAACTACAGTCACTGCCGCGCTAGCAAGAATGCTAAAGCGCCAAGGCAAGGTTGTGCGGGTATTTAAAACAGGCCCTGATTTTCTCGATCCGCAAATATTAGCTCAAGCCTCAGGGGAACACGTTGAACAGCTCGACTTGTGGATGGCAGGTGAAAATTACTGCCGCTATCAATTTTACCAAGCGGCAAAAGAAGCAGATTTAATTATCGTTGAAGGCGCGATGGGCATGTTCGATGGTGACCCTTCTAGTGCGGATTTAGCGGCGACCTTTAACATTCCTATGGCGATTGTGATGGATGTAAAAGGTATGGCACAAACCGCGGCGGCAATCGCGATGGGATTAGCTAATTACCGTGATGACGTAACCGTTGCCGGACTGATTGCTAATAGCTGCAGTACTGAACGCCACCGCCAATTAATTGAAGATGCATTACCGGAAAACTTACCTTTATTAGCAACTCTGCCACGATCTGAAGCTGTAGCTTTACCCGAGCGTCACTTAGGCTTAGTACAAGCCAGCGAAGTGCATGATGAATTAGAATTACGATTTGAAGCGGGTGCGGACTGGTTGGTGGATGCGGGCTTAGAAAATATTTTATCGAATTTTGCGAACGTTGAATTTAAACCGGCGCAATTACCGATTGAAAAACCGCTATTAAAAAATAAAATAATAGCGGTCGCAAAAGATGAAGCCTTTAGTTTTATTTACCAAGCGAATTTATTAATACTGGCAGAGTTAGGGGCTGAGGTTAAATTTTTCTCCCCACTGCATGATAATGAAATTCCAACGGCGGATGCACTCTGGTTACCCGGTGGCTATCCAGAATTACACGGACAAAAATTAGCCGAAAATACTAGCATGCTTAGCAGCATGAAAAAATTTGCCGAAGAAAACAAACCAATCCTGGCGGAATGTGGAGGTTTTTTATATTGCTTAGAAAACCTCACAGATCTCAATGATAAAATTCATGTAATGGCAAATATACTTGCCGGCCAAGGGGCAATGAAAGGTAAGCGTGGCTGCCAAGGAATGCAGACCGCTGTATTCCCCGAAGGCGAAGTCCGTGCTCATGCGCATCATAGGTCGCGCAGTTTTAATATGCCGGAAGCACTTTCTCATGGTCGTCGTCAGCGTCACCCTGCACCGGGTGAAGCGATTTACCGGCATAACAATTTAAATGCCAGTTATCTGCATTTATTTTTTCCATCAAATCCAAAAGCCATTAGTTGTTTATTTGATCCAGAGCTAGCACAAGAGCTCATAGATCAAGAACGAACTGATGCAGTAACTTCATAATTTAAAGGTGATATCAAATATGACGATCGAAATGTTTTCGCTATTAGTAACCGGTCTAGGGTTAGGTTTATTACACGCATTAGATGCAGACCATGTTATGGCAGTATCGGCATTAAGCAACCGTAAACCGAGCTTAAAACGGACATTGAAGTTCAGTGCTAACTGGGCATTGGGCCATGGTAGTGTATTAATTTTATTAGGTTTATTGTTTTTTGGCTTAGGTATAGCATTACCAGAAACAATTCAAAAAATAGCAGAATCCAGTGTTGGAGTTTTATTGATTGCATTGGGTCTAGCCTGTTTCTGGCAGTTTCATAAAGAAAAAATTGTATTAAATAAACATACTCACGAACACAGTCATGGCTCTATCGAGCATACGCATTTACATGTCGATGGACATGATAAAAAATTAGAAAATACCGAGCAAGTAAAGGAAGCGCACACCCCTGTAATGGTAGGCATTCTGCACGGTCTAGCGGGTAGTGCTCCAGCTTTGGCTTTAATCCCTGCAATGATCCAAACTAACTTATTAGAAGCTACGGGTTATTTAGTATTATTTAGCGCCGGTGTTTTGTTTTCTATGGTGACCTTTGGCCTGAGCTTTGGTTTAGTGCAGAAAAAGTTACAGCAAAAGTCAGTACGTATTTTTAACTGGAGCCGTAAAGTGATTGCCTCTGCCGCGGTTGGAATTGGTTTTTACTGGTTAGCTCAGGCGGTTTAATTCGTGTGGCCCGAGAGCGCTGATAAGACAAAGGCAGAAGAGCCCAAACCATTACGCTCTGGTCTAACGACAGGCTGCTGCGCTACGGCTTGTTGCATAGCGGCAGCCCATGCGCAGCTTGGAAACACGCAAAGCTCAGTGGTTAGCGTGACTTTGCCTAAAGGCAAAATAGTTGAGTTAAATATAAAAAGTTACCAGGAGACTGACTTTGTCATTAGAACCTGCACCATAAAAGATGCGGGTGACGATCCGGATGTGACCCACGGTGCAGAAGTTTTTGTAGAGTTGAAGCTGGTTTCCACGACAGGCATTGTATTTAAAGCGGCAAAAGGTGTGGGTACGGTTACCCGTGATGGTTTAGCTCTTGCGATAGGCGAGCCAGCGATCAACCCAGTACCAAGAAAAATGATGATTGAGCACTTAGAGAAAATTGCTCAGCAATATGCTTATCTGGGCGGTTTTGAAGTCTCGGTTGGGGTGGAGCGCGGTGGCGAGCTGGCACTAAAAACCATGAACCCAAGATTGGGTATTATCGGTGGCTTATCCATCTTAGGCACTACTGGCATAGTGCGGCCATTTTCCTGTGCCGCCTATATCGCTTCGATTCATCAAGGTATTGATGTAGCAACTACCAATGGCTATCGGCACATCGCCGCATCGACAGGTAATAGTAGTGAAACGGTTATTCGTGATCATTACCAGCTACCAGAGATCGCCTTGATTGAAATGGGCGATTTTGTCGGCGCGGTATTTAAACACCTGAAAAATAACCGTCAGCGAATACAACTGGATAAACTCAGTATTTGTGGTGGTTTTGGCAAGATGACCAAACTAGCCCAAGGACATCTGGATTTGCACAGTAAAGCTTCCAGTATTGATCTGGATTTTTTAGCTGAACAGGTAAAAGAATTGGGGGCCTCAACTGAGCTAGTGGAGCAAGTGAAAAGTGCCAATACCAGCATTGAAGTTTTAAAACTGTGCCAGTTAAATAATATTGATTTGGCCAGGGAAATTTGTCAGCAAGCTTTAGCAAGTGCTAGAAAAATAGTACCTGATAATATTGAATTAGAAGTGTGGGCGATTAATCGTCAAGGCCTAGTGGTAGGGAAAGCCCGCGAATGAAAGTATTAATTTTAGGTGGCACCAGCGAAGCAAAAGCCTTAACGAAAAAGTTAATCAGTCTTGATATAAAAATAATTTATAGTATTGCCGGTATTGTGAGGCTACCAGAATTAAACTGTGAAATTATTAGTGGTGGTTTTAGTCAGTCGGGTGGGTTAAGTGAATACCTATTAACAGAGAAAATAGACTGCCTACTAAATGTAACACATCCTTTTGCTACTAAAATGAGTCAGCAAGCCTTGCTTTCGGCTGACGAAGTTAATATTCCCTATTATTCGTTTAAGCGGCCAGAATGGCAACAACAAACAGAAGACAACTGGTTACTGGCCAAAGACCAAGAACAGCTGCTAAATGAACTAGCCTTAGCGGTTAATACTGGCAGTAAAAACATACTCTATACCAACGGTCAGATAGATCGGAAGCTGGCAGTAGAGCTCGACGCAATTGCTGAGTTAAATGAAGTTTTTGGTCCTGCCCGATACATAGTACGTAGCGCAAAAGAAACAGAGCTTCCGCAATATGCGCATTGGCTGCAAGCCATTGGACCGTTTAATCTTAATAACGAAATGGCGCTGTTAAAAGAATATGAAATCGATTTAATTGTTTGCAAAAATAGCGGTGGTGAAGCGACCAAGGCCAAGTTAGAGGCTGCGCGAAAATTAGGTATTCGAGTGCTGATGTTACAGCGACCAGAGCCTGCAAATGAATCAACTAATAGTATGAATAGACTATTTAATAATCTTGATGAATGTTTCGAGTTTATAAGTGAGAAATGCTCAAGTGATTTATAAACGGATATAGCTTATAAAGCTGGCTTAATAGATAGCTCAAATTAGTAGACAGCCTAAATTAATAAAAAGAGAAACACCGTGCCCTTTGATTACGTCATAGATCCAAAAGCCATTGAGAAAAACAGCTTCGAGATGATTCGCCAGCTAACCGACCTTGATGGCTTAGATCAAAGCCAGCAGCAGGTTGTGATGCGTATCGTGCATAGTGTGGGAATGCCAGAAGTGGCTAATAAGGTGAAGTTCAGTGCGAATGCCTGTGCAGCAGGGCAAGCAGCTTTAGCGGCGGGCAATGCCATCTTATGCGATGTGGAAATGGTGAAGCAGGGCATTACCAAGCGCATGATTCAGCAGCCTCCTCTGTGTTTTCTAAATGATCCAAGAACCGTGGAGTTAGCAAAGGCTACGGGAGAAACTCGTTCCATGGCGGCGTTAAAATTTTGGGATGATCTAGCGGGCAGTATTGTAGTGATTGGTAATGCCCCGACTGCGCTTTTTCGCTTATTAGAAATGATCGAAAGCGATGGTGGCATAAACAGTAATAATAAACCTGCGCTGATTATTGGTATGCCAGTGGGTTTTATCGGCGCAGCAGAATCAAAACAAGCGCTATGGGACGTTCATCAGCGTCTAGGTATCGAATGTATTACCTTATTAGGTAATCAGGGTGGCAGTGCGGTTTCATCGGCGACGTGCAATGCGTTATTACGTTGTAATATTGGCGAGATTTATTAATACAATGACTATTCATGTAATCGGTTTAGGGGTCTCGCAGCAAGCTGTATTAACAGCCAATGCTATGGGCGCACTCAAGCAAGCTGAAGTTATTATTGGCAGTCCACGCCAGGTGGAGACGATTTTTAATATTGCGGTTGATCCAATTGCTAGCCCAATCTCTAATCAAGCAGCCAAGGGGCAAAAATTTATAGCGTTGCCAAAATTAAATGAATTAAAAACGTTATTAACGGATTTAGCGAATAAACAAGTCTGCATTTTAGCTTCTGGTGACCCGCTGTATTTTGGTATCGGTCGCTGGCTAGGTAAGCATGCCACTGAAGAGCTTTACTTTTATCCTGGGGTATCAAGTATTCAAGCCGCTTGCCATAAGCTAGGTATATCCTTGCAAGATTGTGATGCGATCAGCTTACATGGCCGTCCAGTTGAAACCCTAAGAAGTTTAATTCGTCATAATCAAACCCTAGTGATTCTCACCGATAAACACAGCCAGCCAAAGCGCTTAGCTCAAGAATGTTTTGATATGGGCTATCACGATGCCAAAATCACTGTGTGTGAAGATCTAGGTTATGACAAAGAACAGGTGCGAAGTTTCTCTATTGAAGATCTATTAAGAGATTTACCCATCATCGATTTTTCAGAATTGCAGGTCAGTATTATTGAAACAGGCATCAGTGAAATAATGCCGCAATTCCCCGGCTTTAATGATGAATTATTTATTACCGGCAAAGCAGCAGGCAAAGGCTTAATCAGCAAGCGTGAAGTTCGCTTGGCTGTATTGTCTTTATTACAGCCGAGTCGCGGTGATGTCGCGTGGGATGTTGGGGCAGGCTGTGGTGGTATCGCAGTGGAGTGGGCTTACTGGAATAAAGCTGGGCAAGTCTATGCCATAGAGCATAATGATCAACGCTTTGATTGTCTGCAGCAAAATACTCAGCGCTTTGGGGTTGTGGATAACCTAAAGCCGATACAAGGTCGAGCACCGCAAGTATTAGACTCTTTACCTCAAGCGAATAAAGTATTTATCGGCGGTAGTGATGGCGAGATGTCAGAACTATTAGCTTTCTGTTGGATGCAGCTGCCAATTAATGGTGTGCTGGTGGTGAGTGCGGTAATGGAAAATAGCAAACAGCAGCTATTAAGCTTCCGCGATGAATTATTAACTGTGGGTAATGCGAATATTGAAACTTCACAAATCGCTATTAGCCGAGGGGAAGAACTCGCGGGACAATTGGTTTATCGCCCTAACTTGGCGGTAACCTTATTTCGCTTTGAGAAAACTCCTGCTTGCGAGAACAAAGAATTATGAATGCACAATTTATCGGCTTAGGTGTAGGCCCAGGTGATCCAGAATTAATCACTTTAAAAGCTCATCGTCTAATGCAAAATGCCGATGTAGTCAGCTACCTTGCCAATCAACAAGGCAGCTCTCAGGCACGAGATATTGCTCAGCACAGTCTAGCCGATAGCAAGAAAGGGCAAATAGAAATTCCTGTGCCTATGCCGATGAAAAACGATCGCACAGCGGCAAATCAAGCTTATGATCTGGCAGCGGATAAAATCCGTGCAGTGATTGCTGAAGGAAAAAAAGTCGTCTTTTTATGTGAAGGAGATCCATTATTTTTTGGCTCGTTCAGTTATTTACTCGATAGATTACAGGATGAAATGACTTGTGCTGTGGTACCCGGTATCTCCTCGGTGCACGCAGCGTCTTCGGCTTTAAAATTACCGTTATCCATGCTGAAAGAATCGGTAGCGATTATTAACGGCCGTCATAGCGAAGAGAAAATACGCCAAACTTTACAGCAGCACGATAGCATTATCATTATGAAAGCCGGGCCTTATCGTCCTAAAATCTTACAGGCATTAAAAGATACTGGCCGCAGTGATGAAGCAAATTATTTAGAATACATTGGTCGTGATAAGCAAGTCATTATCGATGATGTGAGTTTACTCGGTGATGATAAAGGGCCGTATTTTTCGTTATTCGTCGTTTTAAAAAAAGAGCGTCAGGGATAATGGCTACTGTCGATAAGCTAGCAAATCCGATTCATATAATCGCCCTCACCGAAGCGGGACATCAGCTAGCGAAAAAACTACTCGCTAATATTCCCAGTGCGGATATCTGGTATAAGCCTAAGCCGTTTGCAGAAAAAGTGCAGCAAGCCTTTATGCGTGGCGAGCGGATTATCTTTATCTGCGCTACTGGCATAGTAGTACGAACTCTGGCTCCAGTATTACAAGACAAGTTTAACGACCCCGCAGTATTGATATTGGATGAAGTAGGCAAGTTTGTTATTCCATTATTATCCGGCCATGAGGGCGGAGCGAACGACTGGGCATATCAAGTGAGTGAGTTGATTGATGCTCAGCTAGTGATGACCACAGCCAATCCTTATTTACAACCTGTGTATGCCGTCGGTATGGGTTGCGAAAGAGATTGTCCGCTAGAGTATTTATCAGAGCTATTAGACCAGTGCTTAGCGCAAGCAGGGTTAACTATAGATCAAATTTCGAGTATCAGTAGCATTGATATTAAAGCCGATGAAGTGCATTTAATTGCGCTAGCGAAAAATTTGAATAAACCTTTTATCACCTGGAATAAAAGTGATTTAAGTACCGTTGAAAGTCAGCTCAGTACCCGTTCGGATTATATTTATAACACGGTTGGGGTATACGGTGTGGCGGAATCAGCGGCTCTGTACAGTGCGCAAATTGAAACTGGCCAGCAAGCCGAGCTGGTTTTAAACAAACATAAAAATACCAAGGCTACCTGCGCGATTGCGCGCTCGTATCCAAATATTTAAGTGAATAAATAGAAGTAATAAAATGACCAAGCTGTATTTGATTAGCACAGGCCCGGGCGATGCCGATTTAATCGCCCCGAAAGCAATTAAAGCCATTAGCCAGTGTACTGATTTAGTCGCCTATGGACTTTATCTCGATCTACTCGGCAGCGTATGTGATGGCAAAGAACACCACGACCTACCGTTAGGTGAAGAAATTGGCCGTGCACGTTTAGCGCTAGATCTTGCTGCCGCTGGCAAAACCACCGCGCTTATTTCCAGTGGAGATATCGGCATTTATGCCATGGCCACCCTAGTGTTTGAATTGCTCGATATGCAACTCAATTGTGAAGAGCAAGGCAAAGAAAACCACCCAGAGTGGTTGGATGTAGAAATTGAAGTGGTACCAGGCATCTCAGCCATGCAAGCGGGATCAGCGCGCATTGGTGCTATGTTAGGACATGACTTCTGCACTATTTCGTTATCGGATTTATTAACCCCTTGGCAGACCATTGAAAAGCGTTTGCACTCGTGCGGCGAAGGGGACTTCGTTGTCTCGTTTTATAATCCTCGCTCTAAAAAACGCGATTGGCAAATCAATACCGCCCGGGATATTTTATTGCAATATCGCCCGGCCAATACCCCTGTATTATTGGGTCGTCAGTTAACTCGCGAAGATGAAAGCATCACCATTACCACACTGGAAAAACTGGATGCCGCCGATGTGGATATGTTCACTCTAGTAAGCGTTGGTAATAGCGATACCCGCCATATAGAAAATGGCAAAAAAGAATGGGTATATACCCCACGCGGCTACAGCAAAAAATTATAAAGGGTTCACTTCATGAAAGTTTATTTTATTGGTGCAGGCCCTGGAGACCCAGAGCTCATCACTATCAAGGCGCAGCGATTAATTAATGCCTGCCCAATTATCTTATACGCAGGCTCTCTGGTTCCGCGTGCGGTTTTGGCCGAGGTAGAAGACAGTGCGGAGCAGATTATCGATACCGCGTCTATCGATCTAGATGAAATTATTGAGCATATAAAAGTAGCGCACCAAGCCGGTAAAGACGTTGCCCGAGTTCATAGTGGTGATCCTTCGCTATACGGTGCTATTGGTGAACAGATTCGCCGTTTGAATGAACTGGGTATCGAGTTTGAAATTATTCCTGGAGTTACCGCAACGTCGGCATCTGCGGCTTGGTTGGGTAAAGAGCTAACACTTTCTGGTGTTTCTCAAACCATCATCATGACCCGCTACGAAGGTAAGACGCCCTTTCCAGAACGTGAACGCTTGCCTGCCCTTGCGGCGAGTGGTGCAACCTTAGCGATTCATTTGGGCGTAACCCGTATACATAAAATCGTTGAAGAATTAATCCCTTATTACGGTGAAGACTGTCCCGTTGCGGTTTGCTATCGCACCTCGTGGGAAGATCAAGATAAGGTTGTCGGTACATTAAAAGATATCGTTGCCAAGGTACGGGAAAAGAAATTCACTCGCACTTCACTTATTTTAGTCGGACATGTTTTAGGAGAAGGTGACTTTGATGATTCGTATTTATACGATGAAAAACAAGCCCACGTTTTTCGCCCGAAAGTGAAACCTAAGTCTCCTCGCAGTGTTGAAGATGCTCAAGCGCATCCAACCTTAAAAATATAAACTCTATTCAAGAGATATTTTAAAATGACAAATAACATGATGAATAGTTTAGAAAGCGTAATCAATAATCTGCCAAATGTATTGCCAGAGAATAGTGGCATTATTATTTGTGGTCATGGCAGTCGAGCAAAAATTGCCGAAGAGGAATTTAGTTTATTAGCCAAAGGTTTGCGTGCACGTTTTCCTACGCTAAAAATCGAATACGGTTTTTTGGAATATTCATCACCGAATATTCACATGGCACTCGATCGTTTACGCGAGCAGGGGGTTAAGAATATCTTCGCAGTACCGGGCATGTTATTCGCTGCCACCCATGCAAAAAATGATATTCCATCGGTGCTAACCACCTACAAAGAAAACTACCCAGAGCTGGCCATAGAGTATGGTAAAGAGTTGGGCTTGCATGATGAAATGATCAGCGCCTTTCAGCATAGAGTCGCTGAGTCGTTAGGTTACGCTGCGGATAACGGCCCAGCAGTGGGTGAGTTATACGATACTATGCTAGTCGTGGTAGGTCGTGGTACCTCAGTAGTCGATGCCAATGCCGACGCGGCAAAACTAACCCGTATTATTAGTGAAAACCTAGGCTTTGGCTGGTCAGAAACCGTTTATTCTGGTGTGACGTATCCAAGTGTCGGTCGCGGTTTAGAAATGGCATTAAAGCTAGGTTTCAAGAAAATCGTTGTCGCTCCTTACTTTTTATTCGGTGGCCGTTTAATCGACCGTATCAACGCCTATGTGGATAAAGTGGCAGCAGAAAATCCTGACGTAGAATTTATCAAAGCGGATTACTTACGTGATCAATCTCACGTATTAAATACCTTCATTACTCGTATCGCTGAGATTGCTCAGCCCAAGCAAGGTAATGCAATGGGTTTAATGGAAGACTTCCAGCGCCGTTTAGCGGCGGGTGAAGTGGATGTGCATCACCACCATGCAGAGTTTCAGCCGGAAGGTGAGGGTTCTCATGAGCACAATCATGAACACAGCCATTCTCATAGCCATAGCCACGATCATTCACAGGACTCTTCTCACGAGCACTCTCACGATCATCATCACGCACCTTATAAGCACATAGCTCATCCGTATGGGCCGCGTACTATGATCAACGATAATGTTTGTTGCTGCTTTATGCGCCAATTTCCACAAAACGTAATCGACGAAGAGAAAGCGATTAAAGCAGAGGCCGAAAGCATTCCTGTATGTAAGCGATCTTGATAGGTAAAGTTGAATTAATAACGAGTCTTTAATATCAATAAGGACTCGTTATTATATTTGTGTCTAGCAGCTTAAAACCGGCTGACTCAAACCAACTGCATCAAACTGTCTTTCGAATAGTCCTGCAATTCATCTAAGCGATTCTCACGTACTTTAATAACCCACTGAGGATCTTGAATTAAGGCACGACCAACTGCGACTAGCTCAAATTCACCCTGGGCCATACGGTCTGAAAGTTGAGTAATAGAACTCGATTCAATGCCTGCTTGAGCCGACATTTCCATACCGTGTTCTGCACCGACAAAACTGGTATTTAAACCAACACTGCCCACTGTGATTACCGGCTTAGCGGTTAACTTCTTGGTCCAGCCTGCGAGATTTAAATCAGCATCTACTGGAGAATTTTCAAACTCTTTTTCCCAATAGCGGCGAGTACTGCAATGGAAAATATCAACCCCGGCATCAACCAATGGCGTAAGGAATTGCTTTAGCTCTTCAGGAGATTCAACTAAACGTGCATCATAATCCTGCTGCTTCCATTGTGAGAAACGGAAAATAATAGGGAAGTCAGCGCCAACACGAGCGCGAATAGCACGAACAATTTCTGCTGCAAACTTGGTCCGTGAGACTAAGTCGCCACCATAGCTATCGTCGCGTACGTTAGTGCCTTCCCAAAAGAACTGATCGATTAAATAACCATGTGCGCCATGCACTTCTACGGCATCAAAACCCACTTCTTTAGCATCGGCAGCGGCCTGTGAAAATGCTTCAACCACTTCATCAATATCTTGTTGGCTCATTGCAATACCGTTTGGCTTGCCCGGCATAAACAAACCAGAAGGGCTGTAACCCGGTACCGCAGGATCCGGATCGGCACCTTCTTTACGCACAGAGCCTACATGCCAAAGCTGTGGTGCAATCTTGCCACCTTTTGCGTGAACCGCATCAACAACCTTCCTCCAACCTGCTAGAGATGCCTCACCATGAATGGCTGGTACGCGTGGGTAGCCATTAGCCGCTTTATGCCCAACCGTAGTGCCTTCGGTAATAATCAAACCCACTTCATTTTCAGCACGACGGGCGTAATAAGCAACAACCAAATCATTGGGGATGCCACCCGGTGAAAAAGTACGAGTCATTGGGGCCATCACAATGCGGTTTTGCAAAGAGAGTGGGCCTAATGTAATAGGCTGAAATAATGGAGATAAAGATGTGCTCATAATATTCCTATTCTTTTTATTGATGGTAAAAAAATTAACTGGACTTCAAAAGGTGTTCAAATTGCTTCATCGTTTGGTGAAACAAATCTTTTCCGTGCAAGCGCGCGTAATACAAGGCTCCCTTACAACTAAAAATAAATAAACTGGCCAATGCTCGGGGGTCTTGATTCGGAGCGAACTCGTCATTGTCTATACCGTCTTGCATTACTGCCGTAACCCAATCTAGCTCATAATCATCTAAGGCTTTAACGCGCTCTTTAATAGAATCCGGTAACTTATTTAAATCGCTATAAAAGGCGCTAATAGGGCACAACTTGTGTTCATTCAGGCTGTGTTTCATCGCTGCACGTACGTAGCGTTCTAACTTATTCCAATTAGACGTTGCTCTCGCATCAAAATGTGATAAGCCTTGTTCAAACCAGTCTTGAGTCCAATCACACAGTGCCAAACCTAAATCGACCTTTTTAGGAAAGTGATGATGCACACTGGCCTTGGTTATGCCTAAGTGACGGGAAATATCCAAGTAACTAAAGCCTTCAAACCCATTTGCGCGCAGCATATCGGCAGAATACTCAACGATCTGTTGGCGGGTATTGATGAGCTTTGTATTGGCTGCGGTTACAGTCTTTGTATTCATTTGGTAATCGGCATGCAAATAATATAGTTGCAATCAGCCTACCTACTGGTAAGTAGGCTGGTCAAGTGTGAAAATGTAAATAGACTAGATACATGGTATTTAGGGTGTCTTATAGGGGGCCATAAAATGGCTGTTTTAGATGTTAATTAGTGTATTTTAAAAGACTGTATATGCATACAGCTGATATTTGAAGGGTAGGCTAATTCATGCGCGTTTGCACGAAAGAATTTGTAACTGTGCCTGTTTGCACTGGCAGTATTTAAAAAACTCGTGCAAAATCAGTGCATTATCAATACAGGCACTGACATAACGAGACCCTCGTTATTTAGGAAAATGCGCAGGCGCGTATTTCTGCAATGGAAAGATGGAACTTGGAAATGGATTTTGAAAATCACCTAATGAAATCAAACCGTTGCCGCGGATTAGAGAGCTCTTTTTTCGAAGAGTCAGTTCCGTGCAAACGCGCATGCGCACGATTAAAATGTTATGCCCAGTTAGACTGAATAAAAAGGATGATTCATGACTTTTAAGAAAAGTCTAAATGACCACTTTAAGAAATTTACAGCTTCACCATTCCTATTTGTTGGGTCTGGTATGTCTAGACGATACCTTGGTGCCGAAAACTGGGAAGAGTTATTAAAGCGGTTTTGTGAGTTGCTTGGTGAGAATTACACGAGAGTAAGGTCTCAAGCTGATGGAGATTTAACTAAGATCGCCAGTATCCTAGCCAAATCCTATAGCGATAAGTGGTGGGATAGTGATATTAAAGGGGATAAAGAAGATAGGTACTCTGACCATTTATTGAAGATGGACTCCCCAATTAAAGTCGAAATATCAGATTACTTGAAGTCAATTCATAAAAATAAAAAAGATGAATATAAGCAAGAGATCGAACTTCTAACTTCTAGCAAAATAGATGGAATAATTACTACTAACTGGGATTTATTCTTAGAGTCTATATTTGATGAGTTTTCCGTTTTTATCGGTCAAGATGGGTTGTTCTCAAGTAGGAATCACGGAATTGCTGAAATTTACAAAATTCACGGTTGCGCAAGCGAACCTAATAGCCTCATATTAACATCAGAAGACTATGAGCTATTTCGAAAAAAGAACCCTTATCTTTCATCAAAATTGCTAACGATATTTATAGAACATCCTATAATTTTTTTGGGCTATTCATTAACTGATCCTCATATATTAGAAATACTAGAAGAAATTGTTGAGTGTTTTCCAGAAAGTAAGATGGATGCCCTAAAGGAAAATATTATTTTTGTAGAGTGGTGCGCTAATTCTGAAGAACCAACAATAACAGAATCAATAATACTAAAAACGTTGCCAGTCAAACTCATTCGAGCTAATTCATATATAGACATATTTGAAGTTCTTTCGGAGTCAAAAAGACGAATACCAGCGCATATATTTCGACAGATAAAGGATGAGCTATATGAGCTAGTGGTCACTAATGACCCCAAGGGAAAGCTTTATGTTAAAAATGCTGATGATTTAGATGGTTCTGAGGGTCAGCAAGATTTTGTTGTAGGGTATGGAGCAATTAGTGAAGTAAAGAAACTAGAGGCTGTAGCCAAACAAGGTATTGTTGGTGTGACGCGTGAGGATATAGTTAGAGATGTGATTTTCGATAGTGGCGGCTATCAAGAGAACGACATTCTTCATGAAGCATTCCCAAACCTTATTAAAGGCCAAGTGAATATTCCAATATACAAATACCTGAACGGTGCTGGGTTAATAGCTGAGAATGGCGGAGTGGTAATCGACGGGCTGTGTGATTCGATAAAGTCTCGAATCGATTATGGTGTCGAAAAATTTAGACCTAGTGGATATGAGGCACGGCGATCCAAAAGTATTCCGCAGGTGAAGGACGGAATTGAAGAGCTGTATAAAGCTGTAGACTTCAACTTATTTTTAAGAATGATGGTTTTTGTTCCTCCTGAAAAGGTTGACTTAGATGACCTTGAAAATATTCTTAAAAAACATGCATATGATGACTTTTCGACAGGAGAAAAGAGCCAATTCATAAAGGCAGTATGCGTCTACGATCTTATTAAGTACTCTCGTAGATATGGAGTAGCATAACAAGGTGCTGCTACGGAAAATTTACTCGCTATCGCTCCTAAATTTCCGCAGAGCACGGCGTTCAGGCTGTAGAAAAATAGCCTGAGCCCACGAATTATCAGCCCCTTTCCTGTAAAATATGTTTTTTACCGCT
>ENA-OSET01000724-OSET01000724.1-sediment-metagenome-genome-assembly--contig:-NODE-724-length-36281-cov-3.296459_pt1 | contig 36281 bp, 24 predicted proteins | sample MGYA00237882_ERZ534229 | MGnify/ENA primary metagenome ERZ534229 (study PRJEB26408, sample SAMN06266212) | sediment metagenome | isolation source: Hudson Canyon methane seep mesocosm | place: USA:Hudson... | reverse complement strand
GATCTCAAACCGAAGGGTGTGGCAGTCGCTATTTTACACCCGGGTTTAGTGGGCACCGAGATGATTGGGGGGCATGGAGATATTTCTCCTGACGAGGCAGCCGATCGCCTGGCCCAGCGCATCGATGGGCTCACGCTTGAAAACAGTGGAACGTTTTGGCATTCCAATGGCGATGTATTGCCTTGGTGAGCCGCGTTTTTCAGTCGTCGAGTGTCAGCTCGGCGGCTTGAATCTTGTTTTCGTGTTGCATATTGCGCAGTTGCACAAGACGGTTAACCTGCCCAAGTGATGCAATCATTGCATAGATCGCGTTTAAGTAATCACCGCGAAACAAATCAAGGGACTGTTCATCCGACAGCGCTTTCAGACGTTTTTCACTCACCGTATACAAACCGGATAGGCTTGGGTGTGTGCCATCGCTTTGACTCATTTTAACGGAGAGCGGCACAATCAGTTTGAGTGATGTTAGTGTGTTGATAAAATGTTGGCTGGCTAATTCCTGTTCATACAAGTTAGCGAGAAAAGACTCGGCGCTTTTTAAGTACGTGGTTTTGTTGCCCTGATTATCAAAAAGGCGCTCGCCGCTTGATTCCAATCCGCCGTCTAACTGCACATATTGACTCTCATCATCAATGCAGGGACCTAGAGAACCATCTCCTTTCTGACTTTCGCCAATAGCAAATGGCACACGTTTAATGTTCAGCGGAATGTAGGCCGTATTCCAGCCGTGTTTGTTATAGATCAGGTTTTCAGCGTCTTTTAGCCCCATGAGGGCCGTGGAATAAAAACGCCCCGAATAACTATCCTTCACCAATACCACCGGCAGGTTTAGCGAGGTTTTTGTAATCTCAGACAAAACCAGTGGAATGATGTTGATTGAGGCCGCGTGGGGGTGCCCCTCAGTGCCTTTGACTGTGGCGTTGCGGTGCAGGGTGTTATCAATGGATGTAATCTTCATACGGTATCTTACCTAGACTACTGTCATGAGGGAATATTCAGGCAAAAAAAAGGGAGGGCAAATTGCCCTCCCAAAGGTCACCTTAACGACAGGGATAAGGGTTAGAAATTAGCGCGTACACCAACGGCATAACGAGCACCGTTGTTTTCCTGGCTAATCAACTGGTTGGTGAAGCGGCCATGGCGACGGGTCTCTTCGTCGGTAATGTTTACACCTTCAACAAACACAGTCATGTTTTCATTGATGTCATAGCTGGCACTGATATCCCACTGACCATACTCTTCAGTGTAAAGCGGCTCGCTGCCACCCCGTGGGTTAACAATGTTCTGCAGAAACTCCTCGCGGTTATTGAATGCGATTCGAGCTTGAATCGGTCCTTTTTCATAAAACAGAATGGCGTTTTGAGAATCGCCCAGACCTTCTAGTGCAAAGGTTTCTGAAATATTGGAAAAGTCGATTTCCGCATCGCTATCAACAATCGTGGCGTTCAACTGGATGCCGATGCCATTTTCCCACAAGTGGGTCCAGGCCAGTTCCAGACCAGTGACTTCAGCGACTTCGCCATTACGGGGGCGGCGCACATTGAAATCATAGGAACCGCTGTCCAGGTTAAAGGTTTCCGTTGCGATGGAGTTGGTAATGAAGTCTTCGACTTCTTTACTGAACACTGCCGCTGCAAAATAGCTGCCGCCGTTGTCGTAGTACCACTCATAGGACAAGTCCCAGTTACTGGACAAGTAAGGTTTCAGATCCGGGTTACCACCGTTTGCCTGCAGGTTGCCAGGGCGGGTTACGGTGATGCCTGTAGAAGGAACCAGAGAATCCATGGTGGGACGAGTGAGTGTCTCTGAGTACGCAAACCGCATGATCATGTCATCCTGCAGGTTCACTCTCAGGTTCATGCTCGGCAATAAATTTGTGTATTCATTGTCTGCACTGACATCGGTACCCGCATCTGCATAAACAGCATTTAACAGCGAGGGATCATTGGGAATCGTTTCCAGATCCGTCAGCGTTTGGGTGAAACCACTCAGAGTAGATTCTGTTTGGCTGTAACGAACGCCCATGTTGAGCTGCCAGGGCAAGTCACCCATTTCGCCTTCAAAGGTCAGATCGATATAGGCACTGAAGATTTCTTCTTCTACGGTGAATTTGTCTGCAGCGGTGGCGGGGTTGTCCATGCCAAGTGCCGCGTATTCTGCCGCGATATCGCGATTTTCACCGGCAGCGTCTGAGGCGGCCTGCAGGGCAGCTACACCACCTGTAGCAAGATAATCGAAATAGGCTTCAGGGTCATAAGTTAACCAGTTATTTGGAACGCCGCTGAAAAATCCCTGTGCGTTGTAGTCGCTTAGCAAGGTATCTGGCACGTCGGTTCCATAACCGCAATAGAAGCTACAATCACTGGCATACTTTCTTTGGTTGTCTTTGGTGCGGTCTTGATAATAACCACCAAACTTCAGTGAGGTGAACGTCTCTGAAGCGGGAGTCCACTCAAAATCGGCTTTCAATTCTGTGATTTCGTCTTCGCGGTCCCAGCCATTGCGCTCATTGTAGTGAGCGCGTCCAGCCGCTGCATCATGCAGTGCTGCGTCGCCACCTACAATGTCAATGGAGGCGTAGTCGCCGCCATTGCGGTTGTCCCACTGGTAGGCATTGTTGTAGCCAATTACGGTGAAAGGAATGTTACCACCGCTGTTATCTTCAGCTGTTGATGAAGATACGTCAAAGGTTGCCACCAAGTCTTCTTTGATTGCCCACTCTACGTTGAGGCCAAAACTTTCGATAGAGGCGTCACGAGAATAAGAACGACGAATAAAGTCGGTTGCACCGGTGTTGGCATTGTCGATGTAGACAACGGTGTTGTTCTCATCAACTTCGGCGTCGATGAAATTACTTTCAGAAAACCAGTGACCGGCAGAGTGAGTTTCTGACTCAATTTGAAATTCAGAAACCATTGCATCAGCGGTAATGGTGACATTTTCATTGGGGGCGAACTGGAAAACCGCTGAACCACTGGTGCGGGTACGGTCCTGTTCGTCGACCATAACGTCGAAATTCTGTGGTACAAACACGTTGTTAAAAGATTCACCGTTTTGTGCGGTAAAACTCACGCCTGGGCGATAGTAACGTGTTTCAATGATGTTGTTTTGAGACTGACGCTCTTGATGAGACAGGGAAAACAATACACCCATTTTGCCATCGGCGAAGGTATTGCTGATCAGTCCAGAGGCTTGTGGAGAAGTCTCTTCGGTTAAATCGTCGAACACACCTTTGATGCTACCCGTTGCGGTAAATCCGTCCAGGTCGAGAGGGCGAGCAGTTTTTACGTTGATGGTAGAACCAATGCCACCCTCCTGCATTGCGGCGGTGGGGGTTTTGTAAACGTCGGCGCCGGCGATGAGCTCGGATGCCAGAGTGTCGAAACTGAATTCACGACCTTCGTTTTCGGTTGCGATTTGACGACCGTTCACTAATACCGAGTTAAACTGAGGGCCAAAACCACGCACCGTCACATATTGACCTTCACCACCGGTACGGTCGATAGAGACGCCGGAAATGCGCTGCAACGATTCTGCAACGTTTTGGTCTGGAAATTTGCCGATGTCTTCTGCGGCAATGGCGTCTACTACACCGACTGCATCGCGTTTAACATCCAGGGCACGCTTCAGGCTGCCACGAATACCGGTTACGGTCACTTCTTCCAGAAGCTTGTCTAGCGACTCCTGTGACTCCTGTGCCATAACGGCGGAACCACCAAAGGTTAATGCGCCCGCAATGGCAGCGGCGAGGGCATGTCTTTTGCCTAGTATTGAGTGCTCTTTCTCTAACAGCATTATCTGTATTCCTCTCAATTATTATGGTTAACGTATCTCTCTCAAGAATAGCTATCGTATAATAAATCATATAAATAGTAAAATAAGTCTTATGTAAGACACTGAGGTGCTAAAAAGCCCCGGCTGGCGGGGCTTGTGGACGATTTAGCTTGGTGCTGGGGGCAGGGCAAGACAAAAAATTATTTGGCTGAACTTAAAATATTTTGCTCTATTGTTTGTGATTCCATCCCATGCCAATGGAATAACGTTCTGCAAATCCGGGCCAAGGGGCTGATTTCTCACCCTGTTTTGCCGCCTGATTAGAGTTGCCTTTGAGTTGTAAATAAACACAGGCGTCAGCCTTTTGTTTGATGTGGCAGTCCATCATGGCCAGGGCAAAATGTTTATTAATGGCGTTGAGTTGCTGGCTGTCCCAGGCCGGTTCAAAGTAATGCCCTATCTCCAGTTCAGTGTTCAGTGCCGCTTTGGGTGCGGGGTGAGCCGCAATATTGTGGCGGGCGTTGAAATAGGTCAGCAAGTAAGTGTCTTTTCCGCCTGTCTTTTCGAACAGGTCCTGAATGCTACTGTAATCTGAGATGTCGTCGTGCTCTCCGGCGATGTAAAGCAGGGGCGTTTTAATGTTGGCAATAGAGCCTTCATCAAACACTTTATGTTGATTGCCCCAGGGAGCGATTGCCAGAGCTGCCTGCCAGCGGGGGTCGGCACTTGTGCCCTGATGCTGTCCGCCCGCGCAGCTGTTAAGCAGCTTTGCGAGTGCCGCTGATTGTTTTGTATCGCTCACGCCGGTAAAGGCAGCAATCGTGTCTTCAGTAAAACGATAACAGGCACCCAGGGTATTGAGTGCACCGTATCCACCCATGGAGTAGCCAACAAGTCCCGCTTTGTGTGGGTCGATGTGGGAGGAGATGAAGGTATTTTCTTTGGTAAGATAATCGAGTGTCAGTTGTTGGTCTCTGGCGCGGTTATACAAGGTGCTCGGAAATCCTGCCCCCGGAGATTTCAGCATGTCGACATCGGCATTGGTCGAGTCGGTGTGGTCAATGGCAGCAACAATATAGCCATGGGACGCGAGGTGTTCACCCAGATAAAACATCAGGGTTCTGTAGCCGGTATAACCGTGAGACAAAACGATCAGTGGCAGGGATTGTTTGCCTTCGATGATGGGGCTGTCGCGGTATGCGGTTCCCTGTACAGAGAAGGGGGTGCCCAGCCTTGTTACATTATTGTATTCAGCGAGAGGTGATGCCGTAGTAACGTCTACCGTTGAGGGGTACCACATCTCAAGTACCAGAGACCGCTCCGACTTTTCCCCTGTTCCCATCTTGATGTGCTCGGGGTTGGTGATCGTCAGCGTTTTTACGCCAACGGTGTGCTGGCCTGAGTGAGAAAGAGAAGGCAGCAGATCTTCACTGATTGGATGATACAGTTGCTCCGCTTGTTTTTCTGGTAGCGGGGCTTGGCTTGCACAGGCCGCTAGCCATATGGGGGCTAAAAGAACAATCAACCACAGTGGCCGTTTTTTAAAAAATGTCGATACCATGTTATGCATTCTCTTTGTGAAGTGAAATGAGTAAGAGGTTTTCCGGATTCATTAGTGGCATTTGAAGGCCGTGTACCGTTAGGGATTCTCCAGACAGGAGAGCGTTGTCCAAGCGGTTCAGAATAGACGGCGTTTCATTTTTTGGTTCGGCCGGCCAGATCACATTAATGCGGTAGAGAGAGTCGGCCGCAAGACCTGCAAAGCGCAGTCGGGCGGGTAGGGTGCTGATATGATTATCGGTTTGTGTATAGGAAAACAAAGCCTCGGCTTTATTTGTGGCAACAATACCGAAGCTGTGTGCATATGCCGGTGTTTCAAGCCGGAATAGTTCACCGCTGTGTACCAGGTCGCGATAAGTTTTATGCAGTGTGATGGCCGCCTGCAGGGTCTCGCGCTCTGCTTGCGCGAGTTCCAGCAGGTTCATTTCAAGGCCCATATGGCCAAACAACGCCACACCTGCCCGCAGGCTCAAAGCGCTTTTACGGCCGGTAATATGGCATTCCTCAGGTCCGACATGGGAGCCCATTACTTCGGCGGGGAAAAAGTGCGAGAAACCTTTTTGTATTTTCAAGCGATCCAGTGCGTCGTTGCTATCGGAGGTCCAGATGCGATCGGTGTATTGCAAAATACCAAAATCTGCTCGTCCACCGCCTGAGGCACAACTTTCAATTTCCACCGCAGGGTGAGCAAGGCGCAAACGTTCAATGAGTTGATAAAGGCTGCGTGTTTGCAGGTGCACTGATGCCCGGCCGGTGGCGCCCGCTGCCTGATGAAGCTCGCGATTCATGTCCCACTTAATATAAGCAATGTTGTATTCACTAAGTAAGGAATCAAGGCGCTCGTATAAATAGTCTTGCACTTCTTTAAGGGCAAGGTTAAGCACCAGTTGATTGCGCGCCAGAATTTGAGGGCCTGGTGTCGCCCCGAGCACCCAGTCTGGGTGCGCGCGATAGAGGTCGCTATCGGGGTTGACCATTTCGGGTTCGAACCACAGGCCAAACTCCATGCCCAAACTTTCTACTTTATTGATGAGTGGCCCCAGCCCCTCGGGGTAAATTGAGGTATCAACATACCAGTCGCCCAGACCGGCACGGTCGTTACGCCGCCCATTAAACCAGCCGTCATCCAGTACAAATCTTTCTACACCCAGCTCGGCTGCGGTTTCGGCCAAGGTGAAAAGCGTGTCGTGTTTGTGGTCAAAGTAGACGGCCTCCCAGGTGTTATAGTGCACCGGTCTTGGGCGACCCTGGGTGCGGTGCGCCGTAAGTTGCTGGCGCACAAAACGATGGAATTGTCGAGACAACGCGCTCAATCCTTCATTGCTGTAACTGGCATAAAGGCTTGGGCTTTTGTAATGCTGGCCGGGTGACAAAATGACTTCGCCGGGAAGCAATAGCTCTCCCATTTGCACATAACCTCGCCCATCGGAGAGGATTTCTGTGTGCAGTCGGTGGTTTCCGCTCCAGCCTAAATGAAAGGCATAGGCTTCGCCGCCGTGTTCACTGGTGGTGCTGCTTTTTACAATAAGCCCGGGAAAGGCGTCGTGGGAGGTTCGGCCGCAGCGATTGTCTCTGTTATAGGTGCCCGTAAAACGCTCAAGGGTGCGCAGTTGAAACTCATTGGCCCAACGCCCTTCAAATGCCGCGATCTGCTCCAGGTGTGCGGGCACCGGCAGGGTGGGGGCCGCACACCAGTCTACGGTGAGAGCATTGTCACCCGTGTTAATGATTTCTGTCTCTGCGCTCAGAACGCCGCTGTCGGGGTCTAGTGTTAGCGTGTGAATCAGGCTGATATTGTGGGTACTGTCTTTTGAGAGGATAGTTAGCTGATGGGCATCCGCCTGGGTGATTGACTCGATGCTGGGGTAGATTGTCCAGTTGAGTCCATCGCGATGTACATTTAAACCAGGCTGACCGAGAAAACCGCTGCCATCACAAGGGCTCAGGGTAATCGGAGACTCTTCCGCCGCGCAACAAGGTGCCTCCTGGCGGGTTGAGAGCAGTGCCAGCATCTCCGGTGTTGTGCCTGAGAGAGGGGCGCCCCAGTAGAGCAATGAAGGCGCCAGCCCTCTGCAATCGAGCACTAAAGAGCAGGTATTGCTGTCCAGTCTAATAAATGGGGTGTCTGTCATAGGGGGCCTGACTACAAAGTGATTGACGGGTGGAAATATGCATAATAGTATTTATCATACTTATTATATTATATCCATTCTCAGCAGGGTGGAAGAGATCCTACAATAATAGTTCTTAAACGGGAGAGTTGGCATGCAGTTAGAGTTAGTTCAGGTGGGCGTTTTTTTCTTGGTCACAGCGTTAATCGCCGGGATCACCTATGTTAAATGCAGTGCCGCACCCAGACAGGCTTCTGACTCTAACAAAGAGTATTTTCTGGCCGGCGGCGGCCTCTCCTGGGTCTTTGTGGCAGGCTCTATCACACTGACTAACCTCAGCACCGATCAATTGGTTGGCATGAACGGCAACCAAATGGCATTGCTGGCGTGGTGGGAGCTGTCTGCGGTTGTGGGTTTGATTATATTGGCGAAAGTCTTCTTGCCGGTGTATTACAAAAATGACTGTACAACCACCACTGAGTTATTAGAAAAACGTTACGGTGAAAAGAACATTCGAGCGGTGATTAGCGTCTTGTTTTTATTGGCAAACGTATTGATATTCCTGCCCACGGTGATCTATACCGGTTCATTGTTTATGAAATCAATGTTCCAGTTTGATATCAATCTGATGGTGCTTGTGGTCGTTTTTGCCTTGGCCGGCGCAGCCTATGCGGTGTTTGGCGGGCTGCGAGCGGTGGCAGTTTCAGATACCTATTCCGGTGTGATTTTGTTGAGCATGAGCCTGTTGGTGGTATTCCTCGCCGTGAGGGCAATCGATTTTGACTTTAGTGGCATACCTGCAGAGCGTTTGACCCTTATCGGTGGTGACGATTCGCCGCTTCCCTGGCATGTCTTGCTGACGGGCATGATTTTCATTCAGACCTTTTACTGGAGCACCAATCAGACCATTACCCAGCGAGCAATGGCGGCACCGACACTGGCCGAGGCGCAAAAAGGTGTGTTTGCGGCGGCTGCCATTCGCCTGTTGATTGTGCCTACGATTATCGTGGTGCCAGGCATTGTTGCCTTTAAGCTGTATGGCGATATCGGTGACGAAGCCTATGGTCGTCTGGTGGGTGACCTCTTGCCCGGTTGGTTGTCTGGTGCATTTGCAGCGGCCATTGCGGCAGCGGTACTTACCACCTACAACAGCTTGCTGAATTCGTCTGCAGCTTTGTATGTGTGTGACATTCATGAAAATTATGTCAACGACAAACCTAACGTTAAGCGACTCAGCGGCATCACCACACTGATATTTGTTGCGGTGTCTATCATGCTGGTGCCTGTCTATCAGGGTGCAGACAGCATTATCAACTTGATTCAGGAGCTCTGGGGCTTGGTTAGCATGCCGATATTATCCGTCTTCATTGTCGGTTTGTTGTTTGATAATGTGAACGCCAAAGCGGCGATTGCCGCAGTGATTTTTGGCACCTTGCTCTATGCGTTTTTCACCTTTGTTTGGATGCCGATTCATTATATTCACATGATGTTGGTTACACTGGTCACCTGTGTTGTGGCTGCACTGCTAATTAATCGTGTTGTGTTTGGTCAAAAAGCAACTTTGACTTTCTCCCTTGGTGGTAACAACACAATAAACCCTGCCGAAGAGCGGGCGTAAAAAACACTGATGATGGGGGGCGATCGCGTCCCCCATACGAAGATTTGCACCTGGATATTTTCTATGTTCGACGTGAAAGACATTATTGCCCGGAAAGACTGGGAGAACCCTTCTGTTATCGCTTCAAATCGCCTGCCGGCACACAGCCCACTGGCGGCCTATGAAAATGAAAGTGAAGCTCTGCATGCCCGACCTTCGAGTTTCCTGCAAACCTTAAACGGGCAGTGGTCTTTTTCTTTGTTTGATCGCCCGGACCTTGTGCCCCTCTCGTTTGCAGAACCCGGCTTTGATGAAGAGGGTTGGACATCTACACCCGTGCCTTCCAATTGGCAGCTCCAGGGTTTTGACCGGCCTATTTACACCAATGTGAAATACCCCTTTGAGGTCAACCCTCCAAAGGTGCCTGAAGATAATCCAACAGGGTGTTATCGAAGGAATTTCAGTGTGCCAGACGCTTGGCAATCCCGTCAGACTCGCATTGTTTTTGATGGCGTTAATTCAGCTTTTCATCTCTGGTGTAACGGTCATTGGGTTGGGTATAGCCAAGACAGCCGATTGGCAGCTGAATTTGATTTGTCTCCGTATTTACACGACGGCGAAAACCAGCTGGCGGTGATGGTGATGCGCTGGTCAGATGGCAGCTATCTTGAAGATCAGGATATGTGGTGGTTGAGTGGCATTTTCCGTGATGTGACACTGCTCAGCAAACCTCTGAGTGGCATCGCCGATGTGGCATTTGATACGGAGTTAGACGCCTGTTATCGCGACGCGTATGTGAATATTCAAACGACCTTAACGGACAGCGACGCATCGATAAAAGCTCAGCTTTATTACCTGGGAGAAGCCGTTAGCGAAGCTGTGATTGCCGAAGTTGGGGGCCGGGTGGTCGATGAGCGAGGCGGTTTTCTGGATCGCGCAGACGGTCGGATTTTTGTTGAGAATCCCGAAAAGTGGTCGGCTGAAACACCCAATCTTTATCGTCTGGTGGTATCCCTTTTAGATAAAGGGGGCGCGGTGCTGGACTGCGAAGCCTACGACCTGGGTTTCAGGGCTGTGGAAATAATTGACGGACAATTATGCCTTAATGGCAAAGCGCTGTTGATTCGTGGTGTTAATCGGCATGAACACCACCCCGAGAAAGGTCACGCGGTGTCTGTCGCCGATATGGAACAAGACGTTCAGCTGATGAAGCAGTACAACTTCAACGCGGTTCGCTGTGCTCATTATCCCAATCACCCCGCATTTTATCAGTTGTGTGATCGATACGGGCTCTATGTTGTCGACGAAGCCAATATAGAAACTCACGGCATGGATCCCTGTTCTCGCCTGTCTGATGATACGGAATGGTTGCAGGCCTATATGGCCAGAGCCACACGAATGGTTAAACGGGACCGCCATCACGCCTCAATTATTCTCTGGTCTTTGGGTAATGAAAGCGGCATCGGCGCCAATCACCACGCAATGTATCAGTGGATTAAGCAGACCGATCCGGGCCGACCTATTCAATATGAAGGTGGCGGCTCAGACACGGCGGCAACAGATATTATTTGTCCGATGTATGCCAGAGTTGACGAAGACATTGAACACGAAGCCGTTCCTAAATGGGCCATTAAAAAGTGGATTGGTCTTCCCAATGAAAACCGACCGCTGATTTTGTGTGAATACGCCCACGCAATGGGCAATAGCCTCGGCAGTTTTGATAAATATTGGCAGGCTTTTAGGCACTACCCCCGTTTGCAGGGCGGATTTATTTGGGATTGGGTCGATCAGGGTTTAAGTCGTCACGATGAACACGGCACACACTACTGGGCTTACGGTGGTGATTTTGGCGATGAAATCAATGATCGGCAATTTTGTATTAATGGTTTGGTATTTCCTGATCGCAGCCCTCATCCCGCGTTGTTTGAAGCAAAAAAGGCGCAGCAGTTCTTTCAGTTTACTCTGGTCTCGACAGAGCCTTTACGTGTTTCATTGAAAAGTGAGTACTTGTTCAGGCGTACCGAGGGTGAGCAGATAACCTGGACGATTACGGAAGAAGGGCATGTGATTGCTGGGGGCTATCTCGCTTTGGATATGGAAGCCGAGCAGGGGTGTGAGTTGGAGCTACTCGCGAATTTACCGGAAACCAAAGCGGGGCGTGAATATTTATTAAACTTGTCTATCACACAAACCCAGCCTACTTCTTGGTCTGCAGCAGGGCACGTGGTGGCAGAAGAGCAGTTTTATTTGCCTGCTGCTACTGCACTTGAATTGCCAGAAAAAAATAAGGATTGTGAGCCGCCACTTTTAGTGGATGATGCGAACATACTTCGTATTACAGGTGAAAAATATTCACTGACCTTTAATAAAAGCAGTGGCCTGTTAACGGAGTGGTTGATTAACGGCCAGCCTCAATTGCAGCGACCGCCTGTAGACAATTTTTGGCGAGCCCCCATAGATAACGACATTGGCACCAGCGAGGCCGATCATGTCGATCCTAAAGCCTGGGTGAGTCGATGGGGGAGCGCGGGTTTGCAGAGCCTGGTTCGCAGAAGTTTATCCACTTCAGTGCAAACCGATGAAACCCATGTGCGGGTATCGACTCGGCAAGGGTATTTTCACGATGAACATCCCGTCATTGTCACAAATTGGATCTATTGTATTGCCGCAGACGGTGCATTGACGCTGGATGTTGATGTCGAGGTCTCAAAAGGATTGCCTCCATTGCCCAGAGTTGGGATTGAGTGGGTTCTGCCGCTTGGGACTACCGATGTGAATTGGTATGGGAGAGGGCCACACGAAAACTATCCGGACCGGCTTCAGTCCGCTGCGCTTGGCCGCTACCAGGCTTCGTTGGATCAGATGCATACCCATTACATTTTCCCTACGGAAAATGGGCTTCGCTGTGATACCCGCGAACTGCAGATCAACGGTTTACAGTTGGGTGGACACTTTCACTTTTCTCTCAGTCGCTACAGTCTGGAGTCTATCGGGCAAGCTAAACATACCCATGAGCTTGAAGAGGATGACTGCGTTTATCTTCGCACCGATGGCTATCACATGGGGGTGGGAGGTGATGACTCGTGGAGCCCCAGTGTGCATGGTGAATTCCTGTTACAAGCAGCTCAATATCATTATCGGATAACCCTGGAGCCCAAATCGTGAAATCGTTTTTGCACCTAATATGGATGTTGGCGGGACAATGGAAAGTCACGGGTTTGTTTTTTTTTGCGTCGCTACTGATCGCCTGCGTTCCGCTTGATTCGAACGAAGCTGGTGATCAAGTAAAAAACGCTTTAGCTTCTTCAGAGTCGCCAGTCCCTCTTGAGTGGCAGAACCCGGAGCTTATTGCACTTAACCGTCTTCCCGCCCGGTCATCGTTTATGGCCTTTGAATCTGAAGATGAAACTAAGCTGAGCAACACCTCAGGCAACTTGCCGCCAGACACCTATTTATCCCTGAATGGAGACTGGCAGTTTCACTGGTCAGAGAAACCTGCAGATCGCGAAAAACTATTTTGGGCAGAAGGTTTTGACGCCTCGTCATGGCCGCTCATAAAAGTGCCTGGCAATTGGGAGCTGCAAGGTTATGGCCGCCCTCATTACGTTAATATTGATTATGTCTTTCCCGCTAACCAACCCCATGTTCCTGAAGACTATAATCCGGTGGGTTCCTACCTCAAAGAGTTCGACTTACCGGTGGATTGGCAGGAAAGGCGAGTATTTATCCATCTGGGCGCGGTCAATTCTGCCTTTTACATTTGGTTAAATGGAAACAAAGTCGGCTATAGTCAAGACTCGAAATTGCCCGCAGAATTTGACCTTACACCGTATCTAAAATCGGGAAAGAATCGTGTGGCGCTGGAGGTGTATCGCTGGTCCGATGGCAGTTACCTGGAAGATCAGGACGGGCTTAGCCTCAGTGGAATCGAGCGGGACGTTTATCTTTATTCTACACCGCAAGATCGCATTCAAGACTTTACTGTGGTTGCAGACTTGGATGAGAACTATCAGCACGGCTTGTTTTCATTGTCGGTGGAGCTTGAATCAATCCGGGCTGCGGCCTTGCAGATGCAAGTTAAAGCAACCTTGTTTAACGGGGAGGCTGAGGTCTTCCGCGCCGAAAAAACAGTCCCTGCCGCCAGCTTCTCATCGCCTGTAAATTTGTCTGGCACGATCAAAAATGTATTGCAATGGAGCGCGGAATCACCCGCGCTCTATGACCTGTTGATTGAGTTGCGCGATCAACAAGGGGCGCTGTTGCAGGTTATTCCTTCGAAGGTCGGTTTCCGGAATTTGCGAATGGAAAACGGACAATTCCTGGTAAACGGCAAGGTGGTGACCCTCAGAGGGGTTAACCGGATAGAACATGACAAGTTAGATGGTCGAACTGTTACAAAAGCGCTGATGAAAAAAGACATGGCGTTGATGAAACAGCTCAATATCAATGCTGTGCGAACGGCTCATTTTCCTAATGACCCCTATTGGTATGCATTAGCGGATGAAATGGGTATGTATGTTATGGACGAGGCCAATATTGAGTCTCACCACTACATGCAAAAAGGTAATCATTCAAAAGATCGGCGCGAGCATCAGTTGGGTTATCAGCCGGAGTGGGAAAAGGCACACCTTGCCCGGGTCAGTAGAATGGTTGAGCGGGATAAAAATCATCCCTCTATTATTTTGTGGTCCCTGGGGAATGAAGCAGGTTTAGGGCCCGCTTTTGAAAAGTCGACGGCCTGGATTAAACATAATGATCCTACTCGCCCGGTGACCTATGGTGGGTGGGGCACCGTGATGGGCCACTCGGTGATCGACTACGTCGATATTTACACACCGATGTATGACTTTGTTTCCGAACTCACGGACTACACCCGCACAACGCAAGACAAACCCCTGATTCTGGCGGAATATGCACACGCCATGGGAAATAGTGTGGGCAACCTGCAGAAATACTGGGATTTGATCTATGCCGAACCCCAGCTGCAGGGTGGCTTTATCTGGGACTGGGTTGATCAAACCCTCTTGCAAGAAGATGAAAACGGACACTCATATTGGGCTTATGGCGGAGATTTTGGTGGCGGAAAAAATGACGGTAATTTTCTGGCCAACGGCTTAATTCAACCTGACCGCACCTTGAACCCTCATGCCTATGAAGTAAAAAAAGTCTATCAGGCAGTGCACTTTACACGAGAGGACGCCACTGAGACCTATCAAGTGTCTAACCGTTTTAACTTTAGAAACTTGAACGGCGTTCAATTGAGCTGGACACTGATGGAAAACGGTATTGAAATTGCCGGAGAAAACCTGCCAAAAATGGATCTTGAGCCCGGCGCCGATCGGCAGTTTGTTGTGGCAACCGGAGAGGTTCCCCGACGTGACAACGCCGAGTATGTTTTGACCTTGCGGGCTCACGATGTGGGAACAGATGAGTCGCGAGAGCACGATACGGCGATCGCTTGGGAGCAGTTTGTACTGTCGGATGGGGAGAGGAGTGATTCCGCCTTTGCTTCGTCATCCGCCGCCTCTAATTCTCCGCTTGCGTTGCTTGAAAGAGACGACGCGATAGAACTTAAGGGCAAAGATTTCAGTTTGACCTTTGACAAAAGTACGGGCTTGATGTCTTCGTTGATTTATCAGGATGTGGCGATTATTGAGAGTGGCCTGTCACCGAATTTCTGGCGTATTCCCACAGACAATGATCGGGGCTGGGGGGCGCAGGAGAAACTACATATCTGGAATCAGGCCTCCCTTGAGCAGTCGTTGACAAATATTGCAGTAGAACGATTGAGTGATTCAAAAGTTCAACTGATTACCGAATTAGAGTTAGGGGGCGCCGTTGGCCAATATATTACGCGCTACGAGGTGAATGGCGCAGGTGTAATCACACTTGAAGGGCAGCTTGAGTTGACCCGCAACGATCTTCCTATCCTGCCCAGGTTTGGCATGCAGATGGAGTTAGCTCAGCCGTTTAAGCAATTGGAGTGGTACGGACGTGGTCCCCATGAGAGTTACTCGGACAGGAAAACGGGGGCGGCTATTGGGCTGTACCGCAGCGAAGTTTCACAGCAGATTCACGATTATTCCAGGCCACAGGAAAGTGGAAATAAAACGGATATTCGCTGGCTCACGGTGGTTAATGATGACGGTGTTGGTCTGAGGGTTGAAGGCGACCGGGGTTTAAATGTCAGTGCGCTGCCGCTGGGTAAAACACAATTTTATGATTGGGATAGTATCCCAAGACATCACGTGAATGCCCAGGCGAGTGACTTGACGACCTTGAGAATTGATCTGAAACAAATGGGTGTGGGAGGAGACGACAGCTGGGGAGCAATGCCTCACCCAGAATACCAACTGCAGCCTCAGAATTATCGCTATCGGTTTACATTGCGCCCCTTTCGTGGAAGGGGCGAATCGCGTTGAAGGGGCCAATAACGCTGAAGGGGCCAATAACATACCTTCCAGGTGGGATCAGCAGGGCTGGGCTTCCAGCTCACTGATGATCAGCTCCAGAGCTTCTTCCTGAATCTCTTTTGACGCTTTTCGTGCAGCCTGACTATTACCTTTAACAATCGCGTCATAGATTTTTTTATGATCTTCGTTGCTTGCGGTACTCACACCTTTAATTCTGTTGGTGTATCGAATACTCACTCGCAGAGCGGTCTCAATAAAACTGCGTAACTGAATGTAAAAAGGATTGCCGCTGGCCGCGAGAATGCTTAAATGAAAAGCAATGTCGGCTTCCAGAGGGTCTTCAAGGCCGCGTTCGGCGGCTCGCATACGATCGAGTGCGTCCCCGATACGTGCAATCAGAGCGTCGTCCTGGTGGTCGGCTGCCAATGCGGCCGCTTCGGGTTCAACGGCGATGCGCAGCTGCAGAAACTCTTTCAGCATGCTCAAGGTCGGAGTGCCTTTCAAGATCCAATTCAGCACATCCGGGTCAAACATGTTCCAGCTTTCCCTGGGTTTCAGGCGAATACCCTGGCGGGGGCGGGAAGAAATCAAACCCTTGGCCGTCAGCATTTTAACGGCTTCGCGGGTGGCACTTCGGCTGATATCAAATTCTTCACAGAGTTCGGCTTCAGAGGGCAGCCCTTGTTGTTCGGCGTATTTTCCCTGTACGATGGCCGCACCCAAGGTATGAACCAACTGCAAGGTTAGGTTTCGGCCAGATTGTTCTCGGTCCATCGTTTGTTACCACTCTGTATTTTATTAAGATTTATATGTTAAAACAGATCGTGGCTATAAGCTATGCCGATTTGTCTCTGTCTGGAAAAACATTTATCGTGGTATTTAGGAATGATAATAATGACCTGCCTGAGCATGCATAAACAGATACACAACAGATGAGCAGCCCCGAGAGCTTTAGCGTAGAAGTCAGAGATATCATGGATTTGATGGCGCACTCCATCGACCAGGGCATGTCGATACACACCTTGCTCAGTGACCTGGAATTGCCCCTTGATACATTGGATGACCCCTCAGCATTGATCGATATGGAAGATTGTTGGCGAATCATTATTGCCAACCAGAATGCCATTCAGGAAGAATCCCATTTAATGTCAACACGCCCCCTGAAACGGGGTACCACCCGCTTGGTATTCTCGGGGCTCTATCACAGCAAAAACCTGTTAGAGGGCTTACAGGTGCTCGCCGAAACCTATAACGTGGTGCACGGTGGTGACTATAATTTTGTCCGCAAACACGGCAATACACTCAGTTTTGTAGTGGATGACCGGGACTTTCACTACCAGGTTGTTCCCAATGTCTTTGCCATTGAATTTGCACTGTTGAAGGTTCATTGCGCACTCTCATTTCTCAGTGGTCGCCAACTGAAGTTGGTTCGGATGGCCACCAAGCGTGCCGAGATGCCCCGGCATCACCACCATTTAAAATTGTTTGATACCCAGTTACTGCTCGGGCAAGAGACCTACGAATTGGCCTACCAAAGTGATCAGGCCGAATTGCCCATTCAGGCAAACCACGATATTGATATCGCGGGCAATATTTACGCCCATTATCTGTCGATGTTGCAGTCGCGGCCCCACGGGATCTATGAAGACAGTTTTATCCAGGGGGTGATCAATACCATCAAGCAGGGCTCTGCTATAGAAAAAACACGCAGCCAGGAGTCTGTTGCCGGGCAGCTGGATATGAGTGTTGCGACATTGCGACGACGTTTAAGCCATCAGGACACGAGCTTTCAAAAGCTATTGGACAAGGTAAACAGTGAGCTTGCGGTGAACGACCTGCATGAGCAGATTGCGCCGGAAGATGTTGCTGAGCGCTTGGGTTACAGTGATATTCGCAGCTTTAAACGGGCCTTCAAACGCTGGTATGGGGTGTCTCCAAGCGCTTATGTCAGGAACCATCAACTACTCCGTTAACAATTCTATTCGAGCCCTGTGAGCGAAAAAGACCCCTGTAAGTCAATCCAATCGGTCATTATGCACATGGAAATCATCCCTTATAGTTATCCTCCAGAGCAGGGCAAAAGCCAGGCGAGAAAAAGCGACTACTGACTCGAGAGGGATTCATCATGCGTAAGACCACAACCAACAGAAGGTCTGGGCTACCACTTAAAACAACACTAGCATTGAGTTTGCTACCCGCAGGCGCTTTGCAGGCCGGAATCCCTGACGCAGAAAAGTTTGCCATCGAAGAGGTGACCGTGACCGCAGAACGACGGGAAGCCAATCTTCAGAGTGTTCCGGTTGCCGTCAGTTCTTTTTCTCCCGAAGACTTAAAAGCCCAGCAGGTCTCGAGCATTGGGGATCTGCAAGCACTGGTACCCAATTTGAGCATTCACGTGGGTGATGCCAATAACGCGGTCGTTTATATTCGTGGCATTGGCCAGATTGATTCAATTGCTTTTTTCGAGCCGGGTGTGGGGATTTATCTGGATGATATTTATCTGGGCCGAGCCCAGGGTGCCTTTCTCGATGTGGTTGATGTCGAACGCATTGAGGTATTGCGAGGCCCTCAGGGCAGCCTTTATGGTCGCAACACGGTCGGTGGTGCCATCAAGTATGTGTCCGCTCAACCCACCAGTGAATTCACGGGTGACGTATCCGCCACGATTGGCAGCAACGATCGAGTGGACCTGAAAACTACTCTTAGCGGACCGATTGTAGGTGATGTATTAACCGGGCGGTTGACTCTGGCCAACATGAGTCACGAAGGTTATACCGACAATCTCTACGACGGCAAAAAGGACGGTGACAGAGATGTGAGATTCGGTCGCGGGGTACTCAAATATCAGCCCAATGATCGTCTGTCTGTTCAATTTGCGATGGATGTTTCTGACGGCAACCCAAATCGTTCGAGAACCCCTTCTAAAGAAACGCCTATCAATGTACTGGTTGTGGACCCTTATACTTTTGGGGCGAGTGTGCAGAGTTTCGAGGCGGATGATGATCCCTATCAGGTGAACGCTGACTTTAACCAAACCGAATTCACCGAAACCACGGGTTATAGTCTCAATGCCAGCTGGGAGTTGAGCGACCAACTTAAGCTTAAGTCCATCACCTCCTATCGAGAAATGGAGTACGGCACCGAGGTGGACCTGGATGGCACGCCTTTAAATGCATTTGGCATTTTCTATTTCAACGATCAGGATCAGTTTAGCCAGGAATTTCAGCTCTCCTATGAGAGCGATAAAGTGTCTCTGGTCAGTGGCTTATATGCCTTTAAAGAAGATGGCAGCACTTTTGATGGCGGGGTCTTTAGTAATTTTCTGATCGCCTCATCGGGGGAATCTTCATTTAGTACCGACAGCGTTGCGCTATTTGGCCAGTTGGATTACGACCTCAGCGAGCGCTTAACGGCGACGGTAGGTTTTCGTTATACCGAAGAAGAAAAAGATTACCAGCGTCAAACCGAAGATTTTGATCTCACCGCACTGGCGGGCATCACCTTTGATCCTGTCACATTTGCAGTGAGCTACACTCAAGCGGAGTTGTTAAACCCCTCCAGTGCCGATCTGGCTCTGGGTGGCGGAATCGGCGTGCCGAGGCCGTTTGCAGATCCAGACAGCGCCGAGTTTGATAATTTCTCTCCCAAGTTCGGTTTGAAATACATGCTGAACGAAAATACCAATCTCTATGGCACCCTTTCCAGCAGCTTTAAAAGTGGTGGATTCAACGGCCGTTTGGCTGACGGACAATTAGAGCCCTATGATGAAGAAACCCTCACAAGCGCGGAAGTGGGCATTAAAACACAAGTACTGAATGATCGCGTTCGTGTGAATGCCGCCGCTTTTTACAATCAATACGATGATCTGCAAGTGAGTAGTTTTGAGGCGACCGCTGATGGCAGCGCATTGCTTCCCGTATTTTCTAATGCCGGCGAGGCTTTGATTCAAGGGGTGGAAATTGAAATTACCGCACTCTTGAGCGAGCAGCTAACGCTAAGTGCCAATATCGGATACCTCGATGCAGAGTATCAGGAGTTTTTTGCCGACGCCGACACACTAACCAATACCGTGATTGACGTGAGTGATGAAAGGGAGATGGTCAACGCGCCTGAGTGGGATGCCTTTGTGGGATTGAGTTACGATTTTACACTCGAGAATGTGGGGCAGTTAACGCTACTGGCTGACATTAGCTATCGAAGTAAAACTTACTTAGAGGTCAACAGCAGTGAAAATCTCGCCCAGGGGGGTTATTCCCTCTTTAATGCGGCCTTAATGTTTGAATCCTTCGACGGTCATTGGCAGTTCATGTTGGGTGGAAAGAACCTGTCGGACAAAGCCTACCGCACCCATGCCTTTGATTTGTCTGCGTTCCCGGGAGTGGAACTGGGTTATTATAATGCCCCGCGCACCTACAGCCTCAACGCTACCTATCAGTTTTAATTGTTTAGGGGATAAATCGTGAATCTACCTGAACGCTTTGGCAGGATCAGTCGGTTTGATGTGCAAACCGACCGTTTAAAAATGCGTGTTTGCAGTTGTGGGGATGAACAGGCTATACCGATTATTTTTATACACGGAAATTTTTCGTCCTCGGCTTATTTTGAAAATCTGATGCAAGCATTGCCCGAAGGATATCGTGCTTTGGCGGTGGACCTTAGGGGGTATGGCGATACTGAAGATAAAATCATTGATGCCCGTCGTGGCGCTGGGGATTGGTCAGACGATCTCTTCTCATTGTTGCAGACCATGGAAATTTCAGCGGCTCACTGGGTCGGGTGGTCGGCCGGCGCTGCGGCGATTATGCAGCTTGCCAAGGACCATCCAGCCTGCACCTTGTCTCTAACACTTGTGGCGCCGGTGAGCCCTTGGGGGTTTGGAGGAAGCCGCGACGTGGAAGGTAATGCTTGTTATCCGGACCATGCCGGTTCAGGCGGCGGTCTGGTATCGCCAGATTTTGTCAGGCGCATAGAAATGAAAGACTTAAGCGGCGATGATCCGTTATCTCCTCGCAATGTCATACAGGGAGCTTATTTTTATAAACCTGTTTCGACAACCCTGTTGGACTTCATGTTAGAGGCCTCCCTAAAGCAGAAAACAGGAGCGCAACGCTACCCGGGAGACTGTGAAGAGTCTGTTCACTGGCCCCATGTCGCGCCGGGTCAATACGGTCCAATGAATGCCGTGAGCGCTCGGTATTTGAGGCTGGAGGGTTTGTTGGATGTTGAACCAAAACCTCCGGTTCTCTGGGTGCGAGGCAATAAAGATATTGTGATAGACAATCAATCTCTGTCTGATTTGGCCGTGTTGGGAAAGTTAAATTATGTCCCTGGCTGGCCAGGCGAAGAGGTCTGCCCGCCACAGCCAATGCTGGATCAAACCCGGGCCTTTTTTCAACAGTACCAAAACCGGGGTGGCTCGATTCAGGAAGTGGTTATGCAGGATGTTGGGCACAGCCCCTTTATCGAAAAACAGTCTGAATTTCTATCAACTCTTCTGCCTTTTCTAGAACGTTGCCATTCTTAGTGTTTTATCACAAAGTGATGTTCGTAGGCTCAATGGTGACCCGCCAATAGACGTCTAACGGACTCCATGTCGAAGGGTTTGGCGATGAAGTCATTCATTCCAACCTCGCGGCATTTTTTTTGCTCTTCAACGGTGGCGCTGGCGGTCATGGCGATAATAGTCTGCTGGGCAAATCGCCGGTCTTGACGCAGCCGTTGAGTGGCATCATATCCATTCAAGACTGGCATCTGGCAATCCATCAGTATCAGATCATAGGGTCTCAAAGACAAAGCATCTATCGCCTCCTGCCCATTGCTTGCAAGCGTTGTATTATAGCCAAGCTTCTTTAGTACGGCGCAGGCGACTTTCTGATTGACGGGGTTGTCTTCTACCAACAACACTGTAATTTCACTAGGGGGGCGTATGCTGCCAGCGGTATTTTTTTCACAACGCGCTACCTGGGGCTTTCCAACACCCGCTTTGATAGAAAAAGTAATGCAGGTGCCGGCGCCTTCTGTGCTTTCTATGCTCATTTCACCACCCAGGAGGTGACACAGCCCTCGGCTGATCTTGAGTCCCAGCCCGGTGCCACCATACGCATGGTTCTTGCCAATGTGGGCTTGTGAATACGCATCAAAAATAGTCTCGAGTTTCTTCTTTGGAATACCTATTCCGCGGTCTATCACTTTAAACTCCAGGAAAGTCTCACTGCTGGCGGACTGTTCGACCCCGGTTTCCAACAGGGCAACTTGCAGGTTAATTTCACCACCCTCCGGGCTAAATTTAATGGCATTTCCTAACACATTAAACAGTATCTGCCGCAAGCGTGTAGAGTCACAGATAACGTGCTCCGGTACATCGTCATCAACCTTGCAGTGTAATTGCAGCTTTTTTTGGCTGAAGGCAGTGCCTAATATGGAAAAACAATCGGCGATAATGTCACGGAGCCGCCAGTGGTGATTGTCTAACTCTACTTTACCCGCTTCGATTTTTGAGATATCCAGAATGTTGTTAATTATCTTCAATAAATCGGTGCCCGACTGTTTTATAATACGCATCATCTCCAGGTTTTCATCATTTTGAGCCGTGGCCAGAAGGAGGTCAGCCATCGCGATAATGCCGTTCATTGGCGTTCGGATTTCGTGACTCATTTGCGCCAAAAACTCTGACTTTGCGTTTGATGCCGCCAGTGCCTTTTTCCTGGATTGAATCAGCTGGCTCTCTCGGTTTAGCGGCTTACGTTGCTTCTCTGTCGATTGCATAGGTAGCTCCTTCCTAACTAAAACTTCGGATTGTGATCGGAGGCGTAACGATTAATCAGGTGGTGTACGCTGGTGCCTTGAATCAGTAGCGAAAATAGAACTACGCCAAAAACCATTGATTGAATTGTCCACCAGTAGGGCAAGTTCAATGGCAAACTCAGAACCAATACAATCGCAATGGCGCCGCGCAGGCCACCCCAGACTAGAATGTAACGCCACCCCAGTGGAATGGGCCGAACAAAACGACCACCTATGAGATCGCTCGCAAATACGGCTATTAGGCGAGCAATAAGTGCGGCGGGGATTGCGATGGCAATGGCCAGCCACTGCTGGGTAAACATGTCGAAGGTGATCACCAGACCCATCAAAACAAAGATCAGCGCATTAAAAAATAAACCGAGCCAATTCCAGGTACTGAGAACGTCACACAGAAGGTGCTCTTCATGCTCCCTGAGTAACACTCTGGATACAATGGCGGCCGTTACAACCGACATAATGCCGGAAACGTGAAAGAAGTGTTCCGCCACAAAGAAGCTTGAGAAAGCGAGCAATACGAGCAGAATATTCGACGCGGAACGTTGTTTGATTAGCAGAGCGATGACGGCCGCTATCAAACCCAGTAGCGCGCCAACCAACAATCCGCCTATAAATGTAACTGCAAATACCGATAAGAAACCTGCGTCCAGGGATGATTCGGTGTTCATTGCTAAACTGAGAATCACACCAAAGATGACCAGTGCACTGGCGTCGTTAAACAGACTTTCCCCTTCAACTAATGTTGTGAGTTCATCGGGGGCATTGAGTTTTCTAAGGGAGGAGACCACGGCGACGGGATCAGTTGCCGCCAAAATTGCGGCCGCCAGAAACGCGGCGATCCAGGGGAATCCCTCGGGTTCCGCCATGACATAGTAGAGCAGGGTACCGGCGACGGCACAACTGACTAACATTCCGAAAGTGGACAAAACAAGAATAGGGGATAACCAGCGCCTTAATAGCGAGGGTTTTAAGTGCCATGCCGCCTCAAAGATCAGTACCGGCAATATGACATAAAAAACCAGGTCGTGGATATTGGATGCGCGGATACCGGTATCCAAGCCTAACCAGGGTAAAAGCAGACCTGCCACAACGCCGCAGCACAGACAGGCGAGACCGAGTTCCAGGCGTAACAGGCGTCTGAGCACGAGCCCGCTGACAACGACGGTCGCCAAGAACAACGCCTGCCCCATAAATAATTGTATTCCCATCACTCATCTCCCTCCGGCTAATTTAATGTGGCACGCCAATTTCGCGGTCACTGGCGATCACGTATTGCTTGTTTGTGGTGGCGTTAGGGAACTGTTCACTACTAGGGCTGGGCAGGCCATTGGCATTGATAATATGCACATGGTCACGTGTTAAAGCCCTCGGTTCTTTTACGCCGCAGGAGTGAGCGATGATACCCACCTCGTATGCCAGGTTGCGGGCGTAGTTGCCCACACGTTCTGCTTTGTCCTGAACGACCAAACCTTTTTGAAGGTCACTGTTGTGGGTGGTAATACCCGTTGGGCAGGTGTTTTTATTACACTGCAGGGCCTGGATACAACCGAGTGAAAACAGAAATCCTCGCGCGGAATTGACAGCGTCCGCCCCCATGCAGAGTGCCCAGGCCACGTCGCTTGGGTTGACCAGCTTGCCTGAGGTCATCACCTTGATTCGCTGGCGTAGCCCATACTCGATCAACTTGTCGACCACAAGAGGCAGGCTTCGTTTAATGGGGAGACCCATATAGTCCATCAAACTTTGGGGTGCGGCGCCGGTGCCACCATCTGCACTATCAATGGTGATAAAGTCCGGGGCGCTGTCGAGGCCTCTCTCATGAATGGCCAGACACATGTCATCGATCCAGCCGACACTGCCAATCACCGTTTTAAATCCGACCGGCTTGCCGGTGACATCGCGAATTCTCACAATCATATCCAGAAGGTCGTGTACATTTCGAATTTCTATGTGGCCGTTCGGGCTGATGGAATCCTGACCCTCATCAATACCTCTGATTTGTGCAATCAAGGGCGTGACCTTAGCGCCGGGCAAAATGCCGCCCTTACCTGGTTTGGCACCTTGACTCATTTTTATTTCAAACATTCTGACCTGCTCGTGAGCGGCTATCTCCTGCAATTTTTTATCTGACAACTGACCTTCGGAATCTCTGACCCCATATTTGGCAGTACCAATTTGGTAAATCAAATCGCAACCGCCTTCCAGATGATAGGGTGATAAAGCACCTTCCCCGGTATTCATCCATATGCCGGCTTTTTTTGCGCCCTTTGACAGTGCTCTAACAGCGGGCACAGACAGGGCGCCAAAGCTCATGGCAGAGATATTAAACAATGAGTCGGTGCTGTAAGGGGTGTTTGCATATCCCTGGCCAAAAGTGAGGGCAGAAGCAGGCACGGCGTCGGTGCTTAATGTTGGGAAAAAGCAATTCATAAAGATCACATCGCCCGCTTGATTCAAGGGACGTGAAGAGCCAAAGGCAATGGTGGAATCAACGTTTTTTGCAGCGCGGTAAACCCAGGCGCGCTGCGCGCGATTGAAGGGGAGTTCTTCCCGGTCCTGGGCAAAAAAGTACTGGCGAAAAAACTCACCTAAGTGTTCAAAGAAATAACGAAAGCGACCAACAATCGGATAATTTCTTCTGATTGCCTGCTTTGTTTGCGCGATGTCTGCAAGGTACATATACAACAGCACCAGACACATGACACCAAGGAAAAAAACAAATAATAATGCACTGATGTTCAGTACGTTCATCGTCAGTTGACTGATCGAATCCATGTGGGAAGGTTCCATTGTTAATACCTCTCATTGCAAGTCTCTTTTAATCGAGACAAATATGTGTTTTTTGATACAGGGCGACCCGGCCATCGATATCGACCCGTCGTCTCATGTTCTGTAGTGGCGTTTAAAACTGTTTTTGGTGCGTTAAAACGAAGGCAGCACCAACATTTTCTCGATTTGCATCTCTTTCATGGTGTGCTCTATGCCACCAACACCGAGCCCTGATTGTTTCAAGCCGGCAAAGGGCATCCAGTCAGTTCTGAAAGCTGTGTGCTCGTTGACCATGACGGCCGAAGCCTGCAAACCGCGGAAAGCCGACATCATGTTTTCAAGGTTCTGAGTGAACACGGCTGCCTGAAAAGCAAAAGGCAGATCATTGGCTTGTTGATAGGCTTGAGCCGCATCGTCAAACGCGTAAAGGCAGACCACAGGACCAAATACTTCATTTTGACTCAAGGTACACTGAGCTGGCACTTGGGTAAGGACCGTTGGCAGGTAATGAGTCGTCCCCTTGGGCTGGGCGCCACTTAAGGCTGTTGCCCCGAGCCCAATAGCTTCCTGTACCCATTTATCCACCCGCTCTACTTCCCTTGTCCGGATGAGAGGACCGACCTCTGTGCTCTCGCTTGTAGGGTCACCAACAACCAAGACATTGGCGGCGTAAGCGAGTTGTTCCGCAAGAGAGTCAATGATATCGACATGGGCGAAGATACGTTGCACTGATACACACACCTGGCCTGCGTGATAAAAAGCCCCTTTGCTCAGAGCTTTTACCGCCGCAGGAATATCGGCGTCAGCAAAGACAATGGCAGGTGCGGCGCCGCCATGCTCCAGCAAGCAGCGAGTGCCCGGGGCCACTTTGCTTCTCAGCATCCAGCCTACTTTGGCACTGCCTATGAAGCTAAAGAGCGCCACTCGAGGGTCAGTCACTAATGACTCCGCGAGAGACAGGTCGGGAACAACCAGCGCTTGGCACCAGGCCTTGGGTAGCCCGGCCTCATGTAAGATCTCTACAAACCGCAAGCAGGACAGGGGAGTATCATCTGCCGGTTTCACAATGACCGGACACCCCACTGCAACGGCGGGAGCAACCTGATGCACAATGAGATTGAGAGGATGATTGAACGCGCTAACCGCCACCACCACACCAATCGGTTCTTTTTGAGTAAAGGCCGATTTTCCGGCGGAGGCACTATTCAGGTTCATTGGAATTACCTGGCCGCCGTCGCGCCGCAAGCTATCCACAGACAGGTGAAGACCCTCTATGGCTCTTTCCAGTTCCACCCGTGAGTCACTGAGAGGTTTACCCCCTTCACTGGCAGCTAGCAGGGCCAACGCTTCTTTTTGCGAGGCCATGATGCCGGCGGCTTTTAACAAAATGTCAATTCGGGTTGGCAGCGGTAGTGGCCCCTTAAGCTCATCATTAAGCGCCGTGGCGGCCGATAGGGCCTGCTCAATATCCCCCTGAGAGGCGGGTACGAGTTCAGCGAGTAATTCACCATTGTAGGGTGAGTTTACGGTTAATGTTGCTGTCGATTCAGTCACAATTGCATTCCTTCCCGTTGTGTTTAATGACGATATTTTAAGTTTAGATCGGGCACACCAGTTCGCCCAGTTGTTCCGTGAGTTTCATATTCTCACGGTAGTCTACTGGACAATCGATCACCACCACCGTGTTGTCTTCAAAGGCCTGTTTCAGGGTCGGTAGCAATTGCTCGGTACTCTCAATGCGATAACCTTTAGCCCCAAAACTTTTGGCATAGGCCACCAGGTCCGGGTTATTAAAACGAATATGACTTTCCCGGCCAAACGTTCGCTGCTGGTGCCATTTGATTAAACCGTACTCGCCGTCGTTCCAAACCAAAATAACGACGGGCAGATTCAAACGCATGGCCGTTTCAATTTCCTGGGAGTTCATGAGAAATCCGGCGTCTCCGGTGACGGTCACAACATTGCGTTCGGGGTGTACCAGCTTGGCGGCAATCGCCCCCGGAACACCAATGCCCATCGATGCAAAACCATTGGATACGATACAGGTATTGGCTTGTTCTGCTTGAAACATTCTTGCAACCCACATTTTGTGAGCGCCCACATCCGAAATCAAGATGTCTTCATTGTTCATTGCTTCGCGTAGGTCCCACAGTATTTTTTGGGGTTTAATAGGAAAAGCCTGATCGTGTGCATGCTCTTCCATGACGTCGGAAAGTGTATCGCGAAGGGATTCAAAATTATTGGCCTGGTGCACGCTTGCCAGCTTAGAAATCTCCTTCAAACTCGCGTTGATGTCTCCTAAAACACCTGTCGCCAGCTGATAATAGCTATCCACCTCTGCAGACACTGAGTCAATGTGGATGATCTGGCTGTTTGAATCTTTGTGCCAAAGGTGAGGGTGATATTCGATCATGTCGTATCCCACGCAGATCACCAGATCAGCGCGATCAAAACCACAGCCGACATAATCGTGTGCTTGTAAACCCACCGTACCCAGGCTGAGGGGGTGAGCATTCGGAATAACCCCTTTGGCCATGAATGTGCTTGCAACTGGAATATTGAGCATTTCCGCAAACTGAATCAGGGCTTGGCTTGCACCGGCTCGAATCACGCCATTGCCCGCCATAATAATGGGGAATTTAGCGGCGTTAATGAGTTCGGCGGCTTCGCGAACTTTATTGACCGCTGGCATCGGTGTGGTGGGGGACTGTTGTTTTAGTGGAACAATTCCGCCTGCGTCCATGCCCGCAACATTCTCAGGGAATTCGATAAAGCTGGCCCCGGGTTTTTCTTTGCAGGCATCTTTAAAGGCCTTGCGCACAATTTCCGGAATAACTTCAGGGCTGCGAATTTGTGCGCTGTATTTCGAAATGGGTTCAAAAATTCGAACCAGATCGAGCACCTGGTGGCTCTCTTTGTGCAAGCGGGTAGTCGAGCCCTGTCCAGCAATTGCAACAACGGGGGAAAAGTCCATGTTGGCATCTGCCACACCGGTGATGAGATTGGTAGCGCCTGGCCCCAGGGTTGCCAGGCAGACACCCGGCTTATCTGTCAGTCGACCATAGACGTCGGCCATGAACGCGGCGCCCTGTTCGTGGCGGGTCAGTACAAATTCAATCGAGCTATCGAGAAGGGCGTCCATTACGCCAATATTCTCTTCACCTGGAATGCCAAATATGTAGTCTACGCCTTCGTTTTCAAGACACTGAACAAAAAGCTCGGCCCCGTTTAACGCGGTTTTATCTGTGTTCATTGTCTTATCCTTTTAAATTTTGCGTGATGTGTGATTGACGAAAACGACGGGCCAGCCAATAGTCCACGCTCACATAACGTCCGCCGCCCATGAACAGCAGTGCGAGCAACATAATTAAATAGGTTGCGGCAAACTCGATCCCGTTGTTGAGCACAACCAGAGGGCCGTTCTCAGTCAGCCATTGATAGTTCCCGTGTTCCTGTAAAATTGATTTAGCCCGGTCAAGCCTTTCGATGGCGCCGATACTTTGCTCGGTGGCAAATGGGCCACTTGCCGAGGCAATAGCCAACCAGCCATTTTTCAAATGCACACTAAGGGCAGCGACCGCCATGGTAAAAATAAGCGGGATGCTGATCCAGCGGGTCGCAAGCCCAAGAGTCAAAAGGATTGCGCCACCGAGTTCGGTGGCGATTGCCAGTGAGGCCATCAATAAGGGGAAAGGCATACCCAGCCCCCACTCAGCGTTTCCAAACCATTCTACGGTGTTGCTGAAGTGTGAAAGTTTTTGCGATCCCGCCATCCAGAAAATGGGAATAAGGTAGGCTCGCAATAACAGCGGTGCGACAAAGTCGGCCTTTCGACTAAGGTTAAATACGTCTTGTAATTTGTTTATCCGATCAATCATTGGAAATTTCCTCTCAAAATGTGCTTGTTTGAGCGGAGCTATTACAATTCCCGTGCCAATTTTTATGTGCTTGATTTTCAAAGGGTTTTTTTTTAACCCTGAATTATCTTTGAACGACGTGTTACGTCTTTGTATTTATTTGTTGAACGATTCGTTACAAGCAGACATTGAATAACGCAACGTTCCATTAACACCTGCGGGGAGGTTTTTGTTAAAACCCCATATAAATCAACATCTTATGTTTTGGCATGCGCTTTGCACTTCTGAGGTGTCGCCCGTGTTTGTGCGGTCACATCTATTTATTTTTAACTTTAATGAAGGAATGCATCATGGAACGTAAATTTAAATCGACTCTATCTGGCACTGCTTTGGCACTTGCTGCAGCGGGATTGATGGGTTGTGCAAATGCGGGCACCAGCACCTCAAGCGCAGCTGCGGCTGCCGGAGCTTCTGCTGCATCAGCCACCACCGATTTAGTGCACTGTTACGGCGTGAATACCTGTAAGGGTCATAACGACTGTAAAACAGCTGAAAATGCCTGTGCCGGTCATGCGATTTGCAAAGGACATGGTTTTGTCGCCATGCCGTCAAAGAGTTGTGCGGATATTGGTGGCACAACCCAGGATGACTGGAAAGGCAAAGTCGCCGTGGCTGAGTTGTCTCATTGTTATGGGGTGAACAAGTGTAAGGGGCACAACGATTGCAAAACAGCGGAGAATGCCTGCGCGGGTAAAGCGGCTTGTAAAGGTCATGGTTTTGTCGCTATGTCAGAAAAAGCTTGTGGCGATGTCGCGGGTAAAGTCGGGGCGTAAAACTGCCTCTAACCCTGGTATTAAAATCGATCCCTCCGGTCCAGAGTCACAAAACCTGTTGCCGGAGGTCTTTTGGGGATCAGCTTGATGAATAACAAAAACTATGGATTTGGTCTGGGGCTACGAACCGATCACTTTGTCGATGTACTTGAAACACAACCCAAGGTCGATTGGTTTGAGGTTGTGACCGAAAACTTTATGGTCGAAGGTGGAAAACCTAAACACTACCTACACCAGATACGGCGGGATTATCCTCTGTTTATGCACGGTGTGTCTCTCTCAATTGGTTCCGTTGACCCTTTAGATAAACGTTATTTATCCTCTCTTAAACAGTTGGCGGACGAAGTTGAACCGCTTTGGTTGTCCGATCACTTATGTTTTACCGGCATGGGGGATGTCAATAGTCACGACTTATTGCCTCTGCCTTATAGTGAGGAGGCGATTGATCATGTGGCCAATAGAATTATTCAGGTTCAGGACTTTCTGGGCCGGCAAATTCTATTGGAAAATGTGTCCAGTTACCTGACATATTCTGACTCCCAGTGCAGTGAGTGGGAGTTTATGTCCGAGATTGTTAAGCGAGCTGATTGTAATATTCTGTTAGACATTAACAATATCTATGTGAGTGCACGCAATCATGGTTTCGATCCGCTTGATTATATCAATGCGATCGATCCAAGCCGAGTCAAACAATTTCACCTGGCCGGGCACTCTGATTATGGTGATTATGTGATCGATACCCACGATCACGATATCGCCGACCCGGTCTGGGATCTCTATGAGCAGAGCCTTAAGCGGTTTGGTGCAACCAGCACAATGATAGAGCGGGATGACAATATTCCCCCGCTGGGCGAACTGCTTGCTGAGCTGGATATCGCTAGAGACATTGCGTACAAAACACTCAACGATAGTTCCGAATCCAGTCAGCGGCAGATTGTATTATGAAAGAGCCATTGTGTGTAAGGCAGCAGCAGATGATGGAATTCCTGTTGCAGGGGGAAAAAAAGATTGCGAACCACATTGTTCAGCAAGGTGCTATCTCCGTCGATACCCGGTTGCATATCTATCGCAACGCCTATCAGGTGAGGTTGAGAGAAACTATTGATACCGATCACCCCTTAACGGGTGTTTATCTCGGTGACGACTTGTTTGACCAAATGGTGCAGCAATACATAAATATCTACCCGTCCCACTATCGTTCGCTGCGACATTTTTGTGATGATTTGCCGGTATTTCTCGCTGATAACAAACCGTTCAGTGAACACCCACAAATTGCCGAATTGGCCCGTTTCGAGCGTCTCCTGCTCTGTGTTTTTGATGCACCCGATGCGGCCACGGTCAGCGTTGAAGCACTGGGTGAGTTACCCCCTCAAAACTGGCCAGAGATGAAAATACATTTTCACCCGAGTGTGAGACTCTTTGAGAGCCCGTGGAATGTTGTGTCTGTGTGGCAGGCAATCAAAGAAGAACAATCCCCGCCGGATAGCCGCTGGAGCACAGAGGAGTGTTTGTTGTGGCGAAACCGGGAGAAAATGACCGAGTTTTTACATGTGGGCGCAGCAGAATTGTGTATGGTTAAAGAGTTTCAACACGGCTCAAATTTTGCCCGAGTGTGTGAAGCGCTATTGGAAATTATCCCCCATGATGAGGTCAGTGTTTTTGCGGTGAGCACGCTGTCGAAATGGGCGCAACAAGGTTTGATAGGCGTATTGTATGGAACTGAATAACAAACCCGGGCTCCAGTCGTTAAACACCTATGTGAGGCGAGCATTAACGTCAGTTCAGGCGAGTCAACAGTGGCAAGGCGAGACGGTGTATGCCACTGGTAATACTCGTGCAATGCGCTTAGAGCGCTGCTCGATGACGGATCTGGTTCGCCCAGTACTGCCTTTTAGTCAGGTAATGGTGTCATTTGAATTAAGCAAATTGCGATTGTCTACGTTGCCTGCACCTGCTGGAACGCGTGGATACGGGCCGTCATTAGAGTCGGCAGATCTGGCCCACAGCCCACTGCTATTATCAAAACACGCATTGCCGCAAGTTTATGACTATCCGATACAGAATGGCGCGGTAGGGCTTGATACAAACACTCCAAAGTTAACCTTCTTATTGTTATATAGCGTAGAAAAGGGAAAAGTGTCCTTCCTAGAGTTGCCTCCTCCTGTTTATACTCTGGTGTTGGCCTTGCGAATGGCCTCAGATAATCAGTGTGCTCTGGGGGCAACTGAATCTCTGTTGGATATTGCTGAATGTTGGGATATTGAGAACGTGGTGGAATTTGTTGAACAGGGGCTAAAGGTGGTCAGCCGCCTCAATGACATGGGCCTGTTGCAATCCGCAGTCGCAACACCCTTGGGAGAATACTATGAGTGACGTACCCAGCCAGAGACCAACAGCCGTAGAGCCTGATTCTTTACACCCGGCGGAAAAAATCCTGGCGACACTAACAACGGTCAGTTACAGGGCCGGCGAGTTACAGTCTTACCTGGATAGTGTGTGTGAAGCCTTGCTGGAGTTAATGGGAAGTGGTCTATCGGCAATCACTCTCTATCGATACGGCACCAAACAAGTATTGGCTACCAAGCCTGAAACCGACTGCCTATCCTGTGGTTCCATGGATGTGCACGGGCAATTGTCCACACATGTGTTGAATACCAATACCATACTGACCGTTGAAGACGCCCTTCGAAATACGCAATATGGTATTCCACCCGAGGGTTTTTGTTCGTATATGGGAGTTCCCCTACGCTCACCAGGAGGTGAGGTGGTTGGCACACTGTGTTATTTCGACAGGAAAGCCAGGCAGTATACTGCTCGTGAAGAGCAAACAGCGGAATTATTTGCAGAGCGTATAGCCATTGCGCTCGATAATTACGACCTATTTCAAAAGCTGGAAGAGTACTCAGATTCACTGGAGGTGCAGGTTCAGGATCGCTCTGAACAATTGTTAGAAGTTCATAAAGAATTGGCACACAAGGAGAAGTTGGCCGCATTGGGGGAGTTTGCCTCACATATTACCCATGAAATTCGCAATCCCCTCACAACCATTCGCTTGACGCTGGAATACATCATGAAACACCCGGAAAGGAATCCGGAGAAGAGGCTCGAACTAGGCATTGGAGAGGTGGCCAGGCTTGAAAGAATGCTCAACGAGTTATTGTTATATGCCAAGCCGATAGAGGTTAACGCAGGCCCGCTAGAACTATCGGGGTTCTGCCGGGACTTTATTTCTACCTTTGACTCAATTGCCAGTGAGCGACGTCAGACATTGCAGTTAACGGCGAGTCACGCAGTAGAGGTAACCGCTGACAGAGACAAGCTCACCCAGGTTATGTTGAATCTCGTTCGGAATGCGTGTGAAGCTGCAGACCCTGAAGACACCATTTCCCTGCGAGTGGAGAAAAATGACAGCACAGGCAGTATTTGTGTTCACAATTTTGGTGATACGATACCATCTGATAAATTGCGTATCATCACTGAACCCTTTGTCAGCTTTAAGGCTAACGGGTCGGGTTTAGGTTTAGCGATTGTAGAGTCCTTGCAAAAGTCCCAGGGGGGCAGCGTGTCAATTAAGTCCAAAGTAAACGATGGCACTACCGTCGATATACACCTGCCTTTGGTAACGCCATGAAAGCGCGAATTCTTTTAGTTGAAGATGACAGCGCGCTGGCACAGATATTAACCCTTCATTTTGAAGAGGGTGGGCATGAAGTTTTTCATGCCGCGTCGCTCAAACTCGCACGCCAACTCATTGACGAGAAGCAGCCCGACCTGGTTGTTCTTGATCAGGGCTTGCCCGATGGTAGAGGCATTGATTTCCTGGTGTCACTTGAGCGAGAAGGCCTGGATATGGCGGTGATTATGATGACCGCTCAACATGACCTGGACTTGGCGATTGCGGCGATTCAGGCAGGGGCCTTTGATTTTATTCACAAACCGATTACAACGGAAGAGCTTGAACACACCGTAAAGATTGCACTGGAGCATCGACAGCTCCGTCGTCAGGTTGAGGAACTCAGTACCTCTAAAGCCGCCATTAATGATCTGCCCAAACTGTTAGGACGCAGTGAAGCGATGTTAAATATCAGCAAAGACATTGCACTGGTTGCCCAGAGTCAAACTCGTGTCTTAATTACAGGAGAGAGTGGTACTGGCAAAGAATTGATTGCCAGGGCTATTTATAATCACAGTCGCTGCGCCGGGGTTTTTCTCGCACTGAATTGTGCCGCGCTGGTAGACAATCTGTTAGAAAGTGAATTGTTTGGTCACGAACGTGGCGCGTTCACAGGGGCCAACAGCCGTAAAAGTGGAAAGTTTGAATTAGCGGCCAACGGCATTCTGTTTCTAGACGAAGTGGGTGAAATGACCCTGCCTTTACAGGCAAAACTCTTGCGAGTATTGCAAGAGGGCACGTTTGAACGCCTGGGTGGGACTCAAATGCTCGAAAGTAATGCGCGTGTGATTGCCGCTACGAATCGCGATTTGGCCGTCGAGGTCAAAGAGGGGCGCTTCAGGGAAGATCTTCTCTACCGGCTGAACACCATTCAAATTTCACTGCCACCGCTGCGCGATCGCCGAGAAGATATCCCCATGTTAGTAGAAGGGCTTTTGGAGCGTATTTGTCGCAATGAAGGTTTGCCGCTCGTGTCCGTTACGGAAAGTGCAAAGGCACTGATTAATCAATATGCCTGGCCCGGGAATATCAGAGAATTAGAGAACGTCCTAACGCAGGCGCTGCTTCGAGGGCGTGGTGCGCCAATTGACGAGCAACATCTGAGTTTACCCTCCCCATCAGGGGCGAAAAGTACGCAGGCTAGTATGGATACGCCCCTTTCACTGGATGAAATGGAAGCCAGACACATACAGTTTGTTCTGAACCACTGCTCGGGCCATAAGGGAAAGTCCTGTGAGATTCTAAAGATTTCCAGGCCTGCATTGGATCGAAAAATAGAGCGTTATCAGTTGGCGGTGAAGGATAAAAAAGTTAAGGCATGAACGTGATCCAGACCGTATTGTACTCAGCAGAATTACGGTAGGAAACCCTGCATGTAGATCCCGGCGACGCAAGCTTATAATTTTTTATAATAATACTGAATACCACAAGGTTCGCGCGAATCCACAATTTGGCCTCTATTTCTTTGTTTGCGTCATCGCTTTCTTCGTTTTTCTAGTGCCAGGACTCTTTTATGATTTTAATGCTTAAAAATAAGGAAAAATAACTAAAGGGTAATTTGCAAAGCCCCAAGGGGGCTACTAGCCTCAGGGTTGTGGCAAGAAAACTCGCCACGTTCCATTGACATGAACAAGGATGATCACATGAACTATTCAGACCAGGCTGTTCAATCACACTCGTGGATATTCACACCACTTAGTTATTTGGCTTTTCTTGTTGGGGTGCCCGTTCTGGCAGGTGTGCTGGACTATTTTCTGCTGATTGCGCTTGTTGCCGCAAATTAAACGATAGTGTCTGCAGACTAAACAGGCGAGCAAGGAGCTCGCCTGTTTAGCGTTTTTTTCTAATGCGGCTTGCTCTGTTACAGCGCTTTGAATATTTGCTCCACGGAATCCTTGGCGTCGCCGAACAACATTTGCGTATTGTCTTTGAAAAATAAGGGGTTCTGGACACCGGCATAACCGGGGTTCATAGAACGCTTAAATACAATCACGTCTTTGGCATTCCACACTTCCAGAACAGGCATTCCCGCAATGGGGCTGGCGGGGTCTTCCATCGCCGCAGGGTTGACGGTGTCATTTGCACCAATTACAAGAACAACATCCGTTTCAGCAAAGTCATCATTGATTTCATCCATGCCCAACACGATATCGTAGGGAACTTTGGCTTCCGCCAGAAGAACGTTCATATGCCCGGGCAGTCGACCGGCGACTGGGTGAATCGCAAATCTGACATCAATGCCTTTGTCTTTCATTGCTTGTGTCAATTCGTATACAGGGTATTGAGCCTGGGCAACGGCCATGCCATAACCGGGTGTCACAATCACGGATTTGGCCTGCCTGAGCAGGTCGGCCACACCGTCTGCGTGTACCTCGATGTGTTCACCATAATCCGTGTCTGTATCGATGACCGTGTCTGTGCCAAACCCGCCGGCGATGACACTAATGAAGGATCTGTTCATGGCTTTACACATGATGTAAGAAAGAATTGCACCGGATGAGCCGACCAGGGCGCCGGTAACAATGAGCAGGTCGTTGCTTAACATGAATCCTGCGGCAGCCGCCGCCCAACCGGAATAAGAGTTGAGCATGGAAACAACCACGGGCATATCGGCGCCGCCGATAGAGGCGACCAGATGCCAGCCAAAGACAAAAGCGATCAAGGTGATCAGGTAGAGCGACAGATCAGAATCACCACTTTGTACAAACTGCATCATCAACAGCAGTGAAACGATGCCGGCCGCCAGGTTAAGTTTGTGCCGGTGAGGCAGCATCAAGGCAGCGGAATTGATTACGCCGTTGAGTTTACCGAAGGCAACAACGGAGCCTGTAAATGTGATCGCACCAATAAACACCCCGAGCGCAACCTCTACCAGGTGAATGGTTACAGCCAC
>ENA-OSET01000722-OSET01000722.1-sediment-metagenome-genome-assembly--contig:-NODE-722-length-36320-cov-3.400270_pt1 | contig 36320 bp, 30 predicted proteins | sample MGYA00237882_ERZ534229 | MGnify/ENA primary metagenome ERZ534229 (study PRJEB26408, sample SAMN06266212) | sediment metagenome | isolation source: Hudson Canyon methane seep mesocosm | place: USA:Hudson... | reverse complement strand
TGGATTGCCAAATGCCCGTAATGGACGGCTACAGTGCAACACGCGCGATTCGTGAACTAGGGGGGAAATATCAGCACATTCCCATTATTGCGGTCACCGCCAACGCGATGAGCAGCGACAAACAACGCTGCCTCAATGCAGGTATGAATGACTACATTGCAAAACCGGTTGATAAGGTTTTTTTAGACGAGAAGCTGAAATCAGTTAAGACAACCTTACACTAGGTCTTGTGCGCCTCTGTAGAATCGACTGTCAATCTTCTACCTTCCAGAGAACCTGTATAACTTCGAGGCCATCACTCCCTTCAAGCTGATCACTGCGCACTACTGAAATAGCTGACGCATCAGCCAACAATGTCAATTTCAGTTCTGCAAACGTTTCTGCTTTTGAAACCGAAGACACGCCCGTGCGGAAGGTTCTTGAGACCAAACGCCTTTCGTAGTCTTTTGCCGACAGGTGAATCAATTTCTGTAGAAAAACGGAGTAATTGTCTTCATCCGCCACATTAATGACGCCTTTTATTCGGGCGCCATCACGCTCAACAGAGTGACCTAGAAAAATCTTGCGGATCTCATACAGCGTAAAAGGATCGCGATCAGGAGAGACAGCGCCAACAAGCACGAACTCACCTGCGATCACACGGGGCAGCCCCCCCAGTGAAATCACCAGGCCAATAAACACAATTGCCATTCTCATTCGCCGGGCGTTCATGGCCAGGCCGTGCTCCAACTCAGCAACCAGCGGCCGCTATCACTGTGCTCAAACTCTCGATAGGTATATTCCAATTTGAACGCATGCCGGGAGGCAATGTCATAGCGCACCCCCAATGCCTGACCACTGCGCGGATAAGCTTTCAATAGATGCAGATAGGGGTCCCCTTCATCTCCGGAGGTGTGGTCAAACCTGATGTAAGGTGTCCAACGTTCATTGTGAGAGTATTCTAGCTGTAGGTAAGCCGCGGAAAACTGGGAACGATGGATGATCGACTGCTCAGGCACTTCGGTCTCCAGGTAATACCATTCCCCGATCAGCCTGACAGCGCTCCAATCAACGTTGGCAAACACCCCGGCAATATCCAAACTGATATGCTGATTGGGCATTACCCCGAGATCGTCACGCGCAGACTCATTTAGAGTGATATCGGTCTGCATCCAAAACGCGCCCAACTGGGTCTCTTCCAACGCGCTGGGCAGATAGGCCAGCCTAAACGCAGCACTCATGTCATGGTCGCCGGCTTTTGGATTTAATAGGTCAAAGTCATTCAACGATATCGCACCACCACCGTGATGCCCGCCCCCGGAAGTACTCAGCTGTGAAGAATACCCAAGCGACACTGCGTAATGCCAGGCAGCCTCCTGGCTCTCTACCTCCACCTCAAACAACCCACCGGTGGTGTGACTGGGGAGAATCCCGCCAGCCCCTCCCAACTCAACCAGGGCCGGGCGGCTGGCGGAGGTCTGCAGGTAGGTCCCGTGGTGGTATTGTGTATGCCAGTAGCCAAAGGGAGTGTGATGGCGCCCAAGCCAAAACCTCGAGGAATCAGTGACGTTCAGCCCCAGCTGAAATCGCTCCATGTGCTGGGCCTTTTCAGACGCAAACCCTTCCATCAAGACAAGCAGCGGCCCTTTTTTCCCCGATACAAAGAGATCAATTGAGGGTTTTACATTTTTTTCAGAGAAGTGTTCGCCATCAACATGGCTGGCCATCACATCGGAGAAAACCAGCGCATCCCACTCGGCTTTCGAAGCCGAAGCCAAGGTCAACAATACGCCTACAAGTAGTGTTTTCATTCCCTTGAAACCACAAGGATTACATACCATTAAATTATCCACAGAGCAGTTAGACTAACAGACATTGTAATACTAGATTGCTATCACTCAAAAAGGTATGAACTTTCCAACTCCCGTTGATCTTGGGGGCTTTCTTTTGTTATTTCCTCAAGGAAAGACATCTGCTCCTTACCCAGGTCCAAAAATAGCAATGCCACATCCCAACCGGTCACCCTGACGACTCTGCACCAGGCCTCAAAACCCTTGCCCTGATACTCCAGCCAGCAACCGACCTCTTCAAGCTCATTCAGCCTCAAGGTATTGCCCGCATGAACACGGGCCAGAACACCGGTTCCAGCAATGTTGCGAACCTGGCAGTTAAATGTTTCACCGTCGAGTTTAATTGCCATTTCGCAATTCACAACAACTCTGGCGCTTCTACGCCGATCAACACTCATCATTCAATCTTCCGATTATTGAATTAATTCACTCATGTCACACAGGATATAAGATATGCACGCAAGCACCCCGACCAAAGAAACAGGCAAAAAAATACCAGCCACACAGAGTGTGATGAGTTCAGTAAAATACGGGTTAACTTCTAGTTTTTACTAATACGTTGCATAGCTCCTGTCGGTAACCGTTCGACCCACCTGCTGGGCACTGGTTTTGCGTCCCCGAGTTACCACGGGTTTGCCTGTTCGCGGAGCGGAGGAAGGGATTGCCAACCGGCTCTGATGATATGAAAGCCATCATTTTGCGCTGCGGGGCCTGATTTTGAGCCCCGCCTTAGCCCACAATTGTTGAATAAGGCGCCAAACAAGTCAACTACTTTGTTAGGGTGCTCAAAAAACGGGCCGAACAGTACTGCAGGCCCGCGAGCGCCCCCTTCACTTAGGCCGGCTCAAGCTCAAAGTCACTGGCATCGTGCCGTTCAGGCACACGTAGCTCCTCAGCGCCCCACGCACGATTGACCCGCCGGCCACGCTGTACTGCCGGGCGCTCTCCAATATCCCTGCTCCACCGGATCACATTGCGATAGGACTCTACATCCAGGAATTCGCCCGCGGAATATAGTTTTCCCTCTACCAATGCCCCATACCAAGCGTAATTGGCCATATCGGCAATATTGTATTCGCTGCCGCAAAGATAGCGGCGTTCAGCCAGGTTGCGGTCTAGCACATCTAACTGTCGTTTCACTTCCATGGCATAACGATTGATGGGGTACTCCAGTTTCTCCGGCGCATAAGCATAGAAATGACCAAAGCCGCCACCCAAGAAAGGCCCACTACCTACTTGCCAGAACAACCACGACATACACTCCGCTCTCGCAGAAGCTTCTTTTGGCAGAAAGGCATTATACTTTTCCGCCAGATAAACCATTATCGCGCCCGACTCAAATACACGTATTGCCGGAGAGGTACTATGGTCAACCAAAGCAGGGATTTTAGAATTTGGATTGATCTCGGTGAACCCACTGCCAAACTGCTCACCTTCGCCAATGTTGACAAGCCAGGCATCGTATTCTGCATCCGATTTACCCAGTGCCAGCAGCTCCTCCAACAAGACGGTGACCTTTACGCCGTTGGGTGTGCCCAGTGAATACAACTGCAGGGGGTGCTTGCCAACTGGCAGGCTCTTCTCGTGAGTGGAGCCTGCGATCGGGCGGTTGATGTTGGCAAAATTACCGCCACTTTCCGTATCCCAGGTCCAGACACTGGGTGGAACATACTCCTTTGTTTCGCTCATCGCTCACTGGCCTCATGGGATTTCAAATGTAAATAATTGGAGCCATACATTACCTTTTTGAGACCTATCATTCTACCGTTCAATTTAAACAAACCCTCTGAGCCAAAGGGCAAGTTCACAGCAAGCGGGACAAACGTGAGGAAAACTGCGAAAATCCTTGGCAAAACAATGAATAGATTAAAACCATGTGGACCCGAAAAAAAATTAGCTTGAAAACACACACCCTCGGACTGTTGACCGCGATTGTTCTTTTACTCGTCGGTTGCGCACAGGAAACAGACCCTCAAGAACATAACCTACAGGTTTCCAACCCGGAACCTGAAGCTTACGTCGAGTTAGGAGATCTGAAAGCTATTGGCGAACGCGGTACATTGCGGCTGATTGCACCGCGCTTTGACGGCACCACGGCTCTTCCCCGTGACGGCATTCCAGCTCAACACTATCAACAAATTGCCGAAGCTTTTGCCCAGCACCTTCAACTCACGGTTCAGTGGGTTTATGTCGATGATTTTTCTGCGTTGATACCTACTCTGCAGCGGGGCGAAGGCGATGTTATCGTCACCAACATGACTGTCACCCCCTCTCGACAGGAACAGGTGCTTTTTTCACGCCCTATCAACAAAATTAGTGAACTACTCATCAGCCGCGCTGAAGATGCCATAGAAGAACCCGCCCTGTTGAGCACACTCTCGCTCTCTGTCCCTGAAAGCACCGCGTATTTAGATACCCTTCAAACCTTGTCAGAAAAACATGAATTGTCACTCAACCTTAGCCTTGCCAAACCGGGCACCAGTGACAAAGACCGATTGAATGCCATCGAATCCGGAGAGATACAAGCAACTGTGTTAGACAGCGATGTGGCTAAACGTTTGCTACTGGACTACCCCAATTTGCGCTCCAGCTTGGTGCTGAAGCGCCATCGACCCATCGCTTGGGCAACCCGAATTAGTAGCCCCGAACTACGGAATAAGCTCAACGAGTTTTTAGTCTCACACCATCTGCAGGCCTCGGCAAATGAGCGGGATCAACGCAGCTGGGCAGACATTAAACAGCGCGGCCGATTGCGCATGTTAACACTCAACAACCCGGCCAGTTATTTTATGTGGCGCGGCGAGCTGATGGGTTTTGACCTGGACCTGACAAAGAAATTTGCCGAAGAAAATCAGTTGCAAATTGCCGTGATACTGAAAGACAGTATTCCGGAACTTATCACCGCCCTGCAAGAAGGTGAAGGGGACGTGATCGCCGCATCACTCACGCAATCCCTCGAACGTGAATCAATGGGCCTACAGTTTAGTCGCCCCTATTTAAAAGTCAGCGAACAATTGGTGGGGCGCAAAGGTGGCCCCTCCGTCACCGCCGTCGAACAATTGGCCACACAGACGATTGGGGTCAACCCTGAAACAGTTTTTTATGGCGCATTTAAAGCATTACAAGATCAGGGGATTCAATTCCAATTAAAGGAATACCCCAAAACCACCACTGAATCATTGATTGATAAGTTGGTGGCCGGTGACTTTGACTTTGCCGCAGTAGACAGCCATCTATTGGCTATCGAAACCGCCCATCGAGACGACATTCAATTGAATATTGAATTGAATGCCAATAGCGAACAAAAAGCCAATATCGCCTGGGGTTTACGCCCCGACCAAACTCAACTGAAAGAAAAACTAGACGCCTTCATAAAAAAGGAATATCGCGGCCTTTTCTACAATGTCACGTTTAACAAGTATTTCAAAAACAGTCGCAAAATGCGCAAACATCAAGCAGACCGTGTACTCGCCGGCGAAGACTTGTCTCCCTATGACCACTTGGTAAAACCCTTGGCCAAACAGTACGGAATGGATTGGCGCCTCATTGTGTCGCAGATGTATCAAGAGAGTAAGTTTCGACCCAAGGCAAAATCTTTTGCAGGCGCCAGGGGTTTGATGCAAGTGATGCCTCGCACAGCACGCGAGCTGGGTTACAAAAACCTCGAGCAAGCCGAAAACGGCGTCGCGGCTGGCATGGCTTATATGAACTGGTTAGAACAACGTTTTCCTGGGGAACTCGACCTGCAGGAGCGCATCTTCTTTACCCTGGCGGCTTATAATGCCGGTGCAGGCCACGTCAGAGACGCACGGCGACTAGCCGGCCAGCTCGGCAAAGATCCCAACCGCTGGTTCGGGCACGTGGAGGAAGCCATGCTGCTCTTGGCCAAACCCCAGTACCATAAAAAAGCGCGCTTTGGTTATGTCCGCGGCTCTGAACCGGTGCATTATGTGAAGCAGATTCGAGATCGATACCTCGGTTACTTACAAGTAAACTAAAATTGATAGCCGACCGAGACGGTGTAAACCAGAGGGTCAATATCAATGCCTGCAACAATGCGGCTTCCGTCATCAAATTTAATATTGGCTTCGGTATCAATGTCGATCCAACGCACAGACGTATTGAACGACCACTGCTTGTCTATCTGAACATCCAAACCCGCTTGAAAAGACACACCCCAAGAGTCATCGATGTTCACATCGGCTCCCGTTAATCCCAGTCCACTGAGAGCGGCATCGGCCTCAGATGTGATATCTTCACTGAAGAATACCGTGTAGTTAAGACCAGCCCCCACATAGGTTTTAAACTGACTTTGGGGATTGAAGTAATAGATAGCACTCAGTGTGGGAGGCAACTGCTTTGTCTCCGCAATGTCCAGCCCCTCAAGTTCACCCAAGCCACTGGCTACATGTTCAAATGGTGTTGCGGCAAGTAACTCTACTCCCCAGTGAGACGACAGCATATAGGTGGCGGTAAGACCGAGCTGCGTATCGCTATTCACACCCAATTCTGTGGTGCCGCCCGCAAGGCTTAACACTGACCCGTTTAAGGTCGCCGAGCTTCCGCTCTCCCGGGGGTCTACTGTTGTCGTGCCCGTTCTAATAATTACATCCCCTGCTTCCAGGGCGCTTGCGGAGGGTGAAGAAATCGACGCCGCAACTGCCGTTGCCATAACCAAATGCTTAAAGGAAATCATTTTTTTCTCGCTCATCAATATGTTAAGGCCATTCAGGGCAAAGTCACCCAGAGCCGAGCGCCATTGGACACGAAAACAAAAACCACAATATTGATCTCAATTAAGTTGACGACCTCTTACCCCCTTAAGGTCGTACTGGTGTTCCTTTGGGATACTGGTTATTCTGCTGATCTCAACAAATAATGTCAGACCATAATAATGTTTAAAAAAATTTTGATCCTATGCGCAAAAGTGCTTTCTGGAATTACACTTTTTGCCTTCCCCATTGCTTATTTCAACTTGCCTTCGCTGCCACCCCTTCAGCCCTTGATCGACAAAGCGCACGCCTATGACGTTGAAATATTGCGAGACAATTTGGGGATTCCTCATATCTATGGAAACCAAGACACCGACACAGCTTTTGGTTTGGGGTATGCACAAAGCGAAGATGACTTTCAAACACTTCAAACCGTGCTGATGGCGACCCGCGGAACACTCGCCGCTGAAAACGGTTTTAGTGCGGTTGAAACAGATTTTGTTGTGCAGTTTATGGGAGTGTGGGACACGGTTAATACCCACTATGACTCCAAGGTACCCCAAAAGATTAAAGACATTGCGCAGGCGTATGCCGACGGTGTCAATGTTTACGCCGCTCAACACCCCGATGTTGTATCCCGCTATTTTTTACCCGCCACCGCCCGGGACATTATTGCGGGATTCACGTTCAAAACACCTATGTTTTATGGTTTTGATCAGGCACTCGGCGAACTCATCGACCCAAGCGAGCCCCATGAACTGGCCAGAAATGATCCGGCCCTCACCTGGCAGGCAAGCGAGTCACTCCCCATTGGTAGTCAGGGCATTGCCGTTGCGCCACATCGCTCGTCAGACGGGCTCACAAGATTGCTCATCAATAGCCACCAGCCATTGACTGGGCCTGTGGCCTGGTATGAAGCGCGCCTTCACAGCGAAGAGGGTTGGAACATGGTGGGCTCTACCTTTCCCGGTGCGCCTGTGATCATTCACGGGCACAACCAGAATCTGGGCTGGGCCAATACGGTGAACAAACCTGATCTGGTCGATTTTTATAAAATGACCATCAACCCTGAAAATGATTATGAATATTGGTTGGATGGCGCGTGGCATCCGTTTGAAACCAAGACGACCAAAATGCGTGTGAAACTTCTTGGCCCGCTACACTGGACCTTCAAAAAAGAAATCAAGATATCACGTCACGGCCCCGTAATGGAGACTGAACACGGCCTTTATGCCGCCCGTTGGTCTGGCATGAATGAAGTGCGCACTCTGGAGTTTATGTTTGCTACCAACAAAGCGAACAACCAGGAGGAGTTTGAAGCGGCCTTAAAAATGAATGCAATGCCCAGTATCAATTTTATCTATGCTGACAAACAGGGAAACATTGCACACTATTACAATGCAAAGTTTCCCAAACGAATTTCTGGCTGGGAGTGGGAAAACATTCTACCGGGTGATCGGTCGGAGCTAATTTGGCAAGGGTATCTTGACTACGACATGATGCCCAAAACTAAAAATCCGGAATCCGGCTTGGTTTATAACGCCAACAATCCACCGTTCATGGCCACAGACGGCAACGACGATGCGAAGCAGGAAGACTTTCCACGCTCTATGGGCATAGAAACCTTCAAGACCAACCGTGCGTTGCAAATTGAAACACTGATGTCTGCCATGCCCACAATAAGCGGACAGGAATTAAAAGAGGTTAAATACAATCTGAGTTATCACCCCCAATCCAATCAAATTCAATATTTTAAGAGATGGCTGGAACTGGATTTGGCGGAGCAACTTACTCCCCAGCAAACAGAGGCCAGACAGGCCTTAGCTGAGTGGAACTACTCTACTCACAAAGACAATACGTTGGCAGCATTGGCAATTATGACCTTAGAGCCCGTTCAAAAAGCCAGAGGGAAAACAGTGGAGCTTTCCGAAGTCACGGCCAGTTTCCTGCAAGCACATACCAAACTGGTCAATTATCACGGTAAATACAACACCCCGTTTGGGGATGTTATGCGACTGGTACGCGGTGATAAAAATCTGGCGATCAGCGGCGGACCGGATATTCTACGTGCGGTGTATGGAAAGGAGATCAATGAGCAGGGTCAAACAGAAAACAAAGCCGGGGATGGTTTTTTAATGTTTGTGGCCTGGGACAAAAACGGCTTGGTAAACAGTGAAGCGTCCCATCAATTTGGTTCTGCGACCCTCGATAGTCAGTCGCCACACTACAGTGATCAAATGGACACATTTGTGCAGCAAAAAGAGCGTCCAGTATTATTTAAACGAAGTGAGCTAGAAGCCCACGTGACACGTCGCTATTCACCCTAAACGGTGGCACTCCCATAGAATTCAACCGCATCGAGCACAATCATAATGGCGTCTTCTTCATAATCCATCACAGTCTTCTTCAATGTCGGAATCTGGTCTCGTTTTACCGTCAACAGCAATACATCGCGCGAGCCTGTACTATCTACACTATCGCAACGGATCAACGCCCCGGGAGAGCACAAACCCTCTTTGATCCTCGGTAGCAAACGCGCCACATTCCTGCTGGAAATATGGACTGATTTAACATTGGGCCGGCCCGCTACAATCAGGTCTACCATCTTGCCTGCGGCAAACACGCCAACTACCCCGTATAGGGCGGTCTCAAGCTCGCCAAACGCCAGGGCCGTGGCTGCCACCACCAGGCCGTCAAGGGCGAACAGCACTTGCCCAACCCCCACATGCATGCGCTCGGCTATCAGGCGAACCAACATGGTCCATCCGCCTGAGGTTCCACCACTTCTGAACATGAGGCCAATGCCCATACCTGCTAAAACACCTCCAATGACTGCATTTAAAAACCGGTCTTGGGTGATCGATAGGTCGGGGAACATATAATAGAAAAAATCTGCGGAGAGAGACGTTAACAGAATCGCTGCTGCAGTTTTCACCAACGTGGTTTTTCCAAACTGCTTCAAGCCAACCAACATTAATGGCAAGTTGATCGCGGCCATGACAAGCCCCGGGCTGAACCCCGCCAGGTGATTCATGATAATGGCGATTCCCGATGCTCCGCCCGCGGCAATCTGCCCCTGGGTGAAAAACAAGACAACACCTGCCGCCAGGCTGACACTGCCCAACGCCAGCCCTAAACAATCAATAATGCCGGTTTTCATAGGAATGCGGTTTCCAAAATGGTGGTTGATACGGGAAGAGTGGCGCTCAGCCGGGCATTATCTAGCCTCTCCCCTGGGAACACAATCAACCTTTTAGATTACCCCTGCGGCAGTGACAGAGATCAAGTTACGCCCTTTCGTTCACCGATTGTCACTTTGGTGACAAGGATTTTTGCAGCTCAATGATATATTCAACCCAAAGCGAATGAAGGAGTTCACCATGACTACTGCTACTGAAAAACAGGCACCCACACCAGGCTCTGAGCTGCATTTCGACGTTCTCATTATTGGTGCTGGCATCTCTGGCATTGGCTCTGCACACCACCTCAAAGAACAGTGCCCCGACAAGCGTTTTTGTGTATTGGACAGCATGGACAGTTTTGGCGGCACCTGGTTAATGCACAAATACCCCGGCATTCGCTCTGACAGTGATCTGTACACCTTTGGATATCGTTTTAAACCCTGGAGTGGCAAACCCATTGCCACCGGGGAAGAGATCCTCAACTACATGGGCGAGGTCATCAAAGACAGCGGGCTCGATGAACACATTCGCTACAAACACAAAATCATGCAAGCCAACTGGTCGAGCGCAGACAAACTTTGGACCTTGCAAGTGACTCTGACCGATACCGGAGAGACGCTGACCTATACTTGCAACTTCCTCTGGATGTGCCAGGGGTATTATGACCACGGCAAGGGTTACACCCCGGATTGGCAGGGAATGGAGTCCTTCAAGGGCCAAATCGTTCACCCCCAAAACTGGCCTGAAGGCCTGGATTACAAAAACAAAAAAGTGATTGTCATTGGTTCAGGTGCCACTGCGGCGACCCTGGCCCCCAATATTGCCGAAGATTGTGAACATGTTACTGTGCTACAACGCTCACCCACTTATTTTTTCCCCGGAAAAAATGAGAACCCACTCGCCGATCAGTTGCGAAGCCTTGAGGTCAAAGAAGAGTGGATTCACGAGATCACACGGCGCCAGATTCTTAAGGATCAACACGACTACGTTAAAGTTGCCAAAGACTACCCCGAGGAAGTTAAAAAGGAATTGATTAACGGCATTACACCGCTGCTGCCCGACGGCTATGATGTCGCCACCCACTTCACCCCTCGCTACCGGCCGTGGCATCAACGCATTGCCTTTGTGCCCGATGGAGATCTGTTTAAAGGCATCCGCGACGGCAAGGCATCTATGGTCACCGATGAAATCGAGTGTTTTACCGAAAGCGGCATTCAACTGAAGTCAGGAAAATCACTCGACGCTGACATCGTGATGACGGCAACAGGTTTTAATCTGAGTGTGCTCGGCGGTATCAATTTCTCAATTGATGAGGAAACCATCGACTTCAGCAAGCTGATCACGTACCGCGGCATGATGTTTACTGGTTTGCCCAACATGGCTTGGGTGATGGGTTACTTCCGGGCCAGCTGGACCTTGCGTGTGGATTTAATTGGCGATTTTGTCTGCCGCTTATTACGGCACATGGATGATAAAAAAGCACGCCAAGTTAACATTGCTCTGGGCGAGGAAGAGCAAGACATGGAACTGTTGGACTGGGGTGACATTAATGAGTTTAATCCCGGCTACCTACAGCGGGCGAGACATAGAATGGCAAAACGCGGCGCGGGAGCTAACTGGCAACACACTCAGGACTACTGGGTAGAGCGGGAGGAAATGCCTAATATTGATTTGGATGAAGGCATTTTTTCCTACCAATAGGCAACTTACTCCAGGATCAGTTTCAAAGCGATAAATGCGGCGCTAATGACCAGCCCACACCAGGGCAACCAGACAGGGAACACCCTAACACCCGAGGGATTAGGGTAAAGCGCTTTCACTTTAATTAAGGCCGCATTTACCATAAAAAATACTGACAATACCAGAAAGCTGGTGAGCTCTGCCAGATTGAGCAAGGGCATACTGAGCGCAAAAACAAGAAGCATAACAATCACCAGCACACTGGCGTACATCGGCGTTTTTGTGCCCGGATGCACTTGCGAGAATACCGCGGGCATCCATCCGCGGCACGCCATACCGTAAATAATGCGAGAGCCCATTATAATTTGAATCAAGGCGCCGTTGACGATAGCCAGCAGACCGATAACACTGATGATGGTTGACGATTGCCCACTGGCTCGCTCATAAACCAAAGCCAAAGGCGCATCACTGGCCGACAGCTCAACCGGGCTCACCACTGACACTGCAATCCAGCTGATTGCGCAGTACAGCAGCGTAGCCACCGCCAAAGCCAACACCGCGGCCAGCGGCAGGTTTCGTTGCGGCGACTCTACCTCCTCCGCAATATTAACCATGTCCTCAAATCCGATGAATGCGTAAAACGCGAGAAAAGCCCCCAGAAAGATACCCGGAGAAAGCACTTCTTTCAGTTCTATTTGGGACAGATCAATAACAACCTGCCCGGTCAAGCTATCACTGCCAACCCACACAATCATCAACAGACCGAGAATTTCCGCCAGTGTAAGCAGTGCGGCAAATTTTAGGGACTCCGCAATTCCCCAAAGCGCAATCAGGCCAAGACTTAGGATGAATACCACGATAAGAAAGGATTCGGGGAGCACCCAAAACGCTTGAAGGTAGCCAGCAAATCCACGTGAAATGGTGGCCGCAGAAGCAATCCCGGACAGCGCCAACAGCACGCCAACCAAAATTGACAAACCTCGCTTGCGAAATCCTTCGAAAAGATAAACGGCCTCGCCCGCACTCACCGGGTACCGGGCTGAGAGCTCCGCGTAACTAAAAACCGTAAAACCTGCGGCGACCGAAGCCAGTAGAAATGCCAATGGCGTGCCATAACCCGCCTCGCCTGCAACCTTTCCGACCAGGACATAGATGCCGGCCCCTAGAATGTTACCCAACCCATATAACAGGAGTAAGCCCAGACCGATACGTCGATCCAGACCGCCTCCTTTACCAGCGCTTGAGTCGCCTTGTGTCGGAGCGTGTTGTTTATCCATAAATTTTCGCCGTTTCTTGGGGAAAGAAGCGTTCTACCACCTGGAGTAGCCTTTAAGCTTATTAGGCACCATTTTTACGACGTCCCCGTCATCCTGAATGATACACATTGATTCTGCCATAGAGACCTGCAAATGCCTATCTCCCCCAAACGTAAGCTCCTTTCTCTGCTACTCTTCAGGTTTATGTACTCAGTTTGTCAGGGGGTGAAAAATCGGCCGAATAGCGGGATTGCTATTAATGTTCTCACTTTCGCTGCCAACAGCCTCGGCCGAGCGGGACTCTTTGGTGATCGCCCTAATGCTGGAGGATGGAGCCGCTCGAAGTGTCTTCTCCCAGATTATCAAGGGGTTTGAATCGGCCCACCCCGGGCTAAAGGTCCGCTTGTGGGTAAGTAACGACACGGGCTACAAAGAAGAAATCAGGCGCTTGTTGGCCAGTAAAAACGGTCCCGACATAGTCTACTGGCAAGCCGGCAGGAGCTTGGAGCATTTTGTTAATATGGGTTTGATTGAGCCCATCGATGATGTCTGGCAACATGAGAATTGGGACAGAGCTTTCCCCCCAAACATCAAAGAAGTTGTCAGTGTAAACGCTAAAGTTTTTGGCCTGCCTTATTCCTATTACTCCTGGGGTTTCTACTACCGAAAATCGATATTGAAAAAGTATAAGCTGCCCCCTCCTGTCAGCTGGAATGATTTTCTGTTGACCTGTGAAACGCTCAAAGAAAACGGGATCACCCCAATAACGATAGGCACAAAATATCCCTGGACCACCGGCAGCTGGTTTGACTACCTCAACCTGCGAATTAACGGCTTACAATTTCACCGCAATCTTTTAAAGGGTGACATTTCCTTTAACGACCCTCGCGTGGAAAAAGTATTTGAACACTGGAAAGTGATCATTGATGAAAACTACTTTCTACAAAATCACAGGGAGCTCAGCTGGCGAGAATCTATCCCCTATGTCTACCGCGGTTTGGCGGGCATGACCTTAATCGGCAACTTTGCGGCCGCCAACTTACACGCTGAGCTCAGTGAGGATGTAGGTTTTTTCAGGTTTCCCATTGTCGATGAGACAATAGGAAGTTTCGAAGAGGCGCCAACAGACGCACTCATAATCCCCAGGAATTCAAGTAATAAAAAGAGCGCCAAAGCGTTCTTAAAAATGGTCGCCAATGGGGAAGCTATGGCCTCTCTGAATGATGCTCTTGGCACCATGTCCCCGCACACAGATTCTCCCGTTTCAAACAAGCTTTTATCTCATCACGGTGTCGAGTTACTAAAAAGCGCAGACGGCTACTCGCAATATTTTGACCGGGATAGTAACAATGAATTTGCCACGAGTGGGTTCGATGCGCTGGCAAGGTTCATGGAAAAGCCCGATACGAAGCATGTTATTGAAGAGCTCGAGGCGGCACGCCTGAAATTTCTAAGGCCGGAGCCCCCTGGTCACTGACACGGAAAAAATACCTTTTTCACTCTAAATACGATAGGGTGTGATTTTTCACATTAAAAATGTTCACCCAATAGCCGCTACACCTGCTCTACCATCATATTTGACATCAGAGGCCACATGCCGATCAGCCCCGAACACTACGAAATAAACCACTACATTGGCCAAGACAACATAAAAAGATACGGACTTGATATTCACGCTCCTGTCTTCACCGTAAGCGCTGTGCTCATCCTTTTATTTGTCATCGTCACCCTGCTTAACCCAGAGCTCGCCAACCAGTCGCTCAGTGCCAGCAAGGCGTGGTGCTTGGAGCATTTTGACTGGTTTTTTATGGGGGCGGCCAATGCCATTCTTTTATTTTGTTTATTTTTGATTTTGTCGCCGGTTGGCAAAATTAGACTGGGCGGTCAAGACTCAGATAAAGATTTCAGCACCACCTCCTGGCTTGCCATGTTGTTTGCCGCCGGTGTGGGCATAGGCCTTATGTTTTGGGGCGTAGCAGAGCCCGTGGCCTACTACAGCAACTGGGCCGGCACCCCTTTGAGTGTCACGCCTAATACCCCGGAGGCCGCGGACCTTGCTATTGCAGCAACCGTTTATCATTGGGGCCTGCATGCCTGGGCCGTCTACATTGTTATTGCTGCCTCTCTCGGGTTTTTCTATTACAACAAGGGTTTGCCTTTAACGATTCGCTCTGCATTCTACCCTCTGATCGGGAATCGATGCTGGGGCTGGATGGGCCACACGATTGACATCATTGCGGTGGTGGCCACGCTGTTTGGCCTGGCGACTTCTCTGGGGCTTGGCGCCACTCAAGCCGCTTCGGGATTACACTACCTCTTTGGCGTTTCAGAGGGGCTCAATACTCAAATTCTTTTCATTATTACAATAATGATCATAACAACCGTATCTGTTATGCGTGGCCTGGAAGGCGGCATCAAATTACTCAGCAACATCAATATGTTTTTTGCGGCTCTTCTGCTGTGTTTTGTTTTTTTTGCAGGACCAAGCTTACAGCTAGCTTCTGCGCTGGCAAGCAACGTAGTCAACTATGCCCAATACCTGCTTCCTCTGAGCAACTGGGTCGACCGTAGTGATGAAACATGGATGCACGCCTGGACCGTTTTTTACTGGGCCTGGTGGATTAGTTGGTCGCCATTTGTGGGAATGTTTGTTGCCCGCATTTCCCGCGGCCGCACCATCAGGGAGTTGTTAATTGCCGCCCTGTGTGTGCCCACCGTGATTGCATTGCTGTGGTTTACTGTTTTTGGCAACAGCGCCCTGCTTCAGGCAGAGGCGGGAGTGGGTGAACTCGCCAACGGCATTAGCTCTGCCAGCCTGGCGATGTTCCAGATGTTAGAAAACTTGCCACTGACCAATCTGGCCTCAGGGCTTGGCATCTTATTACTGCTCATATTCTTTATTACTTCGGCCGACTCTGGCGCTCTGGTCATTGATACCATTACCGCCGGTGGCAAATTGAACACCCCTATTCCACAGCGGGTTTTCTGGGCAATTATTCAGGGAATGATTGCCTGCGCACTCCTGTATGGCGGTGGTGCAACGGCACTCAATGCCTTACAAGCCGGCACAATCACCGCAGCGTTGCCTTTTACACTGGTCATTCTGATTATGTGTATGAGCTTGTATAAAGGTTTGATCGATTACAATAAAACGGTCCACCTCTAATAGGCTCATAAAGAGAACAACAGCAGCCGTATGGTTTAAATAACCTGCCTAAGAAATATCTCCGGCAATTATTTTGACCTCGGCCTGGGGATAGGGGATTTCTATCCCCCCTTGTTCGAGCGCGTTGTAGATCGCTAAATTAGCTTTGTAACGCGCGTCAAACAGCTTTTCAGTTTTAGCCCAGAAACGAATACCCAAATCGATACTGCTATCGCCAAAACCATCAATGCCCACTAAAGGCAAACGCGCATCGCTAATGCCTTCAATATCTTCAAGCGCTTTACGCACAAGGACAATGGCCGCCTCAGGCTGGCTTTGATAGGCAATACCTACCGACAACTCAATAATACTGTCGGCCTGGGAGTTATGAATAACTTCTCCCACGATGTGTTTATTGGGGATAGTGATGATGACACCATCTTCATCAACTAGCGCGGTATACGCCAAATGGACCTCAGAGACTAAACCTGTAACACCCTGAACGGAGATGGTATCCCCCACTACGAAGGGGCGAGCTAATATTATGTTCAGCCCGGCACTATAATTGGACAGCAGCCCCTGTAAGGCCAAACCAGCCCCCAATGAAAGTGCACCAACCGCTGCAAGGAAAGGCGTCACACTGATTCCCAGTTTCCCCAGTGCAATAATGGCCACCATTACAATGATAATAATGCGGACACTCGACGCCGCAAATCGACTCAAGGTTATGTCGATGTTTTTACGCTGACACAAGGCAAATACCCAGCCGTCAACTTTACGCGCGATCAAGATGCCGACCCCAAGAACAATCAGCGCGCCAAAGAGCTGAAAGCTATAATTCACAAAAAACTCGATGATGAGAGTGTAGATCCCTACAACTTGTTCTATTTCCTGTTCCATGAGGCAGACCTGTAATGAATAGTGATCTGTATATTATATCGCTTATTTGTTACGGGGAAAGAAAACCTCTATTCAGACTGAGCAGAAGCCTGCACCCGTCGACGCCCTTCTTCCGTCTTGAGAGAAAAATCAGTACCGGACAAATCCCGCGCAGCCGGCGTGCATAAATAGACGACCGCCTCACCGACCGAGTGCGCAGATATATGAGAACTCCAATCGAGCTGAGACACGGGGTTAATGCCAGAGTCTCTGATTTTTTTCATCATGTCTGTCGCGACAGTGCCCGGGCTCAAACCAATGACACTAATGCCCTGCTCAAATAATTCTTTGTGGGCACACTCCGTTAACTTTTTCACTGCACTTTTAGTGGAACAATAGTGACTCCAGCCCTCTAAAATACTGTTAGCGGCACCCGAGCTCATGTTAATGACAGTGCCGGCACCCTGCTTAAGCATAATCCCTGTCGCAGCCCTGATACCAAAGTAGACACCTTTGACATTGACGTCCACGGCACTGGCCCACAGCTCCGGGTCAGAATCTGAAAGTCTCGCAATGGGGTCTATCACGCCGGCGTTGTTTACCAGAATATCCAAACGACCATAACGCACCTCACAATAGCTAACAGCGGATCTGACTGACTCATAATCGGTGACATCACACACCACGGCCTCGGCGGTGCCACCTTTGGCAATAATGGCTTGTGCAGAGCGTTCTGCATCTCGTAGCTTCCTTGCAGATACCACAACTCGTGCCCCGCAGGCTGCCAGACCCTTGGCAACCTCGGCTCCAATTCCCCGGCTTGCGCCTGTAACCAATGCTACTTGATCGCTTAAATTTCTCATTGCCTCTCCCCTGAATACTCTTATGGATTTCACATTTGCGCCATCGAAAACAGCTGAGACAGACTTTATTAGGGAGAAATAAGAGGATAAAGGATTGAAATTACCTCAGACTAGTGCAATATTTACACGAATGAATACAGAAGACATGTCGCTCTTTGTCGAAGTTGCTCAACACCGAAGCTTCGCCACAGTGGCCAAACTCAGAAATATAGACCCATCGTCAGTGTCGCGTGCCATCAGTGCACTGGAGACAACGCTGGCAGTGCGCCTGTTTCACAGAACAACACGCAGCATGAGCCTCACAGAAGCCGGAGAGCATTATTTGGCCCGAGCCGTGCCAGTGTTAGAGGAACTGGAGCGCATGCATCACGATGTTAAAGATGCTGATGCCACGCCCAAGGGCACCTTGCGTATTACCGCGTCGGCAACCTTTGGGGAAACACAAATTGTGCCGCTGCTGCCACGCTTCAAGCTGCGATATCCGTCATTGAAACTAGAGTGTTTTTTTACGGATGCCAACGTTGATTTAGTGACAGACAGAATTGATTTAGCTATTCGACTAGCACCGAGCATAGAAGGCGATGTGGTGGTATCGAAACTCATGGACACACATTATCGAGTCGTCGCCAGCCCAGAGTATCTCAAGCATCACGGCTCACTGAATACGCCAGAAGACTTGCGCAACCACCAGTGTGTTCTGTTCACTCTAAAAAACTATCAGTCTCACTGGTTATTCAAAAACGAAAAAGGGGAGATTAAAAAAATGCCTGTCAGCGGGGAGGTCGCACTTTCTCCCGCGGGCAGTGTGAAGAGAGCAGCTCTTTGCGGAACAGGTCCAGCCCTGCTTCCTCATTGGCTGGTAGACAGTGAGATTAGCAGTGGTGCCCTAGTCCATTGCATTCCAGATTGGCAAGTGAGCGCAAACACCTTTGATACCGCTGCCTGGCTTGTCTACCCTAGCCGGCACTTCCTCCCAAATAAAGTAAGAGTGCTAATAGACTTTTTGAAGGAGAATATGAGCCAGGCGCCCACCTAAACTTCAAAGTATAAACGCTCTGGCCTGCCGACAGAGCCATAAACCAGATTCGGTTTTACTGTGCCCTTTGAGACCAGGAACTCCAGATAACGCCGGGCAGTGGTGCGACCAATCCCCACGCGTGCGCCCATATCTTCTGCATTCACACCCTCCCCTTTTAATTTTCCGACCTCTTCCGTCACCTTTTCTAAAGTCAGAGGGTCAATGCTTTTGGGGATTCTCTCTTCAGTTTTATGTGTATCGCCTGCAGGGCGAATAATATTATCGACATTACTTTGGTCTAACTCGGTGATATCACTCAGCTTACTTCTATGTGCAAGATAGGAACTCATTGTCGACTGAAGGCGACCGAAGGTCATGGGTTTTAGAATGTAATCAAAGACACCGCCGCGCACTGCATTTTGTAATGTTTCTACTTCCTTGGCTGAAGTGATACAGATGACATCAGTGTTTTTATATTGCCGCCTGATTTTCCATAATAAATCAATGCCATTGCCGTCGGGGAAATAAACATCCAGAAGAACAAGATCCGGCTGAAAGACATCGATTATCTCTTCCGATTCAGCAATGGTATTACCCACACCCACCACTTCAAAACCGGCAATTTTTTCAATAAAGCGGCACTGAATATCGGCGATCTTTTGATCGTCTTCTGCAACAACTACCGTCAGGTTAGCCATTGGCATCTAACTTTTTTGGAATGTAGACGGTAAATGATACCCCTCCTAAAGACGAATGATTGACCGCAATCTCCCCACTGAAATAGGAAATGGCCTGTTTAACCAGATATAAACCAATACCCTTTCCTTTTACTTCGCTGGTTGATACGCCACTTTCAAAAATATGTCCGGCAACTTCCTCAGAAATTCCGCCGCCTGAGTCTTCCACCTCAATGATCAAATCGTTGCCCAGATCTGTTAACGAAAGATTGACCAGACGCTTATCGCTCGGCAGTAAACTAACGGCATGAAATGCGTTGTCGAGCAAGTTCCCCAGAACCGTAACAATTTTTTCCCGGCTCATCCACTCCGGCAAATCTGTGAAATTGCTGTCCCGATCAACATTCAAGCTAATATTAAGTTCCTTGGCACGGTGATATTTCCCCAGAATGCAACCGGCAACCAGAGGATCTTGAACCGCCGTTACGAGAAATTGTAGCAGGTCCTGATAACCCGAGGTTTCACTGCTGATTAATTCAACCGCTTTGTCGTGAGCCTCCAGCTGAATGAGCCCGGATATTGTATGTAGTTTATTGGAGTATTCGTGGGTTTGCTGCCTCAGCATTTCTGAATAATCCTGCACCTGGGACAGCTCTTTTGCCAGTGCGTCCATTTCATCTTTTTCCCGAAAACTCGAGACAACCCCCATGACTTCTTGCTCGTGCCAAATAGGAATACGGTTTGCTATGATCGCAGTGTCACCGACTTGCTGCTCACTGTCGAGCTGACTTTCACCCGTTTGCAGAACCGTTTGAATGTCATTGTCGGGCAAAACATCATCGATGTGCTGATTCACATAGTCCTGATCAGATCTGAGCCCCAGCGTTCTTTTGGCCGCCTGATTAATCATGGTGATCAGGCCCTGCCGATTAATGGCAACAACGCCCTCTCGAATAGAACCAATAATGGCGCTGCGCTCTTTAAACATGCGCCCAATTTCCTGGGGTTCCAGACCAAATGTCGCCCGCTTGAAACTTCGGGCCATGAGTATCGCCACAAATACCCCAAACACCAGCAGGACGATATTGGAAAGAATAATAATGCCTCGCAGCCCTCCCCCCATCTGACGAATGTTTTCTTCAAGAAACCCCACTGAGACGATACCGATAATCGCGCCATCTGTGTTAAACACGGGCACTTTCCCGCGAAGGGATAAACCCAGTGTACCTACGGCCTTAGAGGTATAGACCTCCCCCTTCTCCAGAGCCTGATCATTGTCTCCGCCCACCATAAATTCACCGATCTTTCTCGGGTTCGGGTGTGAATACCGTTTACCTTGATGATCGCCAATCACAACAAACTGGGCACCCGTTTGAGCCCGAATTTTCTCAGCCAGAACCTGAAGTTTACGCTCGGGATCTTTTGCCTCAAGAAGTTCAGCAACTTCGGGCATGGCAGCAATGATCAAGGACATGTCGAGAACACGCCGATCCAACTGATCTTCAAGTGTCGTATCAACCAGGTTGGTAGACACCACAGCCATGCTGCCCAGCTGAAACAAAACCAGGGCAACAATAAACACAATCATTTTGGTCTGTAAGGTAAAATGCCACGGCGATTTCATGTTTCATCCATTCTCGGGTTCACAATGGGTCCCTGAATTTACGCCTGCTTTCTGATGATCGCCAACAATCTGGGCAATAACACTGTCGCAAGCGTTATGAGTAGTATGGTCGCGGTAATTGGCCTCTGCCATAAAAACGACAGTGAGCCATCAGAAATCATTAATGCCCGGCGCAGGTTCTCCTCAAGCATACCCCCGAGAATAAAACCCAACAACATCGGTGCCAGGGGGAAATCCAGGAGACGAAAGAATACTGCAATCGCACCAATAATCACCATCATCGTTAAATCAAAGGTATTGAATGAGATCAAATATACACCCATCAATGACAAAAACAGAATCACTGGTGTGAGGAATGGCTTGGGTATGTCTAACAATTTTGAGATATAAGGAATCAAGGGCAAATTCAAGACCAGCAAGATAACATTGCCAAGATACATAGAGATGATGACCGACCAGAACACGGCAGGGTTATCAATATAAAGCCGCGGCCCGGGTTGCACGCCATAAGACAACAGCGCTCCCAGCATCACCGCCGTGGTGGCAGAACCGGGAATACCCAGTGTCAACAGAGGCACAAAAGAGCCTGTTGACGCGGCATTATTCGCACTCTCCGGTGCGGCCAGACCTTTCACACTCCCCTTGCCAAAACCTAGTTTCTCTTTTACCGAGGCCAGGTTTCTTTCCATACCATAGGCCAGAAATGAGGCAATAGTGGCGCCCGCTCCGGGCAGTACACCCACCAGAAACCCCAAGACCGATGACCGGCCCACCACGGGGGCAACAGCACGCACCTCTTCTTTGCTCAGCTTCATGCTGCCCAATGCGGAAAAACTCATTTCGGGCGCGCCCTCTTCGGCATCCTCTTTGACAGGCTCAGGTTTCAATACCACCATCAAAGCCTCGGCTATTGCAAATGTTGCCATAGACAGCAATAGGAAGCTGATGCCGTCATACAAGTCGGTCACCCCAAAGGTAAAGCGCTGTATGCCCGAGGGGTCTTCTCCCACTGTTGCCAACATCAGGCCCAACACAGCCATAAGCACCGCTTTTAAAACCTGGCCCTTGCCGGCAAAAGCCGTTATTGCGGTTAGGCCAAACAACATGAGTGCAAAATAGTCAGCCGATTGAAAACTCAGGCTCACCTTTGCCAAAACCGGTACAAACACAAATAGAAAAACCGCACCGATGGTCCCCCCCACAAATGAAGAGTAAGCCGCTAACGCGAGTGCCTTGCCCGCCTCACCGCGCTGGGCCATTGGGTAGCCGTCAAACGCCGTTGCGACGGCCCCCGACACACCCGGCGCATTAATCAGAATCGCCGAAGTAGAACCCCCAAATACTGCGCCGTAGTAAACGCCCGCCATTAAAATCAAACCAGAGGAAGGATCAAACCCATAGGTAATAGGGATCATTAAAGCAATGGCTGATACTGGCCCCAGCCCCGGCAACATGCCGATAAATGTGCCCGCAAAACAACCCACAAACAACAACAAGATATTGAGGGGTAAAAAAGCGGTATCAAGACCCTGCAGAATTCCGTCAAGCATCATTAACTCCTAACAATCAGTCGATAAAGTTCACCGGAATCGAGATAGATACCGAACACCTGCGTTAATACAAGCCACATAAACAAAGCCACACCCACCGCAACTGTAATTGAAAACAGCTGCCGCGTTTCTTTTAGAATATAAAACCCGGAATAGAGGAAAACCGAGGTGGCCAATAGAAATCCGAGATAATCAAATAACATGGCATAAACAAACATCGCCCCGACCAAGAGTAAACAAGGGCGCCACTGAAACCCTTCGACCGCTTGCAACAGGGTTTCCTCCTCACTGTCACTCGCCGAAGAAAACAAGGTCACCGCGCTCACAACGATAGCAAGAAGCGCAAGACAGAAAGGCAAGGTGCGTGCATTAACCACGTCATAACTCAATGATTGATTAACGGGTATTTCGAAAATGGCCGTCAAATAAACCAGGGAGAAAAGCAAGATAAAACAACTTCCAACTTTATCTTTGTTTGTAAGAAAATTCATAATGACAACGTCTGTGTTAGTGATTATTGGGATACAACAAGCGATCTGTTAACGCAGACCAAGCTCATCCACTAAAAGCGCCATGTCCTTCTCTTGGGTCGCCAGAAACTGGTTAAACTGCTCGCCGCTGATATAGAGGTTTGACCAACCCCGCTGAAGGCGAATAGCCTCCCATTCATCACTGCTATACATCTCTTTTAAAGCAGATTGAAATTCAATCAGTCGCTCATGGGACATTCCAGGGGCGCCAAAGAACCCCCTCCAATTAGTAAATACCAGATCTACGCCCTGCTCAGAAAGCGTTGGCACGTTTTTGGCGTGTGCCAAGGCCTTGGGCGCTGTCATCGCTAAAATTCTCACTTCACCCTGTTCCGCCAGGGCCAGAGCTTCACTTAAACCTGTTGATAACATTTGTGTTTCGTTTGACAGTAGACCCACCATCGCTTTGGCGCCCGCGTTGTAGGGGATATAACGTAGAGCCATGGCATCAGCCCCCGACTTCTTTATCGCCATTGCCGCGACCACATGATCCATGCCACCAATAACGGACCCACCAGCCACACGAACATTCCGCGGGTCCACCTTGTAATCCTCAATAATTTTCTGCCAACTGTCGTATTTTGAATCCGCCTTTACAACAAAAGCACCGTAGTCTGCGATGACCGCCGCAACGGGGGTGAGATCTTTATAGGACTGCGGAAAAAGATTTTTCAGTGATTTTAGAATGATAGGCGTAGAGCTCACCATGAGTGTATTGGCCTGACGGTCAGCGGTTTCGATCAAATAGGAGATCGCCTTGCTACCATCGCCTCCCGATCTATTTTCATAGGAGGCACGCGAGACAATCCCTGAACGGGTTAACGCCTCTCCTACCCCTCTGGCGGTGGTGTCCCAACCGCCACCCGCGCCGCCGGGAATTAAAAAGTGCAGGCGATCCGATGCTTGGAGTTTTTGACCCGCGCTGCACAAAACTGCTATTGACAAGTAAAGGGCCAGGCTCTTAAGCCTGAACCAAAAATAAGTATTGCTGCTGAAAACATTCATTTGGGTACCTCGTCGCCGAAAAACTAGCGTAATCGTTTCACTTTTGCCGTGCCACGCTGTCCATCGACACGCAGATCAAAGCTGCCAAATACACCCGCTAATATATCTACCCGCGTCGGAAGTTTTTTCGGCATTGAGAAGTAACGAGGTTCCACTTGACGCCAAACCTGCCCACCCTCAAAGGAAAATACCCAACGCTTTTTTTTGTCCCGTTCAGCCGCTACCAATGAGTAGTGGTGAGCCTTTTTGGAATCAATCACTTTGGCTTTGGGTAGATATTTCTGCCCCAACGCGGTCTTAGCACTGACATCTTCACGGTTTACCTGATCCGCGCGTGATCGTAAATCCATTGGGCGAACTACTGATTGAACTATCCGATCCAGACACTTCAGGCGCTGCCCGTCATTTGAAATCAACGAGCATTTTGTTAACGCTCTTTCCAGTTCACCTCCACTCGCCGAAGCAAGCGACATAAAAGTCGTCAGACAAATCACCAGCAATGTTAAGGCAATCTGTCGATAGAGGGTTGACCCCTGATTACCCAAGCTGGAATCGACAGACCCTGTTTTGGCTTGTGTTGTGCTCAACATAGCTGTCGTCTCCAGTTTGGTTTCAGGCTTAGAAGCTGTGTTTAATTTTCAAGTAGGCCGTACGACCGCGAGGGTCATGGACCTGCTGATCGAAGCCAACACGGCCGTTCACGGAACCGCGATCGATTGCGGGAGGCTCCTCATCCGTCAGGTTGTTAACACCGACGGTAATGTTGGTATTGCCCGTGCCCAGCAAACCTTCAAAGGTATAGCCATACTGAATATCCAGAACAGTATTTGACTCAATCGAATCATTGACGTCGTTCAACTCACGGTCGTCGTAGGCGCCGATATGACGGATGTACAGCCCAGCAAGATGACTGTCTCGCATCCAGGACACACCCAGATTCAAACGCTGGTCAGGCACGGAACCTAACAGGTCAATAAAGCTGTTCCTGTTTCCTGCACCGTCGAACACAGGGCTGCCATCACCGGCATCGATGTCAAAGGTCGTCACAAAGGTCGCCTTGGCATCTAAAATTAACTGCCCGTCGAGAAAATCGTCAAAGGCATAGGAGGCAGAAACGTCAATACCATTGGCTTCAACTCCACCCAGGTTAATGAAACTGGTTGTGACCTGGCGTAGCTGGCCCGTACCGTTTCGGCCCACACGTGCATCCGGCACATAAACACCGTTAACACACTCACCCGATACGATTGAACCAAAGGCTTCACCCGCACCAATAAGGTCGTCAAACTCATAGGTCCAGAAATCAACAGAGCCGGTAAAGTTATCGCCTTGATAAATTGCACCCAGATTCCAGTTGGTTGCAGACTGCGGGATCAAACCACCGCCATTGGTAATCTGTGCCGTGTTAAACGAGTCCGTAGCACCCGAGTCGCAGGCTGACCCAGGACCCGAGGCATAGATGTCTGCCGAAATGGGGTCGGGCAATGCGCCACTACCCACTGAGCCTGCAATATTCCTGATTGAGGGCGCCTGGAAAGAGGTGCCGTATGATCCCCTCAAGCTAAGTGCATCGTTTGCACGCCAGCGGAAACCCAGCTTCGGATCCGTGCTGTCTCCACCTTGGTCGCTGCCATAGTCTTCGTAACGAATAGCCGCCTGTATTTCAAAGTCTTCACTGAGCGGAATGATCGCCTCACCGAAGATCGCATAGACATCCTGCTTGGCACCCGACACAGAAAACACGGGGTCTGTTCGCCCATCGATGCGGAACTCAGACAAACTGTCTGCAATATCGTTAAATTCCATATCCCGGTACTGTGCACCTATTGCAACCGCAACGACTTCACCGTTTAACTCAACGGCTTCGCCGCTCAATATGGTTTCATACACTTTTTGAATGGTTTCTTTAACAAAGGTTCTGTTCACCGCAAACTGACTCAGATCACTGCCAGCGCCGTAGACAGTGTTACCCGCCAAACTCTCTCCGTCTTTAACTGACACCGCATCTGGCGTTGCCCAGCCGCTGCCAAAAGGGTTCCAACTACCTGATGCAATTGCATCGCGGTAGGCTGGCGTGTAGTAACTTCTTGGCTGTATATCCGTTAACTTTGAACGGGCGTATACCGCCGAACCATTTAAACTCCAGCTTTCATTAATATCTGCGTCAAAACCAAAAACAATACGAGTATTGTCAAACTGACGGGTAATGTCTTCGCCGAGATCGCCATCGTAGGTTGTTAGAGGGCGCTGACGAACAACCACATCAACGGCTTGACTTGGGTCGGCAGCAACCGCGGCCTCATCCCAGACGACATTGCCGCTGCCGTCATTGACAAAATAGTTGAAGGGGTGAGAGCCGGGAACAAAGTGACCATCGTCGTCAAAGCGCAAGTCCATTACGGCACCACCGATGGTGTCCTTTATTTCATTGCTCGAAAAGCTCATTTCGGAAAAAATATTCACATCGTCTGTTAAACGATAGTCAAACTGACTGAACACTTGCAGGCGTTTTTCTTCCGCAATCAGGGTTCTCTGATTGATAAATTGATAGCGGCAGTTAGACCCGTCGAGGAAGGTATTAATTCGCCCACCCTCCGGATTTTGCATGCCACAATGTGGATCGGGGACCGTACTACCTGAACGCTCATAGTAGCCGTCGCCATCAGAATCCGTCGCCAGATTGTAACGACCAGCACCCGTAGAGGAGTCATAGAGGTTCGCTGATGCATCTGTAGAAAACGCATCGGCACGATCGACTAACCAATCGTAGTCACCCCGATGGCCGCGATCCTGGTGATAATAATTAACAAAGGTTGTGAAGTGTCCACGATCGAAGCTGGTGCCAAAAGCGCCGTTAATGGCATTGGCCGGATTGTTTTCATTGTCGTGATACTCCGCACCGATTTCAAAACCTTCAAAATCTTTACGGGTAATAATATTCACCACACCACCGACGGCCTCTGAACCATAGGTTGCGGAGGCGCCATCAAGCAGCACCTCAACACTTTCTATCATGTTCGTGGGAAATTGGTTTACATCGGTAAAAAAGAAACCCTGTGTGGTTGTTACGGGTGCAAGCCCGCCTCGGCGACCATTGATCAGGGTGAGCGTGCCACCCACACCGAGCCCGCGCAAGCTAAACTGGGAGGTACCCTGGCGATCACTCTGGCTAGCATTCAGCTCCGAGCCTGCGTTAGCAGGTAGGGTGCGCAGCAGATCCTGCATTTGACCCGCGCCTGCGGCCTGAATCATTTCATTGTCCATCGTCTGGATAGGCGATGGTGTTTCGAAGTCTTTCTTCCGGCGAATATTCGAGCCGGTAACAAACACCTCCTCGATAATCGGCAGTGCGCCCTCTTCGCCACCTGCCTCTTGTGCTATCGCAAACTGTGGCATTAACACTGTTGCCATTGCTGCTACCAGAAGATTCTTTTTAAAACCTCTATCACCGAGGTTATTGCTTGTCGTTGATCCCACCATGACGTTCTCCAGTTTAACGGATTGATTTTATAGGCCGTTTTAGAATTATCATTATTGTCTGAGTGCGTGAGCGATAGAACGCGGTCTTTCGAACACTGCCTCAGCAATATAGCGAATGACTTTTACCGTGCACAGAATATGGCTGTATCGAGCTTAAGGGCTATTTAGATAGTTTTGGCTATTGTGTCCATGGGGAGTGCGCGCACAGCGCGCAGAGAGGGTGGGAGAGGATCGACACTGTAAAAACACTATTTAAATCAATAGGATAGCGAATTTCAGACCAAGCACTGCCCCTTTAAAAGACTTCGAAGACTTACAGGAAATCAAGCACAGCAATCTCTACTATACTGTTTACATTATCGATACATAACTTGTGATTGCCCTAATCACAGCGCCTAAAGGCCCCTTACTAATGATTAAAAAAATCGGAAAGCCCGCAGATTTATGAATGCAAGAATCTTGTTACTTCTGGTTCTTTTAACCGGAAACTGTGTTGGTCAAGACCTTAACCAGACTCACAAACTGTCTGATGAGATTCTCAGTATTTTTGGGTCTGCTCAGATTTATCTTTTTAGGAGTCAAACACTGATCAACTCAAAAGCCAAAAACAAAGACCAGCTTTTTGGTAAGGCATTTATTGATCAGCTCAAACTTATTCACCAGCAGATTTATCACTCGCCCTTTCCAGCGGCTGACCACCCAATCAAGGCCTATCTGCTCAATTCAATGATAGCGGTCATGGATGACAATAAAGCACTGATTTTAGATAAGGAAATCGATTTTAAGGGGTTCATTCCCGCCGTGTTTGCCTTCCAGCTGTCGCAACGGTTTTCAAATGGGGGATATCCTGTATCGATTAAATTTGTCGGGCTGAAAGACAGGCTTGTCAATGAACTAAACGTGCCCGACCAATGGGAGACAAGTACCTTGACCAAAATGCAAGGCAGCCATTGGAGAACCAACGAAGGCTTTCGAGAGGTGACAGCCTCTAAGCAGGGAAAATATCTACGCACCCTTCAGCCGATCTACCACAAACAACAATGCCTGACTTGCCATGGCAGCATTGCAGACAACCCGGTCAATAAGGGTAAAGCCGAAAATACCTGGAGTACGGAAAACAAAGCAGGTTTTACTATGCAGAATTTTAAGCTTAATGAGCTCGCGGGTGGCGTGAGTTTATCTGTCGGAATTGACATTCAGCCCGCTGTATCAAACAGCAACTAACGCGGGCATTAGAGAATATGTTAAGTGAGACTGCCAACACAAAAATACCTATGAGACCACCTCAGACAGGACCCGTTAGTTGGGGTTTTGTGGCCGCTGCATGGTTTTTGTTTCTCGGTCTCTGCTTACCTGTCCCGTTCTCCAGCGTTCAGGCTGCCACAGCAAATGACAAAACCTCTCTGACCATTGGGGTATTCGACTACCCGCCGCTTGTGACAATCACGGACAGCGGCATTGGTGGCAGCGCCATCGAAGACCTCTCGGCAATTCTCGACGAGGCTGGGTATGTCGCTACCTTCAGAGCTATACCCCGCAAACGTTTGTTGCAGTCGCTGGTCGCCAATAACGTTGATCTGGCCTTCCCACTGTATAACAACAACGCCGAAGGAATAACAACAATGTTAGCTGAGCCCGTTCTATTTGAAACACCCGGCCTGTGTTTTCGAAAAGAAAACTTCGTTCAGTTCTTAAGCACGGTCAAACACTGGCGCAATCTCACGACCGTTTACCCCGGAGGGGTGGAACCGGTGCCCATTTTGAAGAAGTATAACAAGCAACTACTGCCTATTTATGGTGAAGACGTTCTGGATAGAACAATTAAGATTGTCATATCGGGACGGGCAGATGCCGCCTATGTAGCCAACATTTTTTCAGTCTACAATCTAAATAGTCAATACTACCGGCACGTCGCCTGTTCCAGCTTTTTCGGGTATACCTCTCCAATCTATATCGGTGCATCCAAGGGTTTGGCCAACGGCACCCTGGAAAGGTTGCGGCAAACCAAAGGGCGTATCAATCTGTACTCCAGTGACTGAAATTATCCCAGACAGGAGTGATCGTTACATTTTTCAGAATTTGTTGATCGAAATTGACCACATACAATAAACTTTGCTTACAACACGTATATCCTATCTGACCAGTAATCTGTAATTGTAGAAACAGGCCCCTTCAATGGAAGAACATTTTTTCGAATCCCTGCTTGCCATCCTGTGTGCCTCACTGGTAGCCACCGTGATATTGCAACGCTTGCGAATGCCCAACATCATCGCCTATCTTCTGGCGGGAGTGATTATTGGCCCTCAGGCGCTGACCTGGGTTGAGCAACCGGCCGACTTTGCTTTTCTGGCAGAGTTTGGCGTGGTGTTTCTGTTGTTCTCCCTTGGTTTGGAGTTCTCGCTTCCCAAGCTCATTTCATTGCGCGCATCGGTCTTTGGTTTGGGCGGTATTCAAGTGGCATTTTGTACCTTAATATTTGGTGCTGCAGTCTGGGTGTGGGGCGCAACGCCTGAGGCGGCCATTATCATTGCAGGCGCACTGGCACTCTCCTCCACCGCTATCGTTACCAAGGAGCTCAGCACACTACGTCAAGTTCACAGCCGGCACGGTCAGTTGTCGGTAGGTGTTCTGTTGTTTCAGGATCTTGCCGCTGTTCTGTTTCTAATCTTGGTGCCCGTGCTTGCCGGAGACGGGTCAAGCTCACTGTGGAGCGCGCTCGGTTGGGCCTTGGCGAAAGGTGCCCTGCTCGTCATCTTGTTGTTGAGTGTAGGAAAGTGGTTGCTTCCACCCTTGTATAAAGAAGTAGCACAGGCTCGATCTGACGAAGTATTTGTGCTGAGTACACTGGTCATTGTACTGCTGGCGTCCTGGGTCACCCACAGTTTCCACCTCTCTATGGCCCTGGGCGGTTTTGTTATTGGCATGATGTTAGGCGAGAGTCCATTCCGCCACCAAATCAACAGTGATATTCGTGCCTTTAAAGATATCTTGCTGGGCTTGTTTTTTGTGACCATCGGCATGAACGTGCAGCTGCAATTACTGCAGGATTACTGGCCGCGCCTGCTACTGTTTAGTATTTGTCTCATTATACTCAAAACACTGCTGATCAGTGTGCTGGTAAAATTATCAGGGAACAGCAAAAACACCGCCTTGCAAACAGGGCTCAACCTCGCTCAGGCAGGAGAGTTTGGACTGGCACTGATGGCTCTGGGTGTTATGCATCAACTACTGCCCGCAGATCAGGCCTCTTTCATTATTTTGTTATCCATTATCACCATGACCATTAGCCCCTTTTTAATACGCCACAGCGGAAAGATCAGCGGAGCCCTGTGGAGAATTGCGGGCGGAGACAATGGCCGTCAGGCTGGCAATACCGAACCGTCACCCGAGCTGCCACATCACGGGCACGTTATTCTTGGCGGCTTTGGCCGCGTGGGAAAAACAATCGCCAGCCTTTTGGAAAACAATGATATTAATTACATCGCCATTGACCACAGTGTTGGTGTAGTCAATGCGGAACGAACACAAAATGCCAAGGTAATCTACGGAGACTGCTCCAACTTAGACATCCTGAATGCCTGTCATATCAGAACCGCAAAAATGGCGGTATTGACCTTTCGTTCGATAGAAGATGCTAAACATACGATTGAACATATTCGCGCAATGGGTGTGTCTTTGCCTATTATTGTTCGTTGCAGTGAACATGGGGGTTTTGATGAGCTGATCTCACTCGGGGCCAATTGTGTTGTACCCGAGATGCTGGAGTCCAGCCTGGTCATTGGGGCACATGCACTTGGGCTACTGGACATGAATGAGTCAGATATCAAGGACCAGATTCAAGTGGAACGGGAGTTCCAATTAAAACGGCAATAAGCTTATAGCTCATCAGTCTCCCGCCATCGCCGCAAATTTAGTCGATAAATATTGCGGCTTTTTTGTACACATAGTATCCTCGGGCCATGCCATCTGAACGCACAATAACGACCATCACCTTGCCTGTCGCCTTTGTCAGTCAACTTACACTCGCAGAAGACATCGCTTCAACCCTCAATTGTATCGCCCACTGGCTACCCAAAATTATTCCCGCAGAACGAGCCAGCATCTGCCTCGACGCAGGCGACGAGGAAAACTTGGAAATCTATGTGTTGTCGGGCAACGAGGCGATTCCGGTCGATACAAAAGTTCCCATTAAAAACTCAATGGTGGGTCGGGTTTTTTCCCAGAAAAAAATTGAAATTGCACTCGCACTGGAAGAAATGACAGAGAACGACTGTCAAATGCTGTCGGCCAATGGTTTAAAAACCTGCATGGATGCCCCTTTAAATAAAGGCTCAAGCTGTTTTGGTACAATCAACATCGCACACTCTCAAAAAGATATCTACGGCGAGAACGAAGCCATACTGTTGCAATGTTTAGCAAACTGGGTGGCCAATCATTTATTTACGCATTATCAACTGGATATTCAAAAAACGCTCGCCGCAACCGATTCACTGACGGGGGTGTATAATCGACGTACCGCTTTTAATACCGGCCAGAGACTCATGGAGCAATGGCAATCCAGTCAGAAAGATTTTGCCCTGTTAGTCATGGACATCGATCACTTCAAAGAAGTTAATGATCAACATGGCCATGACGCAGGGGATCATGCGCTGTGTGAATTTACTCGCATCATCAACACCGCTGTGCGTGACTCTGATGAATTCGCCCGAGTTGGCGGTGAGGAATTTATGGTGATAATGAATGGTGCCGATCACGCTGCGTCCAATGACATGGCCAAACGCCTGCAGAACGCAATTTCAACACTCGAAATAAACTACAAACAACAGTCATTTTCTTTCACGATGAGCATTGGGATTACTCACCCCAAAAATGAGGACAAACATTTTGATGATGTCTTTTGCCGTGCAGACAAGGCGCTCTATCAGTCAAAAAACGCAGGCAGAAATTGTGCCACCACCCTATAATTAAAACAAATTGATTAAAGCATCACGGTAAAACGACTTCTGTATTCTTGCATTGTGAGTCCGGTATAACGTTTGAATAAGCGCCGAAATGATGTGGGATCTTCGTAACCCACATCCATGAGTAAACTATTGGCAGGTCGACGGGTAGACTCCAGCAGCATCTTCACTTTTTCTATCCTGTATCGCTGTAAATAAGACAAAGGCGTTTCACCTGTAGCCTGTTTAAACCGACGGGCAAGTTGCCGTTCACCGATACCCTCATCACGAGCAAACGCCTCAAGGTTCAGGGCCTTTTGATAGGCAGACTCAATTTTTACTTGCAACTTGGCGACAAGAGGGTCTTTATGATTTTTCCTCGGACTGAACAGGGCAAAACGACTTTGATGATCAAGGTTTAATTCAATCATCATCAACTTTCCCGTTGCCAAAGCCAACTCTCTGCTATGGAATCGAGAAATCAAATACAAAACCAATTGCGATACTGCCATCGCCCCTCCAGCACTGACAACGTCGCCATGATCGACTAACAACTTGTCGGTATCAAAGGATTCATCTGGAAACAATTGCCTGGCCGTTTTTTCTGAGGCCCAGTGACAGGTCAATGTTCGGCCCGAAGGAATTTGCGCTGCTGCCAGTATGAAGTTGCCCGTGCAAATGCTGGCAATAACAGTTCCCTCACTGTGCCATGTTTTTAAGGTGGGGAAGACCCCCTCCAACTTACTCAAAAGTGAGTGGGTGTGTGCCGGCGTTAAAACTGATTCGAATGCCCCGGGTAAAATCACGATGTCTGGCCGCTCACACTCTTTGATTTTAACCAGCGGGCCAATGTCGCAGCCGTTATAAGCTTTGACACGGGCCTTCGGTCCAATGAGTTGGTACTCAAACAGAGGAGCAGCCCCTTCGAAGTATTGCTCCAGCATGAAATTCGCTGCAATGATTACATCAGTCACCGTAAAGACACTGGATGCCTGACAGCGGTCGCTCACCAAAACCCCTACCGTAATCACAGCGTGTTCTCCGATTGTTTGCCCTCTATCGCCACCTTTAAACCCCCTTTCTATTCGAGTCGCCCCCACCTTGCGGCCCGAGGCATTCAGGGCCAATTAAACGGCTTAAAGGCCAATAAGTCTACAAGCCAACAGCATACAATTCAGCCTTTAAGAGGTCAAAAACGACCCTCTTCATTCAGCGGCAGTAACCCTAAACTATGCCCTCTCATGACTTACACAGAGAAACGAAAATGAACAACGATGCCAAGACCCTAGCCATAGTGAACGAACTGGCAAAAGCCAAAAGCCAACAGGACATACCTGCCGCTCTGGCTATTTACCACACTAATGCAGAAATGATTGCTCCAAGTTTCAACTCCAGCGCAAAGGGCACCGCCGAGATAGAGCGCCAACTCAGGGTGTTTTTTGGTTTATTCCCCGACTACGAAGTTAGCCTGGATCAACACGCCATTAACGGTAACATTTTGCTCGGGACCGGACAGGTCTCTCTAACCCTGAACATTCCAGAGAAGACCTGCCCCAGGATCACACTACCCGTTTTTATTGAATTCCACCTTGAGCAAAGTCGCGTAGCAAAAGAGGTCTTTTCTCTGGATACGGGAATGATCTGCCGGCAATCGGGCGTTAGCCCCCAGGAGTTAATACAGGCTTCGAAAGCTCTCCTAAACGAAATAACCACTGAAAAGTAATCAAACTGGACACCCTCTATGAACACAATCGCACTAAAAACCCGCCCCTTATTTGACATGCATGTCACCCTGAAACAGCCTCTGAATATTGGTAAAAGTCATGTGGGGCACCGTATGATCTTTGATGTTGAGAGCGGCTTTTTTGAGGGTGAGAAACTTAATGGCACACTGAAACCCAGCGGTGGAGACTGGTTGCTGCTTCACCCGGACGGCTCCCTAACGCTGGATGTCAGGGCTTGCCTTGAGACTGATGACAAAGCTCTGATTTACATGCATTACAAAGGTCGCTGGGTCATTCCAGCACACCTTCAGCAGCAAGTGCTCTCGGCAGAAAAATGCACAGAGGTCGACAAAGACGACTACTACCTGAGGAACCTGATTATGTTTGAAACCTCGGACGAGCGATACCAGTGGCTCAACGAACTGGTTTCTGTTTCACAGGGGTTCAGAACGCCCGCAGGCATCTCTTACAATGTAATGGCTGTTCTTTAGGGGGCATTGGCACAGCTCCAAGGAATGGAGCGACCTCGCTGAACGGGCCTATCGTAGAAATAGCGTATTTCGCACCAGATCAGCAGATAATATCTCGCCTCACTTAAAATTCCCCCTAAACCACTTCGATTTCAACTTTCGGTAGTGCTATCCTAGCGCCAAATTCTAATAAAACCGACATGTCTGTCCTCGGGGGAAAATCGTGATTTATACTGTTGTAGTCGTGGCCTATGTCTGCTTGCTGATCGGCATCAGTCTCTATAAAAGCCGGTCTGTTAAAACCTCAGATGATTTCATGATTGCCGGACGCAATGTGCCGGTTCACTTTCTGGTGGCGACCCTTGTCTGCACCTGGATTGGCTCGGGTAGTTTATTTGGTACAGCGGGCCTTACCTTCAGAACCGGCGTCTCAGAACTGTGGTTCTCCGCCGGCGCCTGGATCGGCATAATTGTCATTTATTTTCTGGCCGCCAAAGTGCGTAAGATTGCGCAATACACATTGACGGATTTGCTAGACAAACGTTATGGCCGGGCTGCACGTATGTTAGGCACGGTGACGATCATCGTGGCCTACATGGTGATCGCAGGTTACCAGTTCAAAGGTGGCGGCCGCTTTGTCAGCATTCTCACTGAAGGGGCTGTCAGCCCTGAGACCGGCATGCTGATCGCCGCCTGCCTGATTGTGGGCTTCACCGTATTGGCGGGCATGGTCTCGGTTATTTCCATCGATATTTTCAACGGCCTGGTTATGCTGATCGCCATGATCATCACCCTGCCCTTTGCCATCTCCTCTCACGGTGGGGTTGATGCCGTCATCTCCACTATTCAATCCCACAGTCCGGACCACCTGTCGATCACCGGTGGGCACGATGCCCTTTGGATGATGGGCATTATCCTGCCCACCTTTTTGTTGTTGGTGAGTGAAAGTAGTGTCTATCAGAAATTCGCCTCAGCTAAAGACGAACACAGCGCAAAAAAGGCCGTTATCGGTATGTTCACCGGCGTGGTCGTGATTGAGCTTCTGATGATGACTATCGCCTTGGTCGGTTTTGCCATTTACGCCGATGACCCCAGATTTTTTCACATGGATGGCAGCATCAATCGCGCCATGGCCGAGGAAATTATTTTGCGCATTGGCTACGAGCAACTGCCCGCCATTGTGGGCGCGCTGCTGTTAGCCGCCGGTGTTGCCATTATTATCTCCACAGGCAATACCTTTTTGATGGTGACGTCAACCAATGTCACACGTGATTTCTTTCAACTGTTTTTCTTTAAGCAGGCAAGCTCAAAGCAGTTAGTCCTTATTCAACGGGCTAGCACGGTGGGTATCGGCGTGCTGGCTTATATTATGATGAGCCAGTTCGAAACCATTCTCGAAATGGCCTTGATCTCCTACACCATGATTGGTGCGTCTCTGGCGCCGGTATTGATTGCCGCCTTCTTTTGGAAAGGGGTGACCCGAGCGGGTGGCGTCGCCTCTATAGCCGCGGGCATGTCTACGGTCGTGTTTGTCACGGTAATGAACAAAGTGTATGAAGGGGCCACGGCCTCGGATGGTTTATTGGCATCTTGGTTCCCGTTGAGCACAGACTACATTGCCATTCCATCTGTCTTGGTTGCCGTTAGCACCTTGGTCCTCGTCAGTCTGGTGACTGAACCCGTACCAAAAGAAGAGTGGGAACTGTTTGTAGAAAGTTAATGTTTAGCGGCACCCACCTAGCCCAGCAAACAAATT